>ENA-UOWK01000108-UOWK01000108.1-bioreactor-metagenome-genome-assembly--contig:-NODE-108-length-112684-cov-24.988831_pt1 | contig 112684 bp, 127 predicted proteins | sample MGYA00238157_ERZ761612 | MGnify/ENA primary metagenome ERZ761612 (study PRJEB28901, sample SAMN06268035) | bioreactor metagenome | isolation source: Joint BioEnergy Institute, California, USA...
AAAAACCCCCCCCCCCCCCCTTCCCCGACCCACAAAGACCATACTAAGGGGCCTACGAAAACTCCCACATATGTTTTTCGCAGGCAGAGAATTTTTCATTCCCTGGATACTTCACGCCAGCAGCCTCATTAAATGTTGGTAGATAAAGATAAATATCTCACCAACCGCATCTCTGGTGAAGGCAAGGACTGGGTTTGGGTCCTCTGACAGGGAGGCTATTAGAAAGCCGCTGACCTTAACCCTGCACCATCATCCCATGTTCTGGTTGCTAGGCGAAGATGGTTTCAAGATCTAACTTTGAAATAGGAGGGTGACGGGTTGCCTGGGGAGAGGAGGGGGGGGGGGGGGGGGGGGGGGGGGGGGGGGGGGGGGGGGGGGAAGGGTGTTTCCAGTAATCGGGAAGCTTTTAGGCCATCATCAGAGAGCCTTTGTCGGTGGGATATAGTTCCTCCCTAGGTAGGAAGTCACTGAGAATCTTCTTCGATATCATTCGTATCATATATTTATTACTGGCAGATCTTGGCAGCTGTTCTCTACATCTTATCCTGGATCTTCAGGCTAACTAACTCCAGTGTGTATGTGCTCCCTCTCTCTGTTGCGGTCTAACAAACAAAACACAGATAGCTCAGATTCCGGCAGGGCATTCTTATTTTTGCTTTACCCGACTTCCTTTTATCACCACAGCCAACAGGACGCGACTTTTGGGTGTTCCAGTCAGGCATGCAGAACAGGACATTTGGCGGAGAGTAAGGTATAGCGTGCGAATCTTGCGAATATTAATAGACACGATAGGAGCGAGAGGGAAACTACATGGTAACCGAGCTGATGATAATCCAGAAGGTATTAGATGATATGATTAAGTCTCAAAACATAATGATTTAGTCGCTTCACGGAGAGCTATTGATAATCTGCTTATCTTGATTTGGATACTAGAGTAGCATATGTCAAAAAATATCATAAAACTACATATAATTGTGATACTTCATGTGACGACATTCCATGTTCACTAAGGCCGCATGTCGCGAGTACGATTCTTCAAAGTTGCAATTGTGGATCATTAAAGTGATTTGAAGTAGCCTGAACACAGTTCATTGGTCCAACAGGTATTCATCTGTCGTCATTATGTCCGGAATTAGGATTAGATAGCAGCTAAGAAGGAATGGGAGAAATATCAGGTCTCACTTGCATACTTCATACAAAGACGCTAAACAAGCCTTGGAGATGGGAGTTTGCATTCCATGTTCCATCATGCCACCTCCACATTAGAATCGACATTATCGTTTCCAACTCGCCACACTCGTCCACGCCAGTGGAGCAAAATGATGGGTATGGCGCTTATGCAAACCATTAGGGCTGTAGTGATACCCGAGCTGGCTGCAATACCGACGTTCTCGAACATCGGTGGAAACCTGACTAGGTTAGCAAAATGATGGACCTTCAATAGGAGAAACATATGTTTTCCCCTTACCAGAATGGGCCGATAAAACCCCAGATCTGCCGGACAAATGTAACGAAGACACCGACGCTGGCAGATTGCTCCGGATAGCAATCGACAGCATATGTGACCAGCACGGTCGTGACAATCTGGTTGCCAAACGCTGCGATCGTCACGCCAACAAGGGGAGTTATCTCCCAGTGGCCTTGCCGTCCCTGCTCAGTGCGGGCTAGAAAGATAATGGCTCCGATTATGGTCAGGCAGAAACCGATGTAGCTGAGCCAGAGCCGGTACTCAGGCTCTGGTCTTTTATGGGTTCGTCGCGAGCGCCGATTCATCCAGTAATCTGACGACGAACCGCCTATTTGTTCTCCCAAGATTGACCCAATTATCACAGCAATGAACTGCAGTCCGAGCTGCTCGGTGTTCAGATCATACTTGAGCTGCAACAGTTGAGGTATTTCGACGGTTATCAAGACGCTACCGAAGAGAAAAACCATGGCGTAGGCGATAGCTGGGATCAAAACGGAGGGGTGCCGGCCTAGAGCAAGAGGCTGAACAAACTCCCATAACGTGAATGGCGTACGGTCGATGCGCCTTACGACCAGATACTCTTTCTTGAAAGCGGAGGCGCGGTTCTCATTGCCACTGCCAAGATAGCGAGTCTCGGGTCCAAGGAGGATGTATAGAATAAATTGGGCCCCATTTATCTGCAGAGATCGACATTAGCACCGGATATCCATGAAAAGGAAATTAAGACCTTACTATGGCCAGTATCCAGTAGATCCACCGATAACCAACACGGTACGCGACAAATCCGAAGATTAAAGGGCCGATTGGAACACCAAGAGTGACCATCACTGTCCAGATACCCATACATCGGCCCCTCTCTTTCTTAAAAAATGTCTCCGTCACGACGGCGCTTCCAATGGCGGCGGCGGGCGAGATAAAGAAGGCCACAATTGCCCTGCACGCAGCCATCGACGCATAATCTGGACTTTTTGCGCAGCCAACATTGCCAAGTAGACTACAAATGGTTGATAAGAGGAAGATAGGACGACGGCCGAAGCGGTTCGATAGGGGTCTCCAGAGCAGAGGGGCCCCGCCGAGAATTGCAATCTGGAGAGATGTGAGATAGGTCGCCCGCTGGAGGCTAATGCCAAGGTCCTCGGCGATGTCCTTGTAGGCTGGGATAATAGATGCTGCAGTGAAGGTGGACATGCAGGCGTGGAAGGCGACAAGGATAAGGTTTGCGGTTTTCTGCGACAGGAACCAAATAATTGAGTACTGATATATGGGCTTGAAAATGAGGAGTGGAGAACCTTCCATGTTGGCCAGTTGTACGGATCAGCACCTCCCAATCCTGGAACAGGGTCGAGGTCTAAAGTGCCGTGTCTCTGGAGAAGGTATTCTCGATGCTGCTGGGAGAGGCTAGCTGCCTTATCCGTGTCGACACGACTAGCATGAGACACAAGCTCGTTTTTTTCAAGGGATTCGCTGTCACCATTCGCTGGTGGAGGATTGCCGTGTTTGGTTTCAGCCAGAGCAGAGACAGATTCTATCTCTTGCCTGGACGACATAATCGATATAATGGGCACTGGCCGGGCCTAAAGTGGACTAAGGATGCCAAAACAAAAGTGTTTTCTAGGCGTCGAAGAGACTAATGTATTATTATTCTCAGAGGATGTAGTCTCAGACGTGCATACGGCAGAATAAAATAGAAGTCTGAGAAAAGTTATTAGGCGTACACCAAGGAGCTTATGTATCTTGCGGACAATAAGCCAAGCTTCAAACAGCCACAGCAGGAATCAGTGGACATATGGAAGGAAAATCTTCTCACTGGGACCAAGCTCGCCTGTCTCTATAGACTTGGCATTAATGAAGCCTCTCATACATCTTTACCCGAAGTCCCCAGATCATTGTGGAGTTTGTGAGGGGTTGTGAGGGGGAGATCCGCACGAGCCTGCAAATGACGCGTCTCCCTAGGCCCAAAGAAAGGAGCACTACACCGTAGTTAGCAATGATACTCCATACAGAGCGGGATATGCAGAGAGGATAATGCAACGGATGTTTTAGTCTGTGGCGTCTTGCAAGGGTACTCGGCTCGAACTCCAAGGATTCCTCGGTTATTCCATATGCTACCCCACAGGATGCAGATCTTGGTGCCTCCATGTTGTGATTGTCTCATGCTATAGGATCTACTTAAAGCACTTTAATGGCTGGTACTGTGTAGACCTACATCTGGTATGGCCTTGGGGTATGGCGAAGTCGTATCTGGACAGAAAGGTTGGCTCTACTACCCCAGCGACAGTGAAAGCTAAAGCAAGAACACCAATGAGAAATATAAAGGTCCAAGTTATTCAATACGTTCCTTGTAACAATATTCGGACAGCTTACATCTTAAGGATACATATAGGTCCTCTAGTCGGATTACCTGGTTGCCCCATGGACATGAACTCTAACAGGGGTCAGGTTTTTGATGCTGCTTTTGTATACTCTCTCCTCTCTCCACATGAATCTTTTTTTTGTACAAGGAGTCTTCAACAGCACCTAAAACTGGCTAATAGCCCCCTCTGATTGTCGAGAAAGACTCTTATTGTTCACATATGATCACATTATATCTTCAGATGAGTCATATATCAAGAAACTAATCAGTCACTTAGCTATATTAAATGATCTTAGAGATCCAGAGCATCCTGAAGACAGTCGGGATGGCCAGCAGCAATTTTGAAAGGCAGCATTAAAGACTGGGTTTGATCAGAACCCCTATCTGTGGGGTGCGCCAGGTAATTCTTCACGAATTAACTGCAGCAGAAATTTACTCTGTAGTAGTAAGTTTTGCTTACAATCTGGCCACAGGTCTTGGAAGAAGTCTTAACTAAATCTTAGCTAAGTCCTGGGCGCCTTCTTAACCAGACCTCAAGGTTCACCTAAACAGCTACAATAATAGGCTGAGTCACTAACCCCCGCATGAATGATCTACAGCGTCCCCGCATCGGCTAAAAGAGGATAACCATAAAAATGAGGAGGCCCGCTCTTGGTGAGACGCCGGCTCGTTTTCCGGGAGAAAATCCGTTACTCGGCCGGGCTGGTTTATCGGATATAGATAACTGCCCCACACTTCTTCATCATCCATCTCCCCACACTTCTCCCCACGTTTTCGGAGGATGCCTCATTCTTCACAATCGCGATCACCATGACCGAGATCTCTCTCAATAATAATGGAGGGCGGAAATTAGTGTGCAAGGACTGCCACAGGGCGTTCTCCAAGGCGGAACATCTCAGGGTATCTATCTATGATCAGACGACCATGACTGACTGACTGACTGACTGACTGACATCTGACACAGAGACATGAACGCAGCCGTAAGGGTCGAGAAATTCTTTCTTTCTTTTATTCTTTAATCTCAGATACTGACGATGATATGATCATGTCAAAGATACGGGATCCAAACCGTTTGTGTGCAAATCATGTCGACGGCCTTTTGCGCGTCAAGATGCTCTCACGCGCCATGAGAGGCTACACACCCGCAGAGAGAGCAACAACAAGCGTGTTTTTCAATCTCCCTCGACTCCTGTCTCTGGACCTGCCATAGGAGATAACACTCTTCCACCATGGAGCGCTGGTGGCGGCCACACCCACGCGGCAAACGAGCAGCAGACATGGACCGCAGAGTCTGGGCCCGGAGAGCCATCCGCCGGGCTCCAGAACGCCTCTCCAGCCACGGAGCTCGACTTTGCTCTCATCTGGCCCGACTCGGAAGATCTCTTCCAGACGATCATGTCGTCTGATGTCACGGACCAGTGGCAGATCCCATTGGGGACGCTTCCGTTTCCGCCAATCGTGCAGCAGATGGGCAATGGTAGTGGTGTCAATTTCGATTCACCCAGCTCGTTCGACGATCGGGGCTCCTCGATCGGCGCCATCCCGTCTGGTGGAGGCCATCAGGCTGTGCGCGACGTGTCGGAGATGGTTACTAGCTCGGTGAGCGTTCTTTGCAATATGTCACTTGGCTTTGAAGCTTATGAGTTGACCAGTCTTCCAGTGTGACAGCTGCAGTGAAGGCCACCTCCATTACGTCTGTCTTCCTGGACGAATGTCTGCACATGTTCTTCGTCCGCTTCATCCCTACTTTCCCGATCCTGCATCGGGCGACGTTCGTCTTTCGGGAGTGCACACACCCCCTGTTGCTGAATGCGATTGCCATCGGCTCCTTGTACCTCGGGCCGAAGGATTCGATTGCGAAGGTGAGTTATTCTATTCACTGAGATTCCATGTATAAATGCTCACAGAAAATTCAAGGGAGAAGCCCTATGGCGCCTCGCCCATACCGCAGTCGCGACTTCGGTAATACTATAATAAGCTCCTAGTCCCTTTTCACCGGAGCTTGCAGCTAAGTCTCTCGCAGTGGCAAACCTTGATATCGCATCGCGGTCCGTACGACGCGTGTAAAGGCGTCCAGCTCCTTCTCACCGCTCTCCTGGGGCAGATATACGGTGCATTATCAAAGGTACAGTACTTTCTCCACTATATCATTATATCTTTTTTTTTACCAACCCATGGGACATAGAACAGAGCAATCCGCACCACAAGCCAAATCTTCCGCGCCCTCGGCTTCTTCTGGGCGCGCCACTGCGGCATGTTCGACAGCGAGCCGTACTGCCTCGACAACCTCCCCTCGCCCAACGCTCCCCCCGCGGAGAAGGAGCGCCAGTGGCGCATCTGGGCGTCCCGGGAGATCCAGCAGCGCGCGCTCCTCGCGCACTACATCCTCGACGGCCTCGTGTCCCAGATGTCCGGGGACAGTACGTCCGTCCGGCACGTGGCGAACCAGCTCGGGCCGCCGAGCAGCGAGGCCGCGTTCGAGGCTGGCACGGCCGACGAGTGGCTCGTCCATATGCGTTCTTCTTCGAACATGACGACAGATCAGCGACTGTCGTTCCGGCTCGTGTTCCGTCAGCTTTTCTCTCCCCCGGGGGGAGGTTCCCTCCCGTTGCAGCAGCATGCCTTCTCGGCGTTTTCCCTCCGAGTCATTCTCGAGGGACTTCAGTCCCTCGTCTCAGACTGCGACGACGAAGAAGGCGACGCCATCGTCGCTGTCGGCGTCCCCGTGCGGTCGGACGTACGGCGAGCGCTGCTCCAAGTCCACGACAACATCATCACGATCAACATGCACCTTTCGACGCCGGAGAGACTGGAGATCCTCCTCCGATGGCACACCATCTGCCTCGACACCGTCATCAACTCGTCCCTGCTCTGCAGGTACATATGCGCGAGCTACAACATCTCCCAGCATCTGTCTCCTCCGGCTGGGAAGGCGATGAAGTCTGGTTTCGACCTCGTCAAGTGGGCCAATACGGAGGATGCGCGGATGGCGCTGCTGCACGCTGTGGCGATCCAGGATATCGTCGAGCAGCTGCCGAGGGGCCGGGCGCATGTGATCCATATGCCGAGCTCGCTGTTCGCGGCTGCGACGGTGTATATTGTCTTCTCCCTGGCTGGGGTTACCACGGTCAACCTGCCGCGGACCATAGTCTGGCAGGACGTACTGTTTCCTAAGACAGAGTCTGGCATTGGTCTTGGGGGGCTTGGTACGTCCGCGATGGACTCTGAGACAAAACGATACATACGTGGCGAGCGGAGTCCATCAGGGACTCCAGGGACCACGAGGAATCTGCTCTACGAGCTCAACTCCATGCAGAAGTTGTTCCGCTGTCTATCCTCGCAATGGGGCATTGCACATGATATGGAGGATATCGTGGATCAGTGGATCGCTCTCTGCCACTGAGATGACGCTCAGTCGAATGGTTACCTTGTTGTCGCTGTATACGTCCCGACGGGCTTTCTGCAACTGAGGATTCTTTCATACTTGACATAACTTTACCATTTATCTATGGTCAGAAATAACGCTTCAAGTCGAGTCAGAGGAGACTGTCAGCTCGGCCTTTTTTGTGGACTGTATCAATAGAAATAAATAAGGAATTAAACAATTCACATGGTAGAAGCGGTTCATGAACACACGGCATACATTTGTCTTCATAATTACTTCTACAACACTACAGTTACACAGGTGCTGGAAGACTCCGCTAGTCGAGTTGAACGCGGTCAGTCCCCCTCGGCGCCTACATGACCGTAAACCATTTCAACTCAAATTGATCGACGACAAGTAAATATCGATCTCGGGCCTTGACACAGCGGTAGGCCCGAATCCCGGATCCGTTATCCGAGCCAGTGACGAACCGGCATCTTATCAGATCATCATCATCATGTCTGCAACTTTATCCCCGATGATACTCGGAGCCCGAGTAGATGCGTCGGACATGGACATATGCATCGTACTGTACTTACTAAATTATTATAAAGCCGAACCGAATTTCCGATGTCGTCTGACGGCTTTATGGGACTGCATGGTCTTGCTTTCTAAGCAGTAAGATCCGATGCAAGGTTACTACATATGTAGGCTGATCACGCCGGAGACTCGTGGCGGGATCGGACTCTGTTACCAGAACGGTGCAGCGGCAGACCGATCGAGTCTCCGCGTGGTCTGTGTCCACGCAAGCCGTGACGAAGAAGACCGGTCCAATCGGGGATTGTCCGTTCGGGTAGTCATCTCCGAGCTCCATCGATACAGTATGGCCGATGGTCCAGAAGTATATAGATGAATGAACGCGTCGTAGATATCGATGATGGACTTGGATGCTGTGGTTTAATTCAGTGTTCTCTCTGGAAAGAATTCAGCTGTGTCTTTATAAATCCTTGGGAAAAGATAACAAGCTTCACCACGCAGTCAGCTTCCAGTAACTCACCTCCCTTCAAGATGGCTACTCCGGTCGATACCGTTTCTACTCCAGACAAGAGCAACTCCAAAGCTCCAGGATCTCCCAAGGGGAAATGGAAGTTCCCGGTTAGTTACCTACCTACCTAAAAACATACTGCTTGATCTTCACAACCTGTCATTATACCCACTTCCGTCCCCTATTAGTTGCACTTACTTACCGACCCTCTATCCGCAGGAGCCAAAAGACAACCGCCACCTCACCCTCCTCCGCCACATCTACTCCCTCCCCAATTTCGCAGACCTAAAAGGCAACCCCCAAAGGATCCTCGCCGCCATCGACGACTTCTCAGAGAACAAGCAGCACCTCATGAACATTGGCCCGAAAAAGGGCAAACTCATCACGGACCTCATCGCCCGGATCAAGCCCCAGACGATGATCGAGCTCGGCGGTTTCGTAGGCTACTCCGCGATTCTATTTGGGGACGCCGTGCGCCGCGCCGGCGGCAAGCGGTACCTCAGCCTGGAGCAGAACCCGGAGTTTGCGGCCGTGGCGAATCTACTCGTCGATCTGGCTGGCCTCAAGGATTTCGTGAAGATCATTGTCGGGCCGAGCAGTCGGGCGCTGCACGAGCTGTATGTGAGCGGGGAGATTGGGGAGAAGATCGAGCTGCTGTTCCTGGATCATCATAAGGCGATGTATACGGTTGACCTGAAGCTGTGTGAGCACTACGGGCTGATTCGACCGGGTTCGGTCCTGGCTGCGGATAACGTGATCGTGCCTGGGGCGCCCGAGTATCTGGATTATGTGCGCAGCAGTGTGCAGAGGAAGCGAGAGATGGCGGAGAAGAAGCGCACCGAGGAGAAGGATGAGGAGTTGGAATTTGATTTCGTTGGCAACCCGAATCTGGTGTATGAGAGCACGATTCACGAGATGGACTTGTCAGCTGGCAGACGGGTAAGCATGAGATCTATCCATTCGATCGAGGAGGCATCGATGCTGATGAAGGCTCAGGATGGCGTTGAGATCACCCGGTGCGTGGGCGAGGAGAAGGCCTGATCTTATCGATCTTATCGGTGGCACTGGATTGCCAGGTGTTTGAGCAGCATGAGCACTCCTGTCGTTCTTGATTAGTCTCCTGTACGACATGCACATTCGCCACATCAACCATGTAGAAAATAGTCGCAAATATAGCGTCGTTTGAAGGAGCTTGCCTCTGCACGTTAAGACGTAGACCTCCGCGCAGCTTACCCCGTGGGAAAACGGCCGGGGAAACCCCGCCGGAGAAACACCGCAAACAGCCTAAAGTCGCCTCCTCTCCGCATCTCGTCTCCACGTTCCCACTCGCCTCCATGCTGCTATTCGGCACATCTCACACCGCTGGCAGGCATGCGTCACGCACCGGCGACACTTCGGGTCAACGGTTCCCGTCCATTAGTCCGGGCCCTGCAAGACTGCGACAGTGAGAAGCCGTCCGAGGCTCAAGATGACGATGCTAATAGCCGGTGCCACGCGGAGAAATTGTTCCCGCATGCTCTCCCGAGATCAGTCATTCCTCTAAACAGCGATGATCCACCGTCGACCCGGGCGCTATAAGAGCGAGCAGGCTTCCCCTTTGCTCCAGGGACGGTTTCTGACCGCTGGACGACCCTCAAACCCAGTCGTACTGTTTCCTAGGTGTTGACTGTCGTTCTACGCACCTGGTAGGCCCATCATGAGGCTACCGACCTTCCCCAAGATCTACAACACCTACTTCGTCGCCGTCATCGCGACGGTGGGCGGCATGCTCTTCGGTTTCGACATCTCGTCCATGTCCGCCATCATCGGCACCTCCCAGTACGTCGACTTCTTCGACAACCCGCACGGGGTCCGCCAGGGCGCCATCGGCTCCGCCCTGGCCGCTGGCTCCGTTGTCGGCTCTATCCTGGCGGGCCCGGTCTCCGACAAGATCGGCCGTCGCGACTCGATCATGTTCGCGTGCGTGTGGTGGCTCGTGGGGACTGCGATCCAGGCCGGAGTTAACGGCTTCGGCACCCTCATGGCCGGCAGAGTGCTCAACGGCGTCTGCGTCGGGATCACGTCGAGCCAGGTGCCCGTGTACCTGGCCGAGATTGCGAAGAAGGAGAAGCGCGGCTCCATCATCGTCATCCAGCAGCTGGCCATCGAATGGGGCATCTTTATCATGTTCTTCATCGGGTACGGTTGTTCGTTTATCCCCGGTCCGGCGTCGTTCCGCACCGCATGGAGCTTGCAGTTTGTCCCCTGCGTGCTCCTCATGCTCGGTCTCCCCTTCCTGCCTCGGTCGCCTCGGTGGCTGGCCAAGGTGGACCGCTCGGAGGAAGCCATCACGACTCTGGCGAGGATCCAGGCCAACGGCGATGTCAACGACCCCCTTGTTGTTGCGGAGTGGGAGGAAATCACCACCGTGCTCGCGGCAGAACGCGCAGCGGCCCCAGGCTGGCGCAAGTTCGTGTACAACGGCATGTGGCGCCGGACGCTGACGGGCTTCACGGTCCAAGCCTGGCAGCAGCTGAGCGGCGCGAACGTCATGACGTACTATGTGGTATATGTATTCCAGATGGCCAAGTACGTGCTGGTTCCCCAATTTACCACCTACTTGGAACAGCGGTAGCTGACCATGCGTATAGTCTCAAGGGCAACATCCTCCTTATTTCATCCGGGGTCCAATACGCCCTGTTCATCGTCTTCACCTCGGTCATTTTCTTCTACATCGACAAAACCAGCCGCCGGAACCTGCTCATGTACGGCGCGCTGGGGATGGCAGCGTGCCACTTCGTCGTGGGCGGGATCCTGTCCTCGGGCGAGTACGTGCCTGGTGGCGTCGACGGCAACCTGAACGTCCTCATCCGTGTGGAGGGTTCCAAGGCGCATACGGTCATTGCTTTTTCGTATCTGCTGATTATCGTCTATGCCCTCACGCTGGCGCCGGTAGCCTGGGTCTACGCTGCGGAGGTGTGGTCTCTGGAGACGCGAGCCACTGGAATGGTAAGATTCCATCAAGCCTCTTGCCATCAGGCTGTGTCCAGGCTGACAGCTATTTTGTCATAGGGCATCGCTGCTGTCGGCAACTGGTTGTTTAACTTTGCGCTGGGCCTCTTCGTGCCCCCGGGCTTTGCGAACATCAAGTGGAAGCTGTTTATAGTCTTTGGCGTTCTTTGCGTGGGCGCCGCCATCCAGGTCTTCTTTACGTGAGTGTCCCTGCGTGCAACCATTACATCCACATGCGGAATCCTTTTTAACTGACATATATCTTGCAGCTACCCCGAAACCTGCGGCAAGACGATCGAGGAAATCGAGGAGATGTTCAGCAACGGCGGCCCGTGGCCGTGGGAGACCAAGCCCGGCAACTCCAAGCTGGACGCAATGATCGAGGAGGCGCGCGAGAAGCACCTGGGCGTCAAGGACGTCGGGATCGGTGCAACCCACCACGAGGTGGTCCCTGCAAAAGAGACTGTGTAGGTGCTCTTGGGTCAGTTCTGTTCCTGGACATGTCGCAATCTGTATATATGGATGTCGTTAGCAAAGCGATATGATGAGCGCAATGAACGTAGTACTGTACACGGATCTGTACCTCGGTCCCTATGGATGAATGTCCACGCAAGCGGTCCCCGGCCTCGGGATAATTAACCCCGAGCACGGGATAGGACGGGACGGCAGCGATCCATGGATCGCACTCCAGCCGATGAACTGGAGTACAGCACAAGTATGGAGTACAGGGTTCCCCAGCTTTTGAAAGATTTGAAATTATTATATTAGGGACAACGACTGCAGCGTGGCGGAGTAGCTGGAGATGCGTGACTCTAGAAAAGTCAATCGTCGACTCAAGTCTCAGCTTCTTGGACAGGTGATTTGTATTTTTATTTGGCAGAGTGACGTTCAAGCTGGGGAATTTCCCCGTGATGGTTGCTAAATACCTGATACTGGTGAACTGGCTGATGACAGTGCGGCCATCAAGATCTTAGCCGAACGCCGAGGAATCCCCAACGGAAGGGCAGCAGGTCTGTTCCCTTTCATTGGCCCTGGTTAAGCTGCATAATAGGTTCTTGATCCCAGGATCAGATCCCCTGGTTAATTGACCCCTGCCCTTCGGGGAGCTTTGCAGGAGCCACATAGCCACGACAGCTTGGCGCTCTTTGTGCAGTCTGCAAATCGCGGCATGGACTGTTGGAGGATCCTAGCGCTGGCAGCTGTGGTGCTTAGGCCATAGCTGCAATAACCCCAGTCTGTGCACTTCGTAGTAACCACCCTGGTACAGGCTCACAGCTCTGATTGACATGGAGTCTTGATATGTGATTCGATCTCCAAATTAGAGTTATTCATAATTGTTCTGAGCGAAAAAGACAATGACAGATAAGGATGCCAACTGATTGGACAGCTTTTTGTTGGACGCCAGAATACCCAGCTCTCGCTGCAATCAGCGGCCGCGGCCTCTCTTTGTAGTCGGGCAGTACTCCGTGTTTTTTGTTGATAAGCTTTTGATGCCGGGAGATTGAAGAACACCGGCACTGGTGCCACGACGGGATCTTCAGTGACACAATCTCCACCAGGGAATGCTATAGTGAAGGTTGTCTCCCGCCTCGATCTCCAAGACATTGGACACCGGGAGCTCTCTGACATTCTCCAGTGTGATTCGCGCAAAGTTAGTCACCCATTACTCATCACAGACGCTAAAGACTAAACTGCCTGCTTTGTCTTAGCGGACTTGTTGACGGGCCTCGGCTCACGCAGTTTTTTTGGGGGCCGTTTATCCCTCTTGTCGGGTTCCATGGAATCGTGGATTCCCAAAAAATTTCAGGACCGAGCTCAGCCTAGAACATGATATCCAACATGTCAAGAACCTCAAGGCTGAGGCTCGAGCTTTGTCACGGCCATTTTCAAATTCCGGGGTTCTGCCAAGGGCTGTATCAGATTCCCGGGACCAGAAGACTAGGACTGTATTCGGACGATGGCCCCCACTACTGACAGTTTTCTGCAGTTCAGACAGGGTACTATCGCTGGCTGCTGTGCAAGCTTAGAGCTTTGCCCTCCTGAGAGCTTTCTGCGAATGCCCAGAAGGCTCCATAGTTCTACCACTTCCAAACTCCTGTCGAGAACCGTTTCACCACATCCTGCATTGAATCCTCGTGCAAATTTAGGCGTTTTTTTTAGAATTTATTCTCGATCCATCGTTTCCATCGGGTCCCGCAGCTTTGTCTTTTAGTTTGCATGCTGATATCCCCGACGGACAGCCATGGCGCATCCGAAGTCGTCGACCAATATGCCATCCAAAAAGCCCAATATTTCCCTACGGGAAGCGATTTCATTACTGTCCACTGAAGACAATCCCGGTAACTACTCAATCACCATATCGCCAGAATGGACCACGCAGATGTATGTTGGCAACGGCAACGCCGTCCGCGACGGACACACAGGCTGACCTCAACAGAGCTGTTCTCGGAGGCTTCCTAATTTCGGTAATTCTCGCAGCAACGCGGAAGTACATTGACGCCAAATTCGGCGAGGGAAGATATCCGGACCCAATCAGCGTCTTCGTCCAATTCCTGAGACCGATCCCCGCGGGGAAGGTCTTCGTCGTCTGTCAGATTCTGCGATCGTCCTCAAGACAATGCGTTATAAAGGTCGAGCTGTCGACGACAAAACCTAGCAGCACGGAATCATCAGATTCACCTTCTGCGGAGGGAGGAAGATGCTCGACAGTGGCGATCATCACGCAGGGTGACCTTTCCAAGGAAAATGGCGTTTCGCAAGAGACGAAACCCATCATAGCTGCCGATCTGCCGAACCGGGAGACGCAGTGCACGCAAATAACAGATCCGATAGTGGAAGCAACCCCGGTCACGAGTAAGTTGCGGTGGATTGCGCCTCGGTCACCGGACGGCTTATGGGGCCATCGCTTGGGAGGTCATATCCGGGAGGTCTGGCTGAGTTTCAAGGACGGGTCGAAAATTGATACTCTGGCGTTGGGCCTCCTCTCTGATACGGTAAGCAGCTAGCCATAACCAACCGGTGCCCCCAAAGTTTTCTCTGTCCACGACAGACTTGACGTGCCATGTCCGAAAGACCTTCGTTGCTAACTGGGTGTCATGAGATATAGCCCCTGCAGCCACCAGCTACCCATACTTCCGACTTCTATAGAAAATACGCCCTTTCGACGCTCTGCCTCTCCGTGGAGTTCAAGAAGCGTGTCAAAGGACTGGACTGGATCTTTATCAGATCCTACTCGAACAAAGTCAACAACGGGAGGTACGACGTCAACTTGCAGATTATGGATGAGGGGGGTGAGATTCTGGCGCTGAGCCACCATGTTGTGTATATTGTGGAGCTGCAGCAGCGACAGCGAGGTAGGAGTATGAGTCAGGGAGGTAAGTTGTGATTTGATGGGGCATATATGTATAACAGTATCCTGTGAGCTATATATCCGCACCTAATTTATCTGGTTCATAATGTGAGACGGAGTACTGCAAAACTTGATCGGTTTTATCTCCATTTCACATATGTAAGCCGTTACTTCTTCGAATATTATCTGAAAAGGACAGGAGGAGCTCTACCTAGACTCCATTTCATTCTGTTCCAGCTGTCCTTCGTGAGTGCAGGTCGCTTCGTTGATAGAAGGACGATGAACACACTAATCCCACTGGGAGGGCAATAGAAATGTTCCCCTAGACCCTGCGGGGTCCCTGTCGAGGTGGTGGTGGAGAAAAGTAGTCAATATACCGTACGCGAACCAGTTCGATCTTCATTCATTGTTGGCTTCTGAGGCGATATCGATGGCCATAGACGGTTCTCTGGTGGTTCTACTGCGGTCGATAAGGGTTTGGCGGGCGGGTGGGAGATGAAATAAAATGAACATGAACGTTCGTGTGGTTTCAATGAGACATCAAGGGACATAAGTCCTTGAAAAGCCCGTGCATGCTGCAATCCATTTTCTAGTGGGATTGCCATCGCAAGCACAAGACCAAAGGATGGAAGATTCGAAGTGGAAGCTTGAATTGTTAGTTAGCTAACGGGTTCTGCCTAAGTCTGGTAGGTTGTACTACAAAATGTCTTTCCTTCCAATAACCATTCCGGAAGCGTGTCGTGTATGTTGTGCTTATTCTTTTCCTGCAAAAGCCAGAGGTCGCGGCCTTCCCCATGCGTCGCAAGGGAGAAACCTCCACAACCCAGCGTATTTGCGGGCAAGCAGATAATGCACAAACGACTCTGCCAGGCGCGGCATGGCAGGCCAGTTGTTGCCGCCTTCGAAGGTCACGTCGCGTAGGCCCAGGACCATTGGTGGTACAACATTCTGCAATTGTCAGCACGAGGAATGACATTTAAGAATGAAGAAAAGTAGAGACTCGATGAGTCGGGCTCAACTAACTTTGTCCTGCTTCCCAGCCTGTGCAACACACTCTTTGTAGACCCTCATCAGGGCCTCACCGTTGTATGGCCGCATAGAGAGCATGCTCTGAATCTCGTCACTCAGATGCTCGCGGAGGCCAGGCGCCATCTCCTCAATGATCCCGCGCAGGGTCGACGCACTGTAGTCAGCCGGCTTTGTGTCTGAGCCGTAAGCCAGTGCCTTCTTCAGCGCTGGCTCAAACGCGTGGTGCTGGTTCACGTTTTCCTCCATGAAGCCCGGCTTGCCGATCGCCTTCTCGAAGCCCGGGAACATCACTTGCTCCTCGAGGACGTGGTGGTGCGAGACCCAGGTTGCCCAGACGAAGAAGAGGAAATCGGAGATGTCGCGGGGTTCGTGCACATTGGGGGTCTGAAGGTTGATGCTGTCCAGGCCGCGGAGTATGGAGTTGTGGGTGAAGGCCATCTCGTTCGCGATGTAGATGGCTGGATGTTCTTTCTATGTCGGGACGTTAGTCAATAATGGCCATTGTCTATGTCGTCCAAAACACCTACCACGTCCATGGTCTTTGACGGGGTTCCGATCAGCTCCCATGGCCCGTCAGCCCACGGTTTTTTAATAGTCATTCTTGTTATTGTCGACTGGCGTATCGTTCGGATCAGCTGCCACAACGTTAAGAGATGTTCAAGAGAGTGCGCTGATAACCACTAGCTTGGATGATAGTCTTCTTCTGAGTACCTAGAGTATCCCCGGTTTCATAGCACTGAGCCGTCAATAAGAGGCTCGATAAATGTGTTGACGCGGCATTCCCGGGGTTGGCGTAGGCGTCTCACAAACACGAGGTCGATACCTATTCCGTGGACCTCATTTGGCAGTTCGTTTATGATTAGGGAAGAGCCGACTTTAGCTGTCCCGGAGCCGTCCACTTGGTCCCCGTTTCCTAGCTGTCAACAACGGATAAGCTAGGAATAGAGAAGCGGCGCGGGGGGAGGGGGGGTTCCATCTTCTGTAGCTTACCACAGACCGAACATATTGATAGGCATGGCACTTTGTACAGCTACGCTAGTCCATAAATCATGCCGTCTTCCATATCTATTCAGGAATCTCTGCAGGTTTGTTCTGTGTCGCATGGTAGGTTATATCCTGGCTAAGTACTACTTAATGAAGCCTACTGTTATCCGGAAAATACCAATTCTGACTGCAATTACTAGTTATGGCATCCTTTTGTAGTCAAGCGGTATTTTTGGTCAATATCGACCTCTCTGAATCCATATTCACCGGGTTTGCGGCGAATTATAGTACCGAGTATAGGCACCTATGGAATGTCTTGAACAGGCTAGAGATATTGAAGAAGTTGACTATCTACCATGTGTAAGCTACCCGTCTTTTAACCTATTGCCTTTGGCTCGCTCGGACCCCAGTTCTATAACAAGATGAGTACTAATATGCCTGATATTTTTTTGGGCTTCCAGCTTCGCGAAGATCCAACATACTACATGCGCACCCAGCTTATCTGATGAGTTCATATATCGGGTAACATGTTCACTCAGGAATCTCGAGGACATAACGGCCAGCGATCTTTTGCTGTTCTGTTTTTTTTGGTTTCCCCTAATCAGCATCGTGTTCTCTGTCGAGGTCATATACACACAAAGCGGCAGAAAAGGAAGACCAACCCATCAGCTCATACACATGTCCCAGCTCCTTCAGTGGCGCCGTTTGAAAAGGCACCTTGATCAACCCCCGTTTAAAGAAGTCAATAGCCTCAAGCGCGTCCAGTCGGTTGCCGACATAGCTGCCTCTGATGCTGATCATGCGGATCACAATGTCTATGACAGGCGCTCTCAGGAATGCGCCGGAGGGCATGCCGATGGCCACTATTGACCCACGGGACTGCACGTAGCTGGCGGCCTGCTGGAAAGGCTTCTCAGTGGCGGCGAGTACGAGGACGGCATGCGGGCCGAGGCCGTCTGGGGAGGCTGCTCGTACGTCGCTGGGAACATCTTTCGACTTTGTGAAGTCGATGTAGGCCTAACAAATAAAATGGACGTTAGTTTCAAAGCTCTGCTCGGAATATTCTTTTCTTCTCGTGTCACATCTGGCAAGTTAAGCAACCGTGAGAGGGTCAGTGAAGCACACTTCAGCTCCCAGCTCCTCGCACATGGCTCTCTTTTCATCTCCACCATCAATTGCGATGACACGTAGACCCATGGCCTTTGCATACTGTTGGGCCATGGCCCCCAATCCTCCTCCAGCGCCCACAATTGCGACCACTTGGCCTGGACGGGCGCCAGACTCCTTCAGGCCCTTATAGGTGGTGAGACCAGCGCACAAGATGGGGGAAACTGCGTCAAGAGACACATCCTTTGGGATCTTAGCAACATGTGCAGCTTTGGCCACACAGTACTGCTGAAAGGTACCATCAACAGATAATCCGGACTCCTGTGCCTTTGGACACAACGGCTCATCGCCCATTTGGCAGAACTTGCATTCTAGACATGAGCTGTTAATCCACTTGATGCCTGCGTGGTCGCCTATATCAATTTCCTTGACCAGATCGCCCTTGGCTACAACCACACCAGCGCCTTCATGCCCGCCGACAAGGGGCAGCTTCAGCTTGTTCGGCAGCAATTCTCCCTTCATGACGCTCAGGTCGGTATGGCACACGCTTGTGTACTTCATCTTAATTAGAATTTCGTCAGGGCCTGGTCTCTTGACGGGTATTTGCTTGTAGACGAGAGGGCCGCCTTTCTGCTCGAGGACCTGGGCCCATTGGGTCTCCGGGATAGACATGGCGAAGGAGATCGTTTTGAGTATTCAATTGATGTCGAATTGCTTAAACGTTGCAAGTGAGACATGCAATCTTCAATATATTTTCCGTGCGATGTGAGATGGAAAAGAACACTGCTTGACGTAAGCACAAAACAACGGACCACAACGTTGTTCAGATGATTCCTCTTCCATTACATCATAGTTTGCTTTTCCTGCCAAAGTTGGGTTCTGGAGCTGATACTCTCGGAAAGAAAGCTTCGGATCATCAAGCTCAATCAGTCAGACGTCAACAAGGTTCTGAGTTTTCCGAACAACTCAATTCTCGGCATCATAGAATGAGAGACAGCAGCTCTCCCCTTTCTCATCCGCTCATGAAGAGCAGGCCAACCTGTTTAAACATGGAGTTCTTAATTTCACAAACTTAACTATATACGAATTGACCATCCTCATATGGAGCTAGACATCGCGAATGCCAAGAACTGTACTATCCGGGTGCGATTGGTTTGATCTAAAGCAGGAAACTAGAGGAGACAGTTCAATAAAATAACTCATATGATTCATTTCTGATACGGTAGAAATGATAGAATGCAGGTAGGATGAAGGAAAACGAAGGAGTAACAGGGAATAGGACATCGCTGAACAGAGAGGACTTGGAACAACCTATTCCTTCCCGACCTATAATAAAGAAGGTCTGACGGACGAGACCACCCCATCCATCTAGATGGAAAGAACATATACTAATGGTACCCGTACAATTCTAGGCTCGCATACTGATCCAGACCACGATGAATCCGCACAGATCAAGCTACATCCAAACACAGATGGCACTGACAATTCAGCAATTCCCACCGTCGAACACACGCGGAAGTAGAATTTCCTTCTTGCACTAGAACCTTCTCCAATCTCCTCTACAGGTGCTTCTGTGTTGTCTATTAATAATGGAGAGAAATGCTACACTGCTCAAAAGGTAGCATAGTGACCATACAGGTAATAGAAATAGAATGCCAAGCCTATGTACAATTTCCCGCCATGGAATGGCTTCGCACGCTAATGAAGATAAGGTTATAATGCAGTTTAGCAGTAGAGGAGTGTCGATCAGATCTAGTGCACCTGACTGAGAGAGGGAGCCATACAATGATTACTCTCTCTCATTCATCCAACACCTCAATTGCATGGACTAATTGTCAGGTGTCATGATTCAATCTCGACGTATCGCACGATTTATCATCAAAATCGCCCGTGATGAGAATACATAGACAGCACAGGATTGAAGAACGTGCATCCATAGCGGGCGGCGGTGCTTACAAATCCTCCGCGCTATGCTGCGAGAGCGGTGGAGTTTCCGAGGTCGCTGACAAACGCTCTGCAACAACGATGGCTGCTTGAACGCTACTTTCTCCCGCACGGGGCTTGGCCCTGCTGGCTGGTGGGGGGAATAGCTCTGCTATGAATAATCATTTACTCAAGATGAGTGAAAATATGTACCTATATATATCGAGTTCAACGGGCTCTCCAGGGTCTGATCTCCCCGTCTCGCATACATTATCGGAATTGGCAGGTTGATCATTGAAGTCCAATTGCTCTCTCTCTCTACGACCCGGCCAGGAGTGCGGTGCAATTCCTAATTGTTCACATTTTGAAAACTCTTATCAAGATCACGAACAGCAGCAATGGCTGAGACCCGTCTCCTATTAACTGGCGCAAGCGGATACATGTGAGCCATCTTGGAATTCAAGACCCCAATAGCCTTTACGAGAAAGCCCGCTAACGTGTTATCCCTGCAGTGGAGGATCCGTCCTGTCCGGCCTCCTCAGTTCCCAGAACGAGACGATCAAGAAGCTGAAGATCTCCGCGCTCATCAGGAGGGAGGAGCAGGCCCCGGCCTTGAAGGCTCAAGGCGTCGAACCGGTGCTCTTCAGTGGCTTGGACGACTCTGAAGTCATCCGTCGGACGGCGCGCGAGCATGATAGTGGGTTTTGAATTCTATGGATGTGTTGCTCACAGCGAGGCTAATACTCATGCTCCCATAGTCGTGATCAATACTGCCAGCGCATTCCATACCAACGGTGCTAAGGCTCTGCTGCTGGGATTGGGAGACCGGAAGAAGGAGACGGGGAAGGAGGTCTTCTATATTCATGTACGCTCCTCCCCTCTTAACTACTGATCTTTTTGTTCAGTTGAACTAACAGAAATAAACAATTAGACCTCCGGAACCTCCAACCTCGGCGACTACCCCGTCACGGGCAAATACCACGAAACCCGCATCTTCTCCGACGAAGAGGACATCTACGCCTACGAGAAGTCGCGCAACGCCAGCGACCCCTACGGTCAGCGCACGACCGACATCGCGGTCATCGACACGGCGCGCGAGGTCGGGGTCAAAACGTACATCATCATGTCGCCGACCATCTACGGCGTCGGGTCCGGTCTCTTCAACAGGCTCTCCATCCAGATCCCGCGGCTCACGAAGCTCGCGATGGCCCAGAGGCAGGCTGTCGTCATCGGCAAGGGCGACGCGGTCTGGAACCATATCCACATCGCGGACTTGGTCGATCTGTACCTGCTCTTCGTCGAGAAGGTCCTCTCCGGGGCGGATCTGCCCAGCAATGAAAAGGGCATCTACTTCTCCGAGACGGGCGAGCAGTCGTGGCGCGAGGTATCTGAGGGCATTGCCAAGGCTGGCCTGGCGGTAGGCGCCCTGGGTACCGCGGAGCTGAAGAGCGTCTCCGTAGAGGAGGCCAGCAAGCTGCTCGGAGTGAGTCTCCAGGTGGCCGAGCTAGGATTTGCTTCCAAGTAAGACACTCCCTTTTTATGGATTTTTTTTTTACCAACAGTGTTTTATATTACTACCGGAACTCCTGCTGACCTTAACTCTTCGCGTCTCTCTAGCTCCCGAACCAGGGCGGACATGGCCCGCAAACTGCTGGGCTGGCATCCGACGAGGACCAAGGACAATTTCCTGGCTACTTTTGAGACAGAGTTCAAGATCATCTACGGGGCGAAATAAGCCTTTTTAACGATATTCGCATGATTTCCGTGAATCCCACGGTGATCCATTATGACTACGGCATTCATTGAAATTTTTTATAACTAAATAAAAGTGGATATAATATATTCCGTTCATCCCGTTGAGGATCTCGCCGGATATTGCTATATATAGATTGGCATGATTCTTTTCAGAAATTTTGCGTCGAACTGTAAAACCGTTGTTGGATTGAATCTTTCCAGTAAATACTACTACTAGATACGATAAGAAACCGTGGTGAACTGCTCCCTAAAAATTCTAATCCAGTGTCCACCCAGTACCTACGACTATAGGGTGTGGAAAACAGGGCTTCCCGTCCGCTCAGCCGTACTTAAGCCATAATCATAAGCTCGGTCCGTTCTCAATTCTGCCCTCTTTATATTGCCGCTTCAAGGGTGATGGACGCGCGAGCACTGGGTGAGTGCGACTAAGAGAGGTGATTTGGGGTGAGCAAGGTGATTCAGTAGGTGAGTAGGGTGCTCAAGTGGGTGAGCTGGATGATAAAGGGACGATCACAACTTCCCACAATTAGTAAATACACAGTAAGGGCCATTGACAAAGAGGCTGAGATTAGCAATGCCCCAGTAAGCTTTCACCAGTACTTTCACCCTCTCACATCTCCTCATATCTTTTATATTGAAGCAATTGATATTTTCCCCTATATGGTAACATGTTACCCAATAATAACAAGAAGCTCATTAAGGAGCGGTGAAGGTAATTACTGGTTAAAGAATATTATTAACTTGTTGAGTCCTGCAGCTTTACTGCAGGATATCACAGACGCCTTGGAGATCTTGCAAATTCCCCTGTGGATCAGATTCCTGAGTCATGCTCTTACCAATGTTTGCTGATTGAGTCAGCAGTGAGAATGCAAGACAAGATCCTTGATGCCTCACCGACCTTCACATTCCCTTCCTTTATTATGAGAACATTATAGCTCTTTAAGTCACCATGGCTGATGCCAAGCATGTTATGAATATATCTCAAGACCTGATAGTGGATGTAAGGGTGTTTGCTCCCATTATTGCTGGAAGTTGTAATATAGGTATATAATTCTAACCCTCCTACTATTTCCTAATATCTGTTGAAGGGTGTTGAACAACAAATACTAGATATGAGGATAGTCTTCCCTGTTCTTAGAATGCTTGAACAGAAAAGAGTCCTGTTCTTATTGCTAACCCACTGCCAGAACTCCTCTATCTCTAAGAACAATTTTTCTATTCCCTTATTATCAACTTAGACAGTCACTCTGCTAAGTACCATAATTGACTTCTGTGAGCCATGATAAGATCTTCTTGTTTTCTTCAGACTCCTGCCATTGGAGTTATTCCTTGTTTCCAAACTGTTTAAGATTTGACATTATCAATGCAGGTTTTTCACTGACTCTTAAATATTCTTGGCAAGGAGAGCTCCTTTGAATTGTTCCTAGCGAAATTGATTGCCTTTATTACTCTTCTTTAACTTACAGAGTAGATTGTCAGGACTAACTCAGGAACTAGGGCTTAAGGCTAGCTCCCCTTGTGTGCGACTCACTGCGAAGTCATCATGACTCACATACCCACGCACCGTATGTAGTATATATGACCTTGGCCTCCTGTAGTTTAGGAGGACAAGGATCAGCCTTGCAAAACATCCTTAGCTACTATTGCTACGCCCTAGCTATAATAGTCTTCTTCACACTATCCTTATTAAGGATAGTGTGATATGCTACTGGGTCTAACTATGATAGTAAGCAGAATGTTGGTTTTAAAATATATCTGCAAAATCTGGATTCAGAACAATATTTGTATTTGTCTCTCATAGGATAGTCTTCAGCAACTGGACTTCTGTAATAATGGTTTTGATATTATGTAGTGCGTCTTTCTAGTCTAGGCTGAATTGGACAAATACCTGAGCAATCTAGATTGTCAGACCAATAATGCCAACAATACCGGCTCTGATTCCAAATGCGCCCGCTATGAGATTCTATCACCAAACCAACTCTATAGGAACCAAGTTAGTCATCATTTCTTCTCGTCAAAGGTTGCTTTTCCAATCAGTATAGTCAGACCTTGATTGTTGAAATAGAGATGGAACAAATGACATCTCGGACACTAACAACTGGAGTTTTGAAGGGCGCATTGATCACGTTATTGTGCAGTTACCTAATATAGTGTAGTTGTCTTACCTCAAGTGCTCGGCGTCTCACTGCGCGCTTGGTTCCAGAAGTGGCTAGATTCCTGAATGGAGATCTACAAAATGTACAAATGTGTATATATCTGCAGTTTGCTATCAGAGAAATATTGCAGGAGTAGGAGAGGTGAGAATGGTTTGGTATTGATGACCGCCTGTGATCCCTTAAATGAAGCAGGTATCTTGTAACCAATCAGATCTGCTGTTGGCCACCATGGTGTATTTTTGAATGCTGTGGACTGAATAGCCCGGCTCAGCTTCAAATAAGCAAGTCAAGCCTCTTTGGTTCTAGAGTACATATCTACAACATACTGACAGATGAGTCAGCCCATCAGCAAGGAATGGGGTTCAGTTAGGGGGAGATGCCGATACCACTGGATCTGTGTGAAGCGACAGTTTCCATCTCTGAGCAGATCCAATCCATCACGCTCTTGGCCTGGCATCAGACCGGACCCATGATGTGTATTGATGGATTTACTAACCCATATCTAATCCCTACCAGTTCTATAGTTCCTCAACAAATGACATTGGTTATACTATGTTTGAGAAGCTTCAAATATCAGAGCAAAGTACCCACTCCTCTCTTTCTAATTCACTATCACAGATGAAAAAGTACAACTCTACAACATTAGCTTTGGACACAGAAATCAAGCCAACACACTCTTAAGGTTCTGGTAATCAAGCAGCCACCACTGCATTGGATGTCTGGAAGTTCTATAGCTTATACAGTTGTGTTGAGCTTAGTGCCCCTCAATCTCCTTATAGGTCTTCTCTTCTGGTACAGAGATAATGTCAGGATAGGATGACTGCCGGGATGGGATATTCCTTATGGGAATATGATGGGAATCCCATCCCATTAGAAATCGGGATGAATATTAAGATTAAAATGGGAATGGAAAAAGGGATGGGAATGCCAAGAATTTCCCTATGGGACCCTAGATTAAGCTTATAATCCCATCCCTTGATATAGGGAATTTCCTTATTCCCATCCCATTAATATGGAATAATCCCACTTCGCATGGGGGACCTTCCCATGGGAAGTTATTATTTATATAGGCAGTTATTATAGTATATATAAGGAATGGGATTGTAACGGGCAGTATGCCCTCCGTTGCGGCTAATAATTATTCCATACACACTCGCAATGCACCTTGTACGCCTGGGGCCACGGCCGCAGACCCCTTTCTCTTTCTTCTTCAGCGAGTTCTCTTGTACACTAGCTATGTATATAGTCCTAGAAACACCGGGATCACAACGGATACCCCTCCGTGGTGCTGGACGCCGAAAGACCAGCCAGGCCCTCCACCAAACAACTTTTTCCCGACAATCTTGGCACGGAACGAGATTCAAGCTGCTGGCCGACCATCGCACCCGGCCACGTGGTTCTGCTGTTTCGTCGCACTATTTGCAATTTGCAATTTTGCCTCCGCGCCAACCTCGGTCATGCGGGGAAATACTCCATCAACGGGATGTCCCCAGACGCCTTCGCGGTTGTCCACTTAATAACTCCCCTGCCATCCAACCTCAACTTTCCCAGGGGCACGCTGTCCTCAAGCAGTTCTAGCTGGCCCCCAGGGGTAGGGTCGCCTCAACGCCCATTGCCCGCCTCTTGGGGAAGTCCATTAATCTCAACCTGTGCTAGTTCACCCCCTGGGGTACGGTCTCGATGCCCACGAGCCCCACCAGACACATCCTCAATGCATTGCTATCGTGCGTACAGTACTATTATGTCTAAAAGAAGAAAGCTAGTCCAAGAATCAATAAATGCTACGTTGCCACCCTCGGCCGTTTGCTCCCTCTTGGACTTATCATATCTGGAGTTGCCATGCTTAGTTCCGTTCCTCTGAACTCCTCAATCACCTTCCAAATACCCTTCGCAACTACTCTCGCAATCGGAGGCGGAAAAGCTTTCGTCAACTGCGAATACTGCACTGATTCGTGATGATAGAAAATAAAATCATCGGGGAAACCGTGAATTCGTGCCAACTCCCGGACCGTGAGGAGGTCTCCACGAGCTTTCCGTACGATTTAAATAAGCACATAGTCAGAAGAACGTTTGCTGCACTGGTTGACTTACTCGGATGCAGAAGATTCAGGATCCCAAAAGGATAGTTCGCTGCAATTTTCAGGGCTGTGGAATTAAAGTCGACTTGCTGTGTACCTTGGAGTGGTGGTTGCCCAGTGTTATGATTGTAGATGGTCGAGGTAAGACCATTACGACTTTCCGGAGATGTTGGATTCGACGCTTTAATGCACACAAAGGCGCCTGCTCTTTTATGATTGTTGTCAACCCGGGTGTTTCTGAATGAAAGGTCGCCAATCACATCATTGACTGTTTTCTGGGTAAATTCGCCCCAGACCGAGCGAGGGGCGGAACAGACAGGAGACGCCAAGAGAACAATGTAAGTTATGTCGTGCGGGAAGCCATAACTGGGAAGATGGACCTTATTAATGTGAATCGAATACCTTCTTTCCAGAAGTAAATGAATGGTTTGAAGGAAGCCGGGAATGGCCTGGGGGTGAAGTATAGCACAAGGCATTGTCCATACCAAGAAGTCGAAAGAGTCGGAAGCATGTGCCAAGTTTTCCATGAGGGCTTTGATGGTTTCTACGGGCTGCAGAAACAGACGTAAGGAAGGATGCTCGTGACACTTTTCAGTCAATATGAAACGACTGATCTGTCCAGCCACCAAGACAACTTTGGGTACTTCAGGCCCCAAGGATGGGGGAGGTGCAAGTTGACCCGATGTAATCTGTGAGAGCACGATGGCGGGAGATCCATCATATACAACCGCAGAAGGGTATCTCGCCTATCAAGCTGTTAGCAATTACCGATCTGGAAATTTTTGGCATCAACTAACTAGCCTTCCAGGACATATTGAAAGCTGGATCAAATCCCAAGCCTGCGCAGATTTCATAACCTTCTTGAAGGAATCCCTCTGAGAGCCCGAGAACACTAGGCGATAAGTCAATGACCGCTGGCCTAGATGACGGAGTATATCGAGGGAGCTTCCAGCGATCACGGTGCGAGAGAAGGTTTGACCCTATCGGTGATATACAAGCAGATTCGTCTCCGATCCGACCGCGAATTGCGAAGCGGCAAAAGAACCCACAGTGGTCGAGGTCTGCTTGTATTGTTAGCGGGAGTAGCGGCAGGGGTTGCTAGTAGAATTGGGCCATACTCTCAGGAACACGAGTTAAATGCTGCACAGGATCCTGCGGACCGGCTGGAGTGAACTCCAGATCTTGAGCTTGAAGGATATCATCCACAAATATGATTTCTGCATCCTGTCGTTCTCCCATTGTTTCGAAGTCGCCGAAATGGAGAAGCAGCTCTTTCCTATTAATAGAGATGGCGGTATTCGCGGAATGCTGCTTTGAAGAAAAAGGAGGAGTAGATTGAAGAAAAGAGTACAGGGATACTACCAGAGCGAAAGACTTTATGCCATCCTCAGGCTCAATGCGGAGGATATTGTGGATAAAAGCGACGCATTCCATTTCATCTCCCATCCCGCTGGGCGGTTGCATCCGTATTTGAACGTACTCATTCTTGACGAACAGGTAATTGAGACGTTGACAAGCCAGACTTGAAATGGATGGCAGATCGGTTGGCTAAGACAATGGAAACGTTTGCATGAGTCAAATACGAATGCAGGGGCTAACCTACCGGTAATATCCGTTCTGAGAAGAACTGGTCAAAGGCTGCTTTAAGACTGTCCCTTTCCCAGGAGTCCCACATTCTATCTTGCTGCTGTTGCCACTGCTGAAAATTCGTCTGCGGCTGTCCAGTTCTCAAAGTGCGGTCTGGTAGGCCCTGGGCCATTCCAGGGTCAGTGCCACTGGCTCCTACCACCGGGGCAGTAGTACTGGTAGGAGTCCTTGCTTGCTGAGGCGCTGGGAGATCCCTAGATTGGGCTCTTTCTTGTCGTGTCACCTCGTTCTGTAGCATACCAGCGTCGTCCTCATCGGACGAATACATATATTCTTGTTGTGTACTATCAAAGAGATTGCTGCGAAGCAAGTCTATGCGAGGGCGGTTGGGATATGGCTTCGGGTTTATTGCTTTAGAGGGGCATCCAAAGAAAGAATGGCTTTCCGTTCTAGCAACCATTGCAAAATAAGGTTCGAAAAACCTCAACCCACTAAACACAGCTCTTCGGGCAGTCTGGGAGACCATTACTTGTTGACAGCCACAGGGTGCAATCTTTTTGTCTATCTCTCCCGAGTTTTCTCCAAGGTCTCTCGATGCATCTGTCATTATACTCTCATTGCCAATTTCTAATAGAATTAGCAAGGAAATAAGTAAAGGATAAGGTTGGTATACTTACCATTTTGATGTAAGAGTTCAGTTCTCTTCTGGGAGCATATTCTCTCTCGATGCAGCACCACACAGTAGGTGATGCTGGATCCATACAATTCACGAATTAATTCACTTTCGCCATCTGTCCAAGAAATAACCAATTCATGAGGTTGTTCTGTGCAGGCTATTGTGACCATCCGAGGCATCTGTCGGAGCTTTTCTCGAACTTCATGCCGCAATGATCGGCGAAAAGTGATAGCTTCACTTTGATTTAGAATAAGGGTTTCAATAATTCCGTCCACAGCCAATTCATGGAGTTCTTCAACAATATGATCACAGAAAAAAGTGTTTGAACGGGAACCGTGAACGGCAGCCAGCTGGGAGACCTCACACGGCGCCGTTTCATGAATCTTGTCGAAGTCGAGCCATTTTTCATGTACCTTTAGACGTTTTTCTTCGTGGCTAAATAGCAGATCAATATCAGTACCTGAGCCGTTGACAAAGTCAACAGTAACATCTTGAGTTTTCGGATGGAGCGCTAAGGAGGCCATCAGGCCTCGCTTGACGTTGTCTGAAAACACCGTCGGTTGCAGGCTTGATGGCTGTGAATTTGTAAAAAGATAGACTCTTTGTTCCTGCGGCGTCCGGGCGAGCGAAAAGCGTCTGAGAATCTTCCAGAGCTTTTCAGACAGAGGAACGGGTTGTCGTTTCAAACTCTTTCTGATTATGTCGCAATCCTGTCATATAATTAACCGTCCATTAATAAATGCAACCCAAGAAGAAAAACGAAGGAAGAAAGAAAGAAAGAAACGAGGGGCAGAGGGAAATAGAAATATTCGTACTGAATCGCCGTTCGTTTGGCAGTAGAAAAACTGGCCGGTTCCAGCTTGCAAAAGGTGATTCCAGATGGCGCTTGCAGTGATTTTTGAAATTGTATCCTCTGCCATATTGACATCCGCATAGGTGTGGTAATTCTGCAGCAGGTCAATAAATCTTTGAAGGATGTCAACGCCTCGAATCTGTATTGCATGTTCCCAGATGCGCATCAACACCTCAGCCTCCTCCACTGGGTCCGTCAGCCGCTGCCGATCGCGGTTGGTTTGTCCTCGCAACAAGTTATAACCGAACCTGAATTTGTTTGCTGCAGATCCGGCGTTCGGTAGTAGAAGGCCTTTGAGGTATATTTTCCCAGCAAACTCTGGATCCAAAAGTAGGTCCCCATGATTGGTTTCAACAATGTGTGCCGAATCTTTTGGGCCTTCGATATCGAGGCTCACCTGGATCCAGGATTTGAAAGCATCTTCTGAAACTCTCTGTCCAAACTCCCCGCGTCCTTTCCCGACAACCACCGATACATCTTCCCAGATATTGGCCGTGAGACCCCTCGGGCTGCCCTGCGCGCGTCGGGTCTCATACGCTAACCTTCGCTTGGTGATTGTTTCCGGCTTGGCGGCAGACAGTTTACAGTAGAAGTTGGACCGATTGATTCCTCGAAATCCGAAATTCCAGTAATAAGAGCTCGAGACTAGTCGTACTCGATGCTCGTTGCGACGTAGAACCAGAGCAGCAATCTTGAGGCCTTCCCCATGGACTCCTGCTAGTGTCCCATTCCCGCGTTTTGTTGTGCCACCTAGTTCAAGGTTCTGACGGGTTAGTTGCGCCTTGAAATTGGTCAGTTCAACGCTTCCAGGTCTCTTTTTGTAACGAATGTAACCAAGTAGCTCCCTTCGATTGGTGCCTGTTTGGATAGCGGTTGGATGATGCACAAGAATCTGGACCTCGTTTGTCAAATCCCTTTTTTCTGGCTTGAAAGAGCGAGGATCCAGCTGGAACGAGACAAGGATGGCATCCTTCCTAATGATCGTCTGTCAGAAACTGAGGGAGATACTCCAAGGAACATCTCGAGCTTGGAAAGTCACCTACCAATTCTAGTATAGCTCACGAAAAGCATCCTGAGGTGTCCAGTCTTGGACGTAGTATCTGCTCAATCCCAAGGCCTGCGTCGTAGGTCGGAGGATGTTGCGATCATCCTCTTCCTCCTCTGACCAACCGCTCGAAGAATCATCTCGCTCGGAGTCACGAGCATGGTCAGGGGTTGCAGCCCCGAGGAAAGGCTTTATAAACTGAGAAAGGATCTCAGCGGGTGTGTCTGGGATCTCGAAAAGCTCACCCATGACGGGGAAGATGCAGTATTTCAAGAAAGTTATGATGGAAGATTGTCAGTTCAAATAGAGGAGATACAGCAGAGTGACCCTGTGACGACGAATATTAGGAGTGAACGACTGCAACAAACAAGAGGCCGTCACGACATGGGGTCACTGTGACTCCTTGTTGCCGGGACAAACGACCATGTACTGTACACTATATAAATGGATTGGTATTCCCATAAAAATTTTAATCAGCTAGAACCCGTGGCTGTGACTAGTGGCAGCTGCTTGACTGTCAATTAAGGTGGCGTTTCAAGTAGATGTTCTGTTTTCGCTGCGCCGCAGCCGCACCATGCCTTGTTATGGCAGGTCTTTGTGTAGACACGGCCCAAAATCGTCGTAACCAACTCACTGTCCCCGAGGTAATCACTGCTGATGATGTCTTTCAGCAGGGGTACGAGTCATGCATCTCCCCTCATCATTCCGCAGTATGGCTATTAACCAACAAATGAGTGAGCTATGCAGCCCACTGATTGGCCTACGAGCCCTGCCAAGCAAGGTCCGCTCGCTAGCTCTATATAAGAACCATAAAGTATACTGGTAGAATAAGGAGCTATTTCCTATTTATTAACACTCAGGCTAGCCCCCCATGTTGAGGCTTTTCTTATTAAGTGGCCTGGCTCGCTGTGTCAAGAGCTCTGCTCACCCAACTCACCCTAAAGTTGCACAACCATTGTCTTCAAGGTAGCAGTAAATACAGGGCTGAAACGAAAATTGATTGTACTTACTCCATCAGTTTAAGCACAGTCAATACTGCAGTGGGTGCTGCCTGGATGAGCTAGAGGGTGATGCTGCTTTATGGTCACTCAACCATGGGTAAGCCATCACCCATGTCACCACAGCTGGCGTGAACTCTGTGACCGATAAGCCCCTTCAATGCAAACCGCTAATTGGACTTCTTCCATCCCCCCGAAACCTTTGGCTCTTAGCTCAGCCTCATTGAAGATGCCTAAAGGAATAATAATATTCCCATAATGAAAAGCGAGCCATTGGCCCACAGCTGGGCTGGATGACACATTCTGCACTCAAGCGGAAACTCAGGTTGAGACTTATCCCTCTGCTAATTGCTGCTCTGACGGCTTTTAGTACACGATCCAACGTGACTGTCAGCACTGATGATATAAATTATTTATTATTATTATTATTATTATCAAGTTTAACGTCCATAGCGAGCTTTTCAGCCATAACAGACCCCGAACCTTGGGCATATACCCCTGTTAGTCTCTGTAACGACAGGTCTAGATAACTAGACCAAAAGGGGTCGTTGATTTATCTTGAAGACAAGAAACAAGGGGGTGAGCAATATAATAGCAAGAATAGACCTGTGTTACTAGCAATGCCTATGTGACAGGTTGCTATGTGAGTCGACCACGAGGGTCGGAATCTGTCTGAAAAGAGCGTCATTATATACATGCTTGTCTGCCTGGATCGATGGGTCGTTTGGATCATTCTGGGTGTTGGATCATTTTGGGTGTTGGATCATAGACCTCAATGGATCAAAATGGCAGATTTGATCCATTGTCACGTGACCTACGTATGTCATACCCCTCCCTTATGCCAACTCCGGCTATAACAGTCTCTAATCCCATCTTTGACCATTCTGTACCTTTTCCTTGCCCCAGGCCGCCTTGTTGCGCAGGGTTTTTGGGCATATGTGCGCCCTCCTTGGTGCCTTTCTCAGTATGGATTTCACCTGCCTGCTGCAGGCCACCCCTCCCCTCCTATCTATAGCTGCAGTATCCCCTTGGCTGTTAAAATATTCATTTTAGCGTGTGTTCAAGAAACTGGCCCTCATTGGTCAGAACCATTTTAGTGTTAATATAACCATTTTAGGAAATTGTGCACATTCTGCCGGACAGCGGTGAGCGTTTCCGCCAATGATCATACCGTAATCAAAAAACGCGAAAAAAGACACGCTAAAATGAACATTTTAACAGCCAAGGGGGTACAGCTGTTGAAATACATGGCTATGCATCATAAACCCTCCAGGGCTGTATGTTTTAGCTGTATTGAAATCAACCAACTCATTATCTTCACTTAGCGTTGGTATGGATCACAAGATTTGAGCTAAGTGAGCTTGCATGACTCTATGGTGAAGCACTGCCTTGGCTCACTCTGTTTAACCCGCACTCACACTAAAAAGCAGTATCAGGTTACATCCACTAAGGAATTGACCATGCTGAAGCCACACGCCGGGCGGTTAGTAGTTGGGTGGTGACCACCAGCGAATCGTCTGTTGTAGGTCTCCTCTCGTTTTCCTTTTATTCTTTTGAATTTAAGATCTCTTTCCTCTCTATTTTGATTTTGTAAGAATCGGTGTTGAATCCCCTGGAATGTGCGGGGTATGATCTGCACAGTAGTGGGGGTGCTTGTCAATTGATCACCTTGAGGCCGAAATTGTGACGCTGTTAGGTCAGTCATGTGACTCGTTGTGGTACTGTAACAGTTTACGGAGTATATTTGGAAGTCTACAGAGTAGCAGGAGTAGTTAATTAGGCCTCCAAGTGTTACCTAGAATTTAGTTAAAGCTGTCCATAAAACTATTACCTCCTCTGGGTGATTATACCACATCCTAGCAAAAAAATTATCTCTCCACGTCGTGACCCAATTTGAACAGCAAGGGGATGGAGCGATAATAATACACAATTTAGAAATTTCAACGCGGGAACCCAAGAAAAGGAACTTTGCAAAGGAGGAGCCAGACCAATCTGCCTAGGAGTCCCGACACCTGTTTATCCTAGACCGAGGAGTCCAGGTCGCTCAATAGGATGCTTTGCTTCCGTGATATTTTCATCACCATCCACTTTTTGCCGATCCGTACTCCTTCCACTGATTGCGGTAGTACCATGAATTATACCCCGAGACATTGCTCGGCATGACCTTTCGCTTGCCTGAAAAATCCACGCCCCCATATATGTTGTGGAAAGTTCCCCGGATCGTGCGGTCATGGCTGAAGTGTACTTCACCAACGCCGGACAAGAGGGAATGGTCAGCTACTGGGCTCATGGCTGAACAGCGATCGGGTCTGAGGTCCCAGAATGTGTTTGACGAATTGGACATTGGTAGCAGACATGATGCTGACAGATATGCATTTTGGGTTGAGGATGAAAGCCTTTTCAGCAAGTTCACCGGATTTACCTCTCACCGCCAACTAATTCCATTTTGCATGGTTAGCCTTCTCCGGTCATTCAGCAAGCTGCAGTTCATGTGGCTCCGAGTAATGCAGTTCAAAGGCAGAATGCTCGCTTCTCTTATTAACCATTGGCTCGTTGTAGGATTGAGTTGAATCGGTGAAGAGGGCAGGGGACTCCCCGGAACATTGGAATTGGCTTTTCGCCGTCAATACAGTTCCTCTCACGCAGATTCCCAGATGGGGACGAGGGAGCATCATCCTGGATCAAGACTCGTAAATATCCAGTTCAGTACTATATGAAAAATATGATCGTAGCGCGGCTCAGGAACTGGTTCCTCAAGAAGCTGAATGCTGATATTTCTTTCCCTGACCTTTTCGGGCGAGGTATGAATATTTGCCTTTCAGATCAGATTCCGGATGTTGTAAAACAGGTATATGGTCGGGAAACAGTGTAGTGAGAGCTAATCAAGGGATGATCCAAACGCCTCTGAGCACAAAGCCATTATCCGGGTGCTGCAGAACTCTGATCGTAGATGGCAAGATGTATTATTGTTAAGGAAGACGGAACAGTTGTATAGGACAACGTTTATTGCATAGAGCAGTTAAATAAGAAGAATAGGCATAAAATAATCCTGAACCAAAAATACCGCTCGACTACAAAAAGAGGCCAAGACCGCTGATTGCAGAGAGAACTAGTATTTTTGGCGTCCAATAATAATACACCCATTTTGAATGGGCAAAGGAACTCTAAAAGCAGGCCAAGTTCGCATGATAGCCAAAATATTATATCTCATTATATATATGTCAAACAAAATGATATTATATTTCACGTATTAAATATATACTGGCTGTGTTTACAGTTCCCCAGATCGTATACATTTTACATACCACTCACCAAGATAGGTTATCATCATCGTCGCAGGTGTCATCCAACACGTACATCGTCATTACTGCAGCTCACTCAGCGGCCTCCCCATCAACTCACTCACTGGCCGCTCGCCTCGTGCTTCGTACTCGTCTCCGTACGTCGACGAGATCGCCATCGAAGTCGTCGCATCCGACATTGCATGCCTGTCGCCCTTTTCTCCTCGGACCACGACCACGGGTGGGAGATCAGACTGTATGGCAGTTTTCTCCTGGAACTGTCGTGGTTGTCGTCGTCGTCGATAGAGTATCAAGGCCCACCCGGCCAGGATGAAGATTAGGACTCCCAATGGCACGCCCAGACCGATGGCTACTTTTGCCGCGGTGCTGAGACCGTTGCTGGAATCACTGACGTTGTGCTGGTCCGGTGTAGAAGTTGATGACGACGCGGTATCCCCGGTGGATTGTGGTGGGAGTGATGTGGAGGAGGACGGGAAGGATGAGGACGATGATGACGATGATGATGATGATGATGATGATGTTGTTGTTGTTGTTGAAACGAAAGATCTTGTTGTTGTCGCCGATGTTGCTGCTGAGCTGGTAGTAGCCGCTGGAGCGTTGTACGTCGTGGGCGGCGGATCATCCGAATATCGCTTGTTGACTCCAAACAACGGGCTGGTGATGTTCGGCGGAGACGGGATGCCGTTCGCTGCCCGTGGCTGGAGCAGGAAGACGCATCCCGACTCGCGGTAGATGCCACGGTTCGCGGTCCAGAGATAGAAGTACTTGTTTGTCACATTGTCTGCACAATGACTGCATGTTAGCCGACGATAGGCTGCTATGGTCGATGTGTATTCGAGGAGGCCGCGAGGGAATCGACAACTGCATCGGTCTAACGTTGCAGGGATGGCCTAGGATCGAATACACAAACCGTGAATAGCAAATCTGGGCGGATACTTACGCTCCAGCTCGAGAACCTCGTTACACGCCTCGTACAGTGATAGTCGCGGCGTAGAAACGTCCCAGGTCACATTGACGACATCTTCAACAATGAAGACATTGTCATCGTTAGTCGGAAAGGTGAATCCCTCGGCATCGACAACTGGGAGATGACGGCAACACAGCAAAAAGAGAAGGAGAGATATCTCTTTCGCCATCATCATCGTCGCCATGGCATCGCTTCCAAAAGTCGTTTGCGCGACGCCAGCAAGTAGTCAATGCTGTGCTGTATACTCATCGTTCTCGAGCAAGGCTGGCAGGAAGGGGGGCGGGGGTGGTTGTTGAGAAATTGCGGCGCAGCATCTAGACCAAACCACGCAGGGGGGGATATAGACCGTTGTTGTCCCGACATGTCGTTGGCCACCACCATGACAACAATAAATGATCCCGTTGTTGTCGTCGTTGTCGCGCAGAGTTGGGATGTGAAAAGTTATGGTGAAACGCCATGCTGGGATTTCCGCTCTTCAGTGGCTCCCATTGTTAAAACTTTAGTGTCTGAGGATATATATCGTCTTCATAAATCCCTACCTTTGTTGGATCCTGCCCTCCGTTAGCAGTGTTGGGATTAGCGACGAGGACAGTATGACCAATCACAATATACAACGACGCGCCTCGACTACGGGCTATCATCGATGTGATCACTTTCGCACAAGGATGGGGAATAATCTCAGCAGGAATATCTCCTTGAAGCAAGTATGTCCTGTACCGGTGCAAGCAGCTGCTACAACATGCACGCACCCGGTGCATCTTAAAAGTAGGGGCTGATCTGTCCTCGGGGGAAAAGAAAAGAGGACGGCTACAATTATTAATAAATTATAAATACCTTAAGCAATATCTAAACAATAATACTATTCTGCGTTATTACTGTTGTGGCGGCGCTCAGGCATAGTAATCAGTCTACTAACTATGGTAGCTAGTCATACAAGATCCAAAGCATAAGAAAAGAAGAATTACGGGTGTCGTCAGGGTCAAAGATATGATTACCGTCTGTACTAATTATCACAGTTCTGAGATAATAACTAGTCTGTTTCAGTGTTATGTCTTTATCTCTAGTACGAACTAAAACGCTTATATTAACTGTCTCCGATTGGGCCTAAAGACAAGATGCAGCTTTAATATACTTATTGTTACAGCGCAAACCCGGTATAAAGGAAAAGAGGGGTATGATGCAGGGAGGGCTCACGTGACATGGATCAAATTGATCCACCTGGCACCTTGATCCAACAAGGCCTTTGATCCAAATAATCTACTGATCCAAGCAGGCAATCATGTACATAATGGCGCTTCTTACAGGTAGATTCGGACCCTTGTGGTCAACTCATGTGACAATAGGACATCCTAAGATAGCAATAGCACCTTGTCTTTTATCCTTATCTGACGCTCTTGTCTCTTGTTGTCAAGATAAACCCTACAACCTAAGGACCATTCCAGGTCTTTCGTTACACTTATCTAGTCTTTTTTATATTAATGTTAATAATAGAACAGTTCAGAATTTTAAGAAGAAGTCACACGGAGTCTGGATAACGTGGTAGCAGAAAAGATATCGGGCTATGTATGGAGGAACCGAGTTATGTGCTTTTTCGCCAACTGTCTCGTCTCCCGGCGGACGGTGCTACGAAATCTTGTTCAACTATCGGTGTTTGAAGAAATGCCAGAGGCTCTTTCAAGCCGAAGCGCTGTAGATATCCCCCATATCCTCGTATCCGTTGTCATAGTAGACGTTTTCCATCCTAGACATGTCGAAGTCGTCCTGGCTGGCGCCAACGGTAGCGGCAGTGTGCCCTGGAACAGCTGCCATTGGGACGTCGAGGTAGCCGTTCGACCGGCTGTCGACACGCGGTTCCTGCTTGATACCGTGGCTGTCCAGTCCCTTTCCGAGCTGCGGTTTCTGCTCCTTCTCGACATTTTCGATGCTTTCAATAATCTGGTCCTTTTTGATGACGAGCTCGCCGGTGTCAGAAGCAGTGACATTGGGAAATCCAGCTTCGCTATTGGCAACTACGTTCGCCTGGGTGTTCGAATCGCCGTCACCATCGAGGGAGATTGCGTCGAGGATGCTTTTGCCGCTCTTCTTTTTGGCATCCAAGCTCTGCTTGCCACGGCCAGTGGGGGTAGACGCAGAGGACTTGGTGACCCCATTTCTGGGGCCGCGTGGAGTGCGTGGAGTACGTGGAGTCGAGGCGCCGCTGCCTCCATTTCTGCCAGAACCACGAGGAACACTAGTGACGCCGCGGGCGGCGGCTTCGGACTTCAGCTCCTCGGCGATCTTGCGGTAGTTACGGAAACGGCCCTCGACGGAGTCGTAGGTTGCGCCGCGACCGTACATCGCGGCCATGCCGCTGTAGTCGAGCTGTCGGTAGTTAGCCTCTAATCGTGAAGAGATGATGTGATGCTGGTAGCAACAGGTGCACATAGATAAGATGACGCAAAACAGGCTATAATGTAACTGAAATAGGGAGCGATTATCAATCCAAAGTTTAACTGAGATGTGAGAGAAGCCAAGAAGGTTCAGCCAACAGGCTTTGTGCGGTCTTCTGCGCGACATGAGGTACAGGATGCGGCTTGCTCACCTTGAGAGATGGATGAGCGGCAATCAGCGCACCGAAGAGGCGATCTGTGGCATCATTCGCCTTCCAGTTTACCATATTGGCGGTTGATTATCGGATCTGCAGTTCGGTAGAGGCTTGTGTTGTGCGATGTGTTGGAACAAGACGGATGCTGAGGAGAACCAGAGATGACGAGGCCACTGGAAATATTAGTTAGATGATAGTTGTAGGCGGATACAGATGTGAACATGAGTATTTGTATACTCACACAGGTGTCAGTTGGGAGGCCAAGTCTGGAGGTGCGTGGTAAGAAGACGGTAAGAGAAGGGAAGAAGTTGTTGAGAGAGAGGATTCGTGTTAAGCTCGCAGGTGCTGACTAGACAGCTGTGTGTAAGTCTCTATCACCCTCGAACTCTTTAAGAGAACAGTAGGAGTTCAGAGGAGGCAACACAGACTCTGAGGAAGGCAAAGAGCTCACTGAGGGGGTGGGCACCGGGAGATGTAGAGACAATTCTTGCTCAAGGGTATCAAGCCTAGTGGCTTTCTAAAAGTCACTAGTGTGGATAGACTCAGAATTCTATACCTTTCTTGGGACTTCTGCGAGTTAGAAGTGAGTTCTACAGACTCTTTTGTACTGTGGTGGATTTCTTCACAACACAGGAGATTTTGGAGCACTTACACTGCTGACTCATTGGCTCATCCTTTGACCAGAAATAAATCCGTCTACACTCTCTGATGATGAGTCCCATCCGTAATTCTTTCTATTATTTCCAGCCTTGGAGTAGAGGAGGCTGACATCGCAGCATCACACCGTAGATATGCGCGTCAAGCGGTCAGCGATGTTCGATCGCCCAGCCTGCCAGCTTATTGGTTGAATAGCGAATACCTCGTGCCTGATAAAGTTGACAGGTTTATGTATGCTACATTCTGGGACTTGCTTAGCATTTGATGCCAGAATCCATATATACAGCAGCGCATATTGTTAGTACTCGGAAGAGCTCGGTTCTATCCTGCAGATATGTATTCACTATACGGTTCATCACCAGATAATTCGTGGAATTAGAGCATTGCAGTATTTTGCAGTTTTTAAGTTGAAAATTTTGAGTGAAGCTTAGAAAGAGGTGGAAATAACACATTCTGCCTATTTAAGAACTGCAACTCGTTGTTGGACCTCAACCTGCGGCGCTGTAGAGAATGTGGTGCTTATGGAAGAGAACCTGCTCTTGAGTGATTAAAAAATCTAATTGTCTCCATATGTGTGTTCTGGCTGTCCTAAGGAACGATGGCGAAGCAAATTCCTACTTAGGTATGTACATAGGGGCCCCAAGACGATGGTATCAGTGACACAACTTCGCGTGGAGATAAGCTAACTGCAGGGATCTCTGGACACAACAAAAGTATTGAGACTGCGGCAAAAGACTGAGGCTGTGTGGATGCGAGGAGATATGCAGCAAGAGGTCTCAAAAAGCGCATAGTTCTTATGGTAGGATACAATGGTGTACCGGTCACTTTGGCACGCGTTGACAGCGAAGTTAGACAGAGACTGGCGGAGGGGCTAGGGCTTGCATTGTCATGTGACTTGCCCTACCAAGTCACGCTGACTAACTGACAGAGAGTTCAACCCTGTTGGACATCTTGAATATGAACTATGAACTAAGCCTGTATCATATTTTGCCGGTGATACAAGGGCACTATGCCAAATCCATGTGCATAAATGGTATTCTTTCTGGAGTGATCAATTCTGGCTTTTAAGTATCCGTCTAAAGCAGATAGAAGAGACACATCCCTATTTGGTCTTACGGACATTGAAGGGCTAGACACCTGCAAGAAACTGTCGGGCTATTTCTTTGAAACTAGGTAATGTTATTTGTGAATGACCATAATTGCGGCTGCAGAAGCTGTTGTTGTTGAGCAATTAGCTTAATCAAACTTGAAGGGCAGGGAAGATGGTCCCGTAATCCTCACAACAATGCCAGACCATAGCCACACGAACCGTGATGGTTCGTGACTTTGTTCCCTTGGAGTTTAGTGCATATGACAAAATGCATGATATGCACTAAACTTCAAGAGACTAGAGGCTATCAAGAAAGGCATTCAGCTGCTGTTGTGTACTCCTCAGGCGAGATCACCTATCTGAAGATCAATGTTCACAGTCTATAACAGTGTTTGCAGGAACTTCTACAGTGGATGTCAGCATGAACAGTTCTTATACAATCAAAAAACAAAGTTAACCAGGCTCTGAGCCATAATCTTCTGTGTCAGAGACATGGAGATACCTTTTCTCTCTTCTGAGGCCTTCTGCGCTTCTTGTCAGCTCGAGGACTACGTCCATGTGGGAGCACTGGCTATTCGACTGTCTTAGTGTGCCAATAGAAGGTCAACCAAGAGCCAAATGGCTGGGTCACTGCCCCAGTTCCGCTATTATTGTAATATCCCTGGGATTATGTATGCGACTGTATTTGCAGGATGCTGGTTGTGGGGGAGTGCTTCTGGACATGTAAAGGGGAGGCAAAAAAGCAGCCGTCGAGTACAGAACTTTTCCCAGTTCTAGGCAGAAATATTAGTCACATTTTTCACGCTCGCGCTTAGGCTTTGTCATGTCGCTGCTGCATGAGTCACACTCCGTGCCTGCTTTTTTTTGTTTTTTTAGGGGAAAGAGGGGTTTAGAGAGGGGTAAACACCATGACTTAGGGCACTTGACAGAAGGGAGAGACAGAAGAGCAGCGTGAAAAGAGCGTTGTTGGTGTGAGGTTTGCGGGCGCGCCGTAAGTGAACATGTGTCTTGGCGTGCTGCTCGAGGCGCATATATTGTCGCCAGGAATGACGCATATATCCGAGTCTCTGGACTCGAGCAGGATAATGAAAAAAGACAGGAGAATCTGTTTGTCTGATGCAGGCAACCTGCAGGACAAGATGTTATGTTTTCTCAATAAATGTTTGCGTCACCTCTTGGGAACGTCGGATTGGCTCAAGTTCGTACAAGTATCTGGCGTCTTCCTCGATATATCAGAACGACTCGAGAGAGGTAGCAGGGAGAACTTACATTCTCTGCGTTCAGTTGTCATGCTGATCCCTGTTCAATCCTGGATGAGGAAAACATCTGGATCCAAGAGGGCGCTGTAAATCACACGTGCCTTGAATTCTCTCTCAGATATCCCTTGCGTTGAGCGAACAATTCTCGCTGTACTTTTTTCTCTCCAACATCACACCTGTCTCTCTTGGACAAGCGCAGTTCTTACCTATAACATTCTTCGAACCGTCGCCTCACATTTGTTTCCCACACAGTCTCCACAACCTCTTCTTAATCTCCCTTCTCTTCTCTTTCCAACACCCAACCCGTTCTAATCCTCGTGGTGTCTCCAAAGCTACATTCTATCCAGTTAGGAAGACAGCTGAAGAGAGAATACTCTGCAATCGACTATCATGCCGGTCAAGTGGACTCCTGAGAATGATCACATTGTACGCTCCTCTCCTGTGCCCCATCACAACTTGTGTTCCCTTCCAAGTTGTGTTACCATGATTCTTATGTCGTCCTTTGGCACTCTACTACCCACACAAAGCTGACAACAGACTTTTTATACATAGCTCCTTCTCAAGATTCTGGAGACCCATGAACTCTCTGTCGACGCGAGGAAGGTCGCTGCAGCATGGCGTAAGTGCACTCCCCACCCCGATATCCCTCTTAGTGATCTCCCTCACTGACACCCTATAGCGGGAACCGACCCCAACGCAAAGCCGACCCCCCGTGCCATCACCGAGCGCCTTGTAAGAATGCGCCAGATGGTCAAGTCGAGCAGTGCCGGCCACTTCAGCATCGGTGGCGGCAAAGGGACCCCGCGTAAATCACGCGGCAACGCCAACTCCGCCGCGTCGACTCCGGCAAAGGGAAAGCGCAAGAGTGATCCAGTCCCTGCCATAAAGGCAGAGCCAGACGCCGGAAACTCTGACGCAGGAGACACCGAAGTGGATGAATTGATTGCCAATACCCCCAGCAAGGTCAAACCGCCACCACAGGCCCAGACGGGAGTCAAACGTCGACGAATTAAGAAGGAGTCCAGCGACTCAGAGGTCACGCTCGCCGATCTCGACGCCATCGACGAGACTCCAAGCAAGCGTGTCCGTACCCCCGCTCCCCTTCCGAAGGACATGGTGGTCTACCAGGGCCAGAGCGAGTCCGAGAGTAACGTTTACGAGAGCTCCATGTCCGAGTTCGTCCCGGAGGATTCCGTCGGTCAGAACGAGGATGACAAGGACATTGACGACGAGGTTGACGTGACAGGATGGGCGTGAGTTCGGTCGCGAGATGCGTACATGTACACTAGAAACATACGTTTGTGATAGCAAGTACTGCCAGGTGGCTTTGTTGAGGTGGAGGGACTGGAAGAAGGAAATACGAATAGGAATAATGTCGATGGAGAGGTTGGAAAGGAGAATTAGCTAGCTACTTGCACAGCACCAGGGAATCAAACATAGTTGCTCTCTCCACACTTTACGGAATGATAGCAGATTCGATCTCCTTCCTTCACCACAGGGATGTAGAATAGTACCATGCGTTTATACCTCTTAGTTATAATGCGCCGTACCTTCTTTTTTTTCCCCCTATTCACCCACATCAAACCACAGCATCCGCGCCATACCCTTTTCCTGCCTGGGACTTGAAAAGATATCTACTCACATATCCAGTTACTATACGTGTACTGTAATTATTACGCACGCCCGACTCTCTCTTCCTCCATAACAAGCCAGGTAACTATCTGGAGAATCAATGAACAGAGATACTTCCTAATAAAGGACCGCAAATAAGGATAGGTGGGAGATATGTATTTCGGAGTGACGCAACTGCGGACAGCGAAGAATTGATGTGCTAGATCCTCGTTATATGTATATGTGGACATTGTGTCAATAAGTAAAGTAATAGAGACTTTTTCAGTGCATTCATGATATTTAATAATAGAGATTGCGATCCGTGTACGCAATCGAAGTTTGGATTGTTCTCAGGTTGGATATGGCTAAGAAGGTGGTACACTCCCGCTCCACGAATTTAATCCAGAAATTCGATTTCCAGCCTACAACATGGAAGTAATGGGAGCATCCATTACTGCTTGACATATTAACGCGCAGGAACTCTCTTGCTATTTGTCCTCCTGGACAGCCAGGGCATTCATTTCAGTCAAAAATGTAGGAAATAAGTTTACATTCTTGAATGTCAGCATCAGACGACAACAGCACATGGAAAAGTCCCTCCTGTACTTTGATGACTGCGCCGTTGTCAAGTTCTCCATCTCGCATTGTGCCATGCTCTCATGCAAATAGATCACACGATTCTCTCAGAGATAGTTGAGGGCCAAACCACCAGTTTCTAGAAATCTGATTGCTGAAGTGATGTGGATATTGCAAGTCATTGTCTCAAGCACGCATATGTTGGAGCAATAATGCCTGGTAGTCAATGATGAGGGAGTCAGTCTAACAATTCGGAAGTTCGAAATGACAGAGAGCTATATATAAATAAATGCGGAAACACATTGTAGAAATCCTTGAGTTCCCAATGCTTTTAAATTTTCAACATTTTTGGCCGCAATATGGGGATAAAGACATTTTTCGTCCTTTTGTAACGTCTTATCTTGCCTGTACAGAAAAGTACTATGCAGTAATAGCTTAAACCGAATAGCAACTGTACTTCCCAGAGATTCGATAAGGCGTATCAAGGTCTCGAGCAAGTTCCTTAATAGTTATAGAGGAACCTAAAACACGTTATGTCCCGCTCCAAGACGGAAAGCGGTATTGAGAAAATTTACGACACGAGACCTATGTCCACACTCACTCAGACAAAAAATATCATCTGGAAATGCCTTGGCTTTGACAGATGCAGTCTTATCATGGCTGCTATGTTCTTTTCCCAAGAAGTGTTTAGCAATAAAGGTCTACTGTTATTTATAGTTCTAGATTTAAAGCTAACTTACGTGCTCAGGTAGTGGATTCAGTAAGCTAAGTCCATGCGTAGATAAGTAATACCTACGGAGTACTATTAGCGGTCTTGGTATATACTACTCTCGAAGACCTCCCTTAAGGATGAGTAAAAGAATAAAAGAAAGAGAGGTCCTAATTTTCAAATAATGACCCCGTAAGAAGAAGAGATCAAATCAAACTTGGGATTTGATTCGTCTACCTATAAAGGTAGATAGGAACACACGCTAATTACAACACTTGTCATCGGTCGAGCTAAAGCACAAGATGTGCATTACGGAGAAAACAGAATGTCTTAAACCAGAAAATAAAAAGATGAAAGAGCACGCGTTCAAGTCCCTCGACAGATATCCACGCCGCAGCTGCTGAAGCAAGCTTGCTGCCGGCATCAGGTCGAGTCAATGTGATGTAGCGTGCTGTAGGTTAAGTTGAAGCCTCATCTTCAGCGACAGGGGCAGCCTTGGCCTTTTTAGTGGGAGAAACGTTGTCTCCATTGCCCTTACTCTTGCGTCTAGACGGCGTGGATGGGGCGGAGCTGCCGAGGTCCTTATTTTCTCCCTCAGCTTTGGCCTGAATCTTGCGGATACGGTGCTGAACAGCGTAAGGTGTGCAGTCTGTGACTCCTATTAGTGGTGGTCATGAGATAGTGAACCTACATACGTAGACACTCGTCTGTGCCTTTTTTTATGGAGGAGGATAGCACAGAGGAGGAATGAATATACGGAGTATCTATCTTGACACGTACCGGGACCCATATATTGGGCGAGAGCCTCCAGGTTCATTTTGGGTTTGCAGATTTTGATGATACCAGCGAGGAGCTGCAACTAATATGTTAGTTTGTTTGATGCAGAGGTAAACGGGCGATATCGACGATATGTATCTTGGGCAGGCATGGAGACAGGAAATCCAAGCTTGTCACAGGATCAGGTTCATGTCTCAAACTCACCTTGGCGTCAGCCTGATTGTTCCACGTCATAGGCATATTGAGCGATGATTTTTTTTTTGATTGACTTGAGGGAAATCGAAGTCAAGTCTGTTGTAAGGCTCGATGGTATGAGGGACAGAGTGCCTTCAATCCTTGTGGTGTGTTTTGCAACAATAGATGCGAGTTTGATGCAGATGGATTGCGATTGTGATGATGCAGAGATGAAAAGGATGAAAGTAGCTTGACACGGCAGGGTGACGAGGGATCTATGTCGGGCGGGCACTGGTCCCAGTGAATAGCCAACAGAAGTCCTGGATCAGAGGCCTCCCGTCACGTGTGAGCTTGGAGGGATGTGCGGAAAGGGCTGAGGACGGCCCGGTAGCCAAAGATATGGACATCTGTGTATTTTCTGTTTTCTTTTGCAGGCTCGTAAAAGATGAATGGAGACGTGTATGCGGGTTCTCGACTAGATAGTCATAGCTTAGATGCTCAGTTGCATAGTCTCCATCCTGCCGTGATCTATGAAGCGTTAGAAGTGCTCTCGCATGCAGTATTGGTTCCAACACGTCTGAATGCAGCCAGAAGATGTGAAGAGCAATTGAGGTAAACGTTCTGTATCTATTTACATAACACAGAAGGATTGCAAGGGCTGAGCATACAGGACATCAACGTCCAGATAACCGATGCGTAAAAGTTGTCTTTGCTAAGAGACCATCTTGTATAAACTTTAAAATAGAACAGTCTCCCTGGAGAAACAAGTTCATGACTAGCTAACTAGAGCACCTTATTCGATATGCACTTCGTAGTCTTAAACAAGCCCTCGCGGTATCCTGGCCTTAATACAAAATGCCATCGACGGTAGAGACTTCCAGAGAACAAGAGACAAGAGACAAATCTCCCAGCTTGAAAGTGTGAAACTCAAAAAAAGAAAAGACAAAAGCTCTGTTTCCCAAGACAGGCGAAAAGCTTGACCTGACTTCAACACATATCTTGGTTGTCGACACGCCCAAAGAAGATACCGGATACCCGTTGCGGGTGCTGCCAAGGGTTCAGAGGATTTTTTGTAAATTTTTTGGTTATGTCTGTTGGGAATCATCGGTAGAAACTACGAAAAGTGATTTACGTGATCACCAGGGAAACTGTTGGAGATCCTTGTCAGTCACCAGCCACTATGGTTTCAGAGGGGTATCTCTTACGTATGTAGAGCGGAACAGTCAACGCTATGCGTCGATTACTCAGTGTCCGACTCTTCTTTCTTAACCACAGCGGTGCCGTGACCATCGTTATCGTCGTCGGTGTCGTCAATCTGAACAGTAGAGGTGTTCTCCGCTTTGACATTTATAGCAGTGTTTGTAGAAGTTGTATCCGCCTCGGTCCATTTCTTTCCACGACGAGGTTTCTTGTTACCGGACTCAGCGCCGTCACCGTTACCAGCGGAGCGCTTACGAGAGGTTCGTGGAGTGGAAGTCGGGGTGGTCGTAGCAGAACCCGTGTTGGGATTGTTTTGGTTGGCGATGGAGTTCAGTCTCTGAGCGTCTTTTCTAAGCTTTGCGAAATGCTGACTGCAAGGTCATTAGTATGTAATAAACAAAAAGTCCTTGAAACTATAGATGGTCATCAAACATTAAAATTTTGCAGCAGTAAAAATGCAACTTCAAGGCTCCGATATAATTAGGGTTATAAAAGTATCTCAAAGGCGTCGGAGGGGGAAGTGAACACAAGCAAGAGAACGCAGAATATATCACAAAATTAGGACATTATAATATTCAAAGCGAGTTTGACTTCATACCGGCACGCATTCCAGTTGAAATCGGACCCCATCTTGGCCGCGATAGCGTTCCAGTCAGCTGCGCTCAGCTTGATCTTTTCGGCGTCGATAATGAGCGGCAGGAGCTTGCGCTCCAGTTCCTCGTTCCAGACAACCATGATGAAGATACAGGTATCTTCGTCAGGGATATTTGTAGAACAAGCCGTATAGGACTCGACGATGGGGGGGTGAGACAGGAGATGATAAGGGGTTGGGTAGATGAAGGCGGTAGGTACAGGAGGTGCTGTGTTCAGAGTGAGAGAGAGATGAGAACAGGTTTCCATCAGAGACAAACACAATTCGCGCGTTGGTCGGTAGTGAATTGTTGTAGGTGATTGTCAGGTGAACGTCACACTCGCAAAACACTAACAGATTATAGACATCTGGTAAGAACAAGAATATAGAAACCCTTACCGGCAAGCCTCCGCCGTGAAGGTTCCACCCATCGCGGCAGAGACCTTCTCCCAGTCATGCTTCGAGTTTTGGTCGACGAGAACCAGAAGCAGCTTCCGGTCGAGCTCAGGGGTCCAAGGTGCCATATTGATGATTATGGTTGTAAATAGTGTTTGAAATGGATGAAGGCGAGCTTAGTGGTTATAAAGATTGAAGTTTTAGGAGCGGGAGACGCTGAAGTCTGGGAGTTGTGGTAGAAGGAAGTAGTGAGAGGGTGATGTGGTGAGAGACAAGAATGAAGCCCTCACGAAGGTATAAATAGACGCCTCCTGTTGTTTACGTGCGGACGTGATGCTGACGACTAAGCGATCACATGGGGCACCGAGAAGAAAACAAAGAGTCCGCATGGAATGTAAACGTTTGGGCCCATAAGCTGAAAGGTGGTCCTATATAGTGCAGGCGTAGTGAAGGTCTTATGCCTAAGTATAGTAGCCATTCTTTATATTAGTGTAATGTAGAGTCGAAAAATCTTCAATAATGGCCGAGTAATATAATATTTTGATCAGGAATGGAAGACGAAGAAAAGGTCAGGACAAAGAATATAAGATATAAAGCCATGTTGAGAGAAACATCTTCTCTCGAAGTAGGTATATGATAGTATACGAACGACTTGAGTGATTATATTAAGATTTGTTTGGTGCAATGGCAAGAGCCTACAAGACGGGAGTTGATGGAAACAAATACCCAATATGACTGGATTGCCAGCAGCAATTATAACTCTCCCAACATTTTTTGGTGGCGGATAGCATTATTATACCGTGGTCAAGGATAAAACCATATATAAAATAGTATCGGCGACCAGTCAGGATCTGCAACAGTGACGGCTGCTACTGCTCCCAACCCTGCAACAGCATGCCAGTCTCATAGCGGAGAGATGATGGCTCACTTCGTGTGTTGTAAGCTGGTATTGGGAAGATGGCTGGTCCTGAATGTGATTTCAATGCTCATTTCGACGACGACCGCATGTCAGGTTTCTAGCAGTATTTCAGCGGCCTGGGAAGAAACATGTCTTAACAAATTGTAGCACGTTGATAACATCTGCAGAAGAAATAAATAGTATAAGTGCCATGTCACATTGGAGAGTGAACCAAACATCTCCAGGAAGAACTGATTTCCTGTTTGCCATGGAAGGACAGATTGGAAGTTGCGCACCTTGAAATGCTGGATTGTTCCGCATTAGAACCAGATGCTTGTTTAACCTGTCGGGTCGAGACCTGTCAGAATCACAAGGACATGGGATTTTAGCCGAAAGAGATCTAGCGGTCTCCAAGAGGTTTAGCCTGGAAGCCTTTGTTGTCAAGATGCCCTTCCCATAACATTGATCCGTCATATCCATCAAGAAAAGCGGGAAGTCCTGCATTTCTTTCTTTTCAGTTCCCCATCAGTACCGGCGGGAGAGATTCCAGAGGTTCGAAACGTAATCTGCAGATGGACACAACAAAGATCGGTCACAGCAAGACCTCCCCAAGACAATATACCAGCGATGCTTCAGTGAAGCTAGGGACAGCCCGCGAGTTCCATGAAAGCCCATTTCTATGAGAAAGATCGCGTTTTCTTTCGTAATCTCAGGCCACAGCCTTATAGCTTCTGCACAGCTTCGCTTGCAGCTTTTTGTGTCGTACTTATTCCTTCCTACAATCTTTTGATATTTTCGATTGTCTCAATGTCTGGCCAAGTTGCTGAGAAACGCACTGCCTCGAATTGACACGGATGGAAGTACTGAACGCAAAGGAAAATGGTTAACAGATATAGAGAGTAAGTCTTGTTGGGAACCAGCAGCAATTTGAGGAGAAGAAGTCGCACCAGAAAACAATTGCAGTTGTTCACAAGCTCTAATACAGCGGAGCTAGAAGCGCGTAGGCATATAAAACGCGAAACTGTATCCAATATGCGAGAAACAAGAGGAAATAAATAAGACCTATCTGGTAAGATAGTAGTGCAAAGGCACATAGGTGGTATTTATTTTAAGAAATATAATGAAGAAAACCAAATATGAAGTGAGGAGTAAAATATTCCTGATCATCACAAGCAAGATGGAATCAGGCAATGGCTCTGAGACTTGATATATGGAAGTACGGCAAAGACACTTACCTGAAAAGCCAGTTTCGAAGGAGCAAGTGCGGCACTGGGGAAGTTAGTGGACCCACGTAGCTCCGGGCATGGCAGCAGTTCTGTCCTACAACGAACCACCTCCGAATCTGCTTGACTGGAAAAAAAGTAAGAGTTCCGATTCTGCTAGAAGAGACTGACAGTCTCAGGTCACTGACAAACATCAAGTCAAGCCAGCATCCTGAAGCAAAGACAGGGAGACAGGAGAGAGCCTGTCCTCCGTACACAGTATCTGCACTTATCCTCCACCAAACGAGCCCACCACTTGTACAGACATGTAATTGTACGGAGAAAGAAGGACTAAGAGAAGCAAGGACCATGAAAAGGCAGGGAGCGGGGGACAAGTGGAAGACAAAGAGGGCATTGGTGGGTTGCTGGATCGGATAAAAAACATGTGTCTGATCGGCGTTGAGAATCTGTCGGACTGAGAGAACCTAGTAATCCGAAGATACGATGATGAAGCTCTGATTTGCTTAATCTACCTATCTGACCAGCTATTTATCTCATGAATTAGGGGGCCATAACAAAGGAAAGTGTGCGATTATAAGCGAGTATAGACCGGGGTACTATGATATTGCAGGGATTATGACCTATGAGAGTCCGGATCGGCGTGTGCTGGCTAGGTTGATAGGATTCTTGGCATACCGACAGGTCATAGTCGTAGTATTCGGCTGGCAGAATCCTAGCTTTTCTAGGCAACTCTGCTGCGCTTCCCTTAGCGTCTCTATCACGTGGCTTTATGAAACCCTAAAGAATCCTACCACGTATGCTTTATGAAGGGATGTAGATGTATATGATTCAGGGGCTGGCTTTGTGACGGGAGACACACAAACAAACAGAGATTATTGATGGTCTTTAGTTTCCACACCAGTTAAAGACATGAATGCTACAACCCTTTCACCACGCAAGCAGGTCTCCGCTCTGTAGGATTCAAATTCTTTGGATGGCTTTAAGTTCTTTGTCTTCTCTGCAGACTGCACATGCAGTGGCAACAATAGTGAGGTTTATTCTCAGAAAGAATATTTATCTGCATCTCCTGTGCAGGATTTGCACATTTCTTCATCATCTGTAGAGATCAAGCAGTGCTGCTGGGGAGTTCGTTCCTCCCTAAGTTGAACTCAAAATCGCTGTACTCCCACTCTACTTCTACCTCGGTTCTACCGCTTTTCCATTATCTTCACGGAATATCCCACCTGGGAATTGCAGCAATGGCAAGTCTCAGAAGAAGCAAGACCATGCCGGGCGACGGCCAGACGTCCAAGTTTCTCTACACGATCATCAAGCAGCTCGATTTGAAAACGGTGAGTGTCAATTCCGAAGCAGATGTTTTAGTCCTGCCAATACATGGTAAAATTCAAGTCAAAATATACGTATTCGAGCAAAGCTAATATGACCGGGATCCACAGATCGATTGGAATCTCGTCGCTTCTCAACTCGACATCTCCAACGGCCACGCGGCGCGGATGCGCTTCTCCAGGTTCAGGCAGCACATGGAGGGCATTCAGACGACTCCACGTCCGAAGAAGGCCACAAACAACCAATCTGACAAGGGTGAAACTAATAGCAAGGGGGTCGCGAAAACCAGCTCCAAATCAGACAACTTGAAGTCCAACAAACGTCCAGCTCCCGCCGAAATCGAAAGTCCGCCGATCAAGAAGGAGCGTGGAGAAGCAACTGAGCCGTCGTCAAACGTCAACATCTTCGTCAAGACCGAGCCGGTCCCTGAGCCGGCACTGTCTGCTGTACCGCAGGCTCCGACGATGACAATGACATCAATCGCGCCGGTTCAACCGGGGCTAGGGACTCAGTACCCCTTTATGACTGTTGCGCCCTCAGATCTGACGATTCAGCGACCTGTCGCCCCATCTCTTGCCTCCGGTTTTCATGCGCCGATTATCAAGCCTGAACCTGTGTGGAGTCCCGTCAAGATGGAACCCAAGGCGGAAAGATGCGATATCTTCGTAAAGATGGAGCCAGCAGAGGGTGCGTAATGGAGATTTACTACTTTCACAATAGTGATAGAGGTTTTTGAGAGGTCTGAACAATACAAATAGCGAGGGTGGAGTACAGGACAACTTGATGCTTAGTTCTGATGTCCTACATACGAACTTCATGTTTGTAATGGGAGCATTAGCTTCTTACTAGCTCTTTCTGCGATTCTAGTGCACTAGTAATAAGAATCCGCGGTGTATTTTCATATCTAGTGGATATTTTATTTCTTTTCTCCCGCCGATATGGAGAGTATCCCTTTCATCTGAGGGAGCATGCTGTGTCTCAAGGGATCCCGAAACTGCAGCTAGGAAAAGTACCATTTCTTTCTTACGCTCCATTTCTTCATATTACAAAACCAGCTATGATTAATATATAAATATACCCACTATGCACGTAATACTCCTTCACGCCTACTATGCATGTGTGTAAAAAATATATACACCCTCGCAGAGACCTCCGAGTCATCGACGTCTTCCCTTAATCCAACACAAACCATACTGCGGAGACCTTCAAGCGTTCCATCCTATCCTGTCAAATGATCAGTTAGTCTATAGAATCAACAGGAGATAAAGTTTTTCTTACCCTTTAGGACCATCCGGTTCGTTCTGTCTTTTCTCTACATTCACTCACTCAGTCTCTGACAGATCGTCCATCGTGGAACATAGTAGGATAATAACCACCTATGTGGTCCTGGAGTCATGCGAGAAATCTCTTCTCAACCTATTCTGTTGAAATGTCTCTCGTCAGCAGGTACTCTACAGCTGAGCGAGGGGAAAAAGGATAAAAGCACGGGCATACCCTTGATGTGGCCTGCAAGAAACTACCCCGCAGAGCATTAGTTTCTTGTTCTGTACTTTTGCATTCTTGTCCTTGTCCGCAGAAGATGCCAGCAATCATTGCATAGGAAGAGACTTTCGGCGTTCTCATCGACTTCGCAAGGCCTGCTACATAAAGATATATATACAGATTAGTCTCCGTTTTCTTTACTCTAAAGACGCCAACGTCATAGGAGATTCTGAACTCACGGAGGACTCCTCGACATCGATGAGCTCTGCAAAATAAAAAATTGAAAAATGTATACCGGAGAGGAAAGACTCGCAGAGCTCTCCTTGGGATCTCAAGCTCAAAGAAAGAAGGCGTTAAAATACCATCTGTATAGATCGGTCTCTGTTGTCCTTGCTGACAAAAGCGGAAAGAAGCGACGCATGGAGTTCCCCTCAGGCTCACAACTAGCTATGCAAAACAAGGAGCTGAAAGATAGATATTTTAGAGGAACAACTCACAGAGCACTCCTTGGAGTAACAAGATCCTGAAATAAAGGGTTAAGAGACTGTCTATATGGATTACTCTCCGCCATCTTGACCGGTAATCTTGGAGAAAAACAACTCACAGCCCCTTGACATCACAACTGGCTCTGCAAAATAAGAAGTTTAAAGATGGGATATTGGAGAGCATTAACATCCAGAGCACTCCTTTGGATTAGAAGCTGTGCAGAATATGAAGATGAAGGATCACAAAAATCCTCAGAATCTGTATACAAGGTGACCTCCCGGCATCAGTCTCCCATCTCCATCGCCCCTGAGCTTCCTGACATCTATCCATGAAGAGAGAAAAACATAGTGTTCATTAGATCCATCTGCGATCCAGGCAGCCCTCTGCGGTCTCTCACACATCATCTCAGTGCATCACACTTCCATCCCCTCTTCCGGAACTGCATAGAACCAGGCGCTCCAGGCAGCGCCCTCATTCCCCGACTGTGACGCGGGAGTGAAGGGCACACGGGAGGGCACCCAGTGAATGTATGACCAACGAGCGGTTCCATCTGCCTGTTGACCTTCTCCCTTTGTGCTCCCACAATCTCTCCTTGTCCTCCTTCACACTCCCACACACCACGTGAGTTGACTCTCGGATTTTCATAATTCCGTGCTCTGTCAACCCTAGCTTCTATCCAACAGACTTCAGGTGAGCGAACACTCTCTCTACTGTCACCATCTATGGGATCTTCGAAGGAGTTCAGGGTTGAGGTTTTGAGGCCTCGATGAAGACAAATATGAGGCGTCCGGTCGAACTCCAAGCTGACCACACATCCAAACAAAACCATGCAGGTTCGAAGTATCGACATCGTTCTGTAAATTATGACCCAGAACGAGGAGACTACTTCTCCACAGAAGGAGATCCCCAGGGACGACAATGCGTTCCTGGCTGAGCTCCTCAAGAACATGGACGAGCACCGTCAGGTAAGCACTCCAAACAGAGTGCCAGTGACAGAAATATGAAGTGAACTTAGCTAACCACAGTCTTCTAGGTCGATTTAGTCAAGGTAGCCGATACTCTCGGCTACGGTAGCGTAGCGGCTGTTGGAAATCGCTTCAGGACCCTGAGAAAGAAGTACGGTCTCCAGTTATTCGGCAAACAAGCTACGGGAAAGTCCGAGACCACTTCTGCCAGCGCTTCAGACAGCCCTGCCTCTACCCCCAACACTGTAAGTCCCAATGATTCATTCAATTCTGCTGCAGCTCTCACTGATGCTCCTCAAGCCTACTAAATCCACTACTCCTCGAAAGCCGCGCCCCCGTAAGGGGGCAAAGGCGACAAACGCTCCGATTCCAGCTACCGCGAACTCTCCTGAGCCCAATTCCTCTGCTACCAAGGTCGCCAAGAGCAAGGATGAGCAAGGTAAGCGTTCATCATCTATTATGCCTCCTCCTCATAGTCGAAATTACCCTGCGTGAACTCCCGAGAAGGAAAAGCAAGCAAGTAACAAGAGCTAACCTTATCAAAAGAACTGTCTTCAGAAAACACCAACGTCGAGGCCACCAATGACAGGACCGACGTTAACGCGTAATCTCTGACCAAGCATCTTTCGAGGTAAGATACGCTTCGTTATACCCTGCATACCTCCTTCCCGATTCAATCCCGACTGACTATTCATTCTGTAGTTCAACGGCATCTTCTCCGAGCCGAGCCGTCTGGAATTAAGACTTTGTGTCTTCTCCAAGATCCGCGTTGCAGGTATCCTCAGGATATGTTGATTCTGGTTTCGACGTCTCGTGAAGGGGCTCTTTGTTCTGCTGGTGCTTGTTCCTTCTCCTGCTCTTCCGGTACTTGAAATTCGGAGTTCGGATAACACAGAAAGAAGACTTCGGTTCAATCTTTTCTTCATATTTTTGCTCAAACGGATCAGCTACTGCTGTTTATTCCACGCCTCAACCATGTACTCCGCGATCCGAATGGACACTTAGAGTTGTCTACATAGTTCGGCTACACATCGATCCCATCAGCAGTTTCAAATACGTCCTTATAAGCATCCTAGATCCGCTACAGAATCAGATATCCTCCATCTAGCCCATAAGAAACAAAGATACCTACCCAGAAACCATCAACCTTCATATGCCACATCCCGCCTCTCCCATTGTTCCCTTTGTGCATCCCTCCATTCCCCATCCCTCCCGCGCAAACACAACAGAGCGTGTCCCATCACTATCGGCGGTAACCCGCACTTTGTCCATTCACTCAATTTTCCTCAGACCTCCCCCCCTCCTTCACTGGGGCCGGTATCATCACTGCCTTTCATCATTCTCTGAAAGGGGAGACAAACACAAGACAAGACAGCTGACGTCATCCACAACCTGTCAAGTCTTTTGCTTCTCTCCCGGACATCTGTCTGAAATCTCTTCTACTGCTCTGGTCTGGTCTACTCTGCTCTACTTCTCATCTGTCTCTTCATCATCACCTCCTAGACTCCTCAAGTCTGTGACGAGAACAGACACAACACACTCCTCATCTGACCTAACCTGACTGGGATCTTCACCTCATTGTCAAGGTACCTAGCCTGATCAACTCTGCTCACCATCCAGACAAAAACATTTTACCTTACCGGTCCTGAGAGCAACAATTACTGATTTCCTCGCTGTTCAACTCACTCCGGCTCTCATCTATTATTCTATTACATCTGCTAACTCAAGCACGCAAGCAACAACAAAAGAAGGCACCGCAAGATGTCCCGCGCTAGCAGCGACGAGCAGTTCCAGTTCCTGCTGAGCTGCATCAGGTACTCGAATAATGGCAAGGTATGTACTGTGCATTCGCTTATTATGGATTTCGCAGCAGAACACAGTCATCAGTTCGCTTGCTCTCCTCCTGGCTTGTATCCATACCATGTCTATCATATTCTATTATATCTATGCTTTATGACCGCGAGTTTCTCCCAGCGATGTACTGTACGATAGCTCTGCTGACGGCGTTACTTGTTATCTTCTACAGGTCGACTTCGCAGAAGTAGCCAGGGAATGCAACATCGTGAGCAAGGGCGCCGCGTGAGTCGTCTCCTCTCTTCTCCTATCCTCTCCTATTTTGTCTTCCGGATCCCGTAAGCTAACTCCATACATACTTGCAAACAGCGCCAAGCGCTACGAGCGCATGATGAAGGCCCACGGCATCAACCCCAACGGCGGGCCCGCGAGCCCTAGTCCTCCTGCCAGTTCTTCTCCTGCTAAACCAACCAAAGGAGGAGGAGGAGGAGATACAGCAACGACAACGACCAGCGCCAAAGACGGAACTGAGCCTTCGAATTCCAAGAAGACTAAAACTGGGAAGCAGGCTGGTAGCAGCAAGCGCAAGGCCGGCACCACTACCGCCACCGGTATTGAAAAGAAAAATAACAGCAGCGACAGCAACACCTCAAAGAGAGCCAAGGTCCTCGAGAGCTCGGAGAAGATCGTGCGTAATCACGCTGCTACTGCAACTGTCAAGGAAGAGAGCGTCGACAGCCGCGGTGCCACCCCAGCTGCTGCTTACGAGAATAATCATAATGACAATTATGCCGGCCAGAACCAGAACCAGAACCACCTCATCGCCGTCGCGCGCGACCCACTCCTCTCCGAAGCTACTACAGTCGGTCTGCACGAGCACCGCAACGACGCCGACGAAGACGCGGCCCTGTTCAACGAGTTCTGCAATACGGGAGGGAACGGCCGCAGCGGTGGTGATGGAGAGCAGTTTGAGGTCGTGGCTCCGAGCAGCAGTCTTGAGAAGGATGAAGAAGACGTTGAGGACGATGTCACGGTCAAGGCGGAGCCTATCTCTGGACTGGAGTAGGAGGCCAGTATGCCGATGGCATGGATGTGCTTCTGTCGGATGACAAAGTGCCGCACGAATGAGCTATTGCTCTAAAAGGCAGAAAGAAAGGGGACGAATGTCTCACTCGCTGCCGTGGCGGATCGGGTTTCGGATTTGGGTTTTGCTAGTGCGTTTTCTTTTCTTTCATGTTCCATATGGGCTCAACACTGTTCCGTTCTAGTTGGAGAAGTTGCATTTCGGGGAACCGCATTTTATGGCTTTCTGCAAGAGAAGAACGGCGATCTCGCCAATAGTATGTTTTGCGGTCGTTTTCAAAACAGCCCTGCTGTAAATTAGGAACCTTGAACAGTGACTCAATGGCATCCCTTCCTACGGTCCTGGTTGTAATAAGTTGTTTTAAGAGTATTTGCTTCCGTTGTAGACCAACAATTAGGGACTCTGGGTAATGTCGCCAATGGTTCTCTCCGCGGAGGAAAAATATATAATGATATATCCACACGACAATATCGGCCATAACAACAATCCGGAATGTGGCAACGTTACTGGAAAGATTGGAATAGGCTTTTCAATGGAATCCAACATATTGTGGGCCTCGACAAAAAGCCCCGACGTTTTAACCAAAGGTCGCAAGAACAAACCAAACTGAATGGAAAAGAAAAGACATCGACATTACGTAAACAACCAAAACGCTCCGGGGTATTTTGAAAGTCAAGGAACCTAACCCAGAGAGCACAGACAATAAGCGCTCATGGCTTCCTGGTATCACAAGACCACTAAGACCTAACTGAGATCATACATCCACGGCGCAGATAACCGAAGCGCCATACAGGGACTAGCAGACATCCAAAACAATGACAATCGCTTCCTAAGCAGCCGGCCTTCCAATAGCCTGGCAGCGTCAAAACAAGAGGAAAAAAAAAAATACACGGATAGGAATCCGTCATCAACCGGGTAAAAGAGACGACCACTATATAAGAGCGAAACTGGCCAAATCGGTCATGAAGTCGACCAAACACCGCTGATATCGGTCCGAAACGGGGGGATCATATATCAGCCATCACGGCTTGCAGGATATTCCGCTTGTATTCCCTCAGAGCGGCTTCCTTCTTCTTCATTTGCTTCCGTAGTCTCATGTAGCGCTGCTTCCACGTCGCTTCGGACGCACCGGCGTTTAGGGAACTGCCGTCCAGCTCATCGTCGCTTGAGAAATCCAGCGAATCGATAGTGTCGTTCAAGCTATCACGATGGTTTGCCCCATTGTCAAGCCGGGTGTTGCTTTCCGTCGATTCGAAGGGAGCATCACTATAGACAATATTCGTCACGAGCCCTGGGGCCTGGTTGAATTCGCAGGTGACGGTGTAAGTCAGAGAAGGCAGTCCTCCGCCCGTGCCTGATGTTCCCGCTCTTGCTCCATTGCTCGAAGACCCTGTGCTGGCTTTGATGGTCACCGACCCTGGTGATCCACACCCAAGACCCAGTTGTTCCCCAACTCCTAGATAGACCGCACACAAAGTAGTCAAATGTTCCGACGGTACTCCAGCGCACGCAGCGGCCAGTTTCTGGACTACAGAACGTGCTAGATTTCCAGCTTCATCAGAGCTCAGGGGGGTAGAGCGACCAAGCAGCTTTCCACGCAAGAGTTGAGCGGAAAAGGCGCGAGTGACGTCGTCCAGGGAAATTCTCGAAGCGGCTTGCGTCTCACCAATTGATGTGCTGGCTCCGGCCTCAATGTCCACTATGTCGTTAGATGTGGCACGAGAGCTGCGACGCTCTTCTGTATCACGGTGTGACGGGCTCGATATGCCATTCTCCCCGTTCACCAAGAGCGTGGGTGGAGTTGCAAGTCGGACAGATCCTCCAGGATGCGGAGGGACTTGCAACTGGAGTTTGCTGGGTCTTGAGCTGAGCGGCTGGAAAGAACTGGATGTCTGTTGAACTTGAGGATTCGAGAAACGGTTGTTGCTCGTATCACTCTCCACGACAATTGCAGGAGAGGACCGGACACTTGAGTTGTCAGCAAGAACTGTGTCCGACTGCCTAGGATTCGCAGCAAACGACGAAAAGGACCCGCCGGGGGCAGAGCCTCTGTTTGGTGGTCGTCCACGGACCTTCCCCGTGGCGGAGTTGCCACTGCTCGGCCACGCAGATGAAACCGCAGGCCCATGGCGCCGCCTAGTGCGACTCCTCTCGCGAGAAGACGGCGTGACTGCGGACCGTGGCTCAGGTGACATAAACATGTCAGCAGGATGGTGACCCCTCGGGATGATGGCCGACTGAGGGTAGCCGACGGGAGATACATCTCTATCAAGCGGCCTCCAACGAAATTCCTGACCTTGGTGGACGCCACTCGTATCCGTCGGGCCATCCGTGGGAAATGCGGACGCTGCTACCCAGGGATCGGTCGGCTCCATATCGTCCGTGAAAGCGCTGAAAGGGATGGCGCTCTGTGGAAAGCTTGTATGCACAGAGCCGCTGTGCAAAGCACCAACTGAAGTATCCAGATGCGGCCGCTTTGCAGTTTTTGGTTCATCATTTTCCTTATCTTCAGCGCGTTTCCGGCCGCGTTTGGGCTTCCACTCGGGAACGAGGGCTCGCAAAGCGAGGTCTTCCTCTAGTGGAACTCCATCCCGACTCTCATAGGGCATGCCGTTGGGGGGCGGCAGCTGCGTATAGTAGGAGTGGGGATGCCCGAGACAGTACTCGAAAAAGGCGTCTACATGCATAGCGCGCATCCAGCGCTGCGCAAACGTCAGATTCGGCTAGACGAGGAGCTTTAGGGACACCTGACAAACCTTTAGCCTTACAGCATACTGCTGGACCTTCTGCGTGCTCTGCTTCTTTTCCAGCGACGGCGGTTCCACCCCGAGCTCAATTGCCAACTGGATCCACGTCTTAAGTTCTTTTCTGTCCAGTTTTCGGATGAGTTCCCACAGGGTGAAGATGCTGAAGCTCTTCCCGTCGCTCCGGGGAGGGGATCGAAAGATCCTTCGCAGCTCCGACGTATCGACTGACGCGGGGACATTCGGATTGCAGTAGAGGATGAACGCAACATAGGCATCGTCAATCGTCTCATCCGTGATATCGCGGGAGGGCAGTGTCCGAGACTCTGGCGGGCCGAACGACTCCCTCGCCTGTCCCTGACGAGAGACAGCGTCGAACAGGGGCGGCGGAGACATCGACGCTCCTGAGCGGGTTGCTGACGGCGGGGGCACGGCGGATTGCGGACCCCTGGGTGACGATTGCAGACTGCGAGGCGTCTCCTTGCGGCGCAGCGGCGGAGAGGCCGATGCGGCCATCCTGCTGCGAGCGCTCCCAGCTGGAGACGCGCTCTGAAGGGAGGAATCGAGAGCGGCGGGATACCTGGCATACTGCTGGATCACCATCTGACCCTCTGCCAGGTTACCCCCTTCCGCGGGGTTGTGGACAGAGCCCGAATATGGCCCGTCCATCGTGGAGCAATGCAAACCTCTGCGATGGCCCGACTACCAACAAAGTCATTCGATGGGTATTATCACAAACAACAGAAGGAGGAGTTCGTCCAACAAGAGTTCAATGGCACATGTTCCAAGGAAACAAGTCTGGGGATGAGGTGCGGGGATGAGATATGGTCTGCGACGGCATCAAAAATAGCTACACGAGGCCGAATGGAGCATTCTCCGCGATAGGGCTGAAGCTCGCATCAGCGCGACAGAAGCGGGCTGTGGACCAACACAGGACAGATGTCAACCGGGGGAGCTGCACAGAGGCATTGATTCATGGATCAGCAAGATACAGCTGGATCGCTTTCTCATCCCTCGATGCACTGCAGCTACAGCGCGGCCGGAGGGGATGCGAAGGAGGACAGCAGCGGCGCGACGGCGAGCTGGAGGCGCCGCGTTCTATTTCTGGCGGCCGGCGGAGCGGGCGTTTCCTCTTTGGGCTAGGGCTCGGGGCTTAGGGCGGGGTCGCAGGGCTAGGGCAGGGCTTGGCGATCACATGCGAGCTAGTCCCGAAACAGACAAGCGCCGGAAGCCGCCGCGCTAGTACCAACCGGGCTAGCGCCAGGTCACGCCGTAATCCCCAGATGCGATGCCTGATGGGATGCCTGAAGCGACATGCCGGCTGTCGAGGTATAGAGGGGTTCAAAGAAGTACTCCGATTATCCTGGTGAGGGGATCTCGAGGCCTGTCTAGGGCATATCTGCCAAGGCTCGCTACCGGGTGACATACATAGCTGCGAACTAGCGCCAACTAGCATGGAGCCAGGCTGTTATCGCGGTTATCAGTCCACTCGACAGCGGGGCCGGCGGCCTGAGGCAGCTCCCGATGACGGCCTCCGCCTGGGCAAACGAGGAGTGCCCGCATTCACCACCTGCGCTTCTTTATCCTCCTTTACCTCGTCTCTCCCTGGTTCCCCCCGCCTCTTTCTTTGTCTCCCCCGTGTTGCTGCTCCAGACGGGTGTGGGTTCGTCTCCGCTAGTCGACCTGGGACGTTATCATGCCGCATCTGCCCCGCGAACCGTCCCCGATCTGGTCCTAGGCAACCCGCCGTCGCCATGGCGTCCTCCCAGAGATCCTTCCGGCCAGTCCGCTCCAGTCGCATGCGCGTCCAGTCCTACTGCGAGGAGAGCAGCTCAGAGGACGGCCTCGACGACCTGACTGCGTCGGACCCAGAGTTCTCCTTCTCCGCCGCGACGACCTCGTTGTCTGTACGCCCGCGGCGATCGAACCGCGCACCGGCATCGTACCGGGAGCTATCCACCGATGAGAGCTTGGATGAGGGTGAGGAGGAGGACGAGAATGACGACCCCGAAGCTGCGGCCCCTGTCGAGGCCCCGACTCCCTTCGTGTACCCCTTCCCTGAGACCGCCAACGGGGGTGGCCCTTCTCGAGCACCCCGCAGACCACCGCCGGCACGCAAAGCCAGCTCCAGGTCATCCAAGAGACCTTCGCCAAGGAAACGCCTGAGAATCGGGGCGCCGCTGAAGAAACGAAGGAGGGTCGAGCAGCCGGAATTTGTTGGTTCCGGGGTCATCCCTCCCTGGCAGACTCTACCGTATCATATCCTCTTTGACATTTTCCTCTATGCGTCGGACCCGCTCGTGGATGAGAGGACTGCGGCCAGATACAGCACCGTGCAATGGCTTGTGAATGTCGCCCTTCTCTGTCGAGCGTTCCGCGAGCCAGCGTTGGCGGCCCTGTATTATTCTCCTCCGCTCGTGCCAGCCGCAAAGTGTCACGGCTTGCTGAGTCTGCTCTGGAAGCCACAGGAGTCTCTCTCGACCAACTATGCGAACAAGATCAAGGAACTCAACGTGGACGTCGAGACTCTCCTCCTATACAAGAGCGGGCCCACTCTGGGTTACTTTGACCTGACCAGCTTGATCGAACGGACACCGCAACTGAGAAGGGTGCGGCTGTATCATAAAGATGACAGCGTGATTGGGCTCCCCGCGTGGCAGATCCAACAGTCAAAGTGGTCGTACCCAGTTACTCTCTTTTCTAGCCTGAGCCAGCGTCAGATCCGACTTCAAAGTTGGGACTGGAACGCTCGGTTTATGGAGTCAGAACGCTTGGTCCCGCTCATTTTGGCAACCCACCGGGAACCACCATTCAAGAGCCTCCGTGAAGTAAGGCTCCTTCATATTACGTCCGACGAAACGCCACCAGAGGGCGAGGAAGAAACCTCAAATACGAGAGAAATCGCGCTGGCTACAGCGCTCAAGGAACTTCCCGAACTCCGTCGTCTGGAGTTCATCGAATGCTCCATCGTCAACGACTCTCTGCTGCCACGTCTTCCGTCTACGCTGACCTCATTGACAATCAGCAACTGCGACGAGGTCGCGACCTCGAATCTGAAGCCGTTCCTTTCAAGATACGGTCAGCGCCTTCGAGAGCTCACTCTCAACCACAACCGTCATCTGAACATGTCGTTTACGGTGGACCTCGCCCAATCCTGTCCCAAGCTCGAGAAATTCAAGATGGACCTCTCCATGCATGACTGGTCGAGCTATCATGACGTTGAGCCCCATTTCAAAGACCTCTTCGGCCCCTCCGAAATCCCTACTTGGCCTCGAACGCTACGGGAGATTGAGTTGACGCAACTTCGTAACTGGGACGACACCACTGCGGAAGGGTTCTTTACATCCCTGATCGACTCTGCCCCGGATCTGAAGGATCTGAGGAAACTTGTCATCAGCGCAATCCTAAAGATCGGATGGAGGGATAGAGCGACCTTTCGCGAGAGGTGGATCGGGAGACTTGAGACGGTGTTCCTCAGACGGAGTCCGCCTCCGGACCCGAATCTTCGGAGCATACCCCGGCCGCCGGCCCCAAATGCTGCGGCGCCAACATACACTGCCGAAAGCACCACTTCAGATGGCTTCACGCAGGTGGCTGCTCCTCCCGCCACCAACGAGATACTCCTTAGCAGCGGTCCCTCGACACCTTCCAAACGCAAGAGTGCGCGTCTCGCCCAACGCCAACTCTCCGGCTTGGAAGAGCCCTCCTCGAGCGCCACGGACTCGCGACGCTCATCCACCTCCCGAGCGCGAAACAGGGACGAAGATATTCCGCCGAAGAACGTGCAGGGAATGTGCGACGTCGTCATGATCCGCATCGATAATCACCGTCCGGCCGAGACCCAGTTCAACGAGAACGACTTCCTCGATGACGAGCTGAGCGGCGACGAAGACTGGAACGGTCATGATCCGGATCCTGACGCGGATGGACACGCGTGGTGATCTGCCTTCCTCCTTTTGCTTTTGCTATTTTTTTTCTATCCCCCTCTTCTACCCTTTTCGCGGTTTTCATGTACTGCTCCCCATGGTCATGATCAGGTCCAGGTATTGGATGGAAGGCGGGATGGATGGATGGATGGATGGACGGGTGGATTGGTGGTGTATCTATGTCCTTTTTTTTGTTTTTCCTTTTCCATTCAGAACACATCTATTCTAGGCGCGCGGGGCAACGGGTTTGGTTGGGTGGATGTGGCGAGGAGTCTGGTTCTTTTTTTCTGCTTCAAGAGATATCCTAATTTATTTCCTTTGTGGGTCAATGGCGGCGTTTTTAATCTCGCTTTGTTTCTTTGTTGAGCTCGATGGAGCGGAGTACGCGGCGTTCTTGTTTCATCGAGCAGTACACCCAGATTGTCTTGACTTAAAGGGACCAGAACAGATCAGATATCCCAGCGAGTGAGCCGTCCCCATGATCCCCCTCTCCCCCCCCCCCCTTTTTTTTGCATTCTTTTCTTCCCTGTCTTGTTTTCTTGCTTCTGCACCCGCCGCTATGCTATGGTGTACTGTACTTTACGCTCTTGAGACCCATGACCCATGTCCCGATACCACCGCCTCCAAGTTGTACCCTCGCTCGCAAATGGGATGGAATGGAATGTACTTGTACTGTACTCTATGCATGTACAACAGAACAAACCATCCTCTTTTGTTCCCTCCTATCTTATCTTTTTTTTTCTGTTGTTATTACTATTTAGGTTTATTTATTAACGGGTTTCTTTTATCATGGCCATAACCACACAGCTAGCTCACCGAGTAGAGTAATTCTAGTGTGTATCTTGTGTCTCTCGTCTCGGGTTAGGATGATATCTAATATCCTGATCTGAACTGTCTGATCTGATTCTGATCTATGAATCTGCCTAGGCTAATAGTGAATGATCTTACCTACGTACCAATGTGTAAAGATCGAAACTAAATATGGAGACTGAAGAGCTTGCAAGGCTAAATAAAGACAAGACCGGGAGGGATGTGAGTTCCCTGCTAGTTTAGTTTCTCTTGCAAGTTGGCGATCCTATATATATATATATATATACCCCAACAAAGAGAATATTAGCACAGTAAGCAGTACGGAAGACATCCGATCCATTCAATGAATCAAATAAGATCGCTTGCTTTTATATATAAGATGTATATATAGATATATTTGCATATCCAATTTCATTTTTCCATCCCTTAGACTGCCCTTGCAACATGATGCCCAACCTACTTGCGTACCTATATGCAGCCTGATAACATCATCATCATCGAAACCTCATTTTTCCGGCTTCCGCCCGTACACCACGAAACTGTCAGAAACAATCTCGTTAGCTCTTTCTCTCTTAGCTCACGGAGAGGGGCAGATAGGGGGAGGGAATATACATACAAGTCAAACAGACTATGGATCGAACGGTTCCGCGCGTCGTTCTTGGTCTTCGCCGCGAGCACCGCGACCTCCTCCGGCTTCCAGTTCTCGAACCGCGTCAGCACGGCCAGCGCGCTGCCTTCGAAGCCGGCCTCTGCTTGCATGAGGTTCCATGTTCCGAGGGTTTTCTATAGCGACCACGATTGGATTAGTTATTGCTGAAGATAGCAGATTTCTGGGCAGTTGAGGATTGGGGATAAGATGGAAAGCATACGTAGTACTTATCCTTGGGCCAGGTGCCCATTGGGATCCGGTACTTCTGCACATGGATATCAACGAATCCAGCCTCCTCAAAATACTGCTTGAGCTTCGGCCCCGGCCGGGCCTCATAGCCGGCCTTTTCGAACGCCTTGACGATGTGGAAGTAGTACTGCTCGATGTTGGTGCCCTTGGTCGAGCCGTCGTCGGAGTAGATCATGATGTCCCAGTCCTGGAACTCGACCCAGCCGCCGGGTTTGGTGCAGCTGTATTATATCATTAAGCTCCGCTCAGCGAGGGCTCAAGCTGGTGAGGGTAATTGAGGGGAGGGTTTACCTGTAGGCCTTTTTTACCAGACTGGAAACATCCTTGACGGATGCCGCGATGAAACGGGAGTGAATGAAGTCGAAGGGGTTGTTCTCGTATCCCCAGTCCTCCTCGACGTCGTCGACGATGAATTTCACGTTTGGAGGGACACTGCAGGCACGCCGTCTCTCTTAATATTTGCGTGATCTGCCACATATCATGGTACTTACAGTGACGGCTGGATAGGGCTGAGATCATTCCCAATGACCTGAATACAGAATTTAGCTTTCTGTCCACAATGTAGAAACAAAACGACTTACCTCAGCGGAAGGATACCGATCAGCTGCAGCAGAAATGTGAGCATTTAGTTTAAATGTGATGAGGACAACTTAATTCAACGCCGGTATTACCAAAGTCTATGGCCCATATTCCCGTCCCTGTGCAGATATCAAGAACACGTCCTGGATTGGGTCCGATCGGCGCGAGGAATAGCTCTCCGTGCATCATATGCGTGAACATTGCGTGCATCATGTCCAGGCGGTCACACTCGTCCTCGTCATTGGGAAAGAGGTAATCTTCTCCAAGTTTAGCTTTGAGCCCTCGTACACAATCTGTATTGCTGCCACCTACAGCCATCGCGGTATCCGTGGTAGCGTCTGCCATTTTCATGTCGATAATCGAGAACGGAGGAGGTTAGAGAGGCAGTGTACGTCGATCTGCACGTAAAGTCAGGTTATCTATGTCAGCTTCCTAACTGTGCCCATATTTTAATAACGTAGGAGCAGGGGAGTTGCGAACAGTTCTTTTCCATAAGTGGAGTCATTGTCGGTGGCCTAAGAGGAGGACAATTAGAAATTGCACCCATGATATGGAAGGCGTATTATAATGCAACACGGAGACATGAAGTATCAGGATAGGCAAACCTCGGCATCGACTTCAACGGCAGGAGCATTGTTGTTTTGGCTGGTAGCACGTATTTCTTCTGCCATTACCGGGTTTTTGAGTCTGGGAGCAATAAAAACCAAAGAGAATTGTTCACTTCAACGCTCTGTTATCCGTGTTTTGTACGCTAAACAGCCAAATAAAAATAAGGCTGAAAATCACGGAGAGTGGAAGCTGATAGGACTATTATGATATATATCTGCCTGGAAGCACAGAAGCAAACTGACCATCCACGGTATTGTCGTAAACAATCCCCGCTCAAATCTTAACTCAATAAGAGCGGAGACTGCCGGATCCATTGACCGAATCTGTGCATCTGCATACTGCCCACGGAGTACGGTGTCCTTGACTAAATCTGGAACGGGGGCGATCCGCGTTGAAAAAAAAAACCCCACGCGGTGTGGGAACAAGACTGCTCCGGCGACATTACTGAACATAGTCAGCCAGGCCCACGAGCGAGGAATGCATTAGCGTCATATTTTTCGCCCGTGCTGCTCCCCATTGAAGAGAAGCGACGGAGTAGAGCGCGGATATCTCCCGGCCACCCCCGGAGTCCCGGCAGTCTGCCTGGGTCAGGCGATGTTAAACCTGCAGGATTCGCGCTGCAGAGAGTGCTGTATGTCTGTTCAAGGGCACATGGCAGCGTCAAGAGTTCCCCAGACTGCACCGCATTTTTGCTGCTTAATCAAAGCCGCGGTGGCCCCGTTGCAACTACCGCTCATCTGGAGATGCCACCACTCGCCCCAGCAACTTCAAGAACAGAGCCGGTTAGAAGGCCCTGGGGCCTCGGGAGGGAGTCACGTCTGCAGATGGTGAAGCGGTAGGAGATGTATCAAGCAGGAGGCAGAAAAGGGAAATTGTTAGCAGATGGCACGTCGAGATAAGCGAGACCGTTGACGGGCCGAGCCGATGCGGCGCCGCTTCCGACGTCCCACGGCCTGCAGCACCTATCCACGCAATACAGAGTACAGAATACAAGCATCCCCGTGGTGAAAAGGAACAGATACGTCCTACAGACTCGATCGCCAGGTACAGTCTATAGCATCCGTGACAGTTGACCCTGTTCTCAAGGAGACCAGTCTGATAGACCCCCTTTGCTCTGTGACTGATGCTGATGGCAGGCGGAATGAGGGCAGTGGAGTGCCCCGTCCTTGCGTCCATTGTCATGCCCATCGACGGGCCGTGGTGGAGCGTCTGGTAGCAGACTATACTGCGTACAGCATCGCTGTCGTTTAGGCCATCTGGTGATGCATCCGTGCAGATAGACCATTCAAACCTTGCTCGCAATTGACCAAATGGAGTTTATGCCCCAGCAGACCAAGAGAGGATCGTCCATAGCCTAGAACAAGACGAGATTCGAACCAATAACAGCGTTATACTCCCATACGGATACGGCATATCGAATCTGCCATTGGGCAGACCCCGCCTTTCTAGTGTCACGGCGCGCTGTACTCACTGCACTCTCTCTGCAGTATGAGCCTGACAAGAAACAATAATACCGTTGATAGTCACTAATCATAATCCATTCGAGAGCGATATTGCTGATTTTGCACCGGAAAATGTCCGAGACCCGAATTGGCGCTGCAGCAAGAGGACCTGCAAGGTTGCAAGAGGACCTTCACTGGGCCAGCCAAAAGAAACGAAAAAGGTGGCTGCACTAGGCTGTCCTTGTGAAGATCTCCTCGATAGCATAACTGTCTTCATAGGTAGTCACCTGCTTAGCAGAAGAATGCAGGCGGCGCGTGGCATCGCGCCAGGGCCCGCAGCGGAAAATATATCCGGGCAGGATATCGTAGCGGTGAATTAACAGTAAGGAAATGGCAAGGCGCGCAGTTAGTACCAACAATTAAATAGGTGCCCAAGGAGAAGACTTAAAAATCGCGTCTGAAGGTAGTTAGGTACGGCTTGGCCAGATTGGTCCAGCCCTGCCGGCGGCAACAGGAACTCCGTCCTTCGTGATATCGCTCTTCACGTGGTACCGGTATAGAAGGTTTCGGCTCCGGATACGTCTTACTCGGCATGCAAAGTTAAATAAAACCCCACAGTGCGATGACCATGCTCTGGAAGCTCATCGTCGTCGGTATAATTAGAAGATGAAACGCCCTGGAGAAGGGGGCCATGGTTCTTCAGAATCTCATGTCCGGCTCGCTTTGTTTCATCCTAGAGTCTTCTGCCAAGAATGGACATCGCGGACCTTGTTAAAGGCCGTATATTGCGTACGAAGGTCATTACACTTCGATAGAGAGAAGTTCGACTCGTATGTTTGCCTCAGGCGGGCACGAGGCGACGTATGCCTCAGCCACAGACAGAGCCTGTGTTATCGGATATTCTTCACTCTCCAACTTGAGAACGGAATCGAAGATTAGTCTGTCTGGCCTCGGACTATCCGGTCGCGATTTCAGCATGGGGAAGAAATACATCTTTCTTTAACTTCGCTTGTTTGTACTCGAAATCCAATGTATGCGTATCCCTCAAACGTATTCCAGAACATTGGATGTCAGACTCTCGGTTCTTTCGCCTTCACTCTGGTAGGGCATTCTGAAGATGACTGGCTGGTACAGCCCATCATGATGATCTGGGAAACTACCTAGCGACTCTGTTTTTTGGTTTTGAGATAATCCAGGCAGAATATGGGCTTGAAAGTTAACAATTTTTGCTCGAGGTTGTCGGAAGAATGGACTCTTAAAACACCCGATGGTTCTTCAGTGATCCTGGAAATCGTAGGAAGTGTTGAAATGTTACCTTCAGCTATCTGGGGTATTCAGGAGTGAGACTTGCACTAGTTCATCGTAGTCACATCCTGCTTCTCGGAAGGCGCTTTGGATTTTCATATCCAAAAGTGGATGGATTGTTGTCGGACTGAGCGAACCTAGTAATCCGAAGGTATGATGATGAAGCTCTGATTTTCTTAATCTACCTATCTGACTAGCTATTTAGGGGCCTATGACCTTCCGAATATGGGAACCCGAAAAATATGATATATCAAAAGTTATAACAAAGGAAAATAGGCGATTATGGGAATAGGCAGTGGGATTCCTTTATTGCAGGGACTCTGACCGGATCGGCGTATGGTGGCTAGGTTGATAAGATTCTTGGAATACCGATAGGTTATAGTGGTAATATTTGGCTGACAATTGTACTTGAGCTATAACATTGTCATTGTGAGCGGTTAAGCTTAGATAAGTACTATACAAGTCATGCAAAGGAAGTATTAGAAGTGTGTGTGTAAGCATTGCTTCACTCTAAAGGTAGTGTAGGTATAAATGTGACTTTAATGTGCGCAAGATACGCAGCCAGGTCGCATAGGACTAGGGCACATCATACAAAGCTCAGATGAGTAAAGCTGTGAGGGCATAGCCCTAATCCTTGATTGGGGTGCTGCGCGTAACCGATATGCCCACTCTTGGAAGATCATGCAATATACATCAAATTTTGTCCAAAAGAAGATAAAAGTCGTCCCAAGAAAGGAATCTTTAATTCAATACCTATATGTGTGTTGTGTTGGGGCCCTGACGGGCGGGCACCCCCCGCATGGGTATAGCTCCTCACGACCACTCCACTTCGCATCTCACTACCTCTCTCCACTTCGACCTCTACCTTACCGCTCAGTCCTGCTGCTTATCGGCTACATCTCTCTGTTGTTGTGATCTCTACTGTCAGTCCGAATTCTAACAGGTCTGACAGCGTCCCTTGCGAGAAACACCGACTCTCCGTACCTGCCATCACTGGCTGTCATCGACAGTTATCCACCGCCAATGCTCAGAAAGCTCTCACCCAGATTCTTTACCAGCAATTATAATGGGTATGTTAGACCTTTTATGGTATATTTTTCTCCTGTGGAAAGTAGACGCTAAATCAGCAATAGTTTCCGGGGCAGATTTTTCATGCCAAATGATATAAGCAGTGTGGCCGTCAGGCTTGGTTTGGTTGAAAAGGTTGACCCGCCATGATCCCAAAAGCGTACCTAATAATGTTCAGAGACCCGTCTGATTATTTTAGTTTGCGGATCTGGTGCGGAAATCCTCCAGATTATGGTCCTTTACGCCGAGAACTCCGTCCTTGCCTGGACGTCATACCTTTCTGTTTCAACCTTCCCGGCCACTTACAACACAGAATAGCATCACAGCTGATGAAAACGCCAAACCAGAGATACCACAGTGTGCCAGATGTGGCAGAACAGAAGCTGAAACTGGCACACCGCTGAAACGCTGTGCAAAATGCCAGACAACGTACTACTGCTCTCGCAAGTGCCGAAAGGCAGACCGGAAGACGCACGAGAAAGTTTGTGCAGAGAATGCTGCTAGTGGCAGTGCCTCCTCCACCTCCAATAAGAATAATACCGGCTCCTCTTTCTCGAAGTCCTCTGGTGTTACCGTCCCGCCAAAAGGCTTGTCTGTTGTTGTCGACAAGCCGTTTCATCGGCTCGATGCAAAAACCTGGCTCCATGACCGCCCCGAGGGAGATGTCTACAAACTCCTCATCGATGTTTACCGCATGAAGATGGAGGACAACTACGTATTCGAGGCCCATGTCGACGAGGATAGTATCTACGGCGGAGCTCGCGACGGCCGACAAGGTTTTGAACGTTTTCTTCGCCTCGTTGAGAGACAGCGTGGGTTGCTCCCATCATGGTGGTCAAAGGAGAAGGCAGAGAAATGCGTGGCTGTGGGCATGAAGAGGGACCAGTGGAGCTACCTGGGGTACGCGATTCAAAAGGATGATGTGATCGAGCATTATGGGGATCGCAAAATGCCAATGCAGCTGAGGATGTTCGCGGAGCAGGTGTATGGATGCGGCCCAGGAGGACAAGACGGAACCGAGATGCGGAAGCTGCAGATGATGATTGAGAATGGAGAGCTTACTCCGATTCGCTTCGACTTGAGCTCTCTCTTCTCTCGTCGCTAACTCCGCTTACAAAATGGGAGGGGGAGGTACACAAGTCAGGTGCTTCCTTCATGAACGGAGTGGCTGGTATGGCGGTATTGCCGGCGGTGGGAAAATCATGGAGCGAACAATCATGCAAACAGATAAACGGGGGAGATTTAGGTTTTGTAGTTCGAGATGAATTATCTTAAATAAACAATGTGCTTTTGCCTCTAAGAGCAACAACCTCCCTCAGGTTGCTCGCTGCAGCAGGATTGATCCTCAGCTCCTGCAGGCTAGGCGATGCTAATACGTCGTGAAGCAGCTCGCATAGCTCTAAACATCCCGTCACTCTGTATTCCGATTTGTCCAAATCACCCGAATCTCCCCCGGCCAGGGCTTTGCTCTGCATGATAGAGGATGTGATTCCGGTACATCATCGTAGCGTTTGTCGACCACAAAAAGCCATATATCACCGCGGTCCGGCACGAATAGCGTCTCTTCTGAGCTGATCTCGAGTATCATCGACGGAATGCTGCCAATTTAGGAGGACCAAGCTGCGAGAGCAAATGGTCCAGAACAACGAGACCAGGCCATTCCAATGATCCTGATTCGGCGTTGTCAAAATGCGGACGGACGGATCATTTTTTTTTTTTCTTTGGACGCCCGAGGCTGAGACGTGACAATAGGACGCCGCCGTCGTGGGCCGGAAAGAGTTGACTCTCATCGTAATCATGTAGATAGTTTTCAGCAGAATTTTTACCGCTGCTAGGCTATGGTATGCGTTCAGATAACAGAAGCTATTACTGATCGGCAGGGGATGGCTGTTGGCCGAGTGACCGGGCTGCGGGTCTCATATGGCGGCCACCACACTAATTTCGATTTACTCTACGGATCCCCTGCAGTGTCCAGCTTTCGGATCGATTATCCTTGCAGATAGTAGGGCTTGAAGACGGAATATACAGATACTAGTTAACGATGCGCTTGTATGATTTAAAGTCATCTTGACGAGGATGCAGAGACTCGAGAGTTGACTGCTGCCGGAGACGCTCGATTATCCTGATGATTTTCTTGTTCCTGTAGCTTTTGTGTTTAACTGTAAGAAATACATAGCCACAGCGGCATGGCACATCTGGTAGATAATACTGAGATGAGAACAAGGGCTTTCTCCCGTACACTTAATATTGACCGACGGCAGAATCAAAGGCTTTCCGCAACAGAGGGTTGCGTTTGGTCAACTGAGAATTGCTGGAAGCGCTAATTGAAGATCCGGATCCGGGATATCATAAAAGGTAGCGATACCTTTTGCTTCACGCAGTCGATAGTGTTACTAGCTCCTTGACAGTAAGCAGAGATCCCCTACCCTAATAATCGTTGGAGCAAGCCGGCTACTAGGATAAGCGTGTTGCCGATTTCAGCAGACGTTCCTCATTTTTTTCTTATAGCAGATTTTCTTCAGTGACAAGGCGATGGCTAATGACTCGACGATTTGGTTTCTTCTCTTCTTTCCATGTTGTGTGTATATATAGTACAGTCCCATATCTTTATCGACTCCGTATGGCTCTTGCATAGAAGCGCGTTTTCTCAGAAGATCGTGTGAAAGAAAGCAGGATAAATAGTGGAAAAATATTGATAAGGCAAAAATGCACGAACTATCACCCAATACATTGCTTTGGATTGATCTAAGAGATTGAGATTCTGCAGTCTCGCTCTAGCAAGCCTGGTTGATGGCATTTGTGACATTTCTCCGGAGACTGACGATATTATTGCACCATCCTATTACTTTCGCACAATCGTTGTTTATGTGCTTGGTTCTAGTCATATTAAGCAACTACGCACGTACTATTAATAGAATCAACATCTAAGCGGTATTTTAGAGAACTGAGTGTAATCGGAAATGATTGGTCAAATTCCGGCTGACACCTGCGTATCCGACGATTAGATTGTGAACTTGGCACTCATGCTAAAAGGTATCATCATTGATAACCTGTGCTGATAAGCGACGACATTGACAACATGGCAAGGTGCGCACCTGGCAAGGCGAGCCCACCCCCTCATCAGAGACGGGTATGCAGTACTCGGATTTTCAGTTGACACAGCCACCAACACATGTTGAATAATGGCATAAAAGCCGCACATCCATGATACTGTACCCTCTAAGCCACATGCTAGCGAGCTGGCCAAGCGCTGCTTTCAGCGGAGGCATTGCCAGAGTCCGGGTTTGAGATGCATCTGTTTGTTGGGTAGCCTGCCAGGGAGCATGAAAGGTGCTGTTGACCGGTTTAATAACTTCGTGCAGAGAGAGGATGGAGAAGCCTTGTTCCTCTGCTGGATTGCTACAAGGTCCACCTTCCGTGACGTTGGTGTGCTTCGCATGGATGTATGTCACTTGGTCTGTAGGATCCAAATTTCATATTTGAGAATCGTATTTTGCAGGAATGGTAGAAATGATAAATAGCCTCTGCCTTGTCGAGGACGAACGTGGCGATTACTGGTGGTTGATATGTGTTGCCCGAAAATGCGCCGTGGACGCCTGGAAGAGAGGGCCATCACCAAGCAGAGGCCGCGGTCTGCGGGCTCCAGCCTCCTCCAGCCTCTTTGCTTTGGGCGTCGACGCATACCTTGCCGACCCCGCCTATCTCTGCATGCCATCCCAGCCCGAGCTGGCCGGCCGGCAGTGCCGGTAGTTGACTTGAGCGCATCGCTACCTTCGAGAGCTTGTCTCCTACCTACTTACATCGCCGTCTCAATAGCAACAGAGAGAAGAGCGCAGACGGGAGAGAGGTGCGAGTCGAGCCGTTTCTCTATCCATGGCCAAGGACACGCCCCCGGACAGCGCTGGGCCGTCGTCCCCACCGCCTCCGCTGCCCGAGGGTTGGTGAGTAGCCCGTGTTCTCCGTACCATCGACCTTGGATATCTGATAACTACTACGCTGCTTTTCCACTTGTTCTAGGGTCTAATCCATCGTACTGATGTATCTGGTGGTAACAGGCTCGCCCAGTGGGAAGGTATCTCGCGCAGGTGGTACTACGTCCAGCGGGCCACGGGCAAGTCGCAATGGGAGATCCCAACGGAGCCCGTGATCCTCACGCCCTCGACAACACCGACATCGACGGGGACGGGCCCTTCCAAGGCTCCGTTCTCGCGGCCTCCGACGAATAGCCCGCAGATGGGCTCAGAGCCGGGAGGGATGGCTGCAGATGGAAACTACACGGGGGCGGACAGGGCGGGATTTTCCGTATGCGGAAGCGCTCGTTGTGTGTGTGCATTGCAGGTTAACGACTGGAGCTGATGGTGGTATAGAGCTTTTTCGGCTCTCAGAGCAACCCTCAGCAGGGAAGCTTGACGCAGATGGCCACGGGAATGCTGGGCCGGATCTCGAATCAGTTCCACGATAAGCTGGGCGGACAGGCTCATGGTCTCTTGGGTCATTTCTCGCATCACCAGGTATTTCACGATGCAAGCACTCGGAGTTGTTCTTGTGATTGACGATGGTATAGAACAATCAGCAGCAGAACCCATTTGGCTATTTGTCGACAGGCCAGTCGGGGCCGTACACAGGAACAGCACCTCAATATCATCCTCCTGGCCAGGTGCCGATGGTACAAGGCATTGTTTCGCACAGTCAAGCGGGCAGCACGGATGGCTTGATCGGTGGTCCGCAGCAGTCAGGACCTGGACTCTCACAACAGCTCGGGGTCGATACTCATGGTAGCCTGTCTTCACAGTTCACGCAGCCCACACCTGCTACAGGGATGACGCCCCCGGGGCTTTCTAATCCGACACAGGGCGATGGAACAGGCACGGGGACAACTCTTGGTCCTATGGGAAGTACATTTCCCTCTGCAAGTCAGCCTCAGTGGCAACTGGGGCAGCAACCTCCAATCCCACTCGGGACCAAACCCCAGATATCCCAACCTGGCGTTGGATCTGTTAATTCCCAATTAGCTGGACAGTCACTTAACGGGTACGCTCAGCAGCAACCAAATCTACCTCTGCCACAACAGTCATTGGCATCTCAGCATCCATTGCAATATTCAAACCTGGCTGTGACGAGTGCCCCGCTTCAAACACAACAATACCCTACCACGCAGGCTCCGGATGGATTTGGTGGGCAGTCTGGGATTGCAAAATCGTTTTCTTCACAATCCGTTAATTTGACTGGCCATTCGGCACCTTCCCAAGGCACACAAGACACCCTTCGCGGGATCCACACTTCGGAGTCTCTACTGCAACAAGGAATAAACCAACCAGTTCAACCACAGGGCCAGTACGGGCCGCCCACCTTTGGTCAGCAGAGACACGCACCGTATCAAAGTGCATACGGCAATAATCCCCTGTATCAGTCATTCCCTCCCGGACAGCAGATCCCAGGAGGGTCATTCAGTGCAGCAGAGCAAAACTTTTCGGGGCCGCAGAGCTCTCTGGCAGGCTTCAGTGCCCAATCCTCAATGCCTGCAGGACAATTTGGATTACATACACCTCCAGGGAACCCGCAGATAAGCCAGTTCAACCAGCAGGGTTCATCTCTCGGTAATCACTTTGGGCCCCATCCTCAGCCAGGATTTCCACAAGGCAAATTTGGTGCTTCCGGTTTTGCAATGGACAATCAAGCTACTCCAAGCACATATCAAGGTGCGTCCAATGATCAGATGAACCAATTCAGGAGCATCAGCACCCAGCAAGGAGTGCTAGGCAATGCACCAGGGGCATTCCAGCAGCCTTCACACCAAACTTATCCCAACCCTAGTCAATGGCCAGGCCCGAATTCGGTGCATTCACGCCCAATAGCGTCTGACCCCCAGTTTGTAAGTGGTCCTTGGACGGCAACGCCTGGTCTCAACGCTGGCTTTCCACAGGCGTCTTATTACGGAGGCTACGCCGTCTCCGGGCGATAACTAGCATGCTGCGTCTTCTGCCCTTGAATTAATATCCGACAAGCAAGATGCTATGCCAAATCTTATGACCGATATTCACTCCTTTTCTGTTAGAGAAGGAACGTGAAGCTCTCTGTTTCGGTCTTTATGGCGATTATGTGCACCTAATCGATGAATGATTTCCAGCATGTTTCAGAATGTGTCAGAGCCATGGATTCCTGGTCTTTGCAGTTTGTTTTCTTCTCAAATTGCCTACATCGCAGAGTGTGAAGTTTTCGGTTATTCATTCTTCTAGAGTCTTTCATATCACTCCATCTAATGCCTGCATGCCGTTTGTACCTTCGAATCTTATTATATGCGAATACATGAATGGTTCATGATTTTCTTTCCAGTTATGTGGAGGACGAGCACATGTAATAGTTTCAGTGTTATGACCCTGATGCATCTTTCAGGAATTGTGCAACGGTTTCGTCAATTTGATCTAACAGAATTTAGTGTCGACATCAACCAATCCGACTTTGCTGAACTCTATTTCCAGCATATAAGCGGTCTTGTGTTATACATCGCTGCAGATTGGACTTTGTGGGTACGTAACAATATGCGAGATGTGATACCAAACCTCTTTCAATTAGTTATATAAGACATGCTGCCCGAGGTTTCATAGGGGTCTTGAGGAAGGACAAGCCCTATTCAATGTGCCTCCCCATCCTACGCTGCGCGCAATTAAATTGGTGAGGGACAAAAGGAATTAAGATCAAGAACGACAGCATCTACCAACCTGGTTTAAGTGATCTAAAGAACAACAGTCAAATAACATGTCAGCCTTTCATCCCACCAGACAGGCTGCCTATACAAAAGAGGGCATTTGAATTTGTACCTATGGCTTATCCTGGGATAGATTTTTACCTATTCAGGGTACAAGAGAACTAAATCGAGCGTGAGAAACATATTACCTCCCTTAGAACCATTGAACAGAAATGTAATCTATGTGGAATTTACGAAACTTTGCGGATGACGATATTGTGATGTTTCCCAAAACGTCGTGTGGGGCGCCTCAGGCAAACACTTTGCAATATATCATCACGTGATGCGTAGACGAAAGCGGGAGGCGGTGAGTCGCGGCGGGCGCAAGTCGATGGGAGAAAAATATTCCCAGCGATCTGCGATAAAGCTTAAAGTTTTCGCCGCGAACGATAGACCGCAGCGCCTCGATTATTTACAACTCGCTGCACCGGTCGCCATGGCATCTGTCTACAAATCGGTCTCCAAGAAGAAGGCCAACCAGACGGCCGAGAATGTGGACGGAGATGATGTCTTCATGCAGGACGTCCCAGACGACTCCAGCGACAGCGAAGAGGAGGAGGAGAATGATGGGAAAGAATCAGGCGGGCAGTCGTACCGAGATGCTGCGATTTCGCAAGGACTAATGCCCAAGACCCGTGTCCTCTGCCTCACTTCTAGAGGGGTGACGCATCGGTAAGTAGGCCCTGCCGTACGCGGGCGCGCATTGCTTCGAGACGATCATCTATCGATTGAGAGCTCCGCTAATATTATACTCTTTTTCTAGTCACCGGCATCTCCTTGCCGACATCTGTGCCCTCCTTCCGCATACCCTCAAAGAGAGCAAGCTCGATACCAGGAAGAAGAACGCTGGCTACAACCTGCTCCTCAACTCGCTCGCAGATCTTCACTCGTGTAACGTGATCTTCTTTCTCGAAGCCAAGAAGCGCGGCCAGGACCTGTATCTCTGGATTTCCCGGCCGCCAAACGGCCCGACCGTTAAATTTTCCGTTACCAACCTGCACACGATGGGTGAATTGGGCACAGGCTTCGCTGGAAACTGCCTCAAGGGTGGCAGAGGCATTGTGGTGTTTGATCGCTCCTTCGACGAGAACGGGCCGGCAATGGGGAAGCCGGGCACGGAATACCGCGCGTTGATCAGGGAAATGCTTCGGAGCGTCTTTTGCGTGCCGAAGCGGGGGGTGAAGGGCATGAAGCCGTTTATCGACAGAATCATCGGCGTCTTCGGTGTTGACGGCAAGATCTGGATCAGGGTCTACGAGATCCGAGAAACAGAGGCCGGCAAGAAGAAGACGGACGGGGAGGAGGACGAGAAGAAGCAGCAGGGTCTCAAGCGCGTTCCTGGCCAGCCGGACATCTCGCTCATTGAGATCGGACCCCGCTTCGTCCTGACGCCCATCGTCATCCTGGAAGGCAGCTTCGGTGGTCCGGTCATCTACGAGAACAAGGAATACGTCAGTCCTAATCAGGTGCGCCGTGAGATTCGGATGCGGAGAGCTGCGAAGTATGCACAGCGCAGAGAGGTGCAGACGGACAGACTCGCCAAGAAGTCTGCGTTGGGACTGGGGCAAGATGGGAAGAAGCCGGATGCGCTGGACAACAGGAAGTTGTTCGCATGATGCGGATAAGAAACTTTTCTTTTTCACTTTTTTGCGCTCTGTGTTCTTGCTTTTATGTCTACCTTCACTTGATATCCTTGGGAATATGGCACGTTTGTTTGTACATGTACATTCCAATGCGATGGGTATCATGATGGTCGTGTTCCGAGGCGTCTGGTAGAGTGGACCATCACTCAATACGAAATGGTTGAAAAGTTTTGCAAATATTGCCCTAACTTTGGTGTCTGTTTTCTCTCAGTAAACAATGTACTGTTTTCTTTCTGGTTTTCTGGTTAATCCTCGGAATTTCAGGTGGTGTTTTGGATCTACTGTATCTTACTCGCGGGGATGCTGGCTGCCGATTAGATAAGCGGTTTATATAAGACTCATAGACATCCCCGGGCGGCGACCCCTCCCTTCCTAACATCAACAACAATGGCGACCTCATCGCCTACCAGCCCTCAGTGGCTGCAGGCCCCAAGTTGGTGTTCACTCAATATGTCTTGTGCCTTGACCTTTATGGATTCATTGTTGTTCGTTCTGGATAGCCCCAACGGCGGGGTCATTGTCAAGTAGACCGATACTGTTACCCCGACAGCTGTTGTTCAATCGCCGTGACAACACTGTTGTCTCTGTCACTTCTCCTTGTTCTGATATCTTTTTATGAGCGATACCTATTCCTAGACCATATTTCGAAGATTTGTGATAAGCTAAAAAATCGGGAAGAAGGTGAGTTTGATTGCTTCCAAGGGATAGCCAATGTGTTCTGACTCAATCAGACTAAATAAGATGCGGATCGATGACCTCCCTCCGGAGCTTCTGCTCCACATATTCCGTTCCTGCGACTCGGTCTTTGATGTCCTCAACCTTGCGTCAACTTGCCGCCGTCTCCGTCGCGTCTTCAACACGTCTAACAAGCTACCGATCCTCGCGGACGCCGCGGAAGCGGAGTTCGGGCCGTTAAGGGACATCATCCAGCTGGTTACCCATAACACAAGCCAACCTGCTCACATCATTCGTGAGGCGCCCATGTCCGATGCACTTCTCAAGCAGATCGTCAGTGTGGGTCGTGTTGCGAAGAAGTGGGAGGAGATATATCCCCTGAAGAAGTGGAAGACGGACTTCGAGTGTCGCCGCCTGCTGACCGACGAGGAGCGTTTCCGTCTGCGCCGCGCTCTTTATCGCCTCTGGCTGTACGACCGTGCCTTCCACAACCGTCTCTTTGACCGCTACTCGCGCAATTTACGCCATGTCGTCGTGGAGCGCTCTCAGCTCCTGCACAATTGGTCTACCGTTGAGCTGGCCGAGATCGAGGACATCCGTTCTATCATTCGTGATGTTGTCCAGAATCACATCTGCCCCAGCAACGGGACCATCCAGCGCAAGTTCCACAAGCGATACCCGGAATATAACCACCCGCTGTTGTTCAATATCCATCTCAACTACCCCCGCGAAAGGAACGGATTCGTCGGCTCCTACTTCTCGCCCGAAAGGGACGCAAACCCCATTGAGCAGCATTTCTATACCGCCCACCCCATCAACTACCGCGGGTCTGCTGCCAAGTTCGCTTCCAAACTCCGCGCAGACCCTTTTTACGACCCTGGTTCGGAAGGCTGGGGCGATGATATCCCCCATTACTACGTCGTGCAGGACATGCTGAAACTGGACCCCGCGCAAGTCCTCTGGCTCCGCGAACACGCGCCGCTCAAGGAGCAAGTGGAAGCGTTTATCCACTCGCTGGGTGAGTGGTTCAGGGACAATGGCGAGACGTTCGGCGACACCCTCGAGTGGGTTTTGCGGGAGAGAGGGGAAGACCCGCAGGAGCTGAAGGATGCGATTCTTGATCGCGAGATGGGAATCGTTAGGTCCTAATTCAGTTCAGTTTCAGCTTGAGTTCGAGATGTAGATGCCTGTTATGATCCGCTATGTTTGTTTCGGGTTTTACGTGTTTGGCTTTGTCATGTGCTTTTTACATGATGGGACATTATGGCAGTCGATTGATTGGCTTACCTTCTGCGAAGTAGCGTAATTATTTAGACAACTGCGCGTTATGAATGAAGTTCCTTTCAACCAAAACTACTGACTAACGATCGGGTTTCTATCAGCGTCATCATAATGGGAGCGTTAACAATGAACCCAAGAGTGGTGGGATCAGCAACTCAAAGCACTGCCTGGATCACCATGTCAGCGACCTTCTGGTATACTATCCTCCAAGCATATGCATACCAGATGCCTACCTATCAAGCTTCTCCGACTGAGATCTCATTCATAGAGAGTTGATACCAGCTGTAAATCTGAAGGAATGATGCAAGGCCAGTCCGTATAATAATGGGTACATATTCTCTCTCTCTCCCCCTCACGATTCATGAGGCATGAAGCCTTATGACTGGAATAAAAATAATGGGCATTGCCAGCGAAAGAAAACCAATTGTCCACTGTCAGAGGTAGGTACTGGCACCCACAGATCACAGGCCACATGTATCATATATGGACCAAGTCATCTATCTCATTTTTCCGGGACAGGACAGCGGGCATAGCAGAATAGTGATAAAGCTGTCCACCGGGGCGCTTGGTCAGTTTCCATGCAAGTGGTAAATATTATTATTTAGCATATGGAGCTTCTTCTTCAACTCGAACTTGGGCAAGAGGATGAACCGTTCAACATATCACTTCTAGTACTATACACACGGATAACGGAGAGTCATGGAAGCTTTGCAGAAAAACAGGTTGGCTGCTTCTTCTATCTGTTCTCATCTATCTATATGTTTCCTTCCCTTCCTTGTCCTCTCGGCTCCTGTGAATCAGACCGAGCCCCATCCTAGTAATTCGCCAGAACCGAACAACTCAAGCCGGGGGTACTGTCGGACTGCTCAGCTGCTTTGGAGCTGTATCAATTTACATTTTATCCTGTGTACCTCTGGACGGAAATCCATGCAAACGTCGTTCCACTCCGGGGCAGCGATAAAGCAGACTGGATTGGCATTCTCTGGAGCCTTCTTTGTTGTCATTGGAGGCTTTGTGGTGGTAGTAGTGGAGGAGAATAATAAGAAAGGGGCCGAGTTCTCCAGGGCGTGCATTATACAGCAGTTCTCTACTCCTGATGATCATTCCAAAATCTGAATACTGCGTAATATGAAAGTGCCACATTTCAACCGCGACCACACCATCACAGAGGCAGGAGCAGGGGCAGGGGAGGACAGACAGACGATCATCACGATCGCTTTTTATCTGAGCGTCTTTATCGCCGTTTCACCTTGTGAAGCTGGGGGCGTCTGTCGAGGATCCAGCGGGTCCCTCCCTGCAATTTAACTTTGCTAAGGTTAAATAAGCGCAGGCGACTAGCCGCGCACGTGATGGCGCGATGCGCGCCACAGCCACATCCAGCCTGAACCTGAAGGGAAGGTCAAGCCATAATTATTGCCTATCTTGGTAGCTGACTTTTCACCTGTCTACTCCATCAGTCAAGGTCCACATGTTGATTGATCAGAATGGTTGGATGGTAGTTCCCTTCACCGTGAATTGGTCGTGTCTCTTCCATGGACCATAATCATAACGAATGCATCCGATGATAAATCTTTATCCAAGCAGAGAAGGTCGTTTGTTGCAGCTCTCTATCTTTTTTTCTCAAGGCTCTTTATCCCCAATGAAGGAAAAGGACTTGGAGCTCCAACCTAGCCACAGGCTGCTACGGAATAAATACCAACGTTCCTTAGTGACGGTAACGGTATACAGCCCATTGATACTGATAGCTACGGAGTATTCTCAGTTAACCGGCTCAGCAAGATAGGATTTCGTTTATGAAACGTCGATCGGAGACTGGCTCGCTTGATGTCCACACAGGCATCTCCACACGGACCCACGGCGCGATTAAATTCAATTACGCGATGCAGCAAAAGTGGAACCCCGCGAAGTCGCGACCTGAAGATTCGGGAACAAAGAAAGGGGCAGATTTGGGCCTAACTAACTACTCCGTACCTCGGGAGGTCTTGGTAGTTGTCACCTAGGCAGTACGGAGTACGTGGTAAGTACTACGGAGTACTGGTGTGTTCTGGAGACAGGAGAAGGGAGACCGGAGACTGTAGCTCGTACCGGTGGCCACATGGCTTACGGAGATCCATACTTCGGATGTTTGCCACGTTGGCCTTTTTGGAACGGTAAGGGGGATGAGGCTGGGAAAACATCCAAACCGATACCAATTATTGAACTTGTATGCTCCTCTTTGGTGACTGATTGACGAGATACTCCCTCGGCGAATACATTCCCGGAGGAGAACACTGACGCGTAGCAACTATCAAAAGACGCCCGTTAAGAGAACCACCAAAGCTCGACGAACCAGGCAAGGAATCACGGTTATAAAGGCGCGGGGAGAAAACAAAGAAAGTGGTTGCTGGGAAATGTGAAACATGGGTAGAGTAGTGAATCCGATCATGGAGGGCGTAGATAAGGGTTGGAAGGGAGGGGGAATGATGAGAATAACAAAAAGACAAATTGATAAACTGTATCTTGAGTATTCATACGTGGTGCAGAGAAGCCTTGCTTCCCTTGCCCCTGTTTTCTGCCCTGTCGTTCCCTGTCATGCCACCATACAATCATCATCTCACAGGACAAGTAACAGACCGATAGACAGATAGAGAGACCATTCCATTACCACATCGCAAAATAAAGTCGTCGCTGTTGGCGTTTCGTCTCCTCGGAGCAAGTGTTTTAACAGCAGCCTTGCTTCGTCTCCGGATCCTGTGACTTGCTGATCTCGACCACCTGGCGACGCTCCCCAAGTGGGTTCTGACCAGAGTCGCCACCGTCAAGAGCCTTGCTGGACACGATACGGTAGATCTCTACAGGGACGTCAGCGATCGGTATTGCCAAAGAGACAGACGGGGAGGGTGCCAACCTGTGAGGATGTTCTGGAAGGCAAGCTCGACGTTGCTGGCATCAAGAGCGGAGGTCTCGATGAAGGAGAGGTTGTTTTCGCCTGTCCTGGGTCAGCAGCTGCGCCAGCGAGTGGGCGCTCCGACTCGGGTATCAACGTACTAGCAAACTGCTTGGCGTCCTCTGTAGGCACAGCCCGCAGGTGCCTCAGATCGCTCTTGTTTCCAACGAGCATGATAACGATGTTGGAGTCGGCATGGTCCCGGAGCTCCTTCAACCACCGGGTGACGTTGTCGTAGGTCTGGTGCTTGCTGATGTCGTAGACGAGCAGAGCACCAACGGCACCGCGATAGTACGCAGACGTGATGGCCCGGTACCGTTCCTGACCCGCGGTATCCCAGATCTGCGCCTTGATCGTCTTGGAGTCGACCTGGATGGAGCGAGTCGCGAACTCGACACCGATGGTCGACTTGGAGTCCAGGTTGAACTCGTTGCGGGTGAAACGGCTCAACAGGTTGGACTTGCCGACACCGGAGTCTCCGATGAGCACAACTGCATAGGCAAAGGCATAACGTCTCAGTTACGGCTCCACTGGCACTGCAATCGGGCAAAGGGGGAGATTTCATCCAGGGGGGGGCGGAGAGGCATCGTTACCTTTGAAGAGAAACTGCGAGATGTCAGCAACAAAAACTCAAGACCGCGCAACCAAATCAAGAGAAGCAAGGGATACCACTTACGTCGTATTCGTCGTTAGCCATGGCGAAAGCGGTGGGAGCAAGCTAAGGTCGATTGTGTATTGATACAGGAGAATGAGGCTTCGACGTGGCGAGCGGAGGCTGCAGCAATGAATGAATGAACGGGGGGTGGGCGAAGCTTTGGGGTAGCGAAATTTTAGGACCTCAGTCGCACGGGGCAAGCCAAGATATTCTCCCACACACGGCGCCGTGCACCTGAAAGAAAATCAACACCAGACAGGGAGGACAGGCAGCTGGGAGGAGCAAAAGGAGGACGGGGTATCGTGAGCGAGTCCCTATCCAGCGCGCTCGCTTTGCCGTCTCGCCCGCCAGCTGTGGAGTGGCCCGATCGGGACTAGCGCGCCGTCAGGTGACCGCACCCCCGAGACGCCGTCGCTTCTCGCGCCCGGAGACGAGGGGATCAGGCCGCGCCAGCGGTGGCGACGAGATCGAGGATGGATCCCGGTGCCTCAAGGGACTTGGAGGGTGCATGTGCGTGAGGGACGATGAGATCCTGCACCCATCTTGCCGTTCCTGACCCTTCTCTGTGCGTCTTGATGTTGCGGGGGGCTCTGGATCCACCGCAGTCAATCTTTAGCGCTTTCAAGCGAAGCAGGCCTCTACATCAATGAATACTGCCATACTGTTCACTCTCTACTTGAGATTTGTCTATGCCTTTTCAGAGTCACATGGTCGATGCCGTGAATCTGTACCATAAGCCTCCCTCCTTCTCATGACTTTGTCTTCCTGTTGCGAAGTGGGCATCCATTTGAGATGTCTTCAAACTTGGATATGGTCGACGACGCTGATGATATCTCTATCACTTCGACCGCCCCAAGTGAGCAGAAGGACGAGTATGAGGTTGAGACGATCCTGACGGAGTTGTACTTCCCTGGTGAAGGGGTCAAGTACCTTGTCAAGTGGGAGGGCTACCCTATTGAGAGAAGTACGTGGGAGCCAGAAGAGTCCTTTCTTGACCCGCAGACCCTGCGGGATTGGGTGAAGAAGAAACAGGCCATTGAACGTGGTGAGCTACCGGAGTTCGTCCTCGAAGAGTGGGAAAACAGGGTACAAGCCTTCGAAGATGCCAGGGACGTGAGAAAGCGCAGACGGAGGGCAAAGCGGATCAGACTTGGCCTGGAGACCCCGTCTGGCGAAGCCGACGCTGCAGGTGACTCCAGCAATCATGACGCCTCTGTCAAAAGAGAGCAGAGGCAGGGAGAGGAGTTGGACTCGGACGACTCACTTGCCAATGAGCCAATTATACGAGATATACCTTCAAAGACAGCAATGGCGGCGCCTACACAGCCGGATGCGGAAAACCTGAAATCTGGTCGACAGAACCAGGGGATTGAACCAGACGGGGTGAAAGACTCTCCGTCGGCTACATCATCTGGTAGAACAAAACTGTCGATATCTACGCCATCACAACCGGCCACCAGTCACCCCGGGCACCCCTCTACCCGGAACAAGTCCAGCTCAAATCCGCACACTGTGTCAACAAATGACGGGGGGAGAGCTCTGGCAAGAAGGACAGCTCCTTCCATATTAGGTTTCCGTACCCGACATCCCAAAACCAAGAATCTTGGGACGGGAATACGGGTTCGGCTGCAGAGGGCCAGGACAGGGCAGCTCAGTCCTACAGCCGCTAAGCGATTTAAGACATTGTCGATGGTGTGGAGGTATGAAAAAGCGGCAAGGTCTGAACCGGAGCCTGATATCAACCAACTGCAACTTAGGCGGCCATCGGAGTGGTCGTCTAAACCAAACACATTGATTGAGGCAAAATCGACAGAAGTCCAGCCAACAAAGGATAGTGATAGCCTCTTTGTCGAGCAAGACAGCCCTCCTACATCTGAAGATTCCAATGGGATCCCTCCCACCGATCTGCCCTCACCCCAGAGGCCACAGCTGTCCCGGACAGTCTCAGAGGATACCGGATCTCCTTTCAACCAGAGGCAGGAACTACCACTGCCACCCAAACTCCCATTGTCGCTGGATTCTTTACCGGAGCCCGCGACTGAGAACAATGCATGTTGTCCCCATCTGCAAAAGGCACATCCCTCACCCACCCAAATTCCGACAGGCCCGCGAATGCACAGCTGGGGGACGAATGGCATGGAGCCTCCGCGCGAACCGCGAGCCACATATAGAGGTCGGGCGCTGAACCCTCCGCCTAAAACGGTGCGTCCATCGGCAAATCGGTTTTGGAATCCAGGAGAGACTCTGGTCTCAATGTACTATGGGCCATCAAAACAGGAGGTGGGTGCAGTCAGGATATGCGGGGTCACTTATACCACCAAAGGAAAACTCCTATCATTAAAAGCAAATGGCAGAATCGATGTTTGGTTCCAGCATCTCTGTACCCTGGAACAATATGCTTTTCTCTGTGAGAGGGTGAGGATTTGAGCTTCTCGGTGGGCCTGATACATACAGCTGCTAATATGACTTAGATGCAAAATATAAAGTACTGCAATGGCTGGATCGAGGGGCTCAGTGATACTACACCAGAGATAAATAAGATGGCGGCATATCTGCGTGATCAGGACTTGATTGGCATCTGTTATCTCCCAGGTGACAACCCCCAGAATGTTCTGGTCGCATACGCCACGGGCTCAGAGACTTTCGACTTCTTGAATCAAGATGCATTTTACCCTCCAGGGGTATCCTTGCGTCTTGCTGTAAGGAGCGGTTTGTCCCCCATTGAGACTCTTCCCACCCACCTCTCACCCCGCGCCTCGTCACCTGAGGGACAAGTGAACTCCGTCCCCCCGGCTACCTCCCTCCCGCCTATGTCTCTGGTGCCAGCGCCGCCTCTGCACTGTAACGATGATTCACATCCACAACACACTGAAAACAAGCCAGAGCCCCCCAATATTCAGGGGGAATCTGTGAAAACCGACACCGAGATGACTGACTCCGTGGACGTGCGCGCGAACATTGACCTTGACGTCATCTTCAAAGAGCAATATGGGATTACATTCAATGAGCTCTCCCGAGTTAATGGCGAGAAACGCGACAACCGCGTGCGCATCTTCTACCTGATGTTCCCCCCAGAAGATCAGGCTCAGGCAGAATGTGAGGTCGTCTTACAGTTTCTAAAGAAACACAATGTGGTCACGTTTTCCAATCGTGTTTCTGAAGATTGGGAGAGGTTTGCTCAGGTGGTGGATCATGGAGTTGTGTTATGCCATGGGGACTTTGTTAATTTTGAAGCCCTGCCCTATTTGCGGGACCTCTTCCGCAAACAAGTCAATTTCTGGAGCCTGTCACTTGCCGCCCCTCTGAAGTATGCTGACTCGCCAGTGCCAATTCACATCCAACGCATCTTCCCACATGGCGGTGTCATTCTTCTTACCGAGGATTTCATGATTCATGAGCAAGATGCCGCGGTGATTATCCTGGCGTGGTTCCGCGACTGGATCAAAAAGAAGTTCCCAGGAACCTGGAAAATCATGTTTCGTCCAGATATTGAGAACTGGCTACTACGGAAGCACGATGAAGACAGGAAAAATGGGCACTGGATCACAATGTACCACCTTCTCCGCGAGCTCCTTCCTGAGGAATACCAAGACCATCTACAAGGTGATGAGCCACGCGAGCTTGATGGCCTCGATGATGAAGAGTTTCCCGTTCTCTCTCTTGCCAGGCTTCCAGACTATGGCCACCGCTCAGAGGATGAACATCCCGCAATCCCCAAGGGCCTAACGCAGCAGCAGCGCGATACCGATCACCTATTGGAATTCTTCGCGGGTTGGGGCCTTGTCCACAATCATAGATTCCGACGATTTGTCGCTGTCACGTCAATGGAACCGTTGCCAAGGTGGAAGGAGTGGCATCATCTTGAGCTCAGGCATGGAGGCCGTGACTTCCTGAAGACTTTCAAAGTGGATTATAAATCCTACTGGAACAAGCTCACGGCTCCGGCTAAGGAGAAAGATGCGACTTCGACGGCGCCGTCGCAGACCTCCCCTGTTTCATCCTCGCCGCAGAACCCTGCGGCTCCTGGGAAATGTGAACAATAACAACAATGAATCTACGGCCAGCACTGGTACTCCAAAACCCCCACAATTACCACTACCACCTCCTCCTTCTCCGCCTCCGCCTCCGAGTTGGAAGACACCTCAGCTGCCGCAGACGCAGATGTCTATGACTTCTTCCAGCTACAACTACCCGCCGCCGTATGTTTGACCTGAGATGGCTTGAGAGATGCCTGTAGATCCCCACATGTTCAATACAACTGAACTGCAGGCTTATGACGTGCCCGATGAGATGAGAACGAGCATGAACAAGTAGACTCGATTCGAGCCTTTGATGACTATGAATCGATGAACAAATTACATTTGTTGTCACCTGTTTATTTTCCCTAATCACTTGCTTTAAGTCAACCTTTATGAAAATCCTGTTCTGGCTCTATTCTGTTTATGTTCCTTGATGTTGATGTTGATACCCCTACACCCTGCATACGTACATTCACACTGTATCTATAACCGTGTCCGGTGGATAAGCATAGCCAGCTAGCTAGCTATGTCATGTAGCTATGTAACTATGTATCTATGCAAGCTGCTCATCTCCGGTGATCTTTTTTTTTCTTTTTTTGTGTAACGTTCTTTCTTTTGCTTGTACTTTTGCCTGGTCAGATCAGGTCAGTAAATAAATAAAAGTTTGACTGATCATTTGAGTTGTAGGTCCTAACTCTTCTAGCTTTTTTTCGTTTTTTATCATCTTATTTTCTTTTTTTGGGAGGGTCAGTCAGATAAATCAACTTGGTTACTTTATTCTGCCAGGCTCGATTACATGATATTTAGTTATCCTATTGAGCGTCATTTTACTGCATTGCATTGGATTCGATTGGAGTGGAGTGGAGTGGAGTGGAGTGGACACACTCACTCCCTCCCTCCCAGGACACGGCGCAGCTCAGCCCAGCACAGCACAGCAAAGCACAGCTAGTCATCATCCCACATATATAAGTACGAAAAAGATCTATTTTGTTCACTCGACGTTGATCTGTAGAGATTGGGGAAAGGTGATGTACATAATGTATGACGGATGGATGGATGGATGTGATGTTATGTGATGTGGAAAAGTGGGGAGTGGAATGGAATGGAAGGTGGGATGGGGGCTATGGTTGGCTCAGTTGCTATCTATCTATTGCTTGTTAATAGCTATTTTAATTACTATTGCTATATTGCTGCCGCATCTATATCGGGTCCAGGGTCCTGCAGGAATCGATCAAGATTGGGTATGATAGTTTGTTTTTTATTACTCGACTTCTGATGATCGGAGCTGTTGGTTGTTGAAGTGAAGATGTACTGCACTGTACTGTACTGTACATAGACAGGATGGCTTGTTGGCCTGGTCTGGTCTGATCTGGTCTGTTTTGCGCCTTGTTTCTACCTACCTACCTAATAATACGTTCCATCCTGGACTTTTTTTGTTTTTGTTGGACTTATATATATTGCCCGTTGCAGAGCTCGGTATAGGACATATTACTACTAGTACATGACTAGCTAGCTAGCTAACTTATTTCCTCTAGTTACTCTGGCTTAGCTCTGACTCCAGCTTTTTATGAAGATAAATGCATCAAGCACTCTACACTGCACTGTGATGGAGAGAGATGATGGATTAATCTGCATTATTTCAGTTTGATCAGATCCGATGACATATTGACAAGACATTAATGACATGCTAGAAGGATTAAATAAACAAACAAATAGATGAACGATAGTCGTCTTTAACTTCCTCCACAGACACCATAGAGAACAAAACTGAATACTGAGATGAAACTTAAAAGGAATGGCAAAGGAAAGAAAGACACGACAAACGCCAGAGACGCCAAGACAAGACCATCAATCATATCACAAAGCCTCTGAGCAAACAAGCCAATGTAACTGCAACTGTCAACTGTACCCTGCGACCTTGAGAAGACGTCAGTGGATGGGACCAAATACAAAACACATGCGATGACAATGAATGGGGTGCGTGAAAGAGTATGTATGTATGGCCCTGCCGTGGTCGATTTCGATCTGAAGGATCATTAACAGAGAGAGGGTCCCCGGGGCCAAAGAGAGAGGACGGGAGAATGCATGCATAAAGTGATGAGACGGCATCAGACAACTCAAAATAACGGGAACAAGAGAGCGATGGACCAGAGGGGGTATATATACACAGCGAGTCATCGTTATGGATGTTCGTTTGCAATAGACCCTTCATTCATCTTTATTTCCATTTCCGACGGCGTTGGCTGGGGAGAGAACTGCACCAGTCAGACTGGTTACAACTCCGTACTCGACTACTGCCCCCCTCCCATCGCCTTGCTGGCTCGGTTCCGGTACTCCTCAAACGTCGACGCCTGCGAAGAATCACCCTTCGAGCCGGACTGTTTCTTCGTCTTTGCCTTCTCCCGCCGCATCTTCTCCTCCCACTCGCTCTCCTCGGCCGCGATCATGGCGTGGAACCGCGCACCCTGGCCCCGGCCCAGGTACACGGGCTTCTCCTTGCGCTCCGCGACGGCCTCGTTCACCAGGACGAACTTCACGCTCGAGCCCGGCACCTCGAACATGGCGTCGCTGAGGAGCATCTCCAGCTCCGTGCGCAGGGCGCGCGCGCCGGTGCCCATGGCCAGGGCGTTGGCGGCGATCTTGTGCAGCGCGGGAGTGGTGAAGCGGAGCTCGATTCCGGACAGGGAGAAGAGGGTGGTGTACTGCGCCACCAGGGAGTTGCGGGGCTCGGTGAGGATGCGGAGGAGCAGAGAGTGGGTCAGCGGGGAGAGGGCGGTGGTGACGGGGATACGGCCGATCAGCTCGGGGATGAAGCCGTAGTTCTGGAGGTCTGCGGGCGTGAGGAGATCCAGCGGGTTGAAGTACATCGGTTCTTCGCCGGCGGAGGGCGATGTGGCAGTGAAGAATGGGAGGTGCTTCCTGTACAGGGCTTCTTCCTCCGAGCCTGGGAGGATGGGGACCGGAGCGCCATTCGCAGAATGGGATCCACCACGCCCGTCGTGGGAGTCTGATGCGCGCACAGGCTGTCCAAACCCGATCGATCCGCGCGAGATGCGGTCCATGATGATCTTGTTCAGCCCGACGAATGCGCCGGAGAAGATGAACAGGATGTTGTCCGTCCGGACGTTGTACACCTCCCCCTTCGGGGACACAGGCCCGGACGGAGGATTTCCCAGCGGATTGTTGGGAGGATATGAGTTGTTCTGCGGTCCACCCGCGCGAGGCGCGTTCCTCTCCGGCTTCGCGTGGACCTGGACGGTCGTGCCCTCGATGAGCTTCAAGAGGGCCTGCTGCACGCCCTCGCCGCTGACGTCCTTGCCGTGGCTGACCTTGGCGGCTGCGAGCTTGTCGACCTCGTCCAGACAGATGATCCCGCGCTCCGCCTGCTCGACGTCATAGTTGGCGGCGGCCAGCAGTCGGTGCACGCACACCTCCGCGTCCTCCCCGATGTAGCCCGCCTGCGTGAACGGGGTACAGTCGGAGATGCTGAACGGCACCGACAGCACTCGGGCAAGCGTCTTCGCCATCAGCGTCTTGCCCACGCCGGACGGTCCCAGCAGGAGGATGTTGGACTTCTCCAGTTGCAGGGGAGAGGTATCTGCGTTATTCGGCAGCCCGTCCAGAGGCGACGCCGGCGGCTCCCGCGGATCAGAGAAATGCATCGTCCGTTGCTGTTGGCCGGGGAAGTCGTCTGCTGGAGAACCCGACGAAGTCAGCTCGAGCCCATCTTCTTGCTCCCCGATCACTGCAGCAGGTACGTACTCTCGACGGGGTGGTTCTGCAGCGCCTCCCTCCGCGCGCGCTGGGCCATCAGCTCCTCCTGCTCCTCCTCGCGCCGCTGGAGCTCCTGGATCCGCTGGTAATGGTTGTAGACGGCCACGCTCAGCACCTTCTTCGCCCGGTCCTGCCCGACGACGAACTGGTCCAGATACTGCTTGAGCACCTTGGGCGTCAGCCGCGGGGCCCCGAACGCCGGGGCGGACCCCAGCGGGCCCCCCGTCGGCAGGCCAGGCTCATAGCTGCCGGTGTACGGATGATTCCCGAAATCCGAACGCTGGAATTGGGAGCAGGTCGGATGCGAGGTCGAGGAGGAGGAGAAACCGCGGCGGGCTGAGACGAGCACGACGTACGACCGTCGAGGCAGGTCACGGGCGGTGACGACATAGAAGCATGGGGGAAGAGACGGCACGGGCTGCCGCAGCATGGCTGCAGGGCAGAGGCAAACGACAGCTGGAGAGGCACGGAGAGATGTCTACGCAGCGCTCTCCGGACAAGCGATGCGAGGATCGCGAGAGAGAGAGAGAGAGAGAGAGAGAGAGAGAGAGAGGAAGAGGCGGACGAGATGTTGCTCGACGTCGACGGCGGCGGAGCGTCCCCCGCGCCACGTGATGCCGGGCTTGTCGGCCGATGCGGGCGTTTCTTCCGAGCACGTTGGAGATGCGCAGATATGATATGCAGGTACCATTAAAAGGATCTATCTAGCAAAGTGGGATGCAGCGCGAAGCGTATATACACTGGATATGCCCCTTCTCCCCCTCCTATGTACAGCCTGATGCTCCTGACCTCCACCCCCTACTCCGAACTGAATAATTCTGTCCAGCACCCCCTTCCACCGGCCTTCTCCTTCTCACTCGTACTCGATCCTGACCTCCGACGGGCTGGGGATCGAGACGTTGGTGAGCACCTGTCCGTCCTGCCGGATGTCGAGGATCGTAGCACCGCTCAGGTCGATGGTCTCGCTGGCCGTCTGGGCCACCGCGTCCGTGAACACGACGGTGCCAAAGTCCGCAAACGGGACCAGCTGTCCGTTCTGCTCAAAGTCCTCGACGATCCACTCCGCGTTCTGTCCGCCCAGGGTGCTCGACGCGGACGGCGCGCTGAGCGTCTTGGTCACCTTCTGCCCGGTCGTCTGGTTCTCGATCACCACCGTCCCCTTGCTGCTGGAGCTCGCGGCGACCGACAGGCTGATGACGTCGCCCGCGGAGATGAGGAAGCCCGGGAAGTCGTACGCGTAGTCGGGGTACCATTCGTACCAGGCATCGTACGAAACCGACCCGTCCTCGTCGACGGTGAAATCGATGCCCGTTTGCAGGATCGCCTTCTGGTACGTGTCTCCGTCGATGCCTACCCAGGCAGAGGCAGCCGAAAAGCCACTCCGGGAGCCGCTGGGCGCCGAGGGTGTCGGGACGGTGAAGACAGCGGAAACCCCGTTGAAGGTCTGGCCGGCAGGAGGAGACTCGATGACCGCGCCGGCCCAGTTGCCGCTGTACTCGACGTGGGATGTGTTCTCACGGTCGAGACCGCCAATCGATATGGCAGGAAGCAGTGGATGAGACAGATGTGCGCGGAGGGCTCTGGCCTTCACACGCTCAGCGAGACCTCCACGCGGTGCGGCGAGGGCTGCTCCCGCCAGCACCAGGTCGGTGAGAAGGACTGCTGCGAACTTCATGGTGAGCAACGATCGGTGGGACGGAAAGTATGTTCAATGGTCTGAAAGACAAGCTGAAGGACTGCGGTCCACTGTGTGGGTTGGTAGGTAGGTCTGAGAGATCTCCAGGCCGGGACTATATAGTCCTCGACCCTACGGAGTTGAACAAAAAAAAAGAACGCCGCTATATAGGCGCTCCGCTTGGCGGGCTAGACTTCTAAGACATCGTCGGGCCCCATGGTGACCTTATCGAGATTGAGATCTGTAGCTCCTTGGTGATAGCTCGATGTTGCAAAGCAACCCTGTTCGAGTTGCAGAAGATACCCTGCTCCCAAGCACGCCAGATGGCAGCAAAGCTGAGCCCTCCCGCAGACGACCACTGTGGCATTTCCCCAAGCGGCATATACCACCGCGGCGATCGATCCAGAAGCCGAGGAGAGTAACAGCCGGAGAAAAAGCTGGTGGCTGCCCGGAGGCGCAACAGGCGAAGTCCAGACAGTTCGACAGCCAAGGCGGATGGAAAGCTTGATGACGCCTCGCGTGCTCGGTAGCATCGGGCTAGAGCACAGACTGCCCGCATCGTTCAACGAATGGGACGAAGATCGACGTTGAAGGTGCAGGACGCTCTGAGGGTCCTGTTCGACGATTCGTCGGATCATGAACGATTTGCTCAACCTGTTCGGTAACTGCGTACTTGGCGAGCGGGCCTCCGTGGGGTGTCGTGCCTGAACGAAGAGACCCTGTGTCCATGATTTGCCTGCAGCAGAAATTAAAGATTTTTAGGCGCTATGCTAAATGGCACGAGGTAGGATCGCTCCGGCTAGCCCGGGTGAACGCTGACGATCCAACCAACCTGAGGTCGTGGCAGCCTGAAGACGGCAGCGTAGCGTCGGATGAGACCATACTCGCCCTGCGGCGGAACACCGCCGGTATATTGACGCGACGTTCTCCAAACATCATCACCGAGAATCATGTCGTGATGGAAGAGTGAGTGTCGAATTTTCCAGGGATGTTGTCATGTTCCCCGCCAGCGGGCCCGTGTGGAGACGGCTTTTCCCAAATAATTCCCACTTTGAATCTGCACGCCAGAGGGACGCATGATAGCGCCTTTAGAGGCAGTCACGCAGGAGCCCTTGTAGGTCATAGCAGCCCCGTTAGTTGCGGATGGTCTGAACGTCAGGGGGCGCCCTGTTCCTGATTCTGCAATCCTGCGGGTTGCCCGTTTTGGAGGCCGTTCCGATGGTAGTATGTACCCGTACATGTGCGGAGTACTCCGTCCATACAGTGCTCCGGTTGCTTGCGCTGCTTGGAGCGGAAGTCGACTTGACGCCCATGTAGCATGCTCACGACGCACTGCACCCCTCGAGGTCGAGTCGCTATATTATGATTGCCATTGTTATTGTCAAACCACCGCAAAGGACTATTGCTGTGCCGACTTCATCGTGCTTCCTTGGCAGAGATCCTCATAAGCCCCTGACTCGAAGCTCAGATCCCGTCGAAGTTGTTCCCCTTTCAACAGTTCGACTCCTGTTCCTGAGAATTTGGTAGGTAGGTAGACGAGGGGTGATATCGCTGCAAGCCGTCTCGATACAACCTGCAGTGCAGAATCGGTACGTCGTTAGTAGTAAACAGCATTAATTCTCCGCCCCTCCGTCTTCCGTCTCCGTACAGGGTTACCTTGCAGAACCCCGCGCCACCCACACATTCTAGATGTGCCAGGAACCCTGGTCTTCCATCTCTGCAGCGGACGGATAGATAAGCCTTCTCTAGGCAAAAGCTTGAACTTGAGTATGATACCTTATCCCGCCGCAGTCATGCATCATGCAGTGGCATGCCGGGATGTATCAACGAAATCCAGTGACCATACATTTGTCATTCAACGTCGCGATGGGCCATCTCCAGCATAATAGTACCCTTGCCGTTATCAATGAGGAACGTTCTGGACAACTTATGAGAGACAAGTGGGTAGGAGAGTCTTGGTGATGGTGAGGTCTGGGTGGATGGATGCGAATCATGGTCTCGCCCGCCCGCGCAGCGCACGAGAGACCTGCATGCAGAGCGCAGTGCAGAGGTACAGCACAGTACTAGATGCATAGCGTGCAGCGCTGCCTATCCGTCGTAACATCGCGCATCCAGCATGAGATAGATAACAGGAAGTAATAATGAGGGGCAATGGCATCAGTGGTGCAGTAGAGAAAGCCAGAGTTGGAGACGTCCTTATGGTCGTTCGTTGCTCGGGAGCTCTTGACCCGACGCCTGTCCACAGCGCTTGTTTCTGGGAAAATGGGTTCAGCTGGTCAGCATGTGCACTTAATAGTATTGAGATAAGGGTAGAAATGGACATGAAATAGTCGATTCCAAAGCAATTCCTACGCAGTTGCGATTTTCTTTTTGTTCAGTTTTCTCTCTCACGAAATCAAGCTGCAGGAACCACTTTTCTGCACCAGCTCTTTTTTTTTAATCTTCCAGCGAGAAAAAGGGTCTTAGGTACTTACAACATGTATACAATTTGCAAACATTTTTTTTCTCAATATCCATGCCAAGTCCTCTTGCTCTCAAAACAAAAGTAAATAAAGCTGGAGAAAACATTTTTCTGCGTTGAACCCTTGTTGGGATAGGTGTTGCCTTTTCGTCCAACCCTTTTCGGGCAAACAAAAAGTAAACAGATAAATCAACAGCCATTTCGAAATCTACCTGTCCCTATTCATTATTTTTTTTTCCTGTTGATTCCTGCTCGAGAACTCCACAACAATGTAAACAAAATGATGGCTCTCTCTCGACAGGCTTAAGTCCGGCTAAAGTCCGAACGCAGCCCGTATCTGATACTATAGAGGTGCAAATTTGCCGGATACGTGGAACATGCATAGAGGATGTAAGACTACCTCCCGCTGTCGGATGCATACCCTCCTCGATGGATATGGATGTAGAGATCACTTCTTCTTCTGATACGCGATGTGGTTTTCCTGTCCCGTCCGCTAGCTCCTGCCCCGCTACGTGTTCGACCGCGGTTGTTGTGTCCAGGCTTATCGGGTCCACACCATCACTATCGGCCGGGATACAGATACAGATGCCGCCAGTCATACTATCCCTGCACGGTCCGAACGGTAATGGACAGCGTTTCGAGTCGGAGTCGGAGTCCGTCGGTAGACGGTAACGGCAACGGCAACGCGGAGAAGCAGAAGGAGGGGGAGAAGGAGGAGAAGCAGGAGACCAAGCTCTCCCTCAGCGAATTCAGAGCGTACAACAGACTGGCGGAGCATATGGAGCAGTTTGTAAGGATACATCCAATCCGGTTATCATTTTCTATTACTAGTAAATATCGATAATATAAGAAAGAGACATGGTATTGATCGATATGATATAATGTTACCAGCACAACCACTTCCGCCTCGCCTGGAACGAGCTCTACGGCGCCTGCACGGACAACAAGGAGGAAGAGCTGGACTGGCTCTCCACCCGCCGCCTCATCCAGCGCGGCCTCGACTTCTGCTCCCAGCTCGGCATCCATCACGCCATCGAGGAGGAGTACCTCTTCCCCGAGCTCGCGCGGCGCATGCCCGACTTCCGGCCCGGCTGTTCGCTCTTGCTGGACCAGCACGGCGAGATCCATGCCGGGATGGACCGGTTGGAGGCGTACCTGCGGCGGTGCATGCGGGGCAAGATGGGGAGGGAAGGGGACGATGAGGAGTTGAGGCTGGAGGAGGTCAAGAGGCTGATGGATGGGTTTGGGGAGGTGCTGTGGCGGCATCTCGATGAGGAGGTGAGAGCCTTGAGGGCGGAGAATATGCGGCGGTATTGGAGCCTGGAGGAGGTGAGGCGGTTGCCGATTTGATTGATGTGATGTAGCCAAGAACTGAATTGGGTGGATGGCTGTTTCGTTTACATGGGCAATTTTCTTGGTGTTGGACTGGATTGTGTTGGCATTGTTGTTGAGTGAGGAGTGTCTGTCGGTATCATCATGAATGTAAAACTATGTTGTTTCCGTTGTCGTCAGTTAGATAGTAGAGGAGATGTACATATCATGACCAAGGAATATGGAACTGTCCATGAATTAGGTAGTCTGATCCAGGAGATAGATATTGATACCGAGTCCACCAGATGAAGAAGGCTTCTGCGCCTCACTGCAAGTAAAAAAAAAAAAAAATGCCTTAGTAGTCGCTCACTTAATTAGTAATTAGCAGATTCAATCCAATTAGATCACTTGACCAGAGCAAGTCTCACAAGGCAGCAAGCAGGAAGGCGTTGAAGAAGGTGCTGGTGACAAGGTACTTTCATACTGAGCATCAGAGGGATCCGGAAGTACAGTTCAAATAGATGGGAGTTGGATGTTAGATGTAAACTATGATAAGAATCTGTCAAACTATCTATGCCTAGCCTGTGGGAGAAGGTAGGTGCAGTGCATAGGGACTAATGTGTAGAAAGCTTTGCTTCAGATGTCTACACTGGAAGATACCTTGAATTTATATGAACAGTAGACGAGCCAGAATTGGACAATGATACATACAGAAATGGAGATAATATTAACAAGTAGAAACCTCCCCTCTAAGTGAACTCTTCCATTCATTTCCAGAAAGCCACTCCTACTATTCCTGTATATATATAGATTCCTGGAACAGAACACAACAGAGCTGGTTCATATCCTACCAGTCTATATGAAGCCATAATACAACATAGTGTACTATACAGCAGATGTAATAATTCTTTTCATCTTTCAATCAATCCATGTCTTCACTTTCGCCGCCCTCCCCGTCTCCGAACCGACGATGCATTACAGTACAGTACGGTAGCTGATGCAGACCGCTGGGGCTCTTTTTATCAGCGCCTCGTCGCCCCAGAGCTCTCTGCTCTCAGGATGCACTTTACTGTACATGCTAGACACGAGCATGTCAGAACAAGGACATCCTAGCCAGAAAAAGCATGTCTACTATCTGTTTGCGAGTGTATGGTCAATCGCCTGCTGTTCTTCATTTTCCTTGTTCGTGCCGCGTCGAGGCGAAACTGAACCTCGAGGAGATCGATTGCGTTATTATCATAGTGAATTGCGTGCTCAACAGCTCCTATCTATCAACTCTGGCAATGGTAAAGCCATTTATGTAGAACTCCGAGGCAGGGAAAAGCTACATGGAAGCATTGAATCAGTCAATGGATGGAATGAAAAACATAGGACATACAATGAATGACAAATGATTCCCATTGCAAGCAATAATATTAGTTTATCCACAGACTTTGCCGTTGACGAAAGAAACATACACGCGGAGATAGATAAAGGGGATTGGTCATTGCCAACTCAAGAACTCAGAGAGTGCTGAACTAAGTCGTCTCCTATCCTAAGGAATAGCTATCTAAATGCTAAGCAATATACATGAGCTGGTCATCTCCCAAGACCAACTGCGTATTTTACAAGACCGCCAAGTCCAAATGGACAACTTGATAAGAGTAATGTCCCAGGTCTTCAATAGATGTATGCCACCTGCGTCCTTGCGGACGCCAAAGACACACACCCAGTACGTCGCTGGGTTCGATCTAAGCACTTCTCAGCACAATTGCAGCCATTAAGAAAGCTGAATCGCAATTTGACAACCGTGCTAATGACACACGGATTGCGTCGAAATGAGAAGTGCTTCCTGGCGGACAGGCGCGGACACAATCTCATACAGTACGCAATCTGGGTGGATAACGTTGAGTGACTTCTGCTCGAGGCCGAAACGAGCCAGGCAAAACAAGCTGGAAGGAACATGAGGAAGATCGATTAGAGGTCATATTAGATATACGTACATCCGTCGGCTAACCTAGTTAGTAGGGCATGAAAAATTAAATCACTAAGGCATTATTATATGGTAACATGGGCCATCCGCAAGGCACCGGGTAACCGAATCGAAGAGCGTGAAAACCCAAGGGTCGTATCGTAACTGCATGTACAGCACAGGGAACCTACTACAGCTCCCCGTGAGGGATCTTGTTTGGCGGCCGGAAATTGCCTTTTTTGATTTCCTGCCAGGCCAGGTCGAAGCGGGCTCCAAAATACCACGCTGTACCCATCTGTTCAGCAGCGTAAGTAGGATGCGGAGCAAGATACGATCGGAAGGCAGAACGTACCATGATCGCCGTGACAACCACCAGAACCACAAACATAAAACCAAAAGCGAAGAGTATCTCGCTGCGATCCTCTGCCCGCTCCTTGGCCTTCTGCTCGTCCGCTTCCGGCGCCAGGCCAAGGACCTTGCGACGGGCGTCGTCAGCGGTCTGCGACGGGAAAAGCGTCTCGATGAACTTCTCGATCTAGGAACGGTCAGCTTGCCAACTGGGACCGACGGGTCACGTTATCACCTACCCTTCCACAGACGATGCTGATCTTGAGGAAGTTCGGGTCTTTCGGGCTGTTCTTCTTGTGTATCCGGCGGGCATACCGTCGGAACACCTCGCAGACCAGCTGGAGATTCTGGGTCGACTCCAGCATCAGCTGGCAGGCATCGCCCTTGGTGATCTTGATGTTGCGCTCGAACATGGCGTAGTTTCGGAAGCACAGCTCCAACGTGGCAATCGCCATGGTCTGCGGGATGGCGCAGAAGTTGAAGACGCTCTGCTCTCTCAGGCCGGCGAGATAGAACAGACAGTCCTCCACGTGCTCGAGCGCGTTCAGGACCATCTCGGCGTTGCAGTTGAGCGCCGCCTCGCGGTACTCGGGCTTGAACAGGTCCTCGAAGTTGGCGACGTGCTTGGACCAGATCTCCTTGGGCCAGAAGTGCCGGTTGTCGTCATGGTCCTCCCTGACGTCACGGATGATGTTCGTCTTCTGCAGGAACAGGCCCATCGAGTTGTGCAGACGGGGCCGCTTCAGCAGGGCCGGGTTGCCAAACTCGGCCTCGACGAACAGGCGGGTCAGGCCCTCTCCGACCAGACCGGCCACGTAATGGCAATACAGGTCGTATTCCTCGATGGTCTTGACGCTGGCGTCCTCGAAGGCGGCCTTGCGGCAGTAGTCGGCCATGCCGTTGCCCATCTTGTTGGTGATGTCCTTGATGATGGCCTTGTAGGCGGGCTTCATCTTCTTGAACTCGGCGATGACGTTGTGGAACTGAACCAGCAGTTCCCGGTCCTTCTCCTCGGGGCGGTTGCCGTTGAAGGTCCAGCCGTCCTGCTCGAGGAAGTCCTGGAAGCCGCGCAGCAGGGGCTCCTTGGTCTCGAGCGGGATGGAGGTGTCATCCTCGATGGTGTCGAGGCCGCGCAGGACGAGGTAGAAGACGCAGACGGGGACGAGCAGCTCGGGATGCAGCTCCTTGATGACGGCGCTGAAGCTGCGACTGGTCTTTTCAAGGAATTTGAAGCAGATCTTCTGCGTCTCGGGCTCTGACGCCTCGTTCCGCTCATGGACAGGGGTGTGCCAGACTTTCCTATGCAAGTAAGCACGGGCGGCAGCAGGCAGACGCGCGACGGGCGGAGTGAAGGTCGATCACAAACCATTGGATGATGGACCTCAGCTGGGAGGGGTGGAAGGCGTAGTAGAGGGCGTCCGCTGCGAGCCCCATGGTGGCCGAAGAGGACAGGTGGAGAAACGACGGTCAATGGCAGAGGTTGTTGGGCAGGTGAGACGCGAGCGAACCGTCTCGGGTATACATATACCAAGGCAGGACAGAAAAGGGAAAGTAGGATGAAGTGGAAGAGAAAGAGAGGAAGAAGGGGAGAGGGGAGGAGAGGAGAAAGGAAGAGGAAGAGGGAGGGAGAGGAGGGAGGATGGAGAGGAGGAGGAGGAGGAGGAAGAGGAGAGAGAGAGGTTGAGCGAGCGCTGGCGCGGAGGAAAAAAAGGAGCGCGGGACGATCGCGGAGACGCCGTATCGCCCGTACCGCCGCCGTACCGTCCCGTGGTATCGTTACCGCGGTCTGCCCTGGTCTTCTGCAGGGTTCTTAGCAGCCGTGACGGTACCGTACGTAAGTTACGCGGACCGCCGATGACGACACGCCTCCGCGCTGCAGACGAAACGAAACACCCGAAAAAAAGCATCCCGCCGATATAGACAAGCATCTCTGCCTGCGCTGTGCAGCCCTGCTTGGCTGTCCTTTTTTCTTCCTTCTTTTTCTTTCCCTGTTTCTCCCTCCCCCGCGACCGTTGGCTCATCCCTCCCTGCGCTGCCAGCCATGGTCGTCGATACCACCTACTACGACCTCCTCGGGGTCCCGCCCACGGCCACCGAGCTCGAGATCAAGAAGGCCTACCGCAAGCTCGCCATCACCACCCATCCGGGTACGTCCTGTGCTTTGCCTCCCTTGTATCAGCTTGATCGCTGACTTCCCGCAGATAAGAACCCCGGCGATGAGACGGCCAAGGCCCGATTCCAGGCGGTATGCCGTACCCCGCTCTATCATCACCCACCTGGCGGGTCGACGAGGCTGACGGGTGCACCTAGATCGGAGAGGCATACCAGGTCCTCAGCAATGAGGAGCTACGGAAACAGTACGACAAGTATGGCAAGGAGCAGGCCGTTCCCGGCGGTGGTTTCGGTGAGTGCTCTACGATCTGCGTTGCGACAGCTTACAAGGCATCTCTTTCGCTGACGGATGACAACAGAGGACCCCGCGGAGTTCTTCAGCATGATCTTCGGCGGCGACGCCTTCAGGGACCTCATCGGCGAGATCTCGCTGATGAAGGACCTGACCGCCACGATGGAGATCACCATGCAGCAGATGGAGGAGGACGAGCTGGCCGAGGCCGCGGAGGAGAAGCTCAAGGTGCACGACGACGAGGCCAAGGCGGGAGACACCCAGGAGACCCGTTCAGGCCGCAGCTCCGGCACCAGCACGCCCCGGCGGTACCTGGGCCAGCAGGCGATCATGTACAAGTCGGAGGAGGACGTCCGCATGGAGGCGGCCGGCGTGTCGGCCGAGGAGAAGGAGCTGCGCAAGAAGGAGAAGAAGAAGGGCGGCCTGACCAAGGAGCAGCAGGAGCGGCTGGCCGCGTACGAGGCCGAGCGCAAGCGGGCGCGCGAGGAGCGCGTCGACACGCTCGCCCGCAAGCTCATCGACCGCATCAGCGTCTGGACCGAGACGGATAAAGGGCCCGAGATGACGCGCGCCTTCGAGGAGAAGATCAAGTTGGAGGTCGAGAACCTCAAGATGGAGTCGTTCGGCATCGAGATCCTCCACGCCATCGGCCAGACCTACGTCCAGAAGGGCGCCACCTTCCTCAAGAGTCAGAAGTTCCTGGGCATCTCGGGCTTCTTCTCGCGGCTCAAGGATAAGGGCACCCTAGCCAAGGAGACGTGGACCACCATCTCCACCGCCATCGACGCGCAGATGACCATGGAGGAGATGGCCAAGCTCGAGGAGCGCGGCGGCGAGGACTGGACCGAGGAGAAGAAGGCCGAGTACGAGAAGAAGGTCACGGGCAAGATCCTCGCGGCCGCCTGGCGCGGCTCCAAGTTCGAGATCCAGAGCGTGCTGCGCGACGTCTGCGACAAGGTCCTGGGCGACAAGTCGGTCAAGCTGGAGAAGCGCATCGAGCGCGCCCACGCGCTCGTCATCGCGGGCAACATCTACCAAAAGGTACGTCACCTTTCCCACCTAACTTTCTTCTTTCGTTGCCCCATCTTCGATGTTCCATCTAACATGCAACGCACAGGCCGAGCGCGACCCCGACGAAGAGGGCGACTACATGGCCTTTGAGCAGCTCATGGCCGAGGCCATCTCCAAGAAGGACAAGGACAAGGACAAGGAGAAGAAGAAGAAGGACCGCAAGTCCAAGTATGAGCCCTTCAAGCACCACGACGAGGCTACCTCGTAGCTTCCCTTGTTCCTTCTTCCCTCCCGCCTCCTCTTCCTCCCACCTTCTTCTTCCTCCTCTTCCTTCATGCTCCTCCACTGTTTCTCCCGCTCCTCTGCCATTACTCCGAGAGCATGTTACATACAGAGTGGACCCGACTCGACTCGAGTCTGATGACGTCGTTTGCACTTTACTACTTTGTCATGTTTATTTTTTCTTGTTTTCTTGTCTGTTGGATAGGATAGGCACGCATGCATTGCACGCAGCAGATCATGTTAATTGATCATGTCGATTGATCGATTAATCATTGACATGAGACGAGATGATATGAAGAAAGACCGTTTCAAGCGATTTGATCCTATCGCATTGCATGGCATGGCATTGCATTGCATTTTGTTCCGTTGTATTTTCACTGGTGTAAATCCCTCCCTTGCCCTTGCCGTGTAGCTATTTATTCTATTTTTATTTTATTGTGTTTTAATTGTATCCTGTCCTCTCTCTTTCTATCTATCTAACAATAATACAATACAATATCAAATATAATATAATACGATTGTTGTTGACTTGACGACTACTGCTGCTGCTGCTGCTGCTGCTGGCTTATCTTAATTCCCGGCCGACTTTTGGACGAAGGACATCAAGCAGGACCTGACGAGGCTGCTGCAGACAAGGACAAGCAGTCTGCAAGCAGTCTGCAGTGCAGGGATGCTGCTACAGATAAAGCTAAAGCTGGCACATGGGCGCTGCAGTACAGTACAGTACATGAAGCTCGAATACATCCAACCCTGATAGCAACCCAAACTTCATGATGCCTCGTTCCACAGGATGGGTCAACAGTCATCCCTTTGAACCAACTACAAGACACCCTACCTACCTCTGTGGGGTGGGTGGGGAGATGGTTGCTGCCACAGTGCTTGCTCATGGATCTGGGCAGAGCAGAGCAGAGATCGAGAAGAGAGACAGCAGCTGGCTGAGGTACGGTACTGTACATCGTCATGAATACAGAGAGGCCGCAGCAAGAAGACAATGCAGGAGGAGCAATCTATCCCCCAGGCAATCCCTGATCTGTACTGTACTGTACCAGCTGGGCAAAGGCGGTTTTTTTTTTTTTTTTTTTTTTTTTTTTTTCGACGGGATCAGGTGAACCTGGAGGATATGGTGGTACTGGTACAGGTCTCCCGGGGCTGCGATTCACTTGCCAGGTTTCATCAGCACGCTTGGGTAAGTTCATAATGATAATGCATGCAAGTGGTCGACAGACGACAGTTATCAGACAGATGTCGGAAGTTCAGTTCAGTTCCCCTTGACTGAATTACAATTCCGAGTCCTGATCCGATCTGATCTCCTCTGATTGATTGAAAAGACGAACGCAGGTTGGATGAATGACATTTACCAATTGATTATTCTTTTCATAGGAAATGAAAAGAAGAAAAAAAATGCTAAATCCCATCTTGTCTTGTCTTCTCTGTTCTGCTATGCTGCTTCAACCATAAAATCAAATCAAATAAGAATCAAAAGTCTGTCATAGAATAAATAAACCGTCCTGTCCGGTCCTGTTCTGTTCTGTCCTGTCCTTTCCACCAAACCAGCCAATGACAAACCTCCAAGAACTATCATTTCGTTTCAAACGAAGACGCCGAAGGGAAGAGAAAACAAAGATCAAAAGGTCCGTCCAAATTTTTTGATTTCCCCCTACCCTAACTGAGCCGGCAACAAACAAGATCTCGATGCTCAGTTCAAACACACATGTCCGTTCCGTTTCACGCCCGCTAGTTCTGGTCAAGTCAAGGTTTTGGACAGTAAGAGGAAGAAGGAAGAAAAGAGGAAGAGACGAGACGAGAGATGAGTACGAGTGAGTAGGGGACATGAAAGGATCGGCGTCGCGTCGTATCGGTTGGTTTGTGCGTTGGGTAGCCCTCTCCTCCGCGGTATAGCTCCCAACCCAGAAGGGAGATCGAAAGAAAAAAGGACTAGGACGCCGTGATAACAAAAGCAGAGTCATGATACATAGGAAATCGGGTATAGGATTAGAAAGTAGGAAATAGCCACCAATGTCGGTCGTAGTATGTCAGATATGCGTTGGGTATGATAGTAATGCTGCTGTGCTGCCAGCATGTTTCATGATTTTGAAGCGTCCGCGATGATCTTGTAGGTGCTGGCCTTGATGCTCAGCGGCCGCGTGCGCGGGTAGATCGCCCCGACGATCTGATGGTTCGGCCCGTACTGCGGATAGATGCCCTCCGCGAGCTCGACATAATGCGCCGTTGGCCGCACCTCGTGCAGCGTCTCGAGGATCTTCTCGCTCCACAGGCCGGTGCACCGGTTGTTGACGAGCTGGAAGTACGGGTTCAGCAGCGGGCAGGCGGAGTCGAGGTCGATGAACCGGATGCGGATGTAGTCGAGAACCTGAAGCCTGTCGAGCGAGTGCACCGCACCCACGACGAGTTTCTCAAACGCCTTGATGAATTTCAAGTTTGTGATCCCTGATGCGTCGTCCAGAAGCGGCGAAGTCGGCTCGGTCTTTTTCTCCCGACAGCACGTCTTCACTACCAGATCAAGCGACCTGAGCTTCGACTCGGCCTGCTTGTTCGCCATGACGGCCCGCGCGCTGTGGAAAAAGCAGGCACAGATCTTTCCGGTGAACGAGAGGGATTCTAGGCGAGGAGCAACCTCCCCGAGTAACCGGCAGAGATGCGGCTCGTTTGGCATGTCACCGAACCAATGCGACTGCGACCCGTCCTTGTTGTAGAAGCCTTCCAGGCTGATGTTGACATGCACCAGCGTGGACGGCAGATCCATCAGCACTCTGGCAATCGTGTCGTAGCCTTCAATCTTGGGTTTGGCGTACGAGCAGTGCCACTCCCGCAAGGACGGTAGTGCGCGGGCAAGATTGCACCAGTGCTGGTAATCCCGCATGATGTTCCACGCACCGCGCATGACAAAGGTCTGGATATTGGGCAGCACTGCAAGGCGCTCCCGTCCGGACCTGCCGGACGGGTCGTTCTTGAAATGTCGAATCATCGGGGGTTTCTTGCAGTGGCCGCCCTCCAGCGTGAGAATGCGTGCCTCGGGCAAGAAATTCTTGACGTGCAAGAAGATCTCCTCGAGAGTTGCATTGTGGCTGGCGTATTGGTAGTTGCAGTTGCTGCCGTTGTTCGTATCCGAGTCGTTCCAGCCGGCCATCGTCGCTTGCAGCACGGCGGCCACGTCTGCGAGACCCGTTTCCTCGTTATTGTATCGTCGCGAGGGAGGCAGGTGCGACGCCATGTTCCTGGCTGCCCGATTCCCCCAGACCGGCACCCAGACCTCGACGTGCCGGACGTGCGGGACCAGGTGAGGGTGTTCTGTGAACCATTGGGCGCATTCCGCCAGTCCGTCTGTCGTGCCTTTCACCTTGACTATGACACAGTCAGCAACCAGACAAGAAGGGCAGGCAGGCTGGCGGTTTCTCCAGGGGCAACTGACTGTGTCTGTAGATGCGGCTTTGTACCAATGGCCTCCACACCGGAGAGATCAGAGCCAGATTGGAGAGGGCTTTCCGTCGCGGATGGCGGAGAGCCTTGCTCCAGCTGCGCGCGGAGGCCTTGCCGGGCGAGGCAGTGGTGAAGGTAGATGCGCGTTCACCGAACAGGTGGTCGAGGATGGCCTCGTGGATCTCGATCGGGAGATTCTCGAACCGGAGCTCCGGACGGGATTGCGGGCGCAATTCCTGCTCCGGGCTCATCTGCGAATCTTCCATCTCCGTGTCGACACTCCCCTGGCAGTCCAGGTGCGGGGACGAGAGGAGGGCCAATTCGGGGCCATCGTGGATCTGGATGTCGGCGCTGGTGCTGCGGCTGGTCTTCTGGCAGGACAGCGGGGAAGACACGGGGGCCCGCGCCAGCGAATTGACGGAGACGGGCCGGGGAGGAGGGATTGTCGATATCATGAGAGGCGAGGACGGCAGCGGACGAGACGACATGAAGGTGGAAGGAGGGGATCAGGCTCTCTCGGCGCAGGTCTGGTGGATGAGACGAGATACGGGACTGTCGCCGCTGGGAGGGTCAGCGGCAGGGACCGGCAGCAGTGGACGAGGGGGGAACCTACCGTGGATATAGGGAGGCTCTGACAGGAAAAGAAAGAGATAATGCAGAAACAACGATCAGGACGAGGCGGTCTCAGGCGCGGCCAGCGTGTTCCATGGCGGAGACACTGGTCGACGCTTCGTTGGATGTCTGTCGTGTCTGTCGTGTGCCGCCGTCTCAGAGGCCAGACGAAGGCCGGAAGAGGGGCCCGGCGCTATCAGGCAGCACGATCGGGCAGTGCGGGGGTCGAGAGGCGCAGAGAGGGTGGCAGGGCACCACGAGGCCAGCAGAGCGCGCGGAGGGAGCGAAGAGACGTTGTCAAGAAATGATAATAGGAGGTCTCAGTGTATAATTAGAGGAGGAGCAGCGACGGCGCCCAGGAGACAAAGATGGGACGAGGCTGGCCAGCAGTCCCGCCCGTCCCCTGTCGCGCCGCCCCTCGCTCCAGCGCAACGCGTCGATAAGAGACAGACGACGAGTCCGACATGGCCCTTCTTTGCAGCCCCGAGTCCTCTGGACACTGATGCGCCCTGCGGAGCGAGGGCATCACTGCCCTCCATGCGCGCTGCGGATTTCAGCCTGTTGAGGTCGACGCTGGCCTGATACGGGATCCTCATAGGACCGGCGTTTCATCACCACCAGACAAATTACAGCCGCCTCTCGCCGGGCATGATCGTCGGCCCACCTCAGACGATTCTGGGAACATGTAAACAGATGACGATACCTCGGAGAGTGGGCGTTTACGCCGCCTCACCGTCAGGTGACGGTGATCTGGAGCGTGGACTGGGACTATTAATTAATATCAGGGATTCCAGGCGGCTCAAGAGAAGCCCATCCAAAGCCCCAACAATCCCTTCATTCACGTCTCTACAGATGATCCAGAGCTCTTCTGTGGGAAATGATGGGGCAACAGTCCTCGATGTCATCGAATAATCGGCTTTTCATCAGGATCCTATCCATTTTCATGCGATGACGCCATCGAACGCACTATCACTAATTGGCCACTGGTGTGAACAGTGCCAATGGAAACATTGACTACTTGACTGTCAATCATGCCTTGGCGATCTTGCTATTACTTGCAGTTATTATATTATTTTTTATTATATTATTTTTTTTTTTTTTCATTGCTCTATTCTGCTATGTGGACAACACTCACGAATCTCCAAGAGCGTCCCGACGGCTGCAAGAGTACTATTCAACGAAGAGGCTCCTGGAGGAGTTGATAGAGCTGCGGATCAGACGCACCAGCTTTCGTTCCAGGGATGGAGGACATAACAAGTCTGACAGGAGAACTGGATCTGTTGCTGAGGGCAGTCTCATATCGTTGAGATGGTAGGGCCCTGCACGGAGGTATCTTCACTTGGTATTTTGCAGCGTTGCCGCCTCAGAGATCAGCGATGGCTGGATCTCACCATCTGGAACTATTTGACAGTATAATCTGCGATCTCATCCAGAAACAAGATTGCTGGATGAAACTGCTGACTGTAGAAGTATAGTATAAACTGAGCATGCGGGATATAGAAGATCGTTATCTGATGGAAATCAAAATTCTAGCATTATCATACTTTGCATATCTTATCCACATCGTATTCCTCATTCCTCAAGACCGTAAAGAAGAAGAAGAAGAAGTAATGAGTCCCAATACAGCACCCTCATCATGCCACATGCCTAGGTGCCTGGGATACGAACTGTACATGCATCCTCACCTCACAACACCCCCGGCGTGAAATCCACCACCTGGATGCGCTCCACCACCGCTCCGATGCTCTGCACGAACGCCAGGTGCGCCGGGTCCTGCTCGAGGTAGTACTTCCGGTCCTCCTCGCTCTCGAACTCGATCACGAACGCGTGCGTGATCCCGTTCTACTATTGTCAGCGTCTGATACTGTAGGTATGATAATGACGAGGGGAAGGAATAGATGGATCCGCAGAGATATTGGGGTACATGTATATGTGTACTGTATCTGATATAGGAATGTACCGCACGTACCGACAACCCCTCCGGACTGTTATCCCGGCCTCCCACGACGGACCGCAGATACGGCTTCTTCGTCTCCGGGTGCACGCATTGGTCCTTGAGGGACAGAAAGTGCTGGCAAGTCTGAAGGGTACGGAAAGTCAGACTATCAGTGACATCGTCTGTACACCTAAATACCTAACCAAGGGTGTATATAGAGAGAGAGTTGGAAGGTCAAGCGTACAGATTCGATGACATCCTGCCCCACGTCGGGCTTGAATGTGGCGAGGACGATGTGCACGATTGTCATTTTGGTCTGATTTGGACATTGGAGCCTCTTTTTGATGTAATTAGAACTGCGAGTGTAACTGCTGTCTCTGTCGGGCTCTCTCTGTATGTGGTCTGGCGGTGGGTCTACGCGGCATTCATATAAAAATCCACATCGGATATGACGGATTCCAGAGCCTTACAGTTCACTCAGATCAGACTTCACTCTGGAACAGGAGAAAGCCCCAAGGAGCTGGAGGAGGAACCCCGAGTCCGACTCGGACCGGGCCTCAGCTCGGAGATACTGACTGCAAGATGGGGGTGGAGACGACTCGGAGGAATTGTGGTTCCGGACCGGGCGGGTCGCGGAGTCGGGTTGGGCCGGCCCGGAGACTTTCCCGCCTGTGGGGTTGATCAGATCATCAGGACTCCAAGGTGGCTGCCAGCCCTACATGATGCTCTTCAGCCGGCGCGGTGGTATCATGGCTGTGCAGTCAACGAGTATTGCCTACTAAGTGGTGTATCTACTAGTAACGAATATGGAGCGCTCTCAAAGCAAGATGCCAGACTCGAGGGAACGAACTCCCTCAACAGATGCACTAACCCAAGTTCTCTCCGGACTAGGGCGAAGATGATGATATACCGGATTCGTTATCTCCGATCGTGATCCTGGATGCCTGTAAGGGTCTTCTTTGATGTACTTCTATGCTAATGTGTGATTGTTACCACAGCAAACATAGCAGGAGTCATCCTTGTACAGTGTGACTTTCAACGCTGCCTGGGTCATACCTATCCAGCTTCCCCCTGAGCCCCTCATTGTCGAGCAAGCTTCCAAACATCGCTGCTTCAAAAAGATAATTCACCTGCCATGCATGCTGGCTGGCGTGGGCCAGAAGCCAGACAACCTCGTCCGCCAGTCCCTGGGAATACGCCTGACACATTGTGACCCTCGACCGTTCAGCATGTGCGGCTTCTTCCTCTGGACAGACAACACCCTTAGTGACGTATTGCATGGGAGCTACCGCAAGTAGCCTCCATAACTCGGCTAAGAGGCCGTCGTCACTCCATGAGCGGAGGTGCTGCTCGACTTGGTCGCATATGTCCGCCCCGTTGCAGGCCTGTTTCAAGGGTCTGCTGAACCCGGTAGTTCGGAATTCTGGGTCGAAAACCTCGCAGTATTCCGCCTCGCGTTGACCACTATAGTTTTTCCGTGCCTTTGGATATCCCAGCAATGCCCGTCGGAGAAAGTAATGCCTGTCATTCTGGATGTGCCAGGAATATAACGTGGCACACAAGCGAGCGCCAGGCTCCGCCCACCGTTCCGTGAAGAGTCTCCCGCAGCTGTGAGCCCATGCATCATACACACGTCTCAGGCCGTCTTCGGTGATCACTCCACTCTCAGTCAAGTCGGTGACGTTGAGGAAGGCGTTGAAAAGCTCCGAGTTCACAAGATCAGAGCCGACGTCGACGATATCTGTGCCTGGGGAACTGAAGATCCAATCATTCACGACTGCTCCACGATCTTGCCCCAGCGCAATGGCCTCACCGGCCATCCCCAGAATGCTGCTCTCAAAGGGATACAGTGTCAGCATCTCATGCCGGTTCAGCCTTGCCGTCTTATTGGCCAACTTTGCCTTGTGGACTTCTTCCAGAGAGACTTTCTCTCGAATATACCTCAGGCCGATCTCCGCCACAGTCCGCCGTTCCCTGCCTCCCAACGTCTGCAGCGCGTGGGAGTCATTGAATGCCTGCTTGAGCAGGGGCTCGAATTCGGGAAACACCCTGTGATAGCCATGCTCGTAGAAAAATCCCATGTCGACGCAGTAATTCGAATACAGCGTCTCCGCGTCATACGCCCCGATCAACATGTTCGCCATGCCTGACCCAAACAGGGCCCCGTTCATCAACAGCGGCTGGGGCCAGTCTTCAACACGCAACAGCCGGATCACCTCGTCAGACGTGCGGGTCAGTCCGGTTCCTTTGCTCGGGAGCTTGCGCCCCATGCGGAATTGGTCCTCCCGCCACTGCTGCAGCTCCGCAGAGAGCTCGAGCTCAACCACCCTTTTCTTCTCATTTGAACCGTCTTTAGAGTCGTCATCCAAGTCCCTAAAAGCCGATGCAACAATTTCACATGCGGTACCCACGAGCCTCTCAAAGGCTTCGGGACTTCCATCGCCGATAAGCTTCCGCTCCTGGATGTATCCTGTCTCGACGGGGAAGCGGAACCGGAACCCTTGCCCTGCATCGACAACGTCCTGGCCCCAGAAGTAGGATGGCACGCGGTTGACAGGCAGTTTGGCGGATGGCGCGAGACGCCTGAGCATCGAGCGTTCGCTCTCTGATGTCGAAGAGCAAGTCTCCGTCAAGGTGATGGTGGACATTGCTAGTAGCTTTTGTTTTATTTTGACACGACTCAGATGATGATATGAGCAACGTAAGTAGCGACAAGGTCTGTAAAAGGAAATACAGGAGATGTATTGAAAAAGATCCAAGTGTCCAGAAACATCCTGTGGGCTTTATTTATCTATCTACTGACTAGAGAGAGAGATTTCTTGAGCATGCATGAATGAACAGTTGGTTGCCCTGCCATCGGCAGCTCTCTGCCTCTGCCTCTGTGGTTATGTAACAGAAAAAGCTGGTCTAGTTAATATTGATTAATCTGCATTAGTTGTTAGATTAAGTATTCTTTTAGACAGGGATTTTCTTTAGTCAGGGAAATTTTGTCTACCTCCAAGGCTAGGCCTGTTATTATTATCATATTATCGGTAGATCCACATAGTTACATATAGTATGTACATACATGTACAGTCATATGCCGCAATTTACGTTACCCAGGGCCCTCTGCCCAAGCCACCTGCCTCGCTCGCTGCTTTTACTCCACTGTGACCCGGACTGGCCTCGCTCAGGGTTCGGTTACCTATCATAATAATCATATTATTTAATTACCTTTTTAGATAGCTTCAAACTCACGTGGGTATAAAGGAGCAATCTGCCAAGCTGCCTGGGTACAAGGGATCCTTGGTCACGTAGATCCTGGCACAGGACTGTACTTGATGTCACCATAGATACATGTAGATACTAGGTATGTAGGTAGATGCAGCCAACGAAAAGCTGAGACATCCCCGCCCGCCCGCAGCAGCAGATAGACCTCTCGAATTGATAACATAACGCCGGAGAATTCCAGGTAGTTAGTTAGTCAGTTAGTTGATAGAATAGAGGAGGAACCGTTGTATTCATTCCCGAAGCAGGTTCGACTTGACTGTACTGGACTAGACTGTACGTCGATCAAGAGAGAGAGAGAGAGAGAGAGACACGCGGTTATTATGGTTGCGGTTAGGTCCTACCTAGTAATAGTGCGGAGTCCAGTACAGTAGTAGCAAGCGCCGAGCGATAGTGATTGATGTCTGCTACAACTTGCAGCCGGAGACGGCCACTCCGCAATGGACTGACTATCTAACGGTCGGGGACTACGGCTACACTATCCGGCCCAGGGGTCTCAACCCATACGGTTTAGCCGCCCTCCTTGCTTTCGCGATCCGGGTGCACGCCTTCGGCGTGCCTGCCACCTCAACGTTAATTTCATAGAAAAATGAAATAAGTCTTAATACCTCAGCACACAATGATCAACATATATTATGCTTTTATATATACCATCTTTACTATTATATATCTTTTAAAGAAATTAAATATCTTGTGTTTTGACCAAGAAATTAATCCTTTTTGTTAGTTTCTAATTATTAATATTATAGGCTATTATTGTTATAGCCGGAGTTGGCATAAAGGAGGGGTATGTCATGCAGAGATCACGTGACAATGGATCAAAACCCGCCATCTTGATCCAACGAGCCCTATGATCCAACGGGCTCCATGATCCAACACCCGGAATGATCCAAACAACTCATTGATCCAGGCAGACAGGCATGTATATAATGACGCT
>ENA-UOWK01000112-UOWK01000112.1-bioreactor-metagenome-genome-assembly--contig:-NODE-112-length-108059-cov-24.939280_pt1 | contig 108059 bp, 101 predicted proteins | sample MGYA00238157_ERZ761612 | MGnify/ENA primary metagenome ERZ761612 (study PRJEB28901, sample SAMN06268035) | bioreactor metagenome | isolation source: Joint BioEnergy Institute, California, USA...
GGGGGGGGGGGGGGGGGGGGGGGGGGGGTAGAGGAGGTTTTGGACAGGGAGGATCTGGATCATGGTCATGGGATCTGGCCAAGTGATTTATTTCATTATTGGCTTCTTCCTGCTTATACTATTATTTCATATATATATATATATATTTATATACCTAATTTGGATACTTCCTAGTACCCGGGTACAGTACATACCTCCTATCCTACATTCGTTTGTTCGTTGCTTTCTTTTATTGTATAGTAGTAGATGTCCATATGCTATGCATGTATAATAGCAGCAGTCGATTGCTCACAAAAAAAAGGAGAAAAAAAAGGATCTCAAGACATCCAAAACATCCTCTTCAACCAATCCACCATCCAAGTGACTGCAATTCTCAGCTTTCACTTGTTCCACATCGGATCTCATCCCCAGTTCTTGGCCCGGTCTACGACGGACCTGTATTATTCCTCGGCAGCAAGAAGACCGTTCAATAATGGGGCGTGACGAAAGTATGGGAAGACGAGCTGGCGCTGCGCGATCCGGGGCACTGCGCCCCGCTAGGATGAACGAGCACAAGCATGGGCACGCGGGGGGGGGGGGGTTTGGCCGGATCTGTTTGGTCCGCGCAGGAGATTTGAACGTGCTATTTCCTGCAGGGGAGGTTGGTGGAGTCGAGCCTGTCGAGGACGGGGGAGGGGGAGGGGGAGCTGGAGCGGGAGAAAAGGCCGGGAGATGGTGCTTGATAGGAGTAGTATCTATCGACTCGGATTTTGTGGCTGTGTTGTATGTACAGCGTAGTAGTATGTACTGTACATATGCACATCGATGGTGAGGCGATGGATGGACAGAGAGATTTTGTATAGTTCGATCTTCTAGTCGCTGAACTATAGACAAATTTTACACGGAGTAATCAATTCTCTGCATAACGCAGTACTCTGGACAAATTGAAAATAATGAGGACATCGCCTCTGTTAGCATGATAATGGAAACGCTTATTGCTGACCGGCGTCCGACAGGATTACCGCCGGAATTGGCGGACATGTTTTCGGTTTTCCACTACGAGGTCAAGTGGAGCTCGCCCCAAAGATTGGCGATGGAGAAAAAAAGCTCGTGTCCATGAATGTGTAATCCGACTGGATCACAATTCTTGTACCGAGCTCTAAGGGCCCCTGAGCTGAGACCATCATGGACCATTTTAATCGATCGCCCTGCTCTCCACTTTTCCAGCTGAGATGCTGCATGGGTTTGCTTCCCAGGTCTCCCCTTGTGTCCTGAGACTGCAGCAACCATGATCTCGCGGATGCAGAGCAGCGCGCGCGCTCTGCGCAGATACCACACAGCAACATTCTTCTTCCTGACCGGCCTCTTCTTCGCGCTCCTGGCTGGCGCAGCGTCAGCATCGGGGTGTCGATGCCTTCCGGCAGATCCCTGCTGGCCTTCCCCGGACGCGTGGTCCAAGTTTAACCAGAGCATCGATGGACGACTGATCAAGACCGTCCCTCTGGGTTCTCCCTGCCACATTCCTGAGTACAATGCCGCGGAGTGCGAGACCCTTCGGGAGGGTTGGCAGTGGCCGCAAGAGCAGTATGTCCTTTCGTTTTTGAAATTTATATCTACTTGATAGGCAAAAATAAAGAGGAGAAAAGAACGGAAAAGGTCCATCAGTGACATGCTGACCCTGTCCTCATCAGCTATGAGTCGTCCTCCTCCATCATGGCTCCCTTCTTCACCAATGGCTCTTGTGATCCATTCCATCCGGTGACGCAACCATGCACCCTGGGAAACTATGTCGCCTACGCGGTCAATGTTTCGAAGTCCGAGCATGTCTCGAAAGCCCTGGCGTTTGCCAACAAGCACAATATCCGTGTCGTCATCCGAAACACTGGGCACGAGTAGGTTTTCCCATGTTTTTGTCTATTCTCTCTTCATATGTGTATTAACATGAACTACACAGCTACAATGGAAAGTCGACTGGAGCGGGTGGTCTCGGCATCTGGATGCACAATCTCAAGGATATCGAAATCAAAGACTACTCCAGCCCCCACTACACTGGAAAGGCGATAAAGATGGGCGCCGGCGTTCAGGGATTCGAAGCCTACGCGGCCGCTGACCAGAACAACCTCCAGGTCGTGGGTGGTGAGTGCCCAACCGTGGGGATCGCAGGAGGCTACAGTCAGGGTGGTGGCCATTCTGCCCTGGCTTCCAGGTACGGCCTTGCGGCCGACCAGGTCCTGGAGTGGGAGGTCATCGACGGGACGGGGACATTCCGGGTTGCCAACAGGGAGCAGAACTCGGACCTCTACTGGGCTCTGAGCGGGGGTGGAGGCGGCACTTACGGCGTTGTCTGGTCCATGACCTCCAAAGCGCATCCGGCGACTCCAGTCTCGGGTCTTAACTTGACGTTCACCAACGCGGGCATCACTCAGGACACGTTCTATGAGGCGGTTTCGCTGTATCATTCCACTCTGGCATCCATCGTGGACGCGGGAGCGATGAGCGTCTGGTACTTCACGAACACGAGCTTCACCATCTCCCCATTGACCGGTCCGGGCATTCCCGTTGACCAGCTGGTCGCTCTCCTCAGGCCGTTTACCGATGGCCTGACGAAGCTCGGGATCAAGTATACGATGGTTGCCAAGCAGTTCTCCACCTACCTGGAGGAGTTCAACACCATGCAGAGCCCGATCCAGGTCGGAATCGCCCAGTACGGAGGGTGGCTGATCCCGCGATCCGTGGTGCAGAACAACAACGACCAACTCACCCAGGCGTATCGCTACATCACCGAAGACGGCGCCCAGTTCATCGGCGTCGGCCTCAACGTGTCCAAGGCGGTGGCGGGCGATGTGTACAACGCCGTTCTGCCCGCCTGGCGAGACTGCCTCATCGACACCGTCATCACGACTCCCTGGGACTTTTACGCCCCGCTCTCCGACATGATCGCGCTCCAAGACAAGATGACCAATGACTACATTCCACGCCTGCAGCAGCTTGCTCCTGATTCAGGCGCCTACTTGAACGAGGTATGTCGATTGACTCCATCTGGACAACTGAGTTTCAACGACCGACTAACTCTTCCTCCGCCAGGCTGATTTCCGCCAGCCCGACTTCCAGAAAGCGTTCTACGGCGCCAACTACCAGACCCTGCGGCAGATCAAGGCCAAATACGACCCGGACGACCTGTTCTACGCCCGGACCGCCGTGGGATCCGACGAATGGATAGAGTTGCCGGACGGACACCTTTGCCGCGCATGAGGATCGCGATCGCAAATCGGCTCCACAGTCGCGTGCTGGTCCGTGTCGATAGATGATACAGCAACCGCGGACTCCGATCAAGCCAGTATAGATCTGTAAATCTCAAGATGTATATACATGTGGGAATCTCGATAGCACTCCTGAACTGGACTCTGTACATACGATCGAGCTCGGTCACTGTCCACTGCCGCGACCCCTGTCCGGCATCCACACTGCCTGTGAAGAAAGCGTGCCTGACGATAGACTCTCGACCAAGGTCCACTTTTCGGCCCGTTGGATCGGCTCTCAAGTCTCACTGCCGCACGCGCCAACACCTGCTTTATCGGGGAAAGATCGGCCCGAGAACCTGGGACCGCGTGCACATGGCGGGCGCGACGGCCAAACCTTGTTCCAACTCGATCTTTTATTGCGGTCTTCCGACTCTTCCTGCCGAGGCCAGACCTCATAGGCGATGAGACATCGTGAAACCGATGACAGACGACAATCGACGGCTCTCTTCTCCGGAGTCCGGATCGGGTCGAGTCCGTCGGGGTTCCGTGGTACCTGCATAGTATCTTTCCAAGGTTGAACCGCTTCCTCTTCTACCTCTGTCCTGATCCCCCCTCTACGAGTCTACGCCATGACTTCGCGATGGGGGATGGGGATCGGCTTGGTGGAGTCATAGCCTCATAGGGTGGCCAGGGTCTGATAAGTTCAGGCCAGGGCCAGGGCATTCCGTGATGGAGTGCGTATAGCATATGCATGTATTTGTGTACATATGTACATACATACAGAGAATTATCATTATGCTCCTCTTTCTAAGCTGAGCCACAATCGATGGTCCGGTCCACTTCTCTGCGCTAAGGAGACTACCAGGTACCTCTGCTTACTCCTAGTCTACGGAGTTCTGCCGATGGACTTAGGGTTCCAAACCTCCGAAGCTGCCCCGACTCCCGAGGCCTTGTGCTCTATTGGATCTTATCCCCCAAGCTTGGCCCCTCAATTGGCCCTATAGGGACAGGATTACTTCTCTCCTTAGGGAAACTGGTATTATTTTATATTATTCTACACGTGACCCTGTACAATTACTTGTATTGGTGTTTTTTAATATCGCTGGACGCACGTGGACCCTAGCCGTGGGGCAATTGGGTCCTTTCCGCAGGGAAAGCTTTGCTGGATGCCTCTCGAAGCTGCTCTTGTCTCTCCGTCCGCGACGCGTTCCTTGGGCCAAGCAGAGGGAGGAGCCAAGGAGAAGAAGTGGAAGAAGCATGCGACCATGCTCGGGACAAGGTTTCTCGGTATCCGTCTCTCTTACCCCGAGGAGCCCGGATAGCCCATGGCGCTCGCTGGTAGATCCTCTTGGCCTGCACCACCCTGCCAGTGAAGATTTTCATCTGGGGGCGGGGCCTGCGTGCATAATCTGCTGCAAGTAATAAGCAAAAATATACTTATCTTCTCACCATCTCTTCTCTCCGATGCCATACAATCCAAGAAGGGACGCTTCTTCTTCGCAGGGACAGTCGGTGATGTTGGACCTCGTCGAGTGAACAGCTTTCTTTTTTTTTTTTGGGCCTTGCCTCGTCCTGTTTTCTTTTCCCCGGTGATTTCCGATCCCCTCGTTGTGATGTACTCGGCGGTTTCAATGTCACACCTTGGACGATGGGCTGGGTATACAATCTCAAAGACCCCAATGCTCCCACCAGCGCTCCGCGATTAATCGCCATCTGCGTGGTCTTTTCGACGGCTGCGTTTCTGGCCGTGGCGCTCCGATTCTACGTGCGGTACACCACGCAGAGAGCACTGTGGGTGGATGATTACGCCGCGTTGAGCAGTGCGGTAGGTCTCTCGTTGAGGATGGCAGGACTCTCGAAGTGCTGAACGGAGGCTGAGACATTCACCGGGGAAAATAGATACTGGGCGCGGCGTATTCGGGCATCGCAATCGCACGTAAGCTCCTCTTTTGCTATCATTATTCTTTCCTCAACGGACCGACTGATCCGGGCTTTAGAGACAAGATGGGGCCAGGCACTTGACCCTGCTTATTTTCCTCCGGAGAATACCATCCCGTTCAGCAAGGTAGATCCACGCACAGTTCAGATGAAGCGTGAATTCCAAGAGTTGTTGAAGAACTGAGCTTTCCCTCCACCAGATCCAATACTCCGGCGGCCCGGTCTACACGCTCGCCCTCCTTGGATTCAAGCTGTCCCTCCTGTTCTCGTACCTGCGGATCGGCGGCTTTGTTAAGTCGTACGCATATATTATCTACGGCGTCATCGTCCTGGTTATCTGCAATCAGATTATTTTCACGTGCGTAATCAGCTTTGCATGCCATCCGGTATGTTTCCGAAGTCAAGTCCTCTGGGAATCTGAAAAGCGGGGACGGAAGAGGAAGGACAATACAGTGGAGCGGAGGACTGTGAAAGGAGGACAACATGTGTCAGAGACTGACGGTTTTGTTTCGACGGGATCAGATCGCCAAACAATGGGATCCATCTCTTCCGGGAAGCTGCATTAATACCATCGCGTCATATTATGGTATGTTCAGCAACGTATTCTGCCGGAAGGGAGTAGCGAGAAGATTGCTAACAAACATGTGCCTGTCTAGCTATTGCAGGTGAGATATACTCGAAGTCATGTCAAAAGGCAAAAGGGGGGGACAGTGCTTAACCAGGACTTCCACTTGAGCAGGAACCAGTCTCGGTTTCGACGTGATAATTATTGTGCTTCCGATTCCAGTGTTGCTTACGCTGCAGTTGAAGAAGAGGCAGAAGGTATGGAATGATGCCAAATTGTGTTCATCTTTGGATGTGTTGATTGATGGATTCTGATTCTGAATGATGATAGATTGTCCTCATAGGCTTGTTCGCCCTGGGGTTCTTTGTCACCGTTATCCAGATCATCCGAATCTTCACCATCAAGAATCTCAAGTCGTACACGAACAGCGAGGCTATCGTCATCTGGTCCGCCATCGAAATTAGTGTGGGAGTAGGTTCCCCCTCTCTGCCACTTTCCACTCTACCTGTCTCGAAATTCGTGCCACTCTGACTGCGCCTGTCTAACTGGCACCGCAGGTCATCATCCCCTGCATCCCCACATACGGTCCGCTCTTCCGCTCCTTCTCCTCCGTATACTCCTCGTACCGCTACCGCAGCCGCGGCCAATCCCAATCCAACCTCACCGGCATCAACAACGCGACCTCCTCCAAATCCCGCCTCAGCCGCACCAACGCCTCCAGCAGCGGCGCCGCGCATCAGAAGAACCGCAGCCTCACGGACTCCTGGGCCTTTGACCTGCAGCGCATCGAACAGCGCCACCACCAGGGCGCCACCATCAAGACGAGCATCATGTCCACTGCTACTACTAAGCCGCGTGGGGGGGACGGGGACGGGTCCTCCGAGGAGGCCATCATCGGAGCGGATGCCGAGTTGCAGTATCAGTTTCACGACCCGAGTAACCAGATCCGTCGCGTGACGGAGGTGACGGTCGAGAATCGTGATCGGGACGAGATGGGCTCGTTGAAGACGGAGCGGGGGATGTGATTGTACTGTATTGTGTATTATACACATACCATACATACCTGGGTAGGGAGGGTACGGCATCTACGTGCGCTCGGTTTTGCACGTATGGATTTCCCTTTTTTTTCTTATCTTGCTTGTATATATACCCTGTCTCAACGTGTAATGTATGTACGTGTTGCGTTACGGGATGACAATAATAAAATAGGTATAGGTGATCTGGACATTTAAAAAAAGAAGAATCTGATTGGAGTTTGCGGACTTATTTGCGTGCAGATCGGATTGGATTGAATTGAATTGAATTTAACTGAATCGAATAGAAAAAGAAGGGGACTGGACTGGACTGAACTGCTTCAACTTCAACTGTATGGAGGACCTTCACCAGCTCTTTGGATATGCTTTTGGATATGCTTTTTGCACAACACAACTGCATCTGCAGTTTTGCAGCGCAATAACGTCTACGGGTAGTGTTGCACAGAGTCTACGAGCGATGTGGTTCGGAATCTGTATTGGGGTAAGTAAATAAATAAAGAGATAGGTAAATGAATGTATGTTCAGTATCGCCGGGACGGCGGCGGAGGGGAGGTGTTCTGTTGAAGGTCTCGAGTCAATTGGAGACCAGAGCCGTCTCCCGGGTTCGGGATCGGAATCTGGATCTTAGATCTTGATAGATAGATAGAAAAGAGAGGCAGGCTTTGCAAAGCTACAGAAAGAAGGGATAGAAATTTTCTATTCTTTCTTTCCAAACAAAACTTCTGAGTGTGACGGCGCTCAGTCATAGTATTATTAGCTAGAACTATGGTAGCTTGTTATACAGAATCGAAAGCATGAGGGGAAAGGAAAGAATCTGCAGGGCTTTGTGTAGTGTGATATACGTAGGCGAGTAGGACCGGCAGTATCCCAGAGACAAAGGGATGCTCAACACCGCCTACCTTACTGCCTAGGTGTTCCGCGCCGTCACACTGAGCATCTTTCTTTCTTTCTTTTCTTTCTTTCTCTTCGACTGGAAATGCAATGCAGTATAAACATGTACATGTACTGTACCTGTACATATGAATGGAAAGGAAGGCCATGAATGGAATGTATTTGTTTATTCCCGTATCTTTTTTTCCTTTTCCATGCAACAATGCATGTATTGTATACCAAAAGCACATAAAATGAAGAAAACCCAATCAAGTTGCCGCCGCCGTAATAATAATAATAATAATTAATCCCAAGTGAACAACCGCCGCGCTTGCGAACGCCGTGTGCCTATTTCTCCGCTCTGCCACAGACCCAGGCAAGAAGACATACGTACCCATGTAAGTGTAAGTGCAGACGAGAGTACCTCCCAATTCCCAAATAATGGAAATGACTAGTTTTCTTTTTTCCTCTTTTCTTTCTTTAGAGAAAAGATAGATAGATAGATACGTACGAATACACCCCATATATCAGCATTCCTTTCAGGACCTGTATCATCGTTTTCTTTTTTTATCTGCCTTCTTTCGGTTCTGATTCTGATAGCTGCTCCGCATTGTTGGTGCTAATGCCATTTGTAGTAGACGTGTTTGTATTTGTGTCCGCAGTATCTGCGCCAGTGCCTGAATCGCGATTATTGGCGCTGGTGCCGTCAGATGTTGCGTTCATCGCATTTGTATTGTCGGCTGAGGCATCAACATGGGTCGTTGTTGAAGGTGCAGACGAAGGTGCAGCGGTCCCATCAGGAGCAGAAGATGGTGATAAAGGGACAGGAGTAGCTGCACTCGCTGCTGAAGCAGGAGGCGCCATCGCATTCGACGACCCCGGCTGCCAGGTCTCGAACGGGTTGGCCGCGCACCACCGCTCCTTGACCTCGTACGTCTTGCGCTCCCACTCCTTGATCTTCTCCTTCCACCGATCCCACACCTCCGTGTTGGTCTGGCGGTTCACCAGCGTCTGCTCGATGTACGGCCGCTTCTCCTCCTCGCTCGCCTCGCGCCACATCTGGCCCAGCGCCTGGCGGATCTCGTCGCGGGCCGCTCGGGCATTGGGGTTATTGGTCGCCGCGCGCTTGGCCTCGTCGCATTTCACCTTGCACTTGTGCCAGTAGTCCTTCTGGTAGAGGAGGAACGGGTTCAGGCCGGTCTTGGCGGGGCGAGGTTCGGGCGGACCGAGTTCCGCGTAGATGGCGTTCCACATTGCCTGGTCGTATGCCTGGCGCAGGGCTTCTTCGGACGGGAAAGAGTTGTTGGAGGATCGGGCTTGGATGGGTTCTGCGGCGGGAGCGGGAGGAACAGAAGCTGAAGGAATCTTTTCCAAGGTGGAAGGTGGCTCCTTTCTCTTCTGCCCGGCTGCCACTGGAGTGCCGACCTCTGCGGGTCTGGTGCCCTTCTCAGGAACAAGAGGAGTCGGGATCTCGATAGGGCCTAGAATGGATTCAATAACCTCGGAGGCAGCACGTAGGCCTGAGAGGTATGCGCCATGAACCGTGGCAGGATGGGTGCCACAAGTGGCTTCACCAGCGAAGTACAGATTGCCAATCGGTTTGGCCATCAGATCATAGTCGCCAGGTAGAGCCTGTGAGCTGACGAACGAGTAGCTGCCCCTAGTGAACCTGTCTGTACCCCATCGGGTGATGATGGTTTCGAGAGGGTCGGGCACAGCGACGTGCTTGAAGATATTTCGAAGCTGAGAGACGACCTCGGTGATGATCTCAGCATCAGGAGTAACCTCCGCCTGGTGGGCTGCGTCACCAGCCATCAGGGCAATAAGCATCGGAAGACCACTGGTCCTCATGCAGTTCCAAAACAGGTAAAACCTGCCACGATTCGCAGAGTAGTCCTCTTGGACCATGCTATCTTTGTTCTTCGGCTCGCGCAGAAGACCAAACATATCCCTGTCGAGGTCCCAGAACGGCTTCTCAAACACGAGGATCACCTTATTCATGACACCGAAACCAAGCCGGTCGATAGCTCCCAGCTTCCAATCTGGGAGGGGAGGCACAAACTGAATAGACCGATGCTTCAAGACACCAAGTGAGGCAGTAAGGACGACCTTGTCTGCTGCAATGACCTCTCCATCCTCGCAGTAGACCATTGTCCTGTGGTTACTGGATGATCCCGTAGGATCGTACGATATTTTCGTGACGACTTTATTTGTGCGGACGTCGAGCTTCTCCGGAAAGGACCACAGGCCACGAGGCACCTGTTGATAGCCGCCTACGACCATGGCGTGCTCGCCTTCGAATTCGTTCCCCAAGTCTTGGTCCCATCCGGAGAGGCTGAGCTTCCCGACATTAGCAGCATTTGCATATTCCAGGTTTGCAAAATGCCAGTTCAGCAATCTCATATCTTTTGGCGTCAGAGGCAGCATGCGTTGGTACTGCTTGACACCTTCGTCCATCACCGCTCCCAACGTCTGCGTGCTAGACGCTTTCGCAACATTATCCAGGTTAATCGTGTCGTCAACGGAGACACCATCTCTCAGTTTCCATCCCATGTTTTGGCACATTATTGCAGCGGGTTGTTCTTCTGCCTGACCAAGATCCGCCTGCGGAGCGCTGGCTCGCTTGATATCTGCAGTCTTGTGGCTAACCCCCCGTCGAACACGTTTCGCGGGCAGCAGTAGTCCAATCGTTCCCGCAGCACGGGCTTCTTCGTACTGCCTCACCGTAACGCCATCATCAACAGACGAGTCACGGCCAGCGTCGATCGATTCTCGATCGCCCTCAGCAGTAGGTGTGATGACAGCTTTGTGGCGGTACAGCCCTGTCCGGTCGAGTATGTCGTTGTAGAGTCTTTCGGCCATTGAGTCTTGTACTTCATCGACCGGAGATCCGTCTATGTCATAGATGGTGGAAATGTCACGCAGCAAGTGGTAGCGCAGGGCCAATTGGCCGCGGATGATCGGATCCAGTGGATTGCCACGGTCGAATCCGACAATGATCTGAGCTCCCATTTCAGCAGTAGGTCTCAATCCGGGAGCCAGGGTGGTGCTTTTTAGACTCCGCAGCGGGTGCGAATATATGCGACCGCCGATCCTGCGTCTGCCTTCTAGGACAATGACGCGCGGTGAAGTGGAACTGTCACGGTAATGGCGAAATAGGCCCTCTAACTGCCTTGCACAACCCAGACCTGCCATTCCAGCTCCAATAACGACTATGACCGGTCCGTCCCTACGGCGACCTCGCTTATTCGGTACTATAGCCTGCGGTATCTCTACGCAGCCAAAATTGATGTATCCGTTGCGGACAAGCCACTCGTAGGCGAACGCAGCGAGGTTCATCCAACGGTAGTCCTTCGCGCAGCCGAGGGCTTCTTCCTTTGTGACACTAACCATAGGGTTCCGGGTCCATAGTCGTAGGATCCCGTTTCGGATGTTGAGATACGTCGTGACATGGAGGTGGCACAGGTGATCCTGCAATGCTGCCTGCTCGCCTTTATGTAAGGCATAGGGATTAAGTCGGGATGCAATAGCGGCCGCGACGCACTGTTGAGCATAGACACCGGCAGGAAGCCTCGAAGGTATCGACGATCGAGGGCGGAACTTCTCATAGTCTAGCTTGGGCTCTGCTCGTTTCGCCGATGAAGAAGCAGACTCTAAACAGGCCTGCAGCGCTGCAGAAGGAGAATCAGATGACCTTTTCTGCGAGAAAGGTGTCATTACTGAAGCGGATGTCATTGAGCCATTAGGCGTGTTGTGATTCGTATCGGCCTCTACATCGTGAGATGTCTGGCCGCTGCTCTGCGATCCACCTTCCAAGCTATCTCGAACCACTGGCGTCTCCCGAGAATGTAGGAAACCATTTCCAATAGAAGCGACCGTAGGGTTTATTTGATCAGGAGGGTCGCTCTTTCGCGAGCTACGACGCCGTTTCGCAGGCGGTATTTGGGGATCAGTATCGGCGACGGGGTCATGGTGAGAAGATGACGAAACCTGCCCATCAATATCGATACGATCGCCAGTCAAGGACGTAGTCAAAGATGTAGTCAAGGGTAATGCACCATTGGGTGGACCTTTCAAGTCCTGAGTTCCAATAGTTGAAGCTGCCTCCATACTTATCTGAGGGCAAGGGGCTGCTGTATGGACCACAGCGGTTCACACGAATGTAATCGACGAGGCCAGAAAGCCGGCATCAAACAGCTCATCCAAGCTCAGTATATTTCTTAGAACTTGTGAACAGAGTGTGAGACTTGTTTCTTGTTAAGGGGAGATCGCGATATCAGATGTCGAGCACACTCTCCATGATGGGCCCACTCATCAAGTGTTGCTCAATCGTCGCTATTTTTTTGAGCGTTGGATATCGCGAACGTACTGCATAGATCTGTCAGGATCGGCATGCGAAACATGTATTTTGTGCTATTCGAACAAGAAAGTATGTTATTGCTCCATGGATGCTGGGGTATATAGAAGAAGAGGGCAAGAACTTGCCTTGGTCGGTTTCTCGGGGAGGACACATGCACCCCGGAATTAGGGACCATCAGGGCTCCCCTCAGCCACGCACAACGGGCTGCCTTGGTTTTCCTCTTAAAAGATATAAAACATTCACTAACAGAACGGGCGCCCTCAACGCAGCCCGTGTATGTTCGCTGCTGAGATAAAGAAAAAAAGACTTTGATCTAGACGTCTATATTACCCACGGATTAGTACCTCTCCTCACGGGATGCTCCGGCCGGCTCTAGCGTATTTTTCAGTCCGAAGGAGGAAAGCAGCCGCAACCTCCAGTGCCCACGGTCCCCTCCTCCCCCCTCACTTTTGTTGCTCATTATCAATGTCGATCGTGCCTCGATCGGAGTGTGCGACATCTACGCTGTATCAAACCGGATTGATCCTGTCTCGATGTCGAGTTCTTTTACATTCTCTCCTGCCGGACAAACATGGGCAGACGACGAGCCACGTATACATATTATGCCTAGGACGCGCATTCTTTGATGGAGTCGCGGAATATGAAACTCCCTGATATCTGGAAGATGGAAATAAGATCCAGGCGCTCAATATACTTCTCCCAGAGGCTGTCGCTGTGGAAACAGCAGGTCTTTCCATGATGGCGACCATGGAGATGGAAGTATCATGCATCACGCAGATATTCCTGTCTGCTATAATAGATGTATCGCTGCACTGAGATGTCATGAGACCTATAACTGACGGAAGCTCACACAGTGGAATCTTCTTTCAGTCGTCGTCGAAACTACATTTCTAATGCTTGACAGGCACAGCATGCAGAATGGGGAATATCAATTATGAGGATCGGATGTCCCAGGCATCAAATGCCCCTTCTCTGTGCATTTCGCGCACAAGGCTCTTCAACGCCTACACCCTCGTTTGACATCCCTGGCGCAATCGAATTGATAAGAGAAGTGGGTGCCCTTTAGGGGCTCACGGGCTGATGAGCATGAAATATAGCATCAATTCATTGACTGCCAAGTGACTGTGAGAAGTCCATCAGAGAGCAAAGGGGGTCTTTTATTACACTCAAAGCAAAATAAGAGGCGCCTCCCATTTCCACTGTAGCTGGTGAGTGGAGCTTCAGGATGAACTTACAATCCATACATGAACTGACGAATTCTGCGGGCAGTAACTCGGGCAGTAAAAGCTCCCAGGATGTTGTCACCACTTGGCAGTCTGGTCCCATCTAGTACCCACATCCTCTGTACCAACTACAAACTTGAGAAATATGAAAAGGGAAATTATAATCGCTTCGGTCGTGGTGCAGGTATCATGATGTATTGCTGTATCGCACATAAAAAATCCATCTTTCATTCATGCCAATGTCCAGTTGATATCATAACGCGCATATGCACCTTTCCGGGGAGGCTCTCGAATGGACATAAAGGATAAAACAACCATAACTCTAGCCCAAAAGTCTAAAGGTAGTTGACATCGTGCATAATGATTCTAGTCAATGTCTTCTGGATAAGGAGGTCCAGTAGTACGTATAGATGCATCGATGGATCGGCCAGCTACTTCGAAATCGCAGATTCAGAAGAGCCGGTCCGTATATGCTTATGCAGCCCATAAACCTCATTGTTATTGCCGTTGCCGTCTTCAAAGATGTCGGAGTCATTGTCGGTGAACTCGCCACGATATGCGCCGTTGCTGCCCTTGGGAAGGGTTCCCTCAACTCGGGACTGCTTGGACGCACCGTCACTGTCAACATCATCGACGACCAGGTCGACATTATCGTCGTCTACATCGTCATAGAAACCGATATCCTCCTCTTCGTCGCGGGAAGGAGTCGTAGCGCCGCCATTGGCCTCTGGGTCGTCTGAAAAAGGACGGTGGGGACGGTGGGCGGCGTGATCGGATTGGCGGATGTTCGCGCGCTCTTCAGCTTCGAGCTCTTTGGCGCGAGCAAGGGTTCTATAGAAAGAGACAACATCTTTAGCATGGGAAGGTGAAAACATGGCATGGAACACTTAGAATGGGATTTGTGTGGGGTTACGGTGAAATCACCAAGGAGACTAGCTAAAGGGCTGACAGGGTGTATCCACCTTCTGTATATGTACCATCCTGTGAAGATGCCAATCCCAACAGTAATTATGATACTCGTGATATTGACAGCCTTGGAGAGGGCGCTCATCTGCTCGTCCTTCTCCGAGAGGACGCGCAGCCTACTGCCGATGAAAGCGGGCACTAGCAGCTTCGGCGACACGATCGCCGTCGCCAGGCCATACATGAGCGGATGAACTGTCGGAAATGTCGAGACAGCACCATTGCATATTGAGTACGGCAAGGGACATAGTCGAATCATGCACAGGAGTTTGAGGCCATCGTACTTGAGGGTCAAGGCAAGAGCAGTGAATCGTTTATCGTGTTCCATCAATCGTTTGACGAACCTAGAGAGAATCGTCCGCGATACAATAAAGGAGCAGGTTGAGCCAACGACCGTCGCACTGGCGTAGAGCAGCCACCTGTAGGGACATGAGCATGGATGTAAGTCTTCCAAAAACGGTAAACAAAGAATACATACCCCTTCCATATTCCGAATATAAAGCCAGATACGGTTCCGAAGGTAGACCATCCCACCAATGGCGGGAAGGAGACGCCGAATATGCATATCCAGAGGATGCAGTACGCCAGCTTGGAGTTTTCCCAGCTCTCCGCGACGGGCGCCAGCCAGTGAAATATCTTTCCTGTGAAGATCATAAACGCCAATCCTAGGGCGATGGCAGCAATGGCAGCCGAAACAGCTCCCACTTTCTGCAGCAGGGTCATCCTCGCGAACGTCTTAGATATGCGCCGCCATGATGCCTCTGTCTGGTTTATGATCCTGTCACGGAGGGTAGCTACCTCTCTGGCGGAGAAAACAGCCGAACTTCGCCTGCTACCTGCTGACCGGCTCCATGGCGGACGTATGCCGCCAAGGGGCGGCGAAAGAGGTTCATCAGGAGACGGAGGAACAGCGAGAGCTCGCGCGGTGGAGTGATAATCAGCAGGCATTCTCGAAGGGCTCCGGGGAGTGCCGGAGCGGGGAACGATAGGCCCGTGTAGGCCCAGAGGAGGGTAGGACGTGAGAGATTCAGTAAGTAGACGCTTGATCAACAGAAGTAAATGCTCGACTTGAACTGCGCGTCTACCAGTGAGGGCTATCTCGTGCCCTCGTGAATCGGTGGGACATGGGGGTGTGGCTGTGGTGGGAGATATCGGAACAGCTAGGCTGAAGCCAAAGCAGGAGCAGCTGCAGGACGCGACGGATGGTCGGACGGACACACAGTCTGGCGGGGCTAGAGTGCCTCAATGGAGAGTTGGCAGCAAGAAAGGAAGATCTGGATGGCGGTCGATGCGACGAGGGGCATAAAGAATGTCGTCGGCATCATCGTTTCAGCCCGTGGTGGGACGGAGAGCTGCGATCTTGCTGAGCGCGGCACCTGTAACAGAGCCGTCAGAGGACGTATTTCCGCCGCATTCGGGTGCGGTCGAGGCGTAAGGAACGTGTATTCGTCCGTACGTAACCCAAGTCCGCAGTCACTGGACACGTCATGGCTGGGGGAAGCCGAACATCTGCGACTCGAGCCCGAGTGATGCTTGTTCCTCTTCTGCCCCGTGCATCTCTGATTTATGATCCCGTACGACTGCACACCGCGACGATCTGCTGCTCTTCTGGTGCCTGACGATCTTGGGCGTCGAGGAGTGCCTGACCGGAGGACAGCCACGCACCGCCGCAGCGATCCCGATCCCCCACACGCGCCCCGTCCGTGGTTAAGCAGCGGTGCTCCCAGGCCGTACGTCAGGGCCGTCTGGCGTGTATCTCCAGAGCGTCTTGACGGCGAGAGGAGAGGATCAGCCGTCTCTCTGGCGGGCGGGGCGGCCAGTGACTTCGTGTAGACAGCAGAGCATCGAGGATCTGTCTGCCTGCATCCTGAGCATTAACTATCCAGTCGTTGTCCGACCGGTTCGTGCCGTCGACCTGCCCCGGCCCAGAATCCTCATCTGCCATTCATCCACGATCTTCTCCCCAACCCAGTGCAGACAGCCCCCATACTCTTCTTCCTTTCTGCCTATCACCCGACAGTCCTGGCCCCCAGAGCTCCAGCAGCCACGTCCTCTCTCCGTTTGCTTCGTCACAACCCCTGCTCGTCGTGGTCGTCGACCTGCGATGCTATGTGACCTTCCCTGGACGCACCCTATCCCCTCCAGGCTCCGCGTCAACCTGCCCTTTCACCAGTCACTCCGTATCCTCGACAGCAGCTGCTCTTTGCTGAAGAAGGCCATGCGCTGCCATCTCTGATATCGACCTAGTCCCGTTTCCTCGATCTCGTCTCTGCCATTTGTTGTTAGCCTTAGGCCGCGTGTCCCGCGCCCCGCGTTTATCATTCCATCATCCACCGCCTGCGGCCCAGCATGGTTTCGGAGGAGATCTTCGCACAATGCCTCCCAATCCTGGAGGACAAGGACCTCGATGAAGAGGGACAGGTTGAGAAGCTCCAAGAGCTTCTGCAGGAGAAGGCGTCCCTGTCTGGCCAGGCTCTCGAGAATGCCGTGCTGGACGTGCTGTGGCGCCATAGGAACAGCACCAACCCCGACTCTTCGCCTCCTCCTGCCCGTCATACTGTGATCCGCCGCTCGTCCCCCGCCCCATGGCAGATGGGACGCTCCTCGACGCCTCTCTCGTCGCCGGGGAACACTGGTACAAGTCCTGCAGGCCCGTCGTGGCTTCCTGCCTCCCGCGGGTCGTTCCCTCGCGGTCCACGCTCCTCCACCGCTGCGTCCCCCTTCACGTCCCCGCGTCCTTCGCCTCGACTGGCTCTGGCTCAGCCGATCCCACATTCTCCCAGCTTGAACGCATATGAATTCTCCGACCAGAGCCAGGTGTCTGACTTCTATGGCGATCTGGGCAGCGAAAGTAACGTCGACTGGCTGGTTGGAGATGACGCGAACAGCACAACGTCCTCTGTGGGCGGACACAGCGCGCATGGCGGATTGAGTGCGACCGCTCCCGAGTTTATTCCCGATATGAGCCCGTATGATATATTGAGATCTGTGTTGGGAGAGCACAAGACCAATGAAGAGATCGAGGCGGCTCTCGAAGCGAACAGCTATGACCTGGGTGCCACCCTCGCGTCGTTTGCACGAGAGCAGGAGACGGATGGTACGCAGAAACAGCCCGAGGAAGGTAAAATCCTGGTAGGCAAGTCTATGACGATGGACCAGGCTCCATCTGGCCAGGGGCGGAGCCCGGTGGTGTGCAAGTATTTCTTATCCACAGGGCAGTGTCTCCGGGCAGACTGTCGGTTCAGCCATGATTTGTCCTCGCATGTTTGCAAGTAAGTATAGACACGTAGTGTAAAAAAGTCTATGGATAAAGGGGGCTGATGATTGTGTCAGGTACTGGTTGATGGGTAACTGCCTCGCCGGCGACGGGTGTCCTTTCTCTCACGACCCGTCATCACTGATCGGAAATCTTAACATTTCTGGTGGGAACAACAAAGGTTCTACCACCGATACTCAGCAGCAGGCCCTCCCAGTGGAAAACTATGAGGCCTTCCCTGCTCTGCAGCCTGCGGCTGGTGCGGGAGAGCAGTGGGCAAACACATACCCGAAAAAGTATCCGAGCCACATGCCAGGCCTTGTTCCGCAAGGCACACAGCTGGGCGGTGCACGAAGGAACGGTCACTCTCGTCCTCACTCTCGTCCGACCAGCCGGCATCGTGAAGCAAATCCTGCTCCCTCTGTGGATGATCCCGATGCGTTTCCATCACTCGCTGCGGTCAGCGCGAGGAACTCCGGGAAGAAACATCACGGCAAGCGGGGTGGCCAAAACCACAGTCGTGAAAGCAATCTTAGTAAAGAGAACACGCCAAGCTCGCTGGCAGATGTTGTTCGCAATGCCCCTTCTCCAGCACCCGGGAAAAGCAAGGCTTCCTCTAAGAACAGCAAGGAAGCGGCCAAGTCCGCTCGTGACAGTGCAGCTGTGCAGGCGATTCCAACGCCAAAACATATTCCATGGCTTGAAACAGGACCGAGGGCAAATCAACAGTACATAAAGTATCGTACAGACGCCCTCCGCCATGGAACGGTGAGGAACAAGTTCTTGCAAAGGTATGTGATGAACTCGTGTCGATTCTCCATATAAGACTAGATGGCTAACTGATACGCCCAGCGCTGCCCAGGCTTGGAATCGCAACGATGCCCGGGCTGCCAAGGCTCTGTCCCTCCGCGGCCAGGCAGAGAATGAAGCAATGCGTAAATGCCACCGCGAAGCTGCGCGTCACCTATACGAAGAACGCCACAAGCATCTGGAGGCCAATGGTCTCAATGACGCCACCGAAGAGCTGTATGTTGACTTGCACGGACTTCACCCCGAAGAGGCCGTCGAGTACCTGAAGAAGATCCTTATCAAACATGCCAAAGACCGCCGTGTCCTCTATGCCATCACGGGCACTGGCCATCATTCGAAGAATGGCAAGGACAAGGTCGGAAAGGCTGTCAAGGTATTCCTCAATGAATGGAAGTACATCTTTCGCGAGTTCAGCGTTCCTGGAGAGAAGGGCGGGTACGTCGGCGGCATCTTGGGAATCGATCCCGGCAGCTATGACAAGACTATTGCCAAAGCTGAGGGCCTCGATGATGGTGATGATGATGCAAAGGCCGAGACCGAAGCTGAAGCTGATGGAGAGGGTAACCAACCACCATTGACGAATGGGAAGATTCAGCTCCTGAAACGTGAAGAGGCAGCTCTGAACAACCAGTAATGAAGAGTCACTGAGGGTGCCTGTCTTAATTCCTCTCCCCTCCGGAACGTGAATCCTCATGGAAATCAGACATTGGTGTCCGATACACACTATTGACAGATTAACGTCACGAAAGCTTATGACCTGGATACCCTGACTTATTCACGCAACTGCCTGCTTTCGTCAAGATGCTTTTCTGACAGGGATGACGACTTTGAGGAAAGAAGGAGTGGATTGGAAATGACGAAGAATACTTCAATGTTCTTGTTTGAGCTCAACATCAGATGGATGAAAGCAAAGCGGTGAGATATGCTTTTCCTTCTTCTGAAACTTGGTGGTGGTACGAACGAAAGATGAGAGATGGCACTTCTTTCCCCCATTTTTTTTTCTTGTTCTTTGCTGGACTGTTCAGGTGGACTGCTAGACTTCCCCTGCCCACGATGGCATGACATGTCATGATATGACATGACAATAGCGCGCTCTATGTTGTTTGCTGTTAATGAATGGTGGACTTATGCCTCCCCTATTTATCTATATCTGTCTCTCATTCTGATTTCACGCCTGCAGTTTATACAACCCAGCATGCAGACATCTTTCCATCTGATTCTTGAAAGTGAGAATTAAGAGATTGAGAGAGATGATGATCATGATGATCATGATGACTGTGGCTCTGATTGATAAATTCAAATGAGAGTTTTGAAGCCATCTTGGCCAGCCAGTGTTCTCAGAATTTTTACTGCAGGGGGTTTGATTGTGATGAACCTGATAGGCTCTTTCTCTTTGAGAAGGGAAGAGATACTGTACTGTATATGCAGTGACATATATACATAGGTACATGGATGATGGAGTAGAGTAGTAGAGGTAGATAAGTACCTAGGTAGGTAGATAGATATCAGTCTATGTTTCCGCGGTACTGTGGAGAGGAGGTTCGATGCTATGTAGTTGGTAGCTTTTGAAATATGCATCCTGAAATAGATCTGAGATTGAAATGGGATGGTGTCTCTACATCCATTGAACAGATAGGCAGTTGATTCAAATCAAAGAAGCTTCGTACGGTTATATAGAGCCTATCTAGGTAGCTAGGATATCTATTCAAAAGAAAGGGCGCTGTTGCACCGACTTCCATAGTATAAGTCTCCTTCAATGGGATCGGGACAAGACAAAGAGAAGCCTAGTAAACTAGATCTACTCCGGCTCCTGCCCCTTCCACCGCTCCCGCGCCGCCCGCACATCGATCCCGCACGCCTCCGCCCGCCGCACAATCGCCCGCGCCTTCTCCGCCACGGGCGCATCGATCATCTTTCCGTCCAGCGACCACGCGCCGCGTCCGGCCGCGGCGGCCTTCTCGTCCGCGACCACCACCCGCACCGCCCACTCGACCTCGGCGTGCTCGGGGCTGAAGATGCGCTGCACGGTCTCCACCTGCGACGGGTGGATGCACTGCTTCCCGTTGAACCCGAGGCGCTTGCCGTCGCGGCACTCGTGCTCCAGAAGCAGTTTTTCCTTTCCGGATCTGCCTCCCGGCTGAGATAGGGATTTGTACTGCGGGAAGACGAGGTCGATGGTCGAGGGGAGGTCGTGCGCGCGCGCGGCCGTCACGATGGCGGACCGCGCGAAGAGGAACTCGGTCAGCGACGGGGTGCGCGTGAGATTGAGGTCTAGGGCGAAGTCCTCCGCCGCGAAGATGAGGCCCTGCAGCAGCGGCGTGGACGCGCAGATCTGGTTGAGGTTGGTGATGGCTTTGGCGGATTCGATGAGGGCGAGAAGGGAGATGGGTGGTCTTTGTTGCTGCTGAGGCTGGCTGGAGAGGGTGTGGTTGATCACGTCCGTGACGAAGGTGAGGTCCGAGGCGGAGTGGACTTTGGGGACTACGATGGTGGTGAGGTTGGAGGATTGGAGCTGCGGAGGGTTGTCAGCACCTCTATGATACCTAGGTAATAAATGGAGGATTTGATGTCTTTTTAAGAAAAAGAACAAAAAATCACTACTCACCACCTCCGTCAAATCTCCCTCCGCCAGTCCGCTCTGCACCGAGTTGATGCGGACCGCACGCTCCCGTATGCCCGGCGGAGCAGGCTGGTCGAGTGCTCTCCGCACCAGCGCCCGCGCCTCCGCCTTCCTGTGCGGAGTCACGCTGTCCTCGAGATCATAGGCGACACAGTCCGCGGTGAGCGAGCAGGACTTGTCCAGGAAGCGCTGGGAGGATCCCGGGACTGTTGAGTGTCAGTATATATATACACGATTGAGCGACGGAGCTGGAATGTCGGGAGCATCGCGGGCTGCACTTTGCGGGGAAAGCTGCCAGTTCCGCTCCCTCTCTCACTTACCGTAGAGCAGTGCGCGCCGCAGCACGTTTCTGGCCGCCATTGCTGGGCGGTGTCCTGGTTAACGATGGGAATATTCTGCTCAATACCGGGATTCGGTGTCGATTGGGTTGTAGGAGGAGCGCGCTGGAAGAACTCCTGCGACGGAACTCGGCAGCAAGACCGTCTCCCGCCCTTCGGCTGCCACCAGGCGCGGGCGATATCGGGCATGCCGGTCGCCAGCGGCAGAGTACCATATATTGTTCTGCAGTACTTGTACGGAATACTCTGCAATTTGCTGCTGAGAAATGACTTCAGAGAAAAATAAAACCCCTCTGCTTTTCAGACCATGACAGAGACTGCACAATTTGGCTTCTCCGGGTGCTGTATTATGCAGCACTGCATTTGTGTTGAAATGCTAGTGAGGAATCGAAGCCTTCTCAAGGGTTTTTGACAGCAGCTTGCTTCAATTGAAGAGGAAACACTCCAATGGGACGACTCCTAAGCGGAGGTCTCATAGATATCCCTGTTGAGAATGTTCATGCTCTCTTGAAGCCAAGATGCACGCTGAAGCGTCACGGGCCTCAAAACGTGGGCACATTCTGCCGTCTCCCACCGCCCTGTACGCGTTGACACGGACGCCCGCCCGGACGTCTCCTCTAGATATGTAGATGCCAAGCGGACGTTGCAACAAGCTCTGAACGACGCTCCTCGAGGTAGGGGTCTGGCAGTTCTCATTATCTGCCCCTCAGCAAACTTGTTTCATCATGGATCAGAATCAGCCACGGGTCGGCGACCTGAACTGGCGCCTCAGCGCGCATCCGATCACGCTGCTGTTCTTCCTGGGCTTTAGAATCGGTTCGTTTACCCCGGCAGTTCTAGATCCTTGATCTGCGTCATTGAACAGACGCTAATAGATGTGCTGTCATTAGGGAGTCTGATGATGTATCTGTTTGGCGTTCTCTTCATCAAGAACTTGTCCGTCTCCGTCTCCGCATATTGGTATTACTATCTACAGCCAAGGACAATAGCTAACCGCTTTACGCAATCCAGCATCCTCGTCTTCATCCTCACCCTCCTCCTCCTCTCCGCAGACTTCTACTACCTCAAGAACATCGCCGGCCGCCGACTCGTCGGTCTGCGCTGGTGGAACGAAGTCAACACCGCGACCGGAGACTCGCACTGGGTCTTCGAGAGCTCGGACCCCAACACCCGCACCATCAACGCGACGGACAAGCGGTTCTTCTGGCTGAGCCTCTACCTGACGCCTGCGCTGTGGATCGGACTGGCGATTCTGGCGGTCATCCGGCTCAACAATGTGATCTGGCTGAGCTTGGTTGGTAAGTTGCATCCGTCCCTTCATTCATGCTTGAAATCAGCAGACAGGATTTGGTCGCTGATGTGTTCATCTAGCCATTGCGCTTGTCCTGACCATCACCAACACTGTTGCGTTCTCCCGGTGTGACCGCTTCAGTCAGGCGTCCACATTCGCGAACCGCGCTCTCTCTGGCGGCATCGTGAGTAACCTCGCCGGAGGCTTGCTGGGCAGGCTTTTCAGGTGAGGCGGAATGGGCGAGGGTTTCAGGTTCATGGGGGAGGCTTTCCTTTTCTTTTTTATTATCTGTTTTTGCACGACACGAGTCTCCTGGAGTTACTTTTACTGGGAAAGGAAAAGGGATGTTTGTTTTCTGCCGCTGAACTGCGAAACTTGGCGGGCGTTTGAAGTCCCATTTTTGCGTGTTATGTCCCCTTGATCGATTGCATGTTTGATCTCTATTGCCGTTTCGGATCCTAATTGAGAGATGTTTGAAGTACCAGGGTACTGTACCGCTTCCAGGACGAATGACTTACGGTGCACTGGTATCCCAATTTTGTCCAAGTTACAGTAAAAGTGCTCTCTCAGTGCGCTGTATGAGCACTGCTCTTTTCCGGGTCTCTTTCAAATGCAAATATAAGCTCGTGGACTGGGCGGCCCCCTGGGGCATCATTAAATATTATGGCCTTCACAACATGACCCTACCCTGAACTATCCAGACTTTCAATACTCCATGATGTCGACAGAGCCCGCACGATCGCCTCCACCGGCCAGGCGATGGTCTTCTCCCACTCTCTGAGCCCTGAAAGAAGCTCGTTGCGCTGAGCTGGATCCTTGATCCACACTCCGCCTGGTGAAGTTAGTATGTATCAAAAAAACGCTTCAAAGCATTCAACCAAGGCGAGTAAATAAATCACACTATTGACATCGACTGACTTACAGAATGATATGGGACCAAAAGCATTGACTCTCGCCGCGCTCGAGTCGTTGGAAATAGCCAGGGCGCAGAGTTGCACGGCGTGGTACTCCAGCTCACGGTGGATATTCTGCATCTGCAGGGTCCGCCGCCATGCGTTTAGGGATGCGGATCCCGGCTCGGATAGAGTCAGGATGGTCATGGCTGTGTGATAGTATTGAAGACCGGCAACTAATTGTGGAAATATGTATGGTCAATTGGTGAACAAGAAATATTCTTCTGGGGCATGTTGTGCTGTACCGCAGGTAGATTAAGGAGTACTTACTATGCCACCCCCGAAACAGCCACAATTCAGGAAAACTGCTCTTTGGGGGTCCGCCAGTTGGTAAAGGTGAAACCGGCTCAAAAGATACCGGAAGGCTCCTTCGCCATTCATCCACTTGGTCCTTCAACGACTTCCACTCCGAGAAGCTGACAGTTCGCGCATCGTCACCCAGGCAGATGTTGATCACTTTACCCAGTAGCAAACTGATCATGTTGGACCAGTCATCGTCCTCCACGGGACGCGGCATCCAGACGGTCGACAGGTCGATCTTCAATGGGCGTTTATCGATCAGTGCGACTGTGATGTCTTCCCGCAGGTAGTTCCAGAATCCGGCACTGAGCAAGTCGGACCCGAGGTTGATCTGCTGGCCGACCAGGAAAGAGAAGGAGCCGTGGAGGTGGCTTTGGGAGCCGACGCTCTCTGTCTGGGTCAGCAGATATGCCTTGAGCATAGGGAGATTATACTTACGAGCCAGGATCTCATATGAACGGAGCAGACACGTAGAAGCGAGCGTGGCCCCGTCACGTACGAGCTCATCATTTCTATTGTCTGTTATAGCGATCAATCTGCGCACGCTCTCCAGATGATAAAATTCAGCTATATATTGGAACTCTGTATGGGAAGGAAGCAATCTCGCGAGATGCACCGCCGAGAATGCGAGGACAGCGCTGAACAGAAGGGGGTTGCTCAAAGCGTACAGAGGGACTGTATCCTCGAAGCGTCGTAGTCTGTCATTTAGATCATACCATGGCGCGAGGCTACTGATGTAATGCCGGAATGTTGAAGCGATACGGGGGTCCCTTAACGCATGGCGGGGATAATCTGGGGACGGGAGGTCGGAGAAAGAACCTTCTCATGATCAGTTATTATTGGTTTTATAGGACCGCTATGTATCTATTACCTTGCTGCCGCAATTCCTCCAGCAGCAACTCTGGAGATTCTGTAGTTCTATGAGATGATACTGGAGAGCGGAAGCTTCTCTCGCAAACGCGGCCGCTCTTTCGACAGGTCTGGCATACGGGAAATGTCCCATCGCCTGGAATCCTCAGTGTTAGCTGGAAGAAGCAAGGCAATTTATAAAACAATAGCCAATCAATAGATCTGACATAGCGAACATTTTACTTTACGAATGCGACATGTTTGGCTGTCATTTGATGGGGGTGTGCTGTCAGCATGCTGCTATCACTTTCCAATCCCGAGGGTAGAAGCCTTGTCTTACCAGCCTGCAGAAGCGTGTTAGCAATAATTAAACCAGCCATATTATTGGCGCAACATAGGTTCATGGAAACCCCCCGGAGATCACTTACGATTCTCTTGCTTAGGCCGGGGCATATCAACTATGTGGTCTAGAAGCAGCATATGCCGACATTTTGCGAGAATGTGGAGCAAAGACGAGGAAAGACGAGAGGCGCAGAAATTGCGGGTGAAAGACGAGACTACGGAGGACTCCAGATGCTCTCCACTCCCGCTCGCGGCTCCACCCGCTGCTCAGGCATCCGTCTCATGGAGCCGACTCCATACAGTTCCTGTTCCGGTAATATTTGTTTGAACACAAGAAGAATAACAATGGAAAATGAAGATTTATCCTGGCCGTGCTATCGGCGTAACAAGATATAAAGACCACGGGCGTCCGCCCTTGTAGAGAGAACTATGAATCTCAGGTCGACTGCCGCCGGCATAGATTCTTCAATCACAGTCAATTAGAATTATTATGTTGAAGTTCATACCGAGATCTTTGAGATTTTTCTACACTACACAGAGAAGGCCCCTCTCACAACTCTTCATGCAAGGCGATTATCTTCCCGTCACAGTTCGCCCTTCTCGAGAAGAAGTCGAACAGGGGAAGCTTTCTCCCCGAAACCTTGAGATCGCTATAAGGATCCTGTACAAGGACGGTTTGGTCGTCCTTGAAGATGTGATTGACCACGGTCCTTTGGATTCTCTAAACAAAGTTATGATCAAGGATGCGTACACGCTCCGAGACAGACCAGATAGCCCGTTCAACTACAACCCTGGAAACATCCAGCAGGACCCTCCCCCCGTGGCAGAGCATTTTCATACAAGCATCTTCATGAGTGAGTATTCACTCCTTGGTATGTGTCAATATGAATAGCTGATGCGAGCGTCAAAAGATCCCCTGGCCACGCAAGTCACGTCTACTTTCTTAGGCCCCCGTCCAAGGTGGACCTTCTGCTCTGGAAATACCGCCATGCCCCCGACACCGACGACGCCTCCTCAATCCCAGCCGGTCCATTCAGACGCAGACTTCGATCATCCGTCGCATCCGTTTGCTCTTGTTATAAATGTGCCCTTGGTCACCATGACACCTGAGAATGGATCCACGGAACTATGGCTGGGGACTCACGCCGACTCCGGGCTGCATGTCCAGGACGGGATGCACGGTGAGCGGGCAAGCGGGCGTATAAAACCTCACCTCCTCGAACAGAGGAGGGCAGTAAGACCACCTTGTCAGCCTGTGGTGAAGAAGGGGTCCATCGTAATCCGGGATCTGCGACTGTGGCATGCTGGGAAGGGCAATTACACGCAAGAACCGAGAGTCATGCTGGCTATGAGTGAGTTTTGTACCTCCAGAAAATACCCATGAAAGATGCTTTGCTAATGTATTGCATGGAGTCCACTTTGCGCCGTGGTACCGGAATCAAATGAGACTGGAGTTTGCAGAGGACATCAGGCCGATCATTGAAGGACAGTCGGAGCTGGAGGTCCCCGTTGATTGGGTTACTAGAGAGGAGGCTTTGTCCCGATATTTGAACCGCCCATTTGGAAACAGCTATGATTTCAATCAGACGCCGTGAAGGCGTGTCAGTATAAAGGAGAATATTGATTCAACAGAACGTAATTTTTACTACTCAAGTTGCGTTCCAAATCTCCCATCCATCGTGTGTCACATCTTCTGAGGATGCCTCACATCTGAGCTATGGTATATACTGCATTTACTTGCAATTGAAAGACTACGTCTTTGACGAAAGGTATTGTCATTGAATCATTCTATAGGCATTCCATTTTATAATCTGATCTAGGAGTTCCTTGTGCCCGTTGCCGGTTTTCCCTGTGAATGGAGCTGAATAACTTAAAATTGAGCCGGAATCTGGAAAGAAACTACAATACATGTGCTCAACGCGGATACGCCAATAGTGATACCCCTGTGTTAAGCTCCCTTTTGCCTTTTCTTCACGTCTTGTACATACATATAGAGCACAGAATACCAAGGATCCAGACATCTCTCGTTTACAGTTTCAATGTGAATTCGATGCTGCGTCATATCACTATGTCTTCTGGTCCCAGTGACTGCAGCCTTGGGTACAGTAAATACATGGACAGTTGTAGAATCAGATATGTCTAGAATATGGAGGTGCCCTTGCTCCATGAGTTGCAGAGTGGTTTCTTCTGCTTTGATTAATATCTCGCTATTTGTTAAACTGTCAATATCTACAGAGTGTGGACCATGCACAGGAGACAGATGGAACAAATCACTGCGATTTAAGGTTGATGCTAGAGTGAGATGGATATTGTAAATCTCCACATGCTGAAGGTCGGCCCTTGAGCTTCAGCTGGAGTCCCTGCTTCTTAAGTCTCACAAGCTACACTGTAGTGCCTGTTGAGGATAGCACTGCCTATCAGGCTTTGAAGTGGTTAAATGTCACAGTGCATAGACTCCCCTAAGTAAGGGAAAGTAGACATGAAAAAACAGGGAAGTTGCTGAAAGCTTCAAGTTCTTATCTCCAATAGAATATGTAGAATGTCCTGCACCGCAGCAGAATGTTCCAACATGGTTAGTGCAGTGCCACTGATTTCAATGGCTTTGTATTTCTCAAGATCAGTGATACATATTGCAATGCTGAAAGATGAGGCATTGGGCTTTTCTCCATGGAGTCTTTCCTGTTCACTGAGTGAAATATGCTGTGGAGAAATAACACTAAAAGTGCAGACTTGATGATAATGCCTTTTCAAGGGCCCGGGATCAATTCTCCTCTTTCTAAACAGATGATTGTAACAGGCACCTGTAGAATGAGGCGGTCTTAGACCACTCATCTACCACTTCTTGTTTAGGTCTGCTCCAGAACTCTATATGCTTGCATTTGAAATCTCAATCAGCTCTGTCAATGTGTACCAGCTTCTTTATTAGGACTGTTTCAGGAAGTAAGGTGGCAGTAAAATCTAGAATGAAGGTCAAAGGATCAGCTTGAGTTTCTAGAAAGATCCCTTGACATGGCAAAGAAGAGAAATTAAGAAACGCAGCCCTGAAGGCTTCTAGAAAGCTTTTGTTCCTCATTACTCTTCATCACATTGCCATAGCTAGCCTGTTCATTATAAATTAATTTGTTTATCCCGGATTCGGCCGAATTTCTAACTGTATGGATGCGGTGACAGCTCTACAATAAGCTTCAAGGAGAGATGAGGGCAGCCTGTCTCAGTCTGTTGGCTTTAAATTGTGTGACTGTGTCCTGTATTGCTGCTTTAAGAATTAGATGTTTGGATCCAATGCTGATTATTATATGGATGAAATTTATTGATTTCATTTGTTGCTGTGTAATCTCAACTAGCTGTTGTAAATACTGAAAGTGACAGGCTAAGTTTGTCACTGTGCCTCAGTGACATTCAAGGATAGGCATTGAAGAGGGCTGGGAGGCCTTCACTGGCAGCCCAATTCACACACCAGAAGTCATATAAAACTTTCACAGTCTTCCAAATTTTACCCCACCTCATTTCTTTCCACTCTATGGTATGAAATCAGCTATTTCTTTCTGTTATTACTTTCGCCTAGACTTATAGCGGAGCCTGTTCTCTCATCAGCAGATAGCATTCAGGATTGTCACATTTAGGCTGAGAATCTGTTCTGATTAACTCACCACCCTCATGTCTAACGTGGAATCAGCCAGCAATCCAAAGCCTGTGAATTCGGGTTTCGGTGATCCATGGACACCAGATGAGAAACAACGTCTTTATGAACTCCGCCAGCAGTACAAGAACCTTACCTGGCAGGAGTTTCAAATGGTCAGTTGCTCACTGTCAAATAGAGCTTTGAGATTTTATATTGACTGGTCTTGTCACAAAGAGATTCTATCCAAAGCGAAGTAAGCGCACTGTGGAGCAAAGATATTATGTATGTTGAAGTTACTTTTCCTGCTCATCGTCTCCACTTGAATCTAAAAGGCTTCTCACTAACCCCCAACAAGCTCACAAAGATACAGAAGGAGAATGTTCGCTTTCCCTTACAGCCTAACCTAATAGTAGTGTTTGAGAGCAGTAACTGACATGATGGCAGGAAGCCCCTGCCGGAACCCAGACGTTGTTGAATCGACTAGGGAAGCACAAGATGAATTTGAGGTCCCGGCCCGCCAAGCGGGCTATGAGAGCCGTCACAGAGGGTGAAAGCCACACTGACACCGATGAGTCTGAGTCAGAAGAGTCTCATGACGAGGTGATTACAGACATCCAGCATTCGGGGCTGGATACCCTCACCAGTGTAAGTTTGTGTCATGACGAAGACATCTAGATAGTCTTACTCTGCTGACATCAACAAGGCCAGCGTGGGAGCCAGCAGACAGTTAGTTCAGAATGAGATTCAAAGTATAACGAACGAGGCCAAATTTCTCAGCCAAAATACACCAAAGCCCTTGAATGAACAAGGACATACAACGAACACTTCCATGTCCAGTGCCTCTAGGAGCAGCCCAGAGGATGTTGTAGTGCAAGTAACTATTCCCACAGAGCAATCAATCGCAGCCCGCTCCAAACCAAGGCCCGTTGCAGAAAAGGAGATTCTGCATACAGATAGAAGTCATTCCTCAGTTCTCACCTTCGATGACCTCGAACGCTGTGAAGACGGGATCTGGGGATCAATCATGACACACGCCGCGGCCATCACCAAGAAGGCTGCTAATTACAAAACAGAGAAGGCTAGAGCAGATGCAGCGGTTGCCTCCGAGCAGAAAGCACTCGAGGACGTTCAAAAGTACAAAGAAGAGCTTGCTAGCTTGCAGAGCCTGGTTCAGAAACAAAACAGTATGATTGAGCAACAGAGATATGAGCTGGAAGAGGCCAAAAAGACAAACGAGACCTTGAAGGAGGACTTTGAGGACTTCAAGAAGATGAACTCTGTCGCGATTCAGAAGGACCACGGTGGTTCAGGATGCGAAGCGTGTAAAACCAAGGATGGCAAGATCAAGGAGGTATTGAACATCGCTAGCGACAGCCACCGTTACTTGAGCGCCCTGTTCTCGTCCCTGCGTCAAAAGCACAATGAATTTCGGACACATTCAGAAGAGTGTATCCATCCAAATTTCTGGAGCATCGGCCTGTTGCCTTCGCTGGCGAACGAGATTGAAGAATATTTTCACAGAATGGAAGAAAACATGACCAGCATCCGCAATCAGCTCATCTTGATGGACAAGTCCAACCTAGCGGCTGATGGATAACGGATGCAGTGCTCGGAATTGGTTCATCTTACTCCTCCCACAAATCGAGAAAGGAATTGCCAGATTGATATTCTACTGTCGATATTTTCTAGAGTCACTGTGACTTCAGCTGCTGGGTAGATGGATGGAAAAGGTTTGAAAGAACGGTTCTACAATCAAGAGCTGAGAATGTCTGCGCTTTACCTAATGGAAACTTTGAAGGGATAGGAAGTTGATAGATAGTAATCCTTATGCAAGAATTTATCAGTTCATGGACCATACAATGGAGATGTAGATGAAAGAAAACTTTTAGCTTGTATAAAATAGGCGTTCCTACATTTGACAACTATGTTTCTTCATTTCATGTGCCATCCCGAGAGTGCTCTTTATCTCCAGTGCTCTATGAATGAACGCGTGTTTTAGACATATCCACACGCTGCTGCAGGTACCCGGTATTACAAGAAAAAGCTCATATATTTAGCAAACATAGCCAGAGAGAAGTTTGGAGCTCGAAATAGCCTGCCCTGCAGTCATCGTAGATATTGATGGGCCATTCAATGGCTTATGAAACATCTCAAGCACATCTCCCACGCTGAGAGTTGGGAAGATTCACGGGATGCTGTATATCCACAAAGTTCCGCACAGCAAGGTGACAACCTAGAAAGCCAGCCCTCTCTCTTTTTTCCACTCTGCGACCTAAGAATTCTCAGGTTTCCTGGAGTGCTCCCGGAGGCGGGCTGCCAGACCCGCGTTCCCGCAGGGCTGTCGTCCTTCCGCTCATCTCTTCCTTTGCTTCCTGCACAACAAACCCGACTCCTCCTCACACCCAGACTTCAGACTTCCCACTTTCTGTTCTCCAAGCTTCAGGAGACTGACAGCATTTCACATCCTGTTCCCTGAGGTAGTGTCTTACACCTTCACTTTGTCTCCTGTTTTTCTTTGAACTGAGCACAGGGTTGAGGAGCTTTCGTCTCATCACATGAAGATCTCATGCTGGCTAGCTGTGTCAGAAAGCTAACACACTCTCTTAACAGACTCGTTGCTCAAGCTATCAAGATGGCTTGGGGCGCCGGGGGTGCAGAGTGGGATGGTCCCGGTAGGTTGCCATCAGCTGCCTATCCTCTTCTTACGCTGCTCGAAACCATGTGTCATCACCGGGGATAGTCATATTCGACCTGATAGGAATAAACTGACGGCGTGTAGCGGAGTCAAAGGACGAAACCAATGACCAGTCCGCCCCCGAGCCGTGGGATCCTATGGCTCAGCCTGTTGGCCTCGGTGACAATCCGTCCAGAGACAACAAATGTCGTAAGTAAGTCATGAGAGCATTTGAAGATTTTATCCTCCCTCTAATCTCGATGGCAAAAGCTGCGGACAAGAAGGCCATTTCGCTCGCGAGTGCACCGAGCCGCGCAAAGGGTGTGCATGCTTCAACTGCGGCGAGGAAGGGTAAGTTGGATAATCGAACGCTGCTCATTACGATGCTGAAACGCAGCTGCAGCCATACCAAGGCCGAATGCACCAAACCTCGTGTTTTCAAGGGCCCGTGCCGTATCTGCAACCAGGAGGGCCATCCTGCTGCTGAATGCCCCGACAAGCCAGCAGATGTCTGCAAGAACTGCAAGATGGAAGGTACGTATTAGCTCTAAGTATTGACCTGAGCAAGGACATATCAACTGAGATGTTTAATAAATAGGTCACAAGACCATGGATTGCAAGGAAAATCGCAAGTTCGATATGAATGACATCCCGGATAAACTTCCAGAGGAAGCGTGGGCCATTCTCAAGAAAGCTAGCGATGAGAAGGATCTCGAAGACTTTCGCGAGGTACAACTACAATTCTACGACTTGAATCTTTTCGCTCCAGCTAACGATGCAAAAGGGACTCAAGGTCTATTCCAAGGCGGTTCCGCAGGCAACTTTCGTGGACATCGAGAAGAAAATGCGTGAGGAGAACTTCAAGGTCTTTCTCATCGCTCTGGTACTGTCCCCATCCACTGTCAGGTCGTCAGCGCCCAGGTCAGACAACTGAGACTCGGAATCCGCAGGAGAAAGACGTCGGTGATTGCATCAGCCTGATCAATCTCCAAGGCAAGCTCAACTGCAAATACGTCGTCGGATTCTACTTCAGCGCAAAGCCGCAGCGCGCGAATCTCAGAGATCGCTGGCCGGCAACCCCTGAAGAGAACCTCGAGCGTCTTGCGGACGCCGGTTTCCCTTACGATCGTCAGATCCCGAAATGCGGCAACTGTGGTGGTAAGTGGAGAGCATCCGCCTCCAAAGGTGATAGTCATATCATTGACCATTATCCTCAGAAATGGGCCACACCGCGAGGGGCTGCAAGCAAGAACGTGCGGTTATCGAGCGCGTCGAAGTGAAATGCGTCAATTGCCACGCCACCGGCCATCGTGCTCGCGACTGCACTGAAAAACGGATCGACAAGTTCGCCTGTCGCAACTGCGGGTATGCTTGTCCATCATTCGATGGATTGGTACGGATCGCTGACGACGTGAAGATCTCCCGAGCACAAAGCTGCCGACTGTCCTGAACCCCGCTCTGCCGAAGGAGTGGAATGCAAGAGATGCAATGAAGGTATATATATACGCCTCAGCCGCGGTATCTAGAATCTGTCTAACATGTGCCGCTAGTTGGCCACTTTGCAAAGGATTGTCCTCAGCGCGGCGGTGGTGGTCCGAGAACCTGCCGCAACTGCGGGTAAGTACCTAGAACCCAAAACAACCGGAAAGACCTGCCCTTACTTACATCTACATATGCAGATCCGAAGATCATCTGGCCAGGGATTGTGACAAGCCTCGCGACGTTTCCACTGTGACTTGCCGCAATTGCGACGAGGGTAAGTTCCTTGACTCGGTAGACGACCCATCCATACTCGGTGTCTAACGGGAAGCTTCAACAGTCGGGCACTACAGCCGTGACTGCACCAAGAAGAAGGATTGGTCAAAGGTGAAATGCAACAACTGCAGCGAGAGTCAGTCGATCCTATTATTCCCGCCTCTCTCCTGCAAAGATCATCATAGCTAACAATCAGCACAGTGGGTCATACTGCCCGACGCTGCCCTAAGCCAGTCGATGAATCGGGCAACAATGACGACTTCGGCGGCGAAGCTGAACCCGAGTCCGGAGCAGGTGCCGACGGCGGCTGGGGTGCCGGAAACACGGAGGAAACTGGTGATGGCGCAGCGACTGCCGGTGGTGGTTGGACCCCTAGTGGCAACTGGTGAGAGGGCCTGCTGCCGGTATGTTTGGTCATGTTGAGTGCACCGTAACTGAAGGGCTATTGCTGTCCTTATTCACGTACGTGTGCCGCTGATGACCTGGCACCATTTCATCATCCTCTCTGCGAAAGCTCAAATAAAAACTCTGTTTCTCGGTGTTGCGTCGGCCCCAACATGAGCATTGGGGCGCGGACATGTCACCGAAACTATGAATCGATGTTAGCTGGATAGTCTGTCGAACGAAAATGAAGCTTGTAAAAATCGAATGTCATCCAGATCTAGCTGTGGTGAATAATAATGGAAAATCAAGGTCGACTTGATTTGACGATCTCGGTCGGGACTGGAGGTCTCGGGTTTTGGGTAGTAGGCACTGTGAACCGTCCGTAATTATCATCATTGCGTGGATTCTCTGGATCGGCCACGAAATATCGATGTTGCGTGGACCGTCTTCGTATGCCCGCTGATATCGATTCTCAGCTTGCTGAATGCTGATCGGCACGATCGATGGGAGTAGCCGCAATACTCCGGCAGGTACAGTGCCTAAGTGGCATACCTGTTGCTGGCATGGGAGGATAAGCGCAGGCCGTGAATGCGCGGTAATCTCCGATCTGCTTACTTACGTAGATAGATTATTCAACAGAGATGATCGAATCTCAAATATGTATCTTTTGACGGGTGTGTAGCAGTATGTGTAGCATGTATTTATTAAGCAGGATATACAGATCAGGTCTCACATCACATGTGATAATAATCTACATAATGTACGGTTACTCCGTCCTGCAGACTCCCTGGAAGTGCCGTCTGTCGGCTCCGATTATCTCTCTCCACCTCCATCTCCTACGGATACGTGATGACCAATCCCGACGCATAAAAAAAAGCATGTACCGCGTCCCTAGTAGTCGCTACCGCTATCGCTGCAGGTTTTTTTTTTTCTTTTTTGCTTTTTAACGACTCGACGGTGGAACAAGCGGGGTTGTTGCTCTCTAGGTAGCCCAGCTACGATGCCCGCGTCGGTTAGTACCTACCTAGGGCAAGGAGTAGGTAGCTAGGAGGTCCACTGGGACGCGGACCTGGCAAGTAATGGCATGCATGACACATGATATGACGAGCGCCTTACTCTTACGAGTTACTCTTGCAACCTCTTGTCAAGCGCGCGGGCTGTAAGATGGCCCATCGGCAAAGTTAGCTCTGCACGCAGTAAGTACCTAGCCTCACCAATCTTTCCCCATCTTATCCTATCGGTTGCAGCAGCCTCGAAAAAAAAAAAAAAAACGCGCGGCAGCCCGCATCCGAACAGCATGCGCCTGAAGGTTGAACACGAGGACGCGGCCTTCTAGAAGGGCTCTGGAAGGTGAACTCTGACCGTTTGAAACGCTGCTGAGGGCTGCTGGCTCGGGTTTCCGCAAGCGGCAATCCCGAGCGAGCGGGATCAGGATTGGGTCTGGTGGCGGGCAGCCACCCGTGTGTGTGTGTGTGTCGATCGACGATCCTGCGTGGGACAGCAGCTGTGTGCTTGTCTGCTGGAGGATGATGTTCGACGAGGAACCGGTCAGCGTCCAGGTTCTGGCCTCCCACTTGTCTCGGAGCATTGACTCATCGGACTTCCCGCGCACCGACCCCAGAGAATTGCCCTGATGCGGATACGTCCAGGGCTTCTCCAGGACGTCCAGACAGCCGGAGAAACAGCATGGCGGGGTGCGGTCTTCCGGAGTTTGGAGTCGGACCGCGATCGTCCTTTTGCTCGGATTTCCCCCGCTGCCGCTGTCAGAGAGCTGATAGCCCGACGTCGAAACGCGCAATCAACTCCAACACAGGTCGCGGTGGGGATGCTTCTCCCTCGGTCAGAGAGACGAAAACAATTCCCGTCCATCGTATGCGCCAAGCCAGCATGCGAGATATGGACCTCTCCACCACACGCCCTGCGAATTTTCACAGGCATGGAGGATCGTTGCCGCAACGGGACGATGGGATGCGTGATGCCAAGCAGAACATGAAGCCGGCGCCGTTGCGTGGGCGTTGCGTCGAGGCTTGTCCGGTTTCGGCTTGGGCGGTGGCGCGCCTAGCTGGGCTCGGACAGGCACAGAGAACAAAACCCGGAGTCCCCAAACGCTTCCCCAGAATCTCCTCCGGATCCCGCGACGCCATGGAGCAGCCACGCGAGGAGACGGAGACGCTGTCTCCCCCGCCTCGTCGCCAGACCTTCTTCAGCTACCGTGCCACAGTGATTTCGAGACGGTTCCCGGCTTCACGAGGACGCTCGGCTTCTCCCGATCCAGTTAAGCTGCTGCTCATGCGCCATGACGGCACCGGTGGGTAACGCTGCCAGGCCTTCCACCTCTCACCTCCGATCTGGCGACTCTCTTTGGCGCTCGCGGCCGACGCGGTGGAGCGCGGTGGTGGGGAGACGGCCAGGGTCCCGTCCGGGGCGACCTGCGCCGTGGGGGAACTGCTCCAGATCCATGCGGGATCACGGGAGCCCGCGCGGTCGTGCACGACGCGGGCGTTGCTGCTCCAGAAGCTTTTAAAGTCCCTCCGATCCCCAGCTGCTGCAGTCGATCGCTGCCAGCTGGTAGAGAGCTGTTTCTTGTCTCATCCGCACGCTCTGGTGCTAGCACGCCGGCGTCCGCGCGGTTTGACATCCAATCGACCAGAATTCGCAATCATGGGCCGATATCTCGGGCTGCGAGGCACGAGCCTCAACCTCGCCATCAGCATCATCGCCGGGCTCGACTTTCTGCTTTTCGGCTATGACCAGGGCGTCATGGGGGGTCTCCTGACCCTGGGTTCCTGGGTCAGGACGTTCCCGGAGATCGATACCACCAAGACGGGCCTGGAAGGGCTGACCCAGGCCGAGAAGGATCACCGGTCGACGATCCAAGGCACGTTCGACGCGATGGGTTGTGTGGAAAGTTGTCTCTGACCGTCCGCGTAGGTATCTCCGTCGCCTCGTACAATGTCGGCTGTTTCTGTGGTGCCATCCTGTGCATGTTCATCGGCGACATCCTCGGCCGCCGAAAGACCATCTTCGTGGGCTCCGCCATCATGGTCGTCGGCGCCACCCTGCAGGCGACCGCCTTCGAGCTCTCCCACCTGATCGTCGGCCGCATCGTCACCGGCGTGGGCAATGGCCTGAACACCTCGACCGTGCCCACCTGGCAGTCCGAGTGCTCCAAGTCGCACCGTCGGGGTCCGCTGGTCATGGTCGAGGGTGCTCTGATCACCGGGGGTATCTGCATCAGCTACTGGCTGGACCTGGGTTTCTCGTTCCTGGAGCCGTCGAGCGTGTCGTGGAGGTTCCCCATCGCGTTCCAGATCGTGTTCGCGCTCATCATCATGGCTTCCGTCCTGTCGCTCCCCGAGTCGCCTCGCTGGCTCATCCTCAAGGGCAAGGAGGAGGAAGCCATGAATGTCTTGACGGCTCTTCACGACCTCCCTGCGGACGACCCATTCATCCTGACCGAATTCACGGCCATCAAGGACACCGTGCTGGAGATGAAGAAGTCGAGCTTCCGCGACCTGTTCACGATGACCGAGGACCGTCACCTCCACCGTGTTGTTCTCGCCTACGTCAACCAGGTGTTCCAGCAGATCTCCGGCATCAACCTCATCACCTACTATGCGGCCACCATCTACGAGAACAGCATCGGCCTGAGCCCGCTGGTGTCCCGCATCCTTGCTGCCTGCAACGGAACCGAGTACTTCCTTGCCTCCTGGATTCCGGTCTTCATCATCGAGAAGGCGGGCCGACGGCCGCTGATGTTGTTTGGTGCGGCCGGTATGTCCATCTCCATGATCGTGCTCGCCATCACGACCAGTTACGAAGGGCAGTCCGGCCCCGGCATCGCGGCCGCCACCTTCCTGTTCGTGTTCAACACGTTCTTCGCCTGGGGATGGCTGGGCATGACATGGCTGTACCCTGCAGAGATCGTAAGTCTTGCCGCCTGGACACGATAATAAGGCGGGTTGTCTGACGGGGTTTTCAGGTTCCTCTGCGTATCCGTGCCCCGGCCAACGCTCTCTCCACCTCGGCTAACTGGGCATTCAACTTCATGGTCGTCATGATCACCCCGGTCTCCTTCAGCTCCATCAAGTACAAGACCTACATTACCTTCGCCGCGATGTAAGTCTACCGTGGAATTCTGTTCTCGAGAAGGTTAGCGTCTCTCGAGCCCAGTGGCTAACGTCGCACAGAAATGCCTTCATCATCCCCGTCGTGTACTTCTTCTACCCCGAGACCGCCTACCGGTCGCTCGAGGAGATGGACATCATCTTCCGCAAGACCAAGTCGGTCTGGGATGTCGTGCGCGTCGCCAGGGAGGAGCCTCGCCGCTACGGCAAGAACGGCGAGCTGCTCATCAACTACACCGAGACCGAGGACCACCTGCGCCGCGCCAGCTACGTGTCCGACGAGAAGGCCACCATCACGAACAAGGACCACGCCAACCCAGACTATCACCTGGAGAACGGCGACGGCGTGGCCAAGTCTTGACCGATCGAGGGAAAGATAAAGGGATGCATTCGTCACTCTGGACAGTGAGGTTGGCATGACGAATCGGTGTACCCTGGCAAAAGGCTGCGGTTTTTCCTTTCGTATGCAAAGACGGACGAGCTTGCGAGCCAAAGCTCCTGGTCTGGTTGGTTTGCATTCGGATACATGTTCTCATTTTGTTATCATATGTGGAGCTCAGCGGGATCTTGCAGCCCTACTACTTCTTCTACTACCACCACATCCTACCTATCATGATTATCACTTGCTCGCCAGGGTTTGCTTGCTTGCTGAAGCATCTATCTGGCTGCGGGATGATTATGTTTAACATGAATGTCTGCGATGATTATACCCCATACCCCTCATACCCCCAATATCCCCATCTTGTCATTATCCATTATCACGACTTGTACTGCACTGTACACACACACACATACATACATACATACATAGGTAGACTAGACTGCAGGTTAGGTCATTTTGCAGTGGTCTGTTCTGTTCTGTTCTGCTTGCTTCTCTTAGACAGACGGATACAGACTGATAAATATCAATGGAATGGATCCTGCGGCTGTGATGGAATAAACTTGCTTTTTTTTCTTCTCATTTTTTCTTTTTGTCTATAAATTGACCTGGCCTGTGTGTCCCTCTTATCTATAGATTATGTAGAGATAAGGGAACTTGAGTCAATCAGTCAGCCAGCCATATATGGTGGATTGATTGAGGACTGTGTTCGGTACAGTACTTGACTTGTACATACAGTAGATACATGAATACATATATATATATATATATACGGTATGTACTGTATGATACATTAATTCAATAGATATATGGTATATGGATAATAATCTGCTTGCTTGCTTGCTTGCCTGAACAATGCTAATCAATCCTCCAGGGGGCCCAGACCAGACCAGACCGGGATTGTTGGGAACCCGACGAGCAGACCAACCAAACCAACCTCCATTCTTCCAAGTCTGGGACGGAGGTTGGGGAGGTGGGGGGGGGGGTGGGTTCGGAAGTTTTTTTCCGCCGAAATGGATTGTTGTGGTCATTTGGCATTCTACGTATATATATATATATATATTCAGCCCAGCCCAGACAAATACAAATGTGCGGTGGGTTGATGATGATGATGATTGCACCATGGTTACGGTTATGCTCATGGCCATGGCCATAATAGCTAACTACTACGGAGTAGCTACGCCAGTGCTTTGTATGTATGTATGTATGTATGTTGTACTCTGTACTCCGTTCTGGACTCCGCCCGTATTGGATCTAGGTTTCAGGTTTTAGGTGGTGAGAGGAAAAAGGTTGGAAGGTCGGAAGCTTGGCTGGGTATGTGGGTATGTATGTATGTATGTATGTATGTATGTATGTATGTGCCTAAGCTAAGTAAGGGAACTCCGGCTCCAGCTGGATTCCATCCGGCCCCGGGGAAGGTTGGAAGGTTGGAACACGTGCCCGGGTGGCCTGACTGGGGAATGAGCGGGGCTGATGCGGAGATGATGCGGAGTGCGGAGTTGCGGAGCTCCGAGCAGTAGTAGTGGAGGTGCATCGCTTTTTTCTTTGTATTATTCCACTGAGTTCTGGACGAAAGAAAATGCGGTCTAGAATATAGGGTAATAATGATGATAATAATAATATGTCCGGTCTGGTACGCAGTACGCCGTACATGGGATGTAAAATATACATGGTACTTGGGAGTTATGTACAGTATATAGTGGGTTAGATGCTATACTATACCAGGAAGTTGTACATACATACAGTACATACAACATGCATCCGCATACCGACCTATCTGTTCGGTCCGCGGGGTGCCCCGAGGTCATGTCAGGTGAACGTTCTATATTATTTGAGAGTCTAGAACGGGTTCCCCGGAAAGAAAGAAAGAAACCCCAGAACTCAGAAGACCCGGAATAATAATAACTCTACAGCTGCCGCGGCGGCGGTGAGCAGCGTCCAGTTGCACTTGTAGTACTTGTACAGTACAAGCCGATGAGCGTTTCATCCTCAGACTCGGTCTCGGTCTCGGGCCGAGGCCGCCGAAGTGGTCTCGAACGTCCACCTCCAGGGAATTACCGGATTAGGCGACCCGGGGGGGGGGGGTTGGCTTAGAATTTCTTGGGGTTTCTTGGGTGGATGGTCTGGTTCTTAGACTTCTTCGTCTCTTCTTTTCTGTGGAGATTGGCTGGCCTGGACCTCGATCAGGAGGGCTGAAAGCGGCAGCAGTAGTAACAGGAAGAACGGGAATAATGATGTCCGTAGGGATGCTATGATAGGTAATCCCGGTTAATCGATCAAGACACAAAGCTAAAGAACTCCGATGAATTAGTGAATTGATGGGACATTCCAGTCGACGAGAGGAAAAGAAACTGACAAGCTTGCAAGATTTTGTTTGAGGGAAAATTGTCACTCTGGCTCCATCCCTCTAGAGGACTACCGTGCAGGAGTGTTTTAAACAGGCCGTGATTAAGGGGAGCCTGATCTGTTTGTCACATGGGGGCGGGTGAAGACTTCTGTTAACGGGGCGCAGTCCCTTTGAGTTCAATGGTGATTACCAACTTGAATGATGAATTTCATTACTTGGTGCGGATAGTACTATGCAGCATGCTCGCACCATACATCCGTATACGGGGTGGAGATTCATAATGAGGCTCGATTTGGCCAATGGCCGTGCAGTCCACTGCTGGACTAGGTAGGTACCTACCTAGGTAGTTAGCCAGTGCACTGCGATTCTCTCTTAGCAATGAAAAAAAGCTAGTTTGTTGCCGAGCAGACTCCGAGGTGCACTTGGATGTCTCGACTATTGCGGAGGGAGTAGGAAAGCAGTCTGTAGAAGTAAAGTCACGAGGACGATGCTCCGTTCCGGAGTTAATGTTTGCAGATACAAAGCTGCTTGGTGAGGAGAAAAACGCACGAGCCGCATCACATCAGGAGCTTGTAAAGATGAAAGACCGACAGGGTGACATTAGCTGCGATTCGACGGCACCTGTAAGCTCACTCTAAAATGGTCAGTGTCCTTGAATTCACTTCGAAGCTGGTACAGTACTTTTGGCCTGTTGGGGGTCCAGGCTGGCACAAGCGGTGAGACTCGCTCGCAAGGTGATAAAGTCAGCTACAGCAATCGGCGCCTCCAGGTTGCCATTCTTGTTATTTGGAAGATTTGTTGTTAACCTGCCCTTGACGATTGTTCATATCGATAAATGTCCAGGACCGTGTCTCCTAGCCTTGATTTAGGTTGGAGGCCTTCACAGCGCGGTCGCTTGCATCCAGCAGAACAATGCACGGGGTTTAGATGGCCGTTGGGCAATGCACGCAGATATTCCAGGCACTGCAGTGGGAAATTGACTCAGCAGTTTCATATGCACAAGGATATGCGCAACTACTGGGATACTGATCGCAGAGAAGAGAACTAATGCCACTGACCATCTAGGTGGGAAGTTCTGTTTTCATCCATCCGACAATGACCTCCCCCATCAAATCAATCTGGTGTCTATCAATTTCTGCACAGTTCCCCTACTACGACGGTGGATGTGATACGGAAAGACCGAGGTGGGATTCTATTTTTACAATCACTAAGTGCAAGCAAGGTAAGGTGGTTTCATGGTACTCTGCAACAGCACGCTAAGCAAGCGGCTGCTCGATCGACATGGGAACCCAGGTTCCCGCCATTTCAACAATGGATAGTGATGCATACAGGGGCTGACTAGGAAAATAGGAATCGGAGGCAGATTTAGACATCTCTTGCCATGAGTGCTATGCCATCCAACACAATATTATCGTCCTCAAAGATAAGGCGTCAAAGGCATCGAAGGACCCGAGAATGGTTCGCCCAACATGGTCGAACACGTGGTCTGGAATCAAGACCAAGTGCCATGGCCGATGCTGGATGAGAGCCTTTTTTAAGTAATCAACACTAGGGACCTAGTCCGCCAGCCATGGGCCGTGTTGAACCTGGCGGTGTACTCCCAAGTCGACGCGTCGAGATGAAGTCATCAATTAAACGACGATGGCACAGATCAAACTTCTCACACAGAGCCAAATCAAGACCCGAAACCTGTGGCATGCGGCACTCTTCCCTCTATGTCAACGCCATTTCCCGGCGCCAGCGCCGTCGACTCCGTCATTGAGTTTCCAGGTGCTCTCGAGGCGAGATGGACGATGAGCAGATCTCTGGGTCCACAGGGCCGGAGCACGTCGGGGAGGAAGAACAGGTATGTTTGTGCAAGCATGCTAGATCTGCATAATTCGCGAAGCGGCTGCGAAAAGAATGAGATGCCGATCTCTCGCCACACCTGTTCCCCAGCAATGCTAACCCTCCGTATAGTCTAAGAGTCTGGACACTATGCCAGTCGAGATCCTCATCATGATCTTTTCGTATCTGTCTTTGCTGGACCTCCGCTCCCTCAGACTTGCATACGGAAGATACGTCGACTTGGTGATCCGGACCCATTTCCGCCTCCCGCTCCAGGAGTATGTCCGCCGCCTAGAGGCTGAGTGTCGAGCCTTGCGGGCTCAAGGCGAAGTTATTCCAACTCAGGCCTTGACCATAGCTGCTGCTCACGGAAACATACCCTTGCTTGACGCCCTTACGCGAAGTAGTGGCATTTGGTGGTCCAGTGGAGCAACTCCGTACATTTCCAGAGGAAGAGTCCTCTCATACGCTGATTTCGGCGGCAAAACTGCATTCGAATGGGCTGCAGAATATGCTCAGGATACGGTAATCAACTTCCTCTTTGAAAATAGGGCAAGATTTACCACGAGAAATTGTCTCTGGAGATCACTGCAGCTAGCCATCATCAAGGGGCATATAGCTACAGTCCACCTTCTATTGAAAAGGGGGAAGCCACAGCTGTCTATTTCTCACAAGTCTGGCTATCGACCGAATCTCATTAGATGCCACGACTTCATTTCAGCCTTTCGGGATTCCGTTGCTGCTGGAAATACAGCGATGTTGCAGTTGCTATTTGAGTACGGGATACGCACCCTGCCTGTTCCCTTCTATCATCTCCATATAAGATCTCAAAATTGCAGATGGGCCAGAAAAGCTATGCTAGAGTTTGCGGATGATATATACTTAGAAACCCCCCTCCACTTGGCCGCTAGAAACGGACGCCTGGAAGCAGTAGATCTGCTGCTAAATCTCGGAGCAGATAGAGAAGCGGCAGCCAGGAACAAGTACACGGCTCTCGATTATGCAATTAGCAAAGGACACGACGCAGTGATTACACTTCTGCTTGAGCGCGGAGCGCTCATCGAAGACCAATCCAGGTCGGCACTGCTTGTCGCCGTCCGCCATGAGCGTTCTGCAACAGCACGGATGTTGTTGGAAATGGGGGCAAACCCAGATCACAGTTCGGCAGAGGGCCGCATTCTGGAGTCAGCGTTGCTGAACAGAGATTTCACCACCATCTCGCTGCTGCTCAACCATGGCGCCACGATACAATCCCGTCACGATGGGGCGAAAGGCGTTTTGCAGGAAGTGGCAGTATGGTGCGATGGGAGCTTCATCCTGCAACTCCTGGACCTCGGAGTCGAAGTCGATGGCATCCACACCTGTCGGACTGCACTGCAGGTGGCCTGCGAGCACGGCAACTATCCGGCCGCTTTTGCTCTTCTCAGTCGCGGGGCCTCCCCGTCCATATTCGATCCGCACCATACGCGGATGCCCCTGCACACCGCTGCCCTGAAAGGTTTCCTAGAGATCGCCAAGCTGCTTCTTGTTTTCGGGGCGCAGGTTGACGCCAAAGGAGCACATTGTGACAACACGGCCCTGCACCTCGCCGCAATGGTAGGCAACAGGGAGATGGCGAACCTGCTTCTGGAGAGTGGAGCGAACGTTGAAGAGGCGGACGAGGAGGGGAGGACGGCACTCTCCTTCGCCGTGCTATGGGGCCACACCTCTGTTATTCAGCTGCTGCTGAGCCGCGGGGCCAGTCTGTCTGTGGGCGGGAAGAGAATAGAACCACCCTCGACGGACAAGCTCGACGGGCTGGTCTGGGACTGGGAGTGGAAGGCGCGGGCAATTCTGGCTGCGACGCCGGAAGGACAGTCAGCGAAGAAACTGCTGCGTTCCGTTCTGAGTTCTGATAAGAGTCTGTCCCTGGCCCCAACCCTCAAGTAGCTGAAAGATCGCTGCTAACACTCGATTTTACCTCGATATAGAAACTCGTGATGGCCTCTCTCCAGGTTGGAGAATCAGTCCCACGTCGGGGCAGTCGATCAGAGACGCTTTTCTGGAGATCGCTGCGCTGTGGCAGTTGTACGCCAATTCGGAGTAAGGCTTGCCGGGATGAGAAGAATTTAGCAAATCGACTTAAGAGACGACACCTTATAGCTAGAAACCTGCTTTGGATAAATGGAGACCATATTATTTTGCATATGTCAACACATTCTTCCCCGCTTTTTTCCTTTTTTCATCTTGTTTTTTTTTCGATTGGACGTGTCTCTCACAATCTTTCGAGCATTCCACATACCAAAAATCACACAGCCGGGCCCGATGTGATGTGGTGTGAAGATTAGGTACGGAGTACCTAGGTTAAGGAGTCTATGGACATGGCCCGAAGTTATCCGTCTAGCGCCAGCCAGCCCTAACTTAATTCCCGTGTCCACACTAGAAGTCAATCTTTGATCTTTCCCGAGCTGCTCTCACCAAGTTCTCGCGGATTGCTGATACATACCTTGCAGTAACTCGATGACGTCCCTTGCGCTGAACAACGGATGAATAGTCATAAACGACCCCCGATGCATTCTCTCTGCGAGGTACTCTGTGCATCTTCTTGCAGTGTCAGGTCAACCCTAGCTTAGTCGTGTCCAGCCGTTTCCGCACCAGCCCGTTCACCAACGTTGAAGGTTGAAACTGAGGATCAGATTTCCGGCCTCCCCGCCGAATGAATCCATCGCTCGGCGCCCCTCCAGGATTTTGTTCTCGGCGGCGATCAACGCTCGAGATCCACTCTGCTCTCGGACGTTGCCCTTCCTGACTCATAGTCGCCAAGCCAGTCTGCACTTGGTCTGGAGTGTCTGTGTCTGCCGACTCTGTCCTGCCTTCGATCTCTAGCGCCATCGCGCGGCACCCTCATTTCATGTAGTAGCAACACTGTCAGCTACAACGTGTGTGGAGATCTATCCACCACCGGGAGATAGATGTGTAGATTAGATCCCATCTTTATCTTAGCTACCTGCCTCCGTAAACTGACCTAGCTCCGTCTCCACTCTGGTGTCTGCTCCGCGCCATTCATCCTACGTGCTTGGTCGATTCTCCGAAACGGGGTGTTCTTTGGTCAGGATTTTCCAGACCACCGGCGTTGACTCAACAGTCGCCCCCATGTATAATTTGGACTTTCTCTCCCTGGCCGGTTCCAGGATCAAGAGGTATCAGATCAGGAAAACCTCGTCTTCCCCGCGTTTGTGCTCCATCTCGTCTGTCGTGTCACATCTCTTTCTTTTCTAACATATCTAAGCGGAGACCTGCTCACAGTCATCCTATTTACCGGCGGGAGGAAGCACAGGTCGGACAGAATCTGCCAGGGGCCAGGATCGGACATTTAATTTAGAATAGGTATGTACTCCGCGCAGCACTCTCTCGTTCTTCTATACGACACTGTTCTCAGATCCTGTTGGTGCAACTTCACCTTTCTCAGCCAAGCCTCTGCCGAGTCAGTGTCAATGGGGCGGATATCTCCGGGAGATGGGGCCATTATCAGTAACGCCCCGGGATATCAAGTGCATATGTACAGTGCAAGCAAACACGCCACTGCCATGCCGAGAAGGCACCTGTATGAGGGGGTTTTGCCTTGGAGACTGATATTTTTTTTTCTCAGGTTGATTTTTTTTTCTTTTCCCTCGAGACCGCACTTTGGAAAGGGATAATTGTTCTCGTTCTGAGCGCAATTAATTATTTATCCCATCATACCTGAGTTTCTGGCGTCGCCACCTGCAGCACCGTTATTATTCTCCGCCATGGTTTGTTGAGTTCTTGCGTAGAGGACTTCGGCACGGCTTTGGGCGGGCTCGGCTTGGCTCGGTGAAGGCACTACGGAGACCAGGCACCCCGCGCTGTTTTTTTTCATCGTCATCGTCTTCAACCCGCACCTAGACTGACAACGCTGGAGCAGCTGCGGATTGGGATTTCGAAGGGTTCCGAATAATCCCTCTGTTTTTCGCTTTGAACCGCGCTGAGATCCTGCTGTCCGCAGCAGATCCATCTCTCTCGGACCGGAGACGAGATCCGCGGCTATCGCTCCCCGCTCCCCGTCCAATCACTTATCAACCCCATATATCGAACAGTGTACAAAAGTACTGGACCTGCTTGCTCCGGCCGTTGCTGGACAGGGTTCATCCCGTCTGATTCGGGATTACGGCTAACGGGCAATTCGTCCATTTTTATCCGATTTTATCTATTTCCGTCGCGGGCAAGCATGGACAGTACCTTCGACTCGCATCACGGGCACCAGGGCACGATTGGTTCGGGGAACGATGTTGCAGGCGTAGACCGTGCCGACGTCGACGTGCGCGAGTGTCGCGGCGATGGCGCAGGCTCGAATCCCAATTCGAACAGCGAATTGAGCAGGACGAAGGATGGCGCTGATGTCGATGTCGACGTCGACGTCGAGACGGGGGACGAGCCCGACTTGGCGACGGTTGATCACATCTACAGGTAATCGCCCCTTACGATTCAGAAGATGGCTTCAAAGGCACCGTACAGTACTGACATGTGCAGAAAACTTGACCGCCGCATCATCCCCGCCTTCTGGACGCTGTACTTCCTGTGCTCGGCGATCCGCTCCAACGTCGGGCTCGCGCAGACGATGAACGCGGACGTGGGCCACGACCTGGGCTCCGTCCTGCACCTGACGCCGCACCAGGTCTCGACGGGGCTGGCGCTGTTCTACGTCTGCTACGTCGTCTTCGACCTGCCGTCGAACCTGATCATGACGCGGCTGAGCCCACACGTGTGGATGAGCCGCATCGTCATCAGCGTCGGGCTCATCGGGAGCTGCATGGCCGCCATGAAGGCGGCGTGGAGTTTGTAGTACGTTTCCTCTCTTCTTTTCCTCTCTTTCAGTCCTGGAATAGGATTGCTAATGATTGCAGCCTCCTCCGCCTCCTCCTCGGCATCGTCATCGCAGGCATGTGGCCCGGCATGGCCTACTACCTCACCCTCTTCTACCCGCCCTCGCGCACCGGCAAGCGCATCGGGCAGTACTTCACCGCGGCGCAGGTCTCCGCCGCGGTCGTCGGGCTCGTGTCCGCCGGCTTCCAGAAGATGGACGGCGACGGCGGCCTGGTCGGCTTCCAGTGGATGTTCCTGCTCTACGGCCTGGTCACCATCGTCGTCGGCTTCCTACTGATTTGGTGGCTGCCTGATAGACCTACTCCGCCCGGGGAACCCCTCCCGGAACGGAGTAAGTATCTCAGATGGCTGCCGCGGAGCCCTCCCGCGTTGAAAGGGCGCGACGCCGAGATCCACTACCACGACCTGAGGCGTGTCTATCACCGGCCGCAGTGGACGCTGCGGGACCTGCTGCGCGTGTTCATGGACTGGCGGCTGTGGCCCCTGCTGGCGATGTACTTTGGCGTGGTGGGCGTGGGGATCGGGGTGCAGAACTACGGCACGGTCATCATCAAGGCGACGAACCCGAAGCTGACGGACATCCAGCTGAGCTTGCTGTTTGCGCCGATCTGGATCGTACGTTCAACGCTATACTCCTCTGACGAAGGAGATCATCTGACTGACTGGTGATATGCAGATGGACCTCATCGCCATCCTCCTCATCACCCCCCTCTCCGACCGCTTCCACCGTCACCGCGCCCTCTTCTTCTCCCTCCCCGTCCTGCTCCAGATCCTCGGCCTCCTGCTCACCACCTACGCTGGCACCGACTCCAACCCCTGGCCGCGCTACGGCGGGCTCCTCATCGTGGGGTTCGGCCTGGGCCCCACCGTCCCCATCACCATGACCTGGACCAGCGAGCTCTTCCAGCCGCGCCACGGCGAGGTCGGCGTCGCCGCCGCGTCCGCCGTCGTCTCCGGCTGGGGCAACCTGGGCAGCATCCTGACGACGTACGCGCTGTATTCCGGGTGGAAGAGCGACTACGAGGCCCCCGGGAGGAAGCAGTACCGGAAGAGTAACCTGGTGATGGTGGGGATCCTGTGCGCGAGTATCCTTGCTGCGGTGCTGATGGAGGTGCTCCTGAGGATTTTTCCTGGAAGAAACACCAGCAGCGGCGCTGGTGGTGCCGCCGCCAGCGGAGAGAATACTAGAGAAGTCGCAGACGGCGCGGCGAAGAGGGAGGCGGAGCAGCGAGGGCTGGAGGGGTTGACGCTGGCGTTTTGGAAGAAGAGCGGTGGAAGCAAGAAATAGACGGTAATATCGATAGATGGGTATCTCTCTCGAGTAGAGTTCCTATCCCTGTTACGTGGTATAGTTATATGTCATGCCATGTTTTGGGGCTAATGATTACCTTTCTCTGCTATAGAAAGCCCCCGACCAAACGAAACGGAATGAAACGGAATGGAATGCAATGTATGTATATATGAGGTCCATAGAAAGAAAGTTCTATATAGAGGCATATATAATACATAATGTTCTCAGAATACACCATCTCTTTTTTCACAGCGTCATCGTCATCATCACTGAAGGACAGCCCTGTAAGCTTTCTTACTATTCGAAATGGAAATACCTGTGGATTGCAGGTTTTCTTCCATCTGCCCTTGTTCCTGGTTGATTGCGTCCAATTAGTCCTGGGCTTGAATAATAAATGGCAGCTTAGAATTAGGCATCATCATGCATTTGCTCGACGGATCCATGTCGGTCCCCCGATCACCCTTCCGTCAGTCTGGCAGGATTCCCGATAGAGGACATTGGAACACGCCTCGAATTTTTTTTTCTCCCTCGAGAACCTATGAGAGATAGTTGCGCTACGTGCAAAGACTTAGGTGGGGAGGGGGAAAAAGAAATACATAAAGAGCATAAAGATAGGAGGCAGTGTATATGCGCAACGGCCTTGAGACTCTTGTTTTCGCCATAAAGGAAATTTATGGATTCAAGTACCCAGACGGGCACTTCGAGCGGCCTGGTCGTGCATGATGACTGATTGGAGCTGGCTCTTCTTGTGGGAGCAATCAGAGCAACTGTCTGTCTGCCCCATGAGGTGCCAATATGAAAAACACAATGTGGTCAAGTCAGATGCCTTGCTTTCCTGTTTACACGACACGAACGATGGTTCATGCTACACTAACTGTACAGTAAAACGGATCACTGGTGGTGTTCTGCGATAAGTGGCGGCCTCCCTCCGTTAGTTCCATAGGACGGCTTGATTTATATAAAGGTTCCCACTGATTCGTGACATGTATCCGAGCTGGGACCCTTCAAAAATCAGGCCCCTGCGAAGGCATGATTAGGTAGTTGAGATCATAATGCCCCCCCCTCCCGCCCTCCACCCCATTTTTAGCGTCATTTCGGATAAAATACCGAACAGACATTAACACTTTGCCCACACCACCGCCATTGCCTAACGCCAATGTCGTTTCAGAGAGGACAAGAAGATCAAGGACGGAATTACGTAGAACTATAAACAAAAGATGAGGCGATCGATTCATGTGTTCCAAGAGTGAATTTCAGCATGGTGGCTATTTGAACGAATTTTACAGAAGAATCACCAAGGGGGTCTCTTCTGCTCTGGCCATCATAACGCCTAAGAAGGGTAGCAAATGGAGAGCAGATTTCTGGGGCAAGAAGATGCCCCAAAATGTCTTTCCGATCAATGACAGTCAGATCTGTCATTGGCTGCTCTAGGATTTAGACGAGGGACTATACGAAGAGTTCGATTCTAATGGCGCAACTTACCAATGGTCGGTTATATCCAACACAGAAACACTCTCGTACGGCTCATTAATCCTTAGAGGTCCAGTTAAATTGTTTCCTCAACTCTCCTGCGCTCGTAGCCTTTCGATGAGCTTTTCTCTTAGGAAAGGACTGAGGCCAAGACTGCGATTCTTTTATTCAGCGTCAACCCGATAGACTCTGGTCACAAAACACTTACATCCCATTCCGAGTAACGATTCGGTATGTTCCTAATAATGATTAGTCAGAAGCCCGATTCAGTGACATCTATAAACAGGCATATCGTGACACAGTCTGTCGTACCACTAGGCTGGTAATTCCCGTTCTCCCCCACAAAATCTCCATTCGCATCGACTTCCAGGCTGCCGAAGATATCCTCAGGCCTTTCTATGGCGTCAGTGCATCCGGCAAACAGGCGAACTTAGGATGACAAATTGCTTTACCATGCGGTCCTCCCATACTCGGGAGGATTCCTGCTATCGGATACGTGAATCCATCCACCTCTTCCGCCGGAGCCAACTCCACCCTGAGCGCTGGCGCCGCCGCTGGAATCTCCTCCAGCTCCTCCTCCGCCCCCGTACCCCGGCCGCCTCCGCCGGCTCGGAGGTGCGAAGAATACGCCACCGGAACCTAGGTTCGCCCCGGCGGTAGAAGCCATAATCCGTGCATGTGATATAACGTCGGGGTCTTTGTGCGCATGCTCAGCAAGAACATCTTGCAGTATTCTCAGAAACCGCGGGTTCTCTTCAAAGGAGTCCGGGGTCGGAGGGAGTTTGGAACAGGTGCCAATCGCTAATTCGTGGTTGGGCGGTTCTGTAGGTAACAGTGACAGGATGTGGCTCTCAGCAGGAGCCTTAGGATTTGGGAATACATACTACAAAATGTGTAAGCTATGAGATAACACAGAAGTATCAAGCGTCTTCAAACTTACTATGTATGGAGCGCTCTCCAATGTAGACAGAGCGCGAATCTGAATCCGTCTGGACGCTCTTAAGGTGTGACGGGTAAAAGAACTAATCACTACCATAATTAGATATTATAAGAGGAGATGATGATAATTAAACAGCCAGACGAGAAGCAAAATTATGTGCATGGAGGCCGGAGAAATTAATTTCATGACTTCAGACTATCGAGATGATTTTGGAGCGGGGAAGACAAACAAGACAAACTCCTGTGATCGCGCGTCGCGTTTTGAGGTCCTCTCCGGCTTCATCGGTATCCACTCGAGCTTGGCAGGAGTGACAGCGGGACGTTCAGATACTTCACGTCATTTTGCATCTCTGCATAATGCTCTGCGTACTGGCTGCTATTTGATCTTCATTGAATCTCTCCCTTTATTTGCCTTAAATGGGGAGGTCAAGAGTGAATGATTCGTACATCTTCTCTCTTTGTTTTCTTGATATTGACGTCTAACATCCACTCCGAAAGCCAGCCATTAGCTTTCTACTACTTTGGTTAATCATCTTTTGAGCATCATCTCCCTGTATTTCAACTTGATGCACTGTTTTCCACTCCTCAAGCATTAAAAGACACTGCCATGGCAACCCCATCTTCCAAACAGAACCCGGGGGCGACCCCTACGCATTTAACTTCCTCACCACATCTCTCTGCTGTACCTATGGGCCGGCCTCTGTCTCACAAGTCGCCCTCAATGAGGACACTGTCCGCCTCAGGACATGGACAAGCCCAGCAACCAGGCACCTCAGCACACCAGTATGCTACTCCTCTTGCTGCTACAACATCCACCGATGATGCTGTCACATTCAGCTCGCCATCTGCGCTGTTAGCGCTGGGTGGCTATACCGGGATTAGCCCGTCGCCTGCAGCTCAAGACGGTTTGGTCGGCGCCGGCATGAACGAGAATGATATCCATGCATTAGGAATGCAAGGTCTCAGGCTCAGAGGTGCACGAGATAACGATGAAGAAAGAAGGAGGCACATCGAAGAGGTCCTGCAGCTTCTTCGTACGCGGGTTGCAGGTAGAGGTGTATGCAGAGAAGGCGTTGAACGATTGAGTCAACTTGAGGGCTTTGAATCAATATGGCAGGAAAACAGTATCAGCATCGCTGGAAATTCTGTTGACCTTGAAATCGAATTCTATCCGGGGCAGGACACGGTGAAAGATGTCAGTCTGAAGTATGCGACTCCGGGAGCCCAAGAAGGGGAGAGGCGTGAAGAAGCCACGGCCGTTTTGAAACGGGATTTGATACAGTCGCCCGAGGAACGCGAGCAAGGAATCTGGAAACGGCTGGACGGTTTCCATGCAAACCTAGAGCGGTTGGCCAGACTGGATAAGCTCAGCAGGGAAGTTAACTGCTTTGAGGCGATAGAGGGCCTCTACGAGAGTCTAAGGCGAATATGGGAAGAGGAGAAAAAGCGTCCCAGGCTTGAGAGAACTTATGAACATCTCTGCAAAGGATGGGTTGGGCGGCCTTGCTTGCATAAGGGAGGACGTGTCGGTCTTGGTTTAGAATACTGGATAGAGCAGCACCGAGCATTGGATGCAAAGCAACGAGAGACCTCTCCGGATGCTATGAACATCGACCAAAAGGACGTGGATGAGGAACTAGAAGACGAGTCAAAAATATGGAGTGCTACGATCGAATGTGAGGCAGGCTATCCCTCGCTCCGCGTGTCCAAGGACTGGGTTGGGCCCGAAGTATTGACTGCGGTCGGTGCCAACGAGCCGTCGTCATCGAATGCGGCCACTGACTCTGAGATCACGATTGTCAACTGGGCAGACCCTCCACCTACTCTGATTTCGTCCATCAGTGGCGGTCACTCAGACCCTATGGCAATCGATTCCGGCATGCTAGAATCAGCTACTCCCAATCGCCGGTTTGTTGCTAAGCTTGAACCGCCTGTCGACGTTCCTATTCTTGCGGCCTCGGATATTTACCGGCAGCTGGGGTTGCAATTGCCCCAGGAATTCAAGATAGTCACGTACGACGCGCTTCTGGTTCCCGGGTGGACGGCGTCATCGACTACAGAGGAAGGGGTGCTGGGCTCTGAAGAGCCGCAGCAACTGGGCGGGAAGAAACGCAAGAAGCCCGTTATTACGTTTGACTCCGAGGGTAAACCAGTGAGCAGACAGCACAGCTATACCTTCCAAGCATTCGAGGCCGTTGCTGGTCGGACACTACGTGATCTCCCGTTCTCGCACCCGCGTCAGCTTTCTGATATCTTTCCGGTACGTATCGTCGATTCTATCTGATACTAACTGGCACTCGATTTTACGTTGGCTAACTAATCTTTCTTCTGCTTAGATCCTTCGTCAGTACGCATTGCTGGCGAGCCTCATCCGTAAAATCTTCACTCCTCCTGCCAGTAATGACAGCAAGCTAAATCCCAAAGCCACCAAGTCAATGGATCGTTCAGACGCCACGAATGCTGCTCTTCCTGCATCGAAGGACGACGACATTATTGTCTTGACCAATGACGATCCAAACGAAGATATGCTCGATTCTCTCCTAAACGGTTCCGTAACTTTGGACCACGACGGTGTCCAGAATAGCATGACTGAAACTACTGATGAAAGCTCCGCCTTTCTCCGTCCCAACGTGAGGAACGACGATATCAAGATCGACATAACTCTGCGGACGCAGATCGGGCAACCCCCGCTTATAATGCTACTGTTCGCCGTGGAAGACGAGCATATCTCGCCCTCAACGTCATCCTCCAGGCATTCCGATGTCCGCATGATCTCCATACATTTTGAGATTGGGCTCAACGGCCGTATCACCGTTCCCCACGTCATCGGGCTGTGGGATGCAGAGTCTGTGGGCAACGGCGACGGCTCAGACACGCAAGTAGACAATGAGCCGAGACCCGAGGTGCGAGATATGCAAAAGAAGCTAGCTAAAGTCCTCGAGACGTCCGAAGACCTGGGAATATTAGTGGAATGGGTCCTGCAGTGGCTACGACGGAGAAAGGGCCGTGCATAAACACATATCTGGGGCTTACATATGCACTCCCCACTTGCATGTCGGTTGCTGTATTTTGCCATGTCAGTGCTGGCCTAGCTTACTCAATCGGTCGATCAGAATAGATAAGCAAACGCAGCTCCCGTCCACCTCTGGGCTACTCCGTACTTAACTTGGCCCTGACACGTGGAGTCCCAGACATGCGATAATGAATGCATGGCCCACAGCCAGCCAGCACAGCTCATTGGCATAGATAACCTTAATCTCCCTTGCATACAGCAGACAACAGGACGATCTCATAGAGATCTTATCGTTCGGGGTACACGAAGTTGCCTGTTGGCTGTATCCCCTGACGATCATCGCCGGAGCATACCAGTTGACCGGCTCTCGCGCGCCCAGGCATCTAGGTTATTTTTGTGACAATGTCAACAGTCAACGTGATCCTTCATTCTGTCTATTCTGCCACGTCATCTCACAAAGTGATTGTGATTGCCGTTGTCGTTGTATCACTATCCTCGCCGCGCGGTAGTCTATCACTCCCACCTGCCTATGGACGGGTGTCTTCAAAGGGAGATACACTCGATCCTGCGAACGAAATAACGCGTGAAATTCTAGATATCCGTTCTCTATTTATTATAATTTATTTTCTTTTGTTACGTAAACTGTCGACGGACTATTCAACTGCGTGCGAACGCAGTTCCGTAGCATAGCATTATTATTAATAATTGACAATTGCTTCCGGACGTTTCCATTTCCTACTTCAATGTACAGCACAGCCAACAGGAAAGAAAGAAAAGACACCTCAAGAACAGCCAACCCGACCGCTGCCAGTGAGGTCTCGTACCATCCTGTCGTGTCCCAGCAGAGACAAGAACGCGAGAAGAGTAATTACCACGGTAAAAGACTAGCCTACTCGGTAGAGCGTTTTAAGAGAAAGTGCAACTCATCCCTCCCTCTTCCCACCGCCACCAACCCACGGAGCCGAGCATGTGTGGATGATTAGGTACGGTCGGGAGCTACCTAGGTTGGATTCCGGTGATAAGATTCCGAGTCCTAAGGCTAAAAGAGGGGGAGAGCTCCGCAGGGCCGCAGCCTAATGTTACGGAGCAGTGGAAGTACGGAGTACAGTACCTCCGTAGCGGGATGGTGGGATGCGGGATGCGGGATGTTCCGACGTCCACTCCCGTTTTCCCATTATTGTTATATCATCATCGTCGTCGTCGGTGGATCACGCATATTTATTATTCATCCATAATCACGGGGTGCGGGTATGGGGCACGGGAGCGGAATGGGGTAGTAGTGGATATCTGGGGACACTGCTGGAGAATGGAGATACCCCTCCCTTAAGTACTGTATGGAGTAGAATAACTTATATTATTTTTACCCGCGTGCTGCCGTCTTTGTTGTTGTTGTTGTGGGTGTCTGTTCCGAGTATCCTGAGAGAATGATAATAATGATTTTTATTTTGTGTAAGAATAATATAAATGCGTAATAATACATATATAATGTTATGTGATAGGTAGATTATAGGTATATCCCTCACATATACATGTCCTCTAACCAATCTCTGTTATTCCCAAAATACGTAGACGAGGAGCAAGCCGTCATACAGAGAGAAGGGGAAAAGTTTGCTTTTTCCGGATGGGACGTGTATACAGAATAATTCTGTTGTTTCACGCAGGTAGGTGTGATCCTCTCTGCGCTATTATATACTTCTTTATTACGCTTCTTTCGATGATCTCACAAAAAGGGAGTGTCTCAGTGAGGGAAAATCTGGAAAAAGGAAGCCCTTGTTCTAGAACATGGCTCATGTACGGAGTACTCCATGCGGAGAACGCCGGACTTGCTCTGTGCGTGAACTATTGACACTGTTTTACTCCGTATTCTGTTTCTTGATCTTTGGAGGTTGCTCCCTGACAAACAGGACAAACAAATGTACGGTGTAGGGTGCACGGTGCCTCTGATCAAAACCAAAGGGCGGGAGGATTCAAAACCCGACTGGAGCCCTTGAAAAAAAATAATCATGAACATTATTCTTACTTCCCTGACTACTATTGTACTGCGCCGATCCGCTTCGCTTCTTTCTCTACCTACGGCTTACTTTCAAGCGCTCCTGGTTTGCTGCGACTGACACCTCAGAACCAAAAAGGCGGACACTCGACAGTCAGCACGGTGTGTCATTGTGGCTGGGCGGACCAATGAGCGTACGGCGATAAGGAACCGGCGGCCGGTGCGCGGATCGGACCAGACCACCTCCACTTACGTATTCGATTTCCTGTTTCATCTACGTTATGAGTCTTTTTTATTTTTTAGACCCTCAACTTTTCTTGGTTGGTTTTTGTTGTTGGCTTTTGCGCATTTTGCGGTGAGGGGAAAATAATTAAATGAAACAGAGGGATTTGTCTTCTTTCTACGGAGGACTCCGTACTCCGTATTCACGTCTCTGCGAGCGACTCGCGTGGCGCGGATCCGGTCAAAAGGCTGAGAAGACTGGATCCGATCTTCAGGCTCGAACTTTCGGTGTCGGCAGCCCACCGTCCAGAGGCCGCTGGCTGTGAGCGGCTAGATCCTTCCATGATCCCAGCATGATCCATATGAGACTCGATGTACCAGAAGATTCATGTTTCTGCAGAGAGCACCGAACCATCTTTCGAGTCGACAGCGATCCTGGTTCCTGCTGCTATTTCTGTTTCATGACTCTGTGTCTCAGGCGGCTCTGAGTCCTGGCGTCCCGGGACTCCGCCACCCTCAGCCCTGTTTCTCCCGAGCCCAGTTTTCGCCGCCGCAGTGGCAGGGCGCAAATCCTGCCCTTTGCGGCGTTGCCGGTCGGGAAGACGATCCAGCGATCGGACGCTAAGGCGGTGCGCCACCCGTGCGCGGCCTTGCCGTTTCCGGCGTCGGGAACCTGTCGCGGCCGGTCTCGGGGGGACGCAGCAAGCCGGCGTCGCTTCCCGCCCTTGGCCTTCGAGAAGAACGACGTCGAGTCGCGTCGCGGGTCTCCACGCCCCACGCCAATAATAGCTCATTCCAGTGGTAGTATTATGATTATTATTTCTGACCGTACGCGGTAATCGTGATTACCGGCGGTTGGTCCTCGTAAGAATAATATCCCTGTCTGTCGGGCGAGAGGGATTATTCCACGCGGGGAAGGGTGGATGGGCGTGTAAGAATGAGAATTCGAGTTTCTCAGGCCCGAGGCATGTATCGTGACCCTTATCGTTATCATCCTCGCAGGGTATATTCCTGCCGTCAAAGGATCGTGTAAGCGCCGCGCGCATCCCAGGGAGGGCGCGACGCGGCTTGCCGGTCTGAAGGGCTGAAGGAGAGACCAGTCGCCATCATCGCCAGCCAGCCAGTGGAGTCTCTGCCCCGATGGCGCTACGGACCACGCGACAGGCGGGGATGTCGAACTGCAACAACAAATGACGGCGGACTTATTATTTACTCCTGCAGCCCTTCAGGCACAGTCGCAGAGGGACTGGACTCCATACTTGGGCACCCGCGTGTCGGGCAGCTCCGCAAAACACGCCATCTCCATGATGATAATAGTGATATATGGTTTTCCGTCGAGCGCGAATACCCGATGATGACGGATGGCAGGGGAACTGCTAGAGACTGGATCCCAGCAGATGGCATAGCATGGAGCAGCTGCTGCGGCAGGGGTTTGCCCTGGCACATGCGCAGCTGGCGAGTAAGCAGTGGGTGGCATCCCGCGGCATGCAGACGCAACAGGTAGGGTGCTATGTAGCAGTACCTGGTGGTAGTGGTATGTATGTACAGTACCCAGGGAGTACGTCCCCGTTGATCAGGTACATGGCATCTGTCATCGGCCTGGCCCTTTACCAACGTGCCACATAGCGTGAGCGCCTTCGGAAGGAAGGTGGTCTGCAGCCGGCGGTTCTCAAGTAGAAAATCTACTTCGTATCAAGTACATGAGGAGCCCAGATATGATGCAACATCGTGCAAGGGCCGTGGGCGTGGGGTTGATCGGGAGCAGGGAGGGGGTATCTGGGCTGAACGCATCAAGGCTGAGGATGGGGTAGAAAGTTAGAGACCCTTGGATACTGGGCAGATGGGTAGATATCGGCAAAAGGCTGCGGCGATGATCATGTCAAGCGTAACCAGTAATACGGCCCTCGATACGGGCCCGTACGGCGCAGGTACAGTAACGGGCGGCAGGAGAGGGACAGAACGGGCAACTCAGACGCAGATGATGCTGATGGCAATGCGACGACCACCGTTTTTGCCGGAGCCCAGAAGGCAGAGGCACAGGGGAATCATGCCCCCAGACTCCAGAGATCGTCCCTGTCGCGCGCGAACGGAGCAGCATGGCCCGTGTTGCGTTCGAAGGCGAGACAGGCAGAGGAGCGGCCCAGCAACGGACCCAGAGGGCTCACGGGACGAGCGAAAAGATATCTGCGCCGTCCCCCCACCCCGGCAGAGCCACCTCTCTTCCTCTCTCCACCACTTAACTCTTCTCTTCTCTTTCGAATATATCTTTTCCCCAGGCCCTCTCTCTTCACCAGGACCCCGTCTCCCCACTGATCTCTCCGTTATCTCTAACTCTTTCTCACTCTCTCTCCGTACTTGGTTCTTATTGCATCTCTTATCCTGCCCTTGCCCTCTCCACACACATTCCGTCACCATGGTAAGATTCCGCTGCCCTCCGTCATGACCCACGACCGCTCGATGATGAATTCATCGCACTGACATGTCCAATTGCACAGGCTGACCGAGAGACTGTCATCTCCAACACGGAGAATGTGCGTTGTTCCTCACAGCCCTGAGCAGCCGCAGCAGCAGCTGCGGTGGTTCCCCAAGATCTCTCTCTCTCTCTCTCTCTCTCTCTCTCATACTGACTTTTCCGGTGGCGACAGCTCATGAAGTACATGAGCCTCGACCAGAGGGGCAAGGTCATGGCCGAGTACGTCTGGATCGACTCGGTCGGCGGTGTGCGCTCCAAGACCAAGGTATGCACTCTTCTTGACAGTGATGTCCTCGCGTGTGTGCGTCGTCGTGGGCTGCAGATCCGGGCTGGACGCCTTGCGCTGCGGTTGGCCCTGGTCCGTCTCCCAGAACAGGGCCGTCCCCTGCAACCACGCCCACGCCAGCCCTTATCTCTCTCCAGCCTAGCCCTCAGCCCACCCCTCGATAAGCCACGCGAGGGTGCCATGCTCCCCGCCCTATCACAGCTGTCATCCTGTGTCACCGTCACGATGGCTTCTGTCGGGGGCCGGGGATATGGCTTGTGTGTGTTCTGTATGTGAGATAGGTCAACCCGTGCTGACTTGACGCTCTCCAGACCCTCCCCAAGCCCGTCAAGTCCGTCGATGAGCTGCCAGAGTGGAACTTTGACGGCTCCTCCACCGGCCAGGCCCCCGGTGACAACTCCGACGTCTACATCCGCCCCGTGGCCATCTTCCCGGACCCCTTCCGCCGCGGTGACAACATCCTCGTCCTCTGCGAGACCTGGGACGCCGATGGCAGCCCCAACAAGTTCAACTACCGCCACGAGGCCAAGCGCCTGATGGACGCCCACGCCGAGCACGAGTTCTGGTTCGGTCTGGAGCAGGAGTACACCATCCTCGGCCCCGATGGCTGGCCATACGCCTGGCCCAAGGGCGGTTTCCCCGGCCCCCAGGGTCCTTACTACTGCGGTGTCGGTACCGGCAAGGTCCACTGCCGTGACGTTGTCGAGGCGCACTACAAGGCCTGCCTGTACGCCGGCATCAAGGTCTCCGGTATCAACGCCGAGGTCATGCCCTCCCAGTGGGAGTACCAGGTCGGTCCTTGCGAGGGCATTGAGAGTACGTCACCTGTCCCTTTATCTACTTGATGACGGCGAAGTACTGACCGTCTGCAGTGGGCGACCAGCTCTGGATGTCGCGTTACATCCTCCACCGCGTCGCGGAAGAGTTCGGTGTCAAGATCTCCTTCGCTCCCAAGCCCATCCCCGGCGACTGGAACGGCGCCGGTCTGCACACCAACGTCTCCACCAAGGAGATGCGCGCTGAGGGTGGCATCAAGCACATCGAGGCCGCCATGAAGAAGCTCGAGGCCCGTCACTTCGACCACATTGCCGTCTACGGTGAGGGCAATGAGGAGCGCCTCACCGGCCGCCACGAGACCGGCTCGATCGACAAGTTCACGTACGGTGTCGCCGACCGTGGCGGCTCCATCCGTATCCCCCGCCAGGTCGCCAAGGACGGCAAGGGCTACTTCGAGGACCGCCGACCAGCCAGCAATGCTGACCCTTACCAGGTCACCGGTATCATTGTTGAGACTGTAAGTTCTCGTCGACCTCAAATCCTGTCATTCAGTGCTGACTCGATCCAGCTCTGCGGTGGCGTTTAAAAAAAAAAAAAAAGGAACCATTATGTCTTAACAAACTCGTATACCCTGGCGTCAACTAGGAGTAGAACAAGAGGGCGGCACGGCAGCGGTGGAAGAAACTGTAGATCATCTTTCCTTTCTGGTGATATATTGAGGGTTTTCCCTGCCATAGCCTGCTTTGTCTTTAATTCTCTCCCTTGTTGTTGAATTCCCCTTTTTAATTCCTGGTTACATCCTCATGTCGTCATGTTTGTTACGCGGAGCATAGATAGCTGGTTCTGGTAAATCCATACGGTCTAGTTAGTTCTTTGTACAGCATTATTCTTTATTTGGTGCGTATCCGATACGTGTACCCCGGATTCGAGTACGTCATGGGTGGGTAGTCGTGTTACTTGTATGCAGTGGAACGTGTCTGATCTGGGGATGGTTATGGTATGACAGACTGGAGCGGACATCTCATCTCAGCTCAGCTCAGCTCCTGTGCTGAACGAACTAAATAATGTAGCCTGCCTGCTTCTCATCCGAATGAGTTTTGAGTCATGGTTTCTTGTGTTTTTATCTACACGCTTTGGGTATTGAGTCCTGGGCGAGCTGGGTGCCTGGCGGGCTGGCTGGCTGGACTCCTTGGAGCTTAGAGTCGAGACTGCTTGTATGTGCTGTACATGTACTGTACATACATAACCTTTGCTTGCTTGTCTGCCTGGTTGTCTGGGATCTGGTTGTCTGCCTATTGTGCAGGTATGTAGGTGGTAGGTTAAGTAGGTAAGGTAAATACAGGTAAATAGGCACCGGTGCGAAACGAATCGGATTGGTTTCTCTATATTTGATTGATTGATTGATTGGTTGGTTGATTGGTTAATGGCGAGAAGAGTAATGTAATCAAGCCTGGCTCAGTGTGAGGATTTTTTTTGTGGTATCTTTGCATTGCATTGCATTGCCGCTGGCCTTTTTTTGATATTGATTCTTTAGCTTGTCCCCTGCCTATGTATATGTACCGTGGACAGTACTACAGTCTACTGTGTACTGTGCTTATTATTAGGTTGATTAATCTTAGACGATTGACTCTGTGTGTATGTATGTGAGTGAGAGCGTGAGATTTCTCTATCTATACCTACCTACCTAACTTTCAAGGTATGTACTCTGTAATGTACAGTACAGAGTAGATAGATAGTAGAGTAGACGGGAACATGGCTAATCTATTAGTCTATCTGTTTATCTACATTCTACAGTATATATATAGCTGGACCTAACTAAGGTTAGGTGACTAGGTAGGTTGTGACTTCTGTGGTCAGCGCTTTTTTTTCTCCAGCTCTCTACGATAACTAACCTGACCCTCTTTAATAATAGATGGTGTTGTTTTCTGTCTGCCTGTCACTTTCTCTCTTCTTCTGTTCTGTTCGGTGATCAGAGGGTTAGGGGTTAGGTAGATAGGATCAATGTTAAGCTTGAGGATTTGGATTTTTTCTCCTTTTTCTGTTTATTTTTTTTTCTCTTTCTTTCTTTTTCTTTCTTTTTTTTTTAAAAAAAGTTGTTGTTGAATTCAGTTTCTGGATTTAATTGAATAAAAAACATCATTGATAACACCCATCTGTCTCTGTACTGTACACATCACATCACATTACTCGTGGGTAGAAAGAGAGAGATCCCGCCCAGTCAGCTGCTATGGAACTTCCGTCGTAACTCACTAAGCCTCTACGTAGAGTAGGGAGGGTGGCCGAAGGAAAGGAAGACAGTACGGCCACGTAATAGCCTAGGAGAGAGTAAACAAAGAAAAAAATATCGATTTACCCGACGCGTATACATGAAGAAGATAACACAAAGGAAGGAAAGGAAAGGAGTATTCGAGGATCACCCTGGACCTGGTGTATACCCAGCGAGAACAGAACCCGTCGAGCAGCCTCCTAGGCAAAATGAATCTCCCAAAACGGCACGTAGAGAGAGATACCTATGAGGTAGAGTTGGGTTCTAGGGGGAAAACAGAGTGCATATATATATATGTATATATACCGAAGATTAAGTCTCCCTCAGAGGGCCAGAGGATCCAGAGGACCTGCCTGCCAAAATTGCTCCGATACACCCATTACTGCATGTCTGTTTGTGACAAGTTGCGTCTTGCTTAATTAATTGGATCCAACATTCCACTGACTTTCAGAATCGCTGATGCCCGTTGCATTTGCTTATTTTTGGCAAATATCTTAGTTGTTCTGTGCGATATCCATTCTGGAATTTAGTTAATATTACGCGCAATTAGATTAAAATCGTCTCGGTGATTATTAGGAGACATATCCAGCTTTCTGAAACGAACTTTTTTTTAAAGCTGAAGAAAACAGAAACCACACGTAGCCATTTCTCCAACGAAAGATTTCAAAATGTCGGGTATCTATAAGTACAGTCTGCCGCTGCAGCGGCTAAAAGATGAGGCGGATCAGTCATGTCGAACTTGTCTTCAGGACGGAGAAGAGAGAGATATACCGAAAACTCCCGGACGGATTTGAAACTAATAACGAATCCTACTTCTTGAAGAAGCTTGTAATCTTTTGTGACCTGTCTGTCTGCTGGTTTCCACCCGAGGCTTCCTTGCGTGTTGCACTCCGAGTTTTCCTGGTTGGAGTGGTTTCTCTCGCCTCGGGAGGGGAGACTGAAACCTTCCTCTTTTTCTCTTGGGAAGGGGTGTCTTTATCATCAGCGTCGCTAGGGGGGTGTTCCCTTTTGATTCCCTTCGTTGAAGGGGTTTCCGTTTCTTCTTCCTCTTTAGGCACCGGCACCGGGGCATTATCCTCGCTCCATTCGTGGTCTTTCGTCTCGCGCTCCTCTGTTTTATCATGGATGATCCTCGTCTCCCGATCACCTGTAACTTTCTCAGGAGCCAGAGCCTTGGACATCTCTTCGTCCGTTTTCCCCTCCTTCGCTTTCTTGCCCGCGTTGGCGAAGAAGCTGGCGATGCTCTTCTTGTTCTCCTTGCTGTCTAGCGGGAGTATGAAATCGGGAGAGTTGTTGCCGACTTTCCCGACCTCCTTGGGGACTGGGTAGCATTCCAGCTCGCCCTCGTAGGGCTTCAGGAGGGACTGCAGCTCCTTGGACCAGGTCACCCGGGTGGGGTCCAGCCAGGTCTTCATCGCGTCGCTGCCGGGTTCGAGGATCACGGGCATCCGGTCGTGGATAAATCTGAGGTAGGAGTTGGAGGAGGTGGTGATGATGGTGTATGTGTATACTTTCTCGTCGGATCCTGTTGCCAACCTCACATCAGCGAATTTATTCATAAATGCCGTTTTCGCTTCGGAGATGAAATAATCCAGACAATTGATCGCATATATGTTATTATCATGGTCGTACCTTCGAACTTGACACAGTCCCACAGTCCAGCAAAGTACATGAGGTCCCCGTCCTTGCGCTTGATGTAGTGCGGAATCTTCTCCTTCCCCCCGGGGCCCTTCTTCAGCCACTCATAGAACCCCTGGCAGACGACGACGCAGCGCTTGCGTCTCTTCATGCTCGTCCACATGCCTCGGTCCTCGATCAGCGAGTCATCGCGGCAATTGATCGTGCGCATCATGGAGCCGTAGTCGGGCTGGCGCTTGGTCCAGAACGGGATCAGCCCCCACTTCATCGCCTGCAACTTGTATCGGATTTTCTTTTCCTGCTCGTCGAAGAGATCTTCTTGAGCGATGATTTTAGCACTGTTTTCTGCTGCTTCATGCTGCTCTTGCAGTACCCCGTCGACGACGGCATCCTGCTGCCCTTCCTCGTAACCGCGGTCTAGCGTGTCGGCGCGGTAGACGACCCCGTTGTAGCCTGGCGCGAAGTTGTAGGTTTCTCTCACTTCGTCATCTTCGGGCGCGTCGTCAACAGGCATTCCCCGTTGCTCGAGCCTTTCCCGAATGTAGGCCAGGCGCTGTAGAGAACGAAATCAGTAAATGGGAATGGCTTTTGAGGGTTTATTTATTGGTCGAGACGTACAACCCCTAGAGAGTATCGTCCACACATTTTTTTTGAGAATACACGGCCTAAAGGAATTAAGGGCAAGCAGATGCGCCCATGAATAAACGCGTTTAAAAGCAATGGTTGGATGCGGCGTCCCTCATTGCGCGTGCGCGCGGTTAGGAGATTCCCCGCGGATTTCCAATTCCAGACGTCATACGCGGAGCTTGGACCATCGGCGACCCGATCAGAAAACGAACTCCAACCGTGCGCATCTCCCCGATAATAATAACTGCAGACAACGCTCTCTCTGCCTGCCCTGCCTTTGAGCCGCTCTTTTTTCAATCAACTCTGTCCTATGCGTTGTCCAGGCATCCAGTCAAGAGTCCTTGTATCTATGATTTTTTTGAATAATTAAATTTTCTCTCGTTTCCCTGGCGGCTCAACTGGCCATGTTCAATCGAGCCTCGCGGCGCATTCCTTGCGCCTTCAACCCCGCGAAGATACCACATCACCACGCATCGTCTCGATCGCTCTTCACCACCAGCAGACCCAGTCCTATCCGTTCTAAATATGGTCGCCAGCCAACTTCATCACAGCTTCTTCCCCCGACGCAATACCCGCGGACCCAGGCCCGCCTCCTCACGTTCGTCCAACGGGTGAAACGCGGCCTCCGCGAAGGCTCCAGGGGCATATGGCGCAAGAACCCCATCCTCTTCCCGTTCGCGGTCGCGTCTGCCGTCAGCGGGGCCGCCTTCTTCGCATACGTGATCTACGTCAAGGTCACACGGATCGATCCGCAGTTCCACAACTTCCCGCCCGAGGTCGCGGATGCCCTGCGCAGCGCCATCTACTGGACCGAGATCGACCTGAAGCCGACCAAGGCGCTGGAGTGGTACAAGGAGGCGCTGCGCGTTGCGCTGGAGAAGGGGATGCATCCGTTCTCGGATGAGGTGGTGGGCATCAAGCTCCAGGTTGCGCTGATGCTAGAGAAGGCGGGGCTGGTCGACCCTGCGGTGGAGGTCCTGGAGCGGACCAAGGCGGAGTGTCTGGACTGGGTGGAGAGGGGGAGGAGAAGGAAGATGATCAGGGATCGGGAACTTGCGGGCAAGAAAGAGAAGGAGAAGGAGAAGGAGAAAGAGACGATTACGATCGACGATCCGGATGTGCTCGAGGCGGAGCGGAAGAGAAAGGAGCAGGAGGAGTGGGAGGAACGGCAAACCGACAAGATACTGAAGAAGGTTGTCGGGATGCATATCAAGCTCGCGGAGCTATACGCGAGCGACTACATCCAGGACGAGAAGAAAGCGGAGGCCGCCCAGGTCGCGGCCGTCGAGCTGTGTCTCAAGGAGATGAGGCGGCGCCAGAGCCTCGGTCTCCCCGTCGGCGGCGGGTCTGCCGACAACGACGCCTGGATGAATCTCACGGAGATCGCGACAGCCATGGAAGAGCTGGCCTCGACCTACTCGAAGCAAGAGAAGCACGAGCTCGCGATCCCGCTCTACATGCAGGCGCTGGCCATGATCAAGGAGCATGAGGGCGAGTCCACGACCTGCAAGCAGGTCGTGCTTCTGAACAACGTTGCCAGCGCGATGGCGGGACAAGCGCAGAAGCCCCTGCGTGCGTCGAAGGTCAACCCGTCGAATCAGCCTTTGACCCGCGAGCAGATCATCGATTCCGCCAAGCAGTGGGCGCAGAAGGCTCTCGATGTTGCCGCCAAGATTCAGCCGCCCATCAGAGACCAGGACTGCGACGTATCGTGCGTGGCTGCAAGCTATAACCTGGGGGAGCTGGCTGAAATGCTGGACCAGCATGGGGAGGCCGAGAAACGGTATCGGGAGGCGAAGGCCCTGGCTGAGGGGATAGGATTCGAGGACGGCGTCGCGAGGGCAGATACGGCCTTGAAGAGGCTAGCAAAGAAGAAGTGAAGAGTCGGCTCCTTTCTCTTCTTATATACGGACATGTAGCATAAACTGTATAGAAAATCTTCCGGATGGCCCAGTCTGGCTAACGGTCAATTCCCAATGAGTCAGGTTTCCCACTCTACAAAGGGATTTACATTACAGTACAGAATTAGGAGCCACATCATGCCCTAATGCTGGTGAAACCCGATATCCGGTGGTATAGGCCGATCCCTGAAGGGCTCGGAGAAAACCGACCACTCGAGGGTCTGGAATGAGAGCAATGAGGATATGAACTTTTTGATGTCTTTATGAATGGTATTAGAACATCACACGGCATCCTTCTCAAGGTTCCAGACATTCGATTTTTATGAAATCGAGTAAGCCAGGCATGTCAGGAAAATCCGGCCACGGAAGATCTTGGTCCGGTCCAGAGTGTTTTCATTGCTCATCGCTCATCCATCCCAACCATTCCGTTCCTCTTTTTCATCCCTCCCTTCCGCAACGGTCCTCATCTACGCCCGCGACATAACACCCCAAGCGCGGATCTTGTTGTCGGTGTAACCAGCGAACAGGGTCTGGCCGTCCGCGGACCACGCCAGGCTGACACACTCCGGCTCGCGGCTCTTCTTGCCCTTCTCGACGTACTCAGGCTTGAGCTCGTCAACCTTGCTCTTCTTCTCAAGGTCGAAGATGATGATGCTGCTGCTGGTAGCGGCGCAGAGCCAGTATCTGTTGGGAGAGAAGCAGAGGGCGTGGATCTCGTCACCGGCCTGGAGGGAGTAGAGGTGCTTGGACTCGTTAAGGTCCCAGAGCATGGTGGTGCCGTCCTTACCACCGGAGGCGCAGAGGGAACCATCGGGAGAGATGGTAACGGTGTTGATGTAGCCAGTGTGGCCGATGTGGTCGGTCTGGAGGCGGCAAGTAGCGAGGTCCCAAACCTGGAGATTCAATATTAGCCAATTGGCGCATAAAAAATCTGACGGAGCCGAAAACAGCAATTGATATATAAATAGACGGTCCATCAGGGTATGTGGTGTTCGTTTGTCTCATAGCCTCTCTCAAGGCTCTGAAGTAGCAAATACAATGCAAAACATCATTTGGACCAAAAATTCCAGGGAGCACTGAGTCAATTGGACAAAAACGCACCTTCACAAGCTTGTCCCAGCCAGCGGACACGATGACGGGGTTCTGAGGGTTGGGGCTGAAGCGCACGCACGACACCCACTCGGTGTGGCCCTTGTCGGTGATGGTGTACTTGCAGTCTCCAAGGGTGTTCCACAGCTTGATCGTGCGGTCACGAGAGGCAGAGACGATCTGGCGGTTGTCGGCGGAGAAGGAGACAGAGAGGACATCGTTGGTGTGGCCAACGAAGGTGCGGGTGGTTTCACCGGTCGAGAGCTCCCACAGACGCAGGGTCTTGTCCCACGAAGCAGACAGCGCGTAGGCACCATCAGAGGAGATGACCTGCAGCGACAGCGGTCAGCCATATCTCCGCCCAAATCTCTCAAAAAGACTCTCCAGAGCGTACACAGTCGGAGACGATGTGGGAGTGGCCGCGAAGGCTTCGCTTCGGGTAACCGTAGGCCTGGTCGTCTCGAGTGAGGTTCCAGATGATCAGGGTCTTGTCGCGACTCGCAGAGAGCAGCATGTTCGGGCTATCAATTGCAGTCAGAATCCATTGCTCCTCGAGCAAACGACCAATGTGCGACTGGTCCCCTTACTTCTCGAGCGAGGTCGCCAGGGCGGTAACCCAGCCATTGTGGCCCTCGAGGGTTCCACGGAGGATCAGCTGCTCAGCCATGATCGGGAGTCTGGAGAGATGCAGGAACCTCGAGACGGAGGAGGAGGAGGAGGATTAACGGGCGGAGCGATGTCGTTGACTCTGGGGCTGGGATAAATTCACAACGGCAGCAGCGAAAAGCAAAGCAGCGAGTAAGGTGCCCGGGTAAGCCCTAAGCGCACTTTGCGCGGTTTGTGTGGGCGCGCGCGAGCCCTAAGCCTAAGCCTAAGCGAGGGGCACACGCGCACGTGGCTTGGTCGGCGCTTAGTCAGCAGCACCTCGGCCCCGGAGGTTTCCGCGCATCCTGATTGGACGGGTATAGATACCTACCTAAGGCACACTGGATATCTACTGCACAAGTTCGAGATATCTCACCTGGACTACCATCGTATCATTGATTATCATTAATATCATTAAGAAAAATAAGAGCGTCTCTCATCTAACTCTTCCCATCTAAGATCTAGGTCTTTATCATCCCAGCCCATTTGTGTACCGGTTAATACATAGAAAAATGCGTCATGTAGCCAACCCGGAGGCATTGCGAAAGAAATAACCGATTATTAACCTCCACTAGAATCTATAATGCTCTCCGCGTAGGACATGATTTGCGGCTCTAGTTGCCGCCCAGTCTGTGAGTGCCTTGATGACATCTAGGATGCCAGTGCTGCCCAGTCAACTCGTGGATTCCCTCCGGTATGGATTGCTCTCTGTACCAGGTTCATGAGTGGCCGCTCGTCAGTAACGCCCGGTCCACGTAATTGGCGCGGCGAGGAAATATTCCCAGATTCGGAGAATTCCCCAGTTGGGAATCTTCCAATCTGACTATTTATATAGCCATCTCTTCTTTGACGGACCAACCAGTCCGCTCACGATCGACACCCCGAACTGGAATACGGAAAGCATGGGTTGGAGTCCGCAGCAGTCTGATGGAGCTGTGAGAATATGGTATTCCAGTCGCCATGACAAGTTTTCCAGACGCCCACTGGACGTCCAGAATCCGTACGAAGCATGGAGGGCCTCAAAATTGGTATGCACTGCTTTTTAGTGCACTTTCTGCGGCTTGTCGTTATATGCCGTGCAAGTGCGCTTCATGTTGTCCGCAACACGTAATGGAAAAGTCGATCACAGGAAGATAAGTGACTTCGGAAGCCATGGCAGCGAGAGTTCTGTCGCCTGGATTGGGAAGGCGCTAGGACCAGGGACCATGAATTTTTCTTCGCATCTCTCGTAGAACTACCTTTGACATTTTCGAATGGCAGAAACAATTCGAATTGGTCTAAGAAGACAATCCCTGCAGTTTGCGTACGGTGATGACAAGCACGCGATCACCGTCCTGATTTGCGTATGGATTGTCCGGCAAGGCAGAAGATGGCCCGTTAAAATACGCAGCATCCATACCGGGAGAATAGATCGTTCAAGGCCTTGATAGAGTTGAGTCCTTCAGGGTCCATGCCGTTTCAGAAAACGTCTGTAATGATTCGATCCCATGTCCTTTCGGCGGCGTCTGGCGGTCTGAGTGAATCGATTGAGCTGGTCGAGGAAGAGAAAGCACGAGACCCTAAAGGACTACGCTTAGCGGAAAATGTATGCTCCCGCGATAGCATCGCGTTCAAACTGGCCTTGAGCTCAGCATTCTCTCTCTTTAATCTTGCATTCTCCTCCCTTAGAGAGTCCAGCTCTCGCAGCGATCGACTGTTCGATTCAAGCTCCGCCATCATTGCTCCTAGTCGATGAAGTAAATCCTGGCGATACTCTTGGTGAGGCGGAAAGCCTCCATACTCTCTTAAGAACTCTCTTGCCCGCCCAAGAGGGTCAAGTGTCGCTGGGAACGAGGGAGGGCCCAAGATGCTTTGTCGGCCGCCAGGATCCGGAGTCAGTTGTATCTGCGGGCATCTGAAGCCCAAAGGAGTGCCTCCTCTTGCTGCTGGTGACCCGTGGTCACTGCCCGAGTTGTGAGCCAAGGAAGCGGCGTGCCTCTCTGCTTCTGTCACGCTGGGAGAAGCGCTCCGTGAAACATTGGCTGATGGTACACGGGAGGAGGGTACCTCTGGAGGCGAGATATCCCACTGCTTCTCCCTGCAGGAAGGGCAATGGAAACTCTCCAGGGTGTCCACTGCTGGCAGCTCCGGAAGGCATGAGACATGATAAGATCTACAGCACGTCTTGCAGAAGATCAGGTTGTCTGGCTTTCGACATTCGGAGCAGATGAAGTTGTGAGGTCTTCCGGCTTCTATAAAGGCGTTAGCCTATCCAAGCCAAGAGTTGAAAGCTCTCGATCTCGAGGTAGACTGACTGATCCATTCAAAATAAATCTGGCTCTGTTCAGGCCGGGAAAAGGCTCGCGTGGTGACGCTCCCAGACGTCAAGGGCAAGGCACCGCGCGTATTTGGAGCTGCCTCTGCGCTCAAGCCATTCGGCGTCCCAACGTCGCCAGGCATTCGACGCTTGACGGCCAACTGGTCCCGGTCTGTCAGCCCGGGACGACCGAGAGGAGAGACGGAGCCGAGTCCCGATGGGCGGAGCATGGCTGACTTATATCCCGCGGGGATATGCTAGGCAACATGCAATCCGCCCCTTGAAGCCGGCCTCAGTCTCGGGAGAGGCATGGCGTCAAGGCGGGGAGAGGAGATAGTTCTGTTTCTGCCGTTGTTTCTGGCGGGCGGTGGAGCGCGGTGGAGCGCGGCCGCGGTCGAGACGGGCGCCGCGCCCGAGTTTCTCCCGGGCCCCGGGCCTAGCCGGTCACGTGCGGGACACTCCTGATAATCGATCCCTTCGTGCTCCCCTCGACGAACAGCACCTCGGGCGGTAGTGCTGTTCCCTGGCGACGATAAGGTGTCAGCGCGCTGCCTGGTCCTATAAGACCGGCCATGTCCTCTTTTTCCACGTTTCCCCGAGATTTCATGCTTTTTTTGAAGCGGATTGTGCGACTTCCAAACCTGGGCTCATGCAATACCACACCAATACCCTAACTTTCTCTGTTCGGTTCTGACAGGCCTGGGAACACCACTCTGCCAACCACGCAGAAGAAAAGAAGGTGTATTTATTGCTGTAGAGCATCGGTGATAAAGTGCAATGCCCGGGGTCCCGTCCAACAGAGCTTGTGAGCGATGTAAACAGCGCCATCTTAAGGTTCGTTCTACCTGGAGATTCTTATGATCATGCTCGGCGGCTCAGATAAATCAGTGCGATGAGACTCGCCCGGGTTGTCGGCGTTGTGCTGCTGCCGGCATCGAATGCCCAGGCTACGTGCAGACACGTAAGTTTATAGACGAGGGTGCTACCGTAAGACGTCGGTATGCCCCGTACCAGAAGAGCACGCCCAAGTCCAGTTCTGCTTCTACGGCCTTCACAGAGACGGTGAGCCTTCCTGATTTTTGACTCCTGTGATCTTCTCTCATTGTTCGTCCAGGCTGTCCGTGAGAATGCCTCGAGTCCAAACAAGCAATCGAGACAAGAGGCACTGGATGCCGATCGCCAGGGCACTGAATCGCATGTCGCCGTATCTCCCGTCCAGCAAAGCCGGTCAGAAAATGGCTCCTCCGCCGGGGAAGCAGCGCAGCAGACTGGAACAGGCAATTCCGGCCCGGATGCTGCAGAGAGTGGTCCAGCTAATTTTGGCTTTGAGCTCTCCCTTCCAACTGCTGAAAAGTGTTCGCCCCAGCAGCCACAAGGCCTTGGCAGTATCGTTGGTCTGGAGACATATGGCGAGGAAAACTCCAGTCCCTTGCCCAGGAGCGACGCCCTTGGTCTATCAACTGGACCTTATAGTAGCGCACTGCTCAGCACCCTGAACTCGACATTCACGACAACATTCGACCAGCACGCATCTTATCCAGCGCTTCAATCACCCGGTGACTTGTTACCTCAAAAGAATGACGACAACGAATTCTCTGACATTCTCTCCGAATTCATGATAGGCAGTGAACATGAAATGGCTTTTCTCATGAGACACTTTTCAGAAGTTCTAGGACCATGGTAAGCCTGGCAACGTTCAAAGGAAAGTTTTCTGGATTGCTTATGGGAGCCGCAGGTTGGATCTCTTCGACACAGGAAGATTTTTTTCATCTCTTGTGCCAATCAGGGGGTTAAGCAGTCCACTTCTTAAGTATGCTGCTGCGGCTGTAGCCGCAAAGCACTTGGGTCGAGTCAAGGGAGCAAAGCTCCTTTTAGGAAGTGGGCTGTTTACTCGCCCGGCGACTATGGAGGTTTACCCAAATGCCTCGCGAGTCGATTGGTTCTTCAAAGCAGCCAACTACTATCATCAAGCCATTTTTTATTTGAAGCAGGCTCTTCCAGGCGGATTCACATCTGCACAGTGTTCCGATGCTCAAGAGACACCTATCCGGATCGTCAACCAGTGGTTGAGTCTGAACTCTGTGACCACAGGGAACATGTCACGTATGGAGTCGACACCAACTGCCGCAACGCTACCATCAACTACGGCAAATATCGATGACCTGTTGGCTACTGCGTCCATTCTTTCCCTTTATGAATTCCTCGACGCGCCTGGACCGGAATGGGAATCGTGAGTCACTTTCATATCTATTGCCTGAGATTAAATGAGGTCGCACACTAAATGTTTCATCACAGGCATTTGAACGGACTACAGTCTCTACCAGAATATCTCCAGCCAACGACTGCCAATGTACAGCGTAACTCATCTGTATTTTCACAGGCCACCAGGGCTGCATTCTGGGTTTTTGCTCGTGAAGACTACGTGGCATCTTACATCAACCGAACGAAAACACGGTTAGATCCCGAAAATCTGCAAATTTGGCGAGCTGCTGGGATACCGATCGACGAGCAAGGCATTCTTCGGCTAGAGAACGGCGCCTCCCTTGGGTACCAACAAGAACCACCACCATTGACGAAGGAAGACATGGCGGCAAATGGCCTAGTCTGGCTCTTGTTGAAACTCGTCAATTTCCTGGCTAAAAGCAAAGAGTCGCAGCTGGCACAGTGGGCAACACCGTCATCCGTGATGTCCAACGGCATGGATTCGCCGCAGGTTTCTACGCCTCAATCATCCTATCCCGCAACCACCGTATGGCTGAAACTCTGTTGGGAGTTTCAAACCTGGTTTGACGGTCTGCCAGAGACATTTCGCCCTTGCATTCGGCTCGAACAGCCGAGGGATCTGTCCAGGTCCCCAGACGCGATGACACCCCTCCCGTTTCCCGAGATATTCTACAGTGTACCGACTTGCGCCGCTACCATGCAGCATTATCACTTCGCCCGCATCGCACTTTTGCTGAACAGACCTCCAGACGTGGTCACGGGACCTAGCACCGCGCGTGACCGCTTGCAAGGATATCGAGAAGTGACGAAAGAGGTCGACCATCGTTGCCGGGAGATCTGTGGCATTGCATTGGGGCGACCCCAAGGTGCTGTACGAATCCATATGGTGCAGCCACTGTTCGTTGCGGGACAATGCCTCGAGAGTCCGGAAGAACGACAGGTCATTGTCGACCTACTACGAGGTATCGAGGCTGACTTGGGATGGGCGACAGACTACCGGGTCAAACAACTACAGGCTGACTGGGAGCGATAGTCCTGGAAGGGTTTTGAGCAGCATCCATCTTCTCTTTCCGATTTCTGACGAATAGAACTGACCGTCACTACCACTGGCTTTGGCACATCTTGCGGTGAGCGCACTAGCTGCATATCAACCAGTTGTCTATGATAGAGGAAGCACGGGGCACCAGCGACTTAAAAACGTGACTCAAATTGGCTAGCTCTGTTATTTTGAATCTCACTTGCGCCAGGTTTGATCTGCAACGTCATGGTCGTCAAGAGGACAGTGCTTCGACAGACTTATTTTGCGGCATTTTTTTAATCGGTATTTTTAGAAAGAAGACTTGCAGCCAGTGGCTGCGACACATGCGACGGACTTGATGATCTCGTCCATCGGCCTATTCATTAACTTTCGAAGAGCAAACACGAGCTATTTTTTGAGGATAGATATATAAAACCACAGTACGAATATTCGTGCTCTCTGTCACGGTCCAGAGATTTGACGTTTTCTTTATATGCAGCGCATTACTAATGTCTCGCGAGTCAGTCAATCCTTTCCAGTTTCCATTTTTCTTCTGGCAAGAACAAGAAGGACGGTCTTAGCTTGACACCGTCCCACAGCGCTATTCTCCGATTGCAGAGGATGACGTTATCCACCGCCACCAATAAGGTTGGCTCGACAGGGCTTCCAAGTGTCGGAGACTAGAATTGTGGATTCTTTTCGATTCAACACTATCTCTTTCTCTAACGGAGTGGGTGGGGGTACATGGACTGGATCTCTGGGATATATTTGGAAGTATGGGGCTGGGTCTTATAGATAGATATACTTTAGAGATATAGACTAGATGGAAGGGGAAAGGATCTGATGACTGGCATGAATCGTTTCTCTTGGAATTGGATCCTCGGTGCAACTTCCTCATAACATACCTGGTATAGAAGCGTCTGCAACCTGCAACGATAGTTATGTATATAGACGTCCCATACGGAGTACTATGCCATGCCCAACAAGAGCTCAAGGGGTTATTAGGTTAGCCCCTTAATCTTTCCTTCCAGAAGTCTCCAGTCTCCATCCAGTCTTCCTGCTCCACATCTCTAACTACCTGCTGCGCCTCACGAAAGATGGTCTTATCGGGAGGGGACCCACACGCAGCAGATCCTCCTAGGCTCCTACTCCGATGACACATCGAAGTTGTTTATGTTTATATTCATAGAGATTCACATGCATAGCTTTGTTGAACGTATCACAGTAGATATTATTACTACAATACGGAATGCAGCACAGCACATACTTAGATTGCAATTTCAATGAAGACAACTGGATCAAACAAACAAAGGAAAGAAAGGAGAGATCTATCTACTATTTATTACAATCAGGCCCTGGACCCTGCATATGATCTCATACATCCCACCTTAATTTACCTTACCTTACCCACCTAGGCAGGTAGTTAGGCATTCCCATCCATCCATCCATCCAGTCAACTGGTCATGATGATATGTCTATCTCAGATCACATCTGATCAATGAATAACCCGACTTTCGTCCATTCCAGGTCCAGTTACGCCCATCAGTAGGTAGCTCTCTAATTGATGCCTCTAGGTTACTTACTGCAAAACATGGATGGTTGTTGGACAAACAGAACTATGATACATTGAACCGGATAAATATATTTTCCATGACCTACCTACCACCTTACACAGACATCAGCAGAACGGCTCAACTCCATCCTCCACAAGAAAAACTAACACACACTCGTCATCCATCCTACCCGGCCACAAGAGAGAATAATAATAATAATCAGGGATCTCTGGGAAATGGAAATCTATGCCCCGCGTCACTTCGAAGTACTGTGCTGTACCTAGGTAGCCACCATCCCGCAACGGGAGAAACTCTCCGACTCCCGCCGCCCATCGGACCTCTACTAGTAGGCTAGGGGCCTAGGGCTAGGAGCCGTAGCCCGGCTAAGGCTGAGCCCCATCTGCCCGACGGCGATCTGGAATGATGATGGAATCTGCCATGGTGGATATGCGCGCCGGAACTACCCGCCGCGCCCCACCACCTAATATATTCAATCCATCGACGATTCAACGCTTCGACGGCCCGGCGGTCCGTGGTTGGGTTGAAGGTTTCAAGTTTGGACATTGGACCGTTTTGGGTTTATCCTGATTCCTGACAGCGGATATCCATAGATTCTATGCTCCCTGTGTACAGCCTATTGCAACTGTCCACGTCCCCTAGTCGTAACTCTGCACAGCAACTATAAAGTATATACCTGCCGGATATGGTATGGTAGCGAATGATCTTTCTTTCTAGAACGACAGCAAAACGCAACACTTACTCCATAGGCATAAGATCGGGCCACCGGAGATCTTGTCCGGAAAGCTTAACTAGACACTTGAGACAAGTTGATCGTCTTGACTACGTGCAGATCGGCTCTTGTCTTAAGTACAGTGCCTAGCTGATGATCATGATGCAATTAATACCCTTACTGCATCTTCTCCTCTCCTCTCCCCCCCCCGCGGTCGATCGGGGCCGTGGCAAGATGTTTTACGCGTAGAACATGCCCGAAGAGCACGACATCCAGGAGACGTCACCTGTGTCCTCTGAATCCTCGCCCCATAATCTAGACATTTGAGCAGCCGGTTGCTCCTGTCAAACGCTAGTGTGACAAGGCACGGTGTTATCAAGCGGATTTCAACAGAGAGAGAACAGGGAGTCAGGAGGAGAAACCCTTGCCTGTTTGTGATCATTAACATCCCGTGGGAGTGGCATACAATTTCACAGTGCTTTTGACAAGTCATGCTTTAACCAAATCTCAGCTTGGTATACAGGTAAATCGACAACGGAGCAGAACACCGTTAATGGCCTTAACAGGCCATTCCTCCCCCCTAGCCTTGCCCGCCCAAGCACTTTTCACTCTCTCGATTCGCTGTGAGAGAGATCTAAATAATTCTTTAAGAGTGCAGTTTACTAAAAGAAAATCGCTTGATAATAATCAATCGCGTAGAAAAGAGATCGTCGCTCGTTCTTCAAAACTTCGCCTACTCAAAAGCCGTGAGGCATCAGAGGGGCAATAGCAGAACTGAAGCCAGCGATTCAAAGTTAGACGTTTCAAGTTTTCCCTGCCGAAGTCGCCTTCTAATCTGTCGTGTCAAAGTTTTAACTGGGATCGGTTGCTGGAATATGTACCTCCTCCGGTCCGGACTGCCCAGATCCACAGGAGACTTGGCGACTACCACGCATCTTCCTGTCGCTAGCCAGAGTCTGCGCGAACTTGGACCTCTCGCGGATATACGGTCCTTTCCAATAGAATATATAGATAGGCATCGTGACGATAATCGCGATGAACCCCAGGATTGTCGACGCCCATTCAAGGTGCAATTTACCAATGTTTGAATACACTGGACTGAAGGTTAGGTGCCAGGTGTGACTTGACGCAGACAGACAGACTTACTTGGTGTCGAATACATTGCAGCTATACCGGCAAGTAGATCTCTGGCCAACGCGTTCCCGCCCGTAGCCGAGGCGGAGAACGGTCCGTAGCTGGCAATCATATAGTCGATCGTAGCCATGTATATGGCATACTAGGAAGCCAGCATTAGTGTCTATGCGGTGGATCAATTCGTTCAACACTCTTACGTTGGCAATGGCTATGAGCGTGGAGAAAATCATTGGCGCAATCCAGTGGACGTGCGGTGGACCCAAACTCGTCCAAGCAAAGCCGAATAGACCAATCGTCTCGAGCGGCGCGGCTAATGCACTTCAGCGACTGATGAACGGAGAACTACCCCGAAGCACCTACTATAGAGCAGCCAATACAGGCGAGCCTCAGGCTGAAGAGCATCTGGATCCTTTTTTCGGACTCGACAGTCCCTGTGGATCCAGGGAATGAAAGAGAAGTAGGCCATGAGATACCCGATCAGAATGCTAGGAAGAGAGAACCATCAGTGGAAAGTCGCAGCAGCTGATGCTAGAGACTGCACTCACGGAATGAAAGCCAAGCCAACTTCGACAGTCCCAAATCCCCACTGTTTGTACACAGGCTTGTACGACTGCAGGAAGGTGAAGATGAGCGCATCGCTAAAGCCACTGAGGAGGGATAGCCACAGGACGATTGGTTCCCGGATGAACATAATGAACGGCCGCGACCAGATAATCAGAACATGACTTATCGAGATACGCTTTCCCTTGAGTTCATCGGCGCTCCAGACGTTCTCTCCATATTTGCGTCTCCTCCTCGCTTCCCTCGTGAGCAAGATACTGCATCTCGTCTCGGGGACGAAGAAATGGACTGCCTGGACAAAACCACCCAGGATCAACTGGATCCAGAAATTCCAATGCCATGAGAGGTATTCCCCCACAAAACCTCCGATGATAGGAGCAATGACCGATCCAGCGACCGAAGAAAGCACGATATATGCCACCGCGTACTGCTGTTCGTCCGGCTCCCACATGTCAGCGACCATTCCGATCGTTACAGAGCCGCCTGCAGAGGAGACTCCCCCGAGGAAGCGGCAGACGACGATCGTGCCGAAGTTTGGAGCCAGGGCGCATGGGATCTGCCAGATATTGACCAGCGTCAAACTGAGCTGCATAACGGGCCATCGCCCGAATTCCTCGCTCCAGGGGGCCCAGAGTTCGCTTCCAAGAGCATAAGCAACTAGGAATATCATCTGTCCCACTCTGGCAGCCTGTTCGCTAATGCCAAAGTGTGACGACAATCCGGTGACAGAGTCGGCGTACAGACTGGCATTGAAGTTCATCGAGACTTGGACCGCAAAGATAATTGTAATAATAGTCCATTTCTTCCAGATGGGAAACGAAAATCCTAGCTTATCGTAACAATCTTGCTCCTTCAGCTCGATCTTGCCGTCTGGCCGATCGGATTTTTTCTCATCATGGCTGGCAGTCGCCTGCCCGTTAGGCGACCCGGTCCTTCGAGTGCCATCAGGGGTGTCCTGCTTCTCCAAGTCGCGGTCAGCATCGGCAATAGGATCAGAGTCCGCGGAGGAGCCACTGTAAGGTTCACGATGTGAACCATGAGAAGACATGGTGCAGGTCCTATCGGTATCGTAATCGTTAAAAGATATATCAAGTAAAAAGGGATAAGAGCGTCTGTCGTTCAGACAGAGGTGAGGAAGGAGACGGACTGGACGCTGAGAAGAGTAAATAGAAAACAACCCGGGCCCTCTGGCAGGGAGGGGCGAATGGGCCAGAACCCTCGACGACTCGACATCGTGAACGTACTTTCCCGCCGCGATGCCCTTGACGTCAACGCGCCACCCCGGACGGCAACAAGCTTTCCAGCGCTTCGCGAAGCCCTCGATGTGGAGCGGTCTTCTGGACGGTTCACACCACCCACATTTCCTCCGCAGTTGCCTTCACGCGTGTGACGGGCTGAATAAGCGAGGAGAGAAAGCCAAACCCCAGCTGGGCGACGATGCAGACACGGGCTGCTGAAAGCTACAGGTCAGGAAAGGCCAGGAAGTTGCAGAGACTTCAGACAAAGTCAAACGGGCTTCGACGATTAGACGACTGGAAGGATCATCACATCTGTCATCCAGGCCGTCCCAGGTGCTTCCAAGATGCGTCCTGTAGAATCGAACTGGAGATTACGCGCCTATACTCCAGTCCAGGTGCATGTACATCCAAGACGGAGAAAGCAAAGAGAGCCACTGCACCGTAAAGAACGTTCCATCAGGTACATAAGGAATCAGGGCCAGATCTGGCATGCCTATCATGGAGTATCTGACTCTCCACCCTGCAAGACCCCCAGGTTTCTAGACCTGGTATGCAGAGTACACCACCCGTCGTGGGTTCGGCTTTCAGAATCCCGTCGACAGGTGTGGAGAGACCACTCTGGCGGGCCGAAATATTGTATTGGAAGGAACGGATGGAGGAGGAGACGCTCCAGCGTAATAGAACCAAGGTTTCCCGAATCGGTGGAGGAGATGATGAAGAGTAGAAGATCGCAGATACCTGTGACGCCATCACGACCGTGGTCCGACGAGCCTGGAGGGGGTATCCTTTGCCGAAACTTGGAAATCACTCGACTTCACAAATCACCGACAATGTGAATTTCTCAGGAACACGGTTCCCGGTCTCTGGAGAAGACACATGAGCAGCGATGAGGTCTTAAGAGGCCAGAAAACCAGACTTTGTCGTGGGAAATGACAACGCGGGGCTCTTTACCATAGAGAATGGGGAAGGGTGTGTGTTGCCGCCTCCAGGAGACGGGGGGGGGGGGGGGGGTTCAACGCGGCATCTGAGATACCGGATGACTTCTTCTCATTGCGGGAGGCTGGTGATATTCTATGTACTGTACCTCATGCCTAGCACTTCGAGAGAGACATCTCTGTGCAGCGTGCTGGCAGGCTCTTCAGATGCGGGGTTTCTGGCCCTCCGATCCCCAGAGGGCCGGCGCAAGATTCCCCGTTTGGAGCAGATGACGACGGAACGACGCTGCTTGGGCCACGGGGTCACGGGACAGGAAACCCAGCGGCTCCCATGGCCGTCGGCACGTGGCGGCAGCCTGCCAACTCCGCTCTGCTCTGGACGGAGAGAATGCCGGAGTTCACCGTCTAACCTCCAGCGGATATGGGACGGGAGATAGTCCAGACCAGGATCCTTTTTTACCAGGCAGAGGCTCGCATGCCTCTCTGATCGGGCCCCGACTTTGCCTCTACGGTAGGAAACCCCGTGCCCTCCAGGCTGAGGTGCCGCGTGTCATTGCCGAATTCCTTGCGTGCAAAACGACGTGATTCTCCTGTAACCTCTGACGCATCATCATTTGCTATTTCATGTGCGGAGACAACTGACGTGCGGGTAGTTAGCTGATCAGCAAGTCGAGTCCCCAGATGGCGCTTGTAGCAGCCGAACTTGAGGCCTCGGGGTGTGGAGGCTAGCGAGGTCTGGGGTCCGGGGAGAGTGGATCCTGGGGGAGCAACCATCACCGGCATCCACCATAGGGAAGATATGGTTCTCGAGCAGCGCAGATACCAGGCATATCTCCATCAGGCCAGTGATGAGCCTCTTGTGCTTCCTGGCGTCTGTGCTGCCGTCCAAAAGTCCCAAGCTCGTGTTAGGTTTCCCCCGTCAAAGACAAGCTGCTCGGACAAAGACCGAGAGACTATGGCCATATTCTTGTCTGCTACTTTACTGCGTTTCCAACCGCTGCGGCCTTCATTGATCCCAACTCCTGTATACTCTCATCCCTACTCTTGCTTCTCCATCCAGATTGGGAACAGGCCTGCAGGTTCGCCAACGGTTCATATGAAGTGAATGTCCGTATATGAGCTGTACCGCGATGGAAAGTTTGCTTCGAACAATCTTCCCTAGTCCAGACCAGTAGTTCCTTTCTCACGAATCCGGAGAGTCCCGGGAAGCCTGAGATCAAGTTGCCCATCATGGAGATGAACTATGACGAAGCGGTAAGTTCGCGCTTCGAACGTTGCACTCCTGTTTCCTGACGCTCAATGGATCCCAGCCTTTTCGCCACTGAGACCAATGTCTCTTTGACGTTGACCATGGGGCGGTCAGGCTCGAGGAGGAGCTTGGTACGAAGATCTACCTGGCACGGAGATCATGACGGACGTGGGGGCACACCAATTTGTCAAGTCTTCCAATAAGCCAGACCGCATTCTCGTCCCGCAGCCATCCGACAGCCCTCGTGATCCTCTTGTATGTGTGACTTACCGTAGACACTTGCCTGTTGTCCATCGGACTCGGACTGATGGAAACCATTGCAGAATTGGAACAAGTACTGGAAGTTCAGCGCCAATCCTGGTGGCAGCAGTAACATTCGCTCAGGGAATGAGCCATCTTGCCCTGGCGCCCGTCTTTCCGCATCTCATGGAGGCTTTTGACTCGAATCATGCGTCTGTCGTCCAATTCGCCGGCGTGTCCTCGTACTCGGTTTCAGCAATTTCTTTTGGTATTGTTAACTTATCTCGCGTTGCTTTTCTACCACTGACAAGTCGATTTTAAGAGTCCCCATTCAAGACACCTTTGAAAGAAGACCAACATCGATCTTTTCGACCCCGATCTACCTGGCTAGCAATATCTGGCCATTATTGCCGATACCATATCCCTGCATGAACGAGGGCCTATAATACCTTGTATTTCACTTTCTATTTCGGTTCTTTTATGGTAAGAAATCATGTATCGTGACAGATGATGAGCTTTGACGGTTTTCTGTAGGTTGGCCAATGTTTATCAGGCCCCATGGCGGAACATATCGGCTGGCGCAGTTTCTGCTGGTTGAATATCGCTCTCCAAGGTTGTGTTCTAGTCCTGCTGATCTTCTTCCCGGAGACGAAATTGCACCGCGTACAGACAAAGGCAATGCTTGAAGGGAGTGTAAGAACGGGGGCAGGAAACCTGACACACGAGACGACTATCGAGCGTGATCCGTATCTAGGGCAAAGGCTACCCTTCCATTCAGTAGTTCAACATCTACCAGTCAAAACAGCACCTCGTAAAGAGTCCCCTCCTGAGCTTCTGGATCCCATGAAAATTGCACATCTACCGAATCGTCGAATTGTCCGCCTCTAGTGTTTTGGACAGTGAGCTCGTACTTGACAGTCAACCTGACACAGAGCCAAGCCTTCGCTGCTTCCCCATATAACTCTAGCCAAACCATATGCTTCTTGAACCTCGCCACCTCGATCGGCGCATTCATCGGGCTAGCGACGAACGGCGTGCTGTCAGACTGGATCCTGAGGCGCGCAACGAAAAGGAACAGAGGTATCAAAGAGCCTGAAATGAGGTTACCTACGATGATCCCTTATTCATCGTTGCGTGCGGACATTAGTATAAATGGGTCTGGGTGGTAAATAAGCGATTCAATTCCTCTCGAGGATCAGTTCTGATCAAATACGGAGCAACAACAGGCAATCATCATCGTAGGCTTCACCGCTGCCGGTATTCAGGTCGCAGCGTTCCCCGGAATCGCCAGTACCTACGCTGTCGACAGCTACAAGCCCGTGGCCGGCTCCCTCTTTGTCACAATCACCATCAACAAGGACGTCTGGCGCTACCGATTTAGCAAGTTCATCATGCCGTGGATAGAGAGCGACAGCTATCCCCCGTCCATCATGCTGAACACGTGCTTGATTGCACTGTAGTACCTGGTTATAATCCCGTTCTACTTCTGAGGTACAAGATGCAGGAAGTCGACGGCCAAGTCGGAAGTTCATAATATGTAAGATCGACGCGCCATCAACTTCTCGTGGAGTTGGTGGAGTAGGTATACGGACTTCCACACTTCTGCTATGTACAGCGGCCGAGTCCCACGCCTGGACAAGCTTATCGGCCGATAGCTACGGGGATAAGACCGGTGCATTCAGGCGTATGTGAAGATCGTAGATTCTAACGGTTGCTCGGCACATGGGCCAACCGCAGGCGACGGTAACAGGGCATTAACCAAGACGGAAAGTAATGTGCGATCAGATTTCGTCATCATCGGGATCGTACAGATCAAGATCAAGGGTGGTCTTGGGCTTCGGCACGGGAGCCGCAGCCCTCGAAGCGCCAGCTGCTCTATCAGCGGCGGTCGAACCGGCCTGCGCCGCCGCCTTTGCAGCCTCATCTGCAAAACGCTTCTCGTCTCCCCCTTCGGCAAGGGCATCGTCATCCGTTGTGCCCCGACCCTCAGCTTCCCGGATTAACCTCTCAACCTCCTTCTCGGGATCGATCCCTCCCTCCGCAGCGGCCAGCTGTATCTGCCCCATAAGCCCCATCCGGATTCGGTCCTCAGTCGGATACGGGAGCATGTACATCTCGCGCGTCATATTTGCGGACTCGTCGAGCCAGGTGGTTGCCTCCTTGGTGACAGATGCAACTGGCTCTGCGCCCTCTGGTGGCTCAGCACCGCCATTCACGCCGGCTGCCTCCGCCTGCTGCTTTTGCTCCTGGAGCTTCTTCTTCACGGGCGGAGCTCCCGCCGCTGCATCCGCCGCAGCCTGCTGGTTATACTTGCTGATCCTGCGCGCAAAGTCGAGCAGGAGCTTGTAGTCCACCTCCTTCTTCCTCCGAGTCGGTCTGAGCCCTTCCTCCTCCGTGTCGTAATCCGTCTCCTCATCAGTATCCGTCTCATCCTCGTCCTCGTCCCCGCAGATAGTGCTAATTTCCTTCCCGTACCCCTCGATGTCCCGCACGATGCTCTTGACCCGTTCCTCCAGCCGGTCCGCCTCCGCGCGGAGGCGCAGGATCTTCGCGTAGTTGGCCTGGTGCGTGCGCAGCGTCTCGAGCGCGGACGTCAGCGCGTCGTCGGCGTCGAGGAGGGCAGCTGCTGCGGCTGGCGCGCCGGCCGCGGTTGGGGAGGTCGTGAAGGAGGTGAGGAGGTTGGTGAGCTTGTCCTCGACGTCGTCGAGAGCGCGGAGGAGCTGGGTGTCCATGTTCGTTTCTTTTTTTCGTCTTCCTTTTTCTTTTCCTCCTTTTTGCTGTAAGTTATGCCAGCGAAGTCGATTGCCTTTGAAGATCGATAGGGAGAGAGAGAGAGAGGGAGGGAGCTCTGCTGGTCTGTCTAGTAAGGAAAGGAGCTGGGAGCAGATAAATGCAGAGATGGAGATGAAAGGCGTCGCGGAGACGAATGACGGAATACTGCGGCCAGCAGGTAAGCGATAATCAGTTCTTCTAGAAGGGTGAGGGCAGGCTGAAGGGGGTTCAAGCAGACCCCCCAATGCCCCACAGACGCTGCAGTCTGGGTTTGTAGCAGTGAGGTGTGGTGGTCGATGGTTGTTCTCTCCGCTCCGCGTCCTGCTGTAGCGGAGAGCTTAGTTGCTATCCGCATAAAGTTTGGAGTCACGTGCACTGCCCGTGCGCTGTCGATAGTGGGCCTAAAAGGTCCAAACCCTAAAACGGATGCCCGCAATTATACGTTAAAAGTGATAGATAGATTATGATAGAGATATGGAAATATTCCATCTCAATGACTCTTAGGCAGTTTGCTGCTGACTTTGTTTTTCAATGATTGAATTACAGGAACCAAGTGATCAGCTTGGTGCTCTTTTGTTCTTTGCTTCGCCACATATTATTCCGCACTACTTCATCAAAAATACTAGCAGTAGGTACAGTGCCTATTTTGGCCACAGCAAAGCCCTAAACGGGCGTATCGTAGAGCTTCCTCTTATTGAACAGTGTTTCTGTACTGTACAAAAGATGAATTTCATTCCAGGGTATTCAATTGCCTGATTATCTCCACCCGGTGTCTATCTTTTGTCGATTTGGATGGGACTGTGTATTCTGAGGCTTTAAAATCGAATTCGAGGATTCACTAGCTCCAGTCTGAACTAAAGAGAACTGGAGTGAAAGTGAACCTAGCTGAAAAGACTTGGAAAAGCCCTGTTATGGTAGGTGGTACACAACACATGTCCAGTTGAAATTTGTGCAGTTTAAAGTCCCTTCAGCAAAAAAAGTCGCAGGCAGACTCCTTGTCCAGGATATCACATTCAAAAGCAATCTTATGCAGGATTGTTTCTGGAAAAAGAGTAGCATGTAATTGATTGGTGCAGGATTTAGAAACTTTTGTTTTTGAATGGCTGACAGTCGCTAAATTTACATACAGTGCGGGGTGCGACCGGGGTTAAGACGGAAGCCCCTCAGGGTTAAGTGAGCATCCAATGATCAGTCAGTGAATAGGTACCTGCCCGGAGATCTGGAGCAGTGGATAACACATTCCACATGTTCTCTATCATCGCACAGGGAAGTTCTACTCTCAGTCTATTCTAAATATCACCGCAAAAAGATTCGACTACATGAGATCCTTCACACGCAGATAGTCACTATCACCATCAACAAGGAACCTACAGTACACTACATACAATGGCGGAATCTTCTGTCACCATCCCTTCTGCCCCGGCTGTGCAGCTCGCTCCAAACGTCGTTCTCCAAGCCCCGCTCTCCCTCCACGGACACGGCCCGGGCCTTCTCATCATCGTCCCCGCGAGTTATGCAGAGGCCCAGAAACATAATGACACTCTGGACCCGGAGCCGCTGCAGAAGTGGGCGGAGGAGGGCTACGCCGTTGTGAGGATCAGTCTCGATCTGAACAATGCGAGCGGAGATGCAGTTACTACTGCGAGCAAGGATTTGGCCGACGGGGTGAAGATGGGGCTGGATGCGCTTGTTGCGCTGCCCGAGTGTGATGTGAATGATAAGGTTGGGGCGATTGGTATGTTGCCTTTGCCCCGCTTCATGCGTGTCATCTATCGTCAATTAAGATTAAAGATAAAATGTTGACGCCTGTTCAGTCTATGGCTCGAGAGCGGACTACACTTCAGACTTCGGAGACAGCCTCCGTGCTACACTCGCCTCTCACGAGGATATCATAGTAGGCACCGTCGTCTACGACAAATGGGATCTTCCACCAGGCAAGCCAGTACTGTATCAATTCGCCGGTAACAACAACAGCAACAACCTCCCAACAGACGACATTCCAAAGGACGGTACGGTCTACTCATATCCCGGCACAGCATCCGCGGGATTTATCATCCCCGGCCATCCGGACTTCAAGATCTCCGCTGCGGGAGTGGCGCACACGAGGGCGCTCACGTTCCTCAAGAAGCACACCGGGGGCCCGTACTTCGACCTCGAGAAGGTCTGGGAGAAGCATACGTTCTTCGAGTTCGGAGACCGCTCTGTCGAGAAGACGATGGGGACGATGGTGCAGGAGCCGTATGTGAATCATGTGCCGACGGTAAATACTGTCTCTCTCCACCGTGTGTATAATCTACATGGGTTATATAGATAGCTGACAAAAAAAGGAGTAGATAACAGGCGGCATCGGCCGCGCCCAACTGACCGACTTCTACCGCCACCACTTCATCTTCAGCAACCCCCCGGACACGGAGCTGGAGCTCGTCAGCCGCACCATCGGCGTCGACCGGATCATCGACGAATTCGTCTTCTCCCTCACGCACGATCGGGAGGTTGATTGGCTGTAAGTCCCCCCCACCACCACCACCACCACCACCACTTGCCCCTTCTTAAGGTTTCTCCCCATTATCGTTGGAAATCACCTATCACCTTAGGTACAGTACAGTAGCTGACTGTATATCTATCTGCAAGTCTCCCCGGCATCCCGCCCACCAACAAACCCCTCCGCATCCCCTTCACCTCCGTCGTCAACATCCGCGGCGACAGACTCTACCACGAGCACATCTCGTGGGACCAGGCGACCGTGCTGCGCCAGCTGGGCCTGTTGCCCGAGTACCTGCCTTTTCCCTATGCGCTGCCCGGCGGGAAGCTTCCTGCGCCGGGGAAGCGGTTCGAGTATCGCGTCCCGGCGGCGGGAGCGGAGACGGCGATGAAACTTAAGGACGAGAAGGCGGTGCCGTCGAATGAGGTGTTGGGGTTTGGGGTTGGGGGTGCGATTAGAGAGGTGGATGATACTTAGTCAGGCTTTTTGTTTTTCTTGCATTGTGTTATCTTTGCAAGTGCTCTCTATCTGAGTAATAAATACCTTTGAAGGAATGATGAATCGAAATTATTTAGAATTATGTTCTTTTCTATTTAAGCTTTTGCTTTAAAGGTATTATTCGCAAAGACGGACAGGGAGAAAAGCTTGACCGGACGCAGAAGAAACAAAGAAAAAGATGAAAAGGATGTAGAGCAACCTGTGATTAATGTAAGAAAGACTTCATCCTATATACAGTGTACGAGGGTGACCCACCTCCTATGGAGGGTGCGATTTACTCGATCGTATTATTGAAGTTGAGCAATATTCGGTGCTATATACACACAAAATCGAACAAAACGGACAGATAGACAGTGGATGACAGTCCAAAAAAGCAAAGAGTATCCACCCGAGTCAACTTTAACCTATACTTAGAAATCATCTTCAAGCATACCGGATCCTGAAATCCACAGTCTGCACACGCTCCCAGTCGTCCGGGTTCTCGGGGTCGCCGAAGATCTTCAGCGCGCTCACCAGGAACCGGTACCTCCTCGGCGGCACGTATCGCCTGTTGCTCAGCTGGCCGTCCCAGCTCGTGGACCAGGACCCCCGTGCCTGCCAGTAGCGGGGGTAGTCGACGATGGATCCGAGGATCTCCTTTCTGCGGCCCGCTGCGGACTGCACGTCGACGCGGATGATGCGCGTCCCCATGGAGAGTCCGAGCATGATCACCGGCACGGTGATGTTCCTGTTGGACATAGTGGGCCCGGCGAGATGCTGTTTGGGAAGGGTGAACACGCGCCCGAGGCTCACGGGTTCGAGAGAGGGATCTGTGCTCAGTGAGAGGTAGACGCCGGTGTTGTAGGTGTCGAGCAATTTTGCCTCCCGTAGGGCGGAGGCGACGCCTAGGTAGGGCAGGGACGGAGATTCGCCGTTGGTTCCGTTCAACGCGATGTATCCGCTGTAGACCGGGATGCGCTTGGTGGTCAGACCCGACGGCAGGACGGGGAAGACTTCAATGGTGACCGACTATCCCGCCGGGACGGTGGTGGTATTTGAGCTGAACTTCAGTGCAGCAGCTTGAATGATCATTTCGGGAGTATCGCCTGTCTCAAAGGTCGAGGGGGTCGTGCTGCCATCTGCAGGCAGGGTGTAGACCGTCGGGCCAGGAAGATGGGTGATGTGGTATGTGACGGCCTTGGAGCCAGTGTTCTTGACGCTGAAATTCGTGGATTTGACCAGGTGCTCCGTGTTGTTGAAGGAAATGCCCGAGACGCTCAGAATGGTCTGTGTGTGCGCTGCATTATATACAATGATCAGTCCTCCTCCCTGCTGTGCAACCGGCGCAAAGAACGGAAAAGCTGTTTTCCCATCTTGGAATACATTGGCTTTTGCGTTGGCAGAAAGCAGGTTGGTGATAGTTGCTGGGTCAAGCTTCCCACGGGCCTGCAGCAAAAGTGCAATGGATCCAGCGACATAGGGGCATACCATTGAAGTGCCGGACAGCACGGCATGACCACCGAGGTCGAGGGGATAGGTCGACAAGATCATCCCACCAGGAGCAGTAACTTGCGGTTTAACGTGGACCTCGTAGGTGGGACCCCAGCTGCTGTACGTGCTCACAAAACCGCCCGAGTCGGTGTTGCGCTGTTCTTCAAGAATTTGGGTCCAAGATGTGAAGGTCGACGCTGAAGCCTGACGCAAGGAGCTTGATCCATTCCTCTCCTTGTTCCTTCAGAACTATCCCAATCCCTTCGATCCCTGAGACATCGACCACAATCTCACCCGTTCCCGCAACGTCGTTGTAAGTCAAGACGTACTTCGCGCCGTGTGCAGCCGCATTCTGTGCTTTCTCGAGAAAAGTACAGGTTCCCCTTCGGATCAAGACAATTTTGTCTGAAAGATCTGGAGTGGCCGGCGGGAGGGGCTCACAGCCGTTCAGCTGCGGCTGACGTGTTATAACTCACGGCATAGAGGGGATAGGTGCCGTTGGGAAAGTCTGACGGCCAGCCAGGTATCCTGCCAAATAGGACCCGGCTAGAGTTTCTGGATGAGTGTGCCAGGAAAAAGAAACAACGGAATGAGGATATTATCAACCGAGCCAACATCAGTGACACCGATACCCTCTGCAGCGCTTGAAGCGCTGAACAGTCCGTAAGAACCGTCTTTTCCGGCTGCAACAGTGCATGGGACGCCCTTCTCGACAATTCTCTGCACTGCGACGGACCAGGGTTCTGCAAGGTATATAAGCGTGACATTCAAGACTGAATAGAGGCATGTACGCAGCTATACGAACCTTCACTCCAGCCATTGAGACTACCGATGGAGGATGTAATGATATCTGCACCAGCTTCGTATGCCATTATGCACGCCTTGATCAAGATATCGTCAGTGGTGTGGCCCTGGCAGCCAATCACCCGATACATGCCCAAGGTGACGTTGGGAGCCACCCCGGTGAAGTTGAACTCATTCATTTCTGCTGCATGATGTCAGCCGCGTGGGTTCCATGTCCGTAGCAGTTGTCGTACGGATCGGAGTCTGGCACTGGTTTATTGTAGCCATTGAAGTCATCACCGACCAGATCGTAGCCAAAATAAATCTTGAATCCCTTTCCGAAACAGCCTCCTAATGCAGGGTGCTTGTAGTCGACTCCCGTATCGATGATGGCGATTTTGGTATTATCCCCATAGTACCCTTCTGCGCGGAGTTTATCAACACCGCCCATCACATGAGGTGAGCAGCTGTCCTGAAAATCATTGCGCTTCTGTATCGTCACTCCGCCCCCAGAGGGAATACTATCAACACTTGCAGTCGAAACAAGCTCATCGATCGAGTGCAAGCGCACAGGCGAGATTCCCTTCACCGAGTCAAGGGCGGCGATTTTCTCCAATGTAAGCTTCTCGTCCTCCAGATCTTCGAGCATGAACGAGGCTCTCTTGAAAAGGGAATGTGACAAGTTGAGACGCGGTTTGACGTTGATATTAATGCCGAGAAGATCCCCGAGGTGTCGAGAGACTGTTACGTAGTCTACACGCCTTACTCAGTTTGAATAAAGATTGATATGTTATCATACAGGCTCGTTGTCGGTATCAGCAAGCTCAACAATGTACGAGCCCGGCAGAGTGGGCGGCACCTTGATCTCTGCAGCAGAGATTAGAGGGGGAAAAATGGCACCCGAGATCAGTAACGCTGGGAGCATCGCTCCCCTGAAAGGAGCGAACATCCTCGGGACACCACGACTCCAATTCCAAATAGCGACATCGAGTGGGTTTAAGCAAATAATGAAGGAATGAACGAGAAAATGACTTCGAACGAGCGGTATTCGAAGTCAGTCAGAAGCAAATACAAAAACAGTGAGCGTCGAAGGAATATTTCGACATGGCGAACGGGGATATCCTGGTATTATTATGGACGATGGAGAGGCCAAAAATCTCTATGCACCTGATAGTTCTTAGGGCAGAGCGTCAGGAAAAGGCAGCGGGAGCGTTCTCCGTCCAGCCCCCGCCACATGAGGCCAAAAATAAGCACAAAGAAAGCGTGCAATAAGCAGTAATCACTGATATCAGGATTCGTCTCCATTGTCAATTAGTGCCCGTTCAACGGAGCGTCCTTTGCAACTTGCCGTTCATGGCAAGGAGATTTCTCCTCCGCCACAGCACTAGCAGATCGCTGTCACTCTCAGGGCGTTCCAGGGCGGAACACTTCGATCTGCGCTGCCAAGAGATTCGTCGCTGGTGAGGGGCGTCATTCTGAGAAGCTGGAGAGAGAATGGGACGTGGCCAAATTGTGAAGTGAGCAGGACTCATATCCGTCATGAACGTTATGAAGAGAGCAATTATTCTGCGAATCTACAGGCATACGCCTGGAGGTAAGCCGTAGAGCATGACCCATGTGGATGCCTGAGGAGACGGAGGTCTGCATCTGGAGTTTCCTGCAGACAGCTTGTTCTCGCACCCGTCGATCACCAGCTCTGCAGCATTTCACCGGAGAGAAGCGATCGCGAAGAAAAGAAACGATAAGTGATGATAACATTGAGAAGTGAAGATGTTCGCTTAGTGTCTCAGGCAACTGTGGGAGTGGCTTGTGCTTCAGCCTTCGGGCCACAGTCATTCCGGGATATGCTCAGTCTCTATCTCAACCAATATCCTCTATCCAAGTATCAAAATGGCATCTATCTAGCACCTAGATGTCTCTACGACTCGCATTCAGCGGACTCTCTTTGGGGGTTACCGCGCTTATCCCTGCACTCCTAACTCGTGGTGCTTCAGCAGCTGAAGTTCGCTACTCCGTATTCAGCTTCTAATTCTTAGCTCAACAGCCACAAAATACGCTGACCAAATGAACACCCGTGGACAACTGCGGGTGTTTGTTATCAACAAACAATACCGCTCGACTACGAAAAAGAGGCCAACGCCGTTGATTTCAGAGACAACTGGTATTTTGGTGTCCAACATTCGTTTTGAATTTGCAGATCTGCCCGAAGACGGTTGCGGCCTCTGCCTAACCAGATGCAGGAGAAATTCATCTCTGAAAAAAGGGAGGGCAGATCTTCTCTACTGCAAGAGTTATCACTAAGGAGTGGAGTTAACAAAGGAGGCACAGTACGGAGTAAGGCTCTAATGCAAGATTACTACTAACCGTTGTTTATTGTTTGGTGGGTGGAAAACTGTGATTTATGCTAATACTACAAGGTATATGTGGATACTATTTACATGTACTGCATGGGATACTTATGAGCACGTCTGCCAATAGTGCTTGTAGCGTTATTTTCAGTTAATTCCGCTGGCTGATATGTACATGTACATACAGAACAAGTATCGTACTGCCATTGTGAAACTGCGTACCTAGATGCCAGACGTGTGACTAGCCATTATAATATTCCCCTTTCTGCCACCACCGGCATCGCGCATGGGCGGTTGGATCCAAGATCGCAGAGATCTCTGAAAGCCCCAGGTTTAACAGGCCATTCTGCTCACCGTATTCCTCAAACGCGGGACCCAAAGACGACTTCGGGACGCCCGTCTCCACGAAACTGGTGATGTAGTCCTGCATCGCGAGCACAACTGTCACGTTCGCAACGCTGGCGTCCTGCCCGTTGAAGAACGTGTACGCCTCGTCCTGTCCGTGTAGCGCGGGTGGGACGCTAAACAGGTACCCGTACGTCTTGTTGTGGAAGGCCCAGTTCAGATAATCCGCGTTGCACACGAAAACCAGGTCGGAGATGCCCAGGGAGACGCGCTGCACCGGGCTGGTGTAGCCGTAGGAGCCGTTGTAGATTGGGGGGGGGGGGGGTAGAGGACCTTCGTGATGTATTCAGACACTTCTGGTCGGATCTCCGGAAAGACTTGTTTGATGAACGAAGAGTAGCCGGTCTCGCTGAGCGCGGTGGGGGAGGTGAAGACAAGGCCCTTGTTGGTGTTATGGCCAACCATCACCTTCACGCTGTGATCGAACTCTCCTTTCAGCATGAGGTGTGATGGGAGATCAGGAAGAAAGTCCCCATCAACGACTGGGCCGTACGTGAAGGTGCCGTAGCCTGATTTTACCGCGACTTGATCGCACCGCGTTCAATTGCTGCAGATCCTACGTCGGCAGACATGAGCTGCTTGTGGGCGATGCACAGGTCTCTAATACAATCGAGACCCAAAAATAAATAGGATATGTGACTAGTAGACGGTTGTTGCCAGAAAACTTTTGATTAGCTTATGATAAGTACATGTAGGGCCTGTTAATCTGTAATTTGTTAAATATAAATAACATTACTATGGCTTCCAGACCTGGATGATAAAATCTGTCAAGTCATTTAGCAGAACATCCGGCTGTTCCAAGGCAGCAAAATGGCCCCCTTTATCATGCTGCCTGTAGAAGACGAGGTTTCCTGTCGTTGCAGCCCAGCTTCGAGGGATGGGAGCCAGCTCTTTTGGGAACCAGGAATAGCCAAACGGCTTGGTGATATACCATTTTGGATTCTCGTGCGCGCTGACTGCCCCAGGTGTAAAAAGCTGCGAATTTACGTGTTATCAGTTGGATGACAATGGTTAGTTTGCGTCGGAAAATAAAGAACTTACCTGGCGGTAGGGATACAGGGACGTTGAAATCGTGTTCGTCAGCCAGTACAACGTGACGGATTCCAATATCGTCTCCAATGGAAGTTCTTCGTCCGTCCAATCGAGAAACTTCTCTCCGACCCAGGCGAGAAGGGCAAGCGGAGACGAGGAGAGCACGAGGCCGGTCGTCGACGGCTTGGTCGCTTGCTGCAGTGCATAACTGGAATTCATTTTCTTAAAGGCTGTAGTACGCTCGAGGCCAATCCTCTCCGGCTCGCTCATGGTGCCAATCAGATTTTGTGGCTCTTGCATGATGCAGAAGTTTACTGCGGGTGGTTAGCCTTGTCAATTTGAACATAAAGTGGGGGAAGAACGCATACCGTGTACAGCCTTGCAGTTTTCATGCTCTACGGCAAGGATTCGAGCAACTTTGGATCCGATATCACCTCTGAGTGATAAATCAGTCAATCAGTTAGATGTTGTGGCGGGAATCCAAATCTTGAATGAGATGACCGCTGTTTTAACTAGCCATGTCTTATCGGATAGTACATACCCTTGTGCAACATAGCCGGTGCCAAATCCCAACGAGACCATCAGTCGGTTGAGAATACGCGCTACGTCCTCCAGGCGGAAATCGGAATCGAGCGGGGGCTGCGATGAGAAACCGTAGCCCGGGAGAGAAGGGACGACAACGTGATATGGCAGAGACTCGGGAAGATATGTGTCTCTCAGCCGACCCATGATGGGAAGAAACTCGAGGAAGCTTCCTATACATTGATTGACTAATTAGGCAACATATCCTCCTCTGTCCAGTATATATACCATGCGTACCAGGCCAGCCGTGAAGCAATAGCACCGGGACAGCGTCATCTCTCTTAGAAAACAGTGCTGCGAAATGGATCGAGTATTCCTTCCCATCATCGTCGATGATAAGAGCTTTAAACTGTGGGAAGGTGTTCATGTGCTTCTCACAGGCGCGCCTGTCAAGATCCCCTTATTAGATTTACTGAACGCATATTATGATGCATCCAAACAGAAGAAAGATGGATAATATGCGGAGAACATACCAATCAAACTTGTTCCGCCAAAATACCCCGGCCTGTTCGAGCCATTCCCTAGTAACTCCATATTTTCTATCCTGCTGCATTTCTTCGTACGTTACCGGCGGGAGCCTGGAATGCGCTATAGCGGCTCTCAATTCCTGGACTGCCTCTTCCGTAACGGTAACTGTGAACGGGGTGACCTTTGTCAGGGTCGCACCTCGCGGGGGGCTTGCGTATTTGGCAGCCATGGTATCGTTCTAGATCGACCTGAATGTTGATATAAGAAAAGACGAGATGGAGACGATTGCCTGAGTCTGTCAAAGTAAAGAAAGATGATGGAGGCAAAAGCTTCAAACCGAGAATACCCAGACAAACAGAATGGAAGGTTGAAAGAAGACTATGATGTCTTTGCCCATTTTAGGTTAATATGAGCTTAAACTCTCGTCTTAAAGAGGATACATCCTTTGGGGCAATTGCCATCGAGCCACGGCATGGAGTTGATTTTGAGTTCGTGATTGTAGGCAGATCGGACATATTACTTGTCTATGAATTAGTGGATTTGAACATTTGCGTACCTTTTGAGATGTTGAAAAGCCATGCCTAACTCTAGTGAAGTCTACGTCATATACAAATGTGGCTTTACAAACACGGAACACCGAATACGGAATCACCTGGTGCTTCTGACTGATTTTCCAGTATTATTGTTCATTTTACTCCATAATTATTACTAAGTAGAAGAGATCCATCTGCAACCGGTGTAATAGATTATTGGGAATCAGATAGCAGATGCACAGGATTATTGATCTCTATGAGTACTACATTTGTGCCATGAAAGCCTCGTTTTTATGCTGTTTGTTTAACTGGAGTCTATTCCCTTTTAATAGAACAGATAATCGAGCTACAAATATTGTTCTGTCCATTTGAATCTTCAGGGCTAGATTATTGGCACCAACCAGTTCTGAGGCCAATAACTGTACGTATCCCGGTTGTATCCGACTACATACGTCACTTGAGCGTCTCATATCCGACCATACTGCGCCACCATATCTGTATACTTGCACAGAGATCGCCGTCCCTCAGTCCGGTTATACAAATAATCGTGATGATGGGTATAATCTGACTAGATACCACTAGGTAGGTACCTAATTTATATAGGTACAGATACTGCGTACCTAAATGGTTACAGGCTGTTCGATGACGTCATTGGACAGCAACCGGGATGCCACAATGAGATAGCAGCGGGGAGACTTTTTTCTGAACCCTTATGCTAACAGTTGCAACAACATGCAAGATATATGCCTCAATGCATGGTGGGAATTCGCCGCTAATTTCTGACTGTCAGAGTTTCAATAATATCAGACAGCTTGTCTTCGAATAGGGCTCAGGAATATTGACAGGAAGAAAAACCATGGAACCACACTACGAACAACACAGACACGCGGCTCAACCTAGACTTCACATTTATAATGCGCAATAGGGCCTTTTATCGTTTACTGCTTCAACCCAGGATACGTGCCGACGAGTACCTCAGCCTTGGCGGACTTGGGCGGCGAAAAGTGAAGCTCTCGGGCCTTGGCCAGATTACCCGAAGAGGAAACAATAGTATTATGTAATCAGATCAACATCCACGCGACCTTGGGAGGCCATGATTCATCCATCTTCAAAGACATCGCTCAACTATACCCAATACCATCTGAATAGAAAGGAAGCTCTGGCAGTTTGTTTCTACAACCCACACTATTATCTTTTCATGGAGTCTGCTGTGTTCTGTAAGAAAATTCGCACTAGAGTGCCAATACACTGTGGAGTTCTGTTCTCGCTCGATCTTTATGTGACGCGCTTGCTGGGACCTTCCTAGCCATTGTTCACTATCAGCATTGTCATTTAGGGATTACCGAGAATCTAGAGCTCATGGCAGGCAATCAGGCATCGCTGGCATATCATGAGCCAGCCATTGCGACCATTCTGAACCATTCCGGCTTTATTCTCGTCCTGAATGTGGTCAATGCCCTCCTAGATAAACTAGTGTATTGTGGCCTGATTGGCCAGCTATTTATTGGGATTCTTTGGGGAACGCCAGGCGCGAATTGGCTCGACCAGCATATGCAAGAGGTCATCCAAAAGCTAGGATATCTGGGGCTGATTGTGCTGGTCTATGAAGGTTAGCTGAGTCCGCAAATCTAACTAAAAGAGAGACGCTTTTACTGACATTGCAAAATCAAAGGAGGGCTATCCACGTCGTTCTCATCGTTGAGAGCGAACCTCGTACTGTCAGTTTTAGTGGCTCTCACCGGAATTGGAGCACCGATTGGGCTGTCTTTTGTGCTCTTGCAGCTTCTGTCGGCGACACCGCTTCAAGCGTTCGCTGCTGGAGCTTCTTTGAGCGCGACCAGTCTCGGAACTACTTTCACTATTCTCACCACTACTGAGCTCATAAAGACACGGCTGGGCGTTGTCACGACCAGTGCTGCCATGCTGGATGACGTTGTGGGCCTCGTCATGGTTCAGGTTATCTCTAACCTCGGCAGAGGTGGTGGTGCTGGAACCTCATTCAGCGCAGCGACTGTCGTCAGGCCCATATTTGTCTCCACCGGTTTTGCTCTAGGCGTGGTGCTGGTCTGCAAGTTTGTCTTAAAGCCTCTGTTGAAGATGTTCCTTTCCAGCAAGTATCCGCTCCCGGAATTGATGAAGTCGTTCCATTTTGCATTCCTAGCTCACACATGTGTCCTTGTCGGACTGGTAGCCGGCGCGACGTATGCGGGTACGTCGAGCCTCTTTGCTGCGTATCTTGCTGGGGCAATGATATCTTGGTTTGATGAGATCTCTGGCCTTTCGACTGGGGGAACACCGGAAGTCTCTACTCCTGATACCCCTGATGGCAGCGCTGAATCAAGGTCAGCAAACATTGAGCTGCATGAGCGGCCAATCAACCGACGTGAAAGATCATGTTCACCGCAAAATCGACCAGAAGACTCGGGAAGTATATCAGATTCGTCTACAGAGGGGTCACAAGAGCCGGCGCCAAACCCATCTCACCGCGAGGTCCCTACGGGTGAATTGGTTTATGAACGCTACTACAAAGAGCCTCTCAACAGATTGTTGAAGCCTCTCTTCTTCGTGAGTCTGCTAGCGTCCCTCCACTGACTTCTCTCGGCGATCATCTGCTGACGAAGCTCTTCAGGCATCGATTGGCTTTGCCATTCCCATCACGGAGATGTTTCGTGGCGAAATTGTATGGCGCGGCTTCGTCTACGCCATCCTGATGGCCTTTGGCAAACTTCTCACGGGCCTGTGGCTTGTCAGATTTTCAATGGAGCCGATATACCCCTTGCTGAAGAAGCTGAAATCTGTCCCACTTATCAAACTTGCCTTCTGTGAAGGTCTTCTAAAACCTAGGGCCAACCAGAATCACAGAACCCCGGCTGAACGTGATCAAACTAGACATGTCTCAAAGACAGCTCAGGATCAGACTGGAGGAGATAAGGCCAACCAGGAAATGGAACCCAACTCGAACTTAAAAAGGCAGGAAGGGGAAGCTTCAAATTCAACACCGTCTCAAGAAGCCCCAACTTCGACCGAACCGGTCTCCACATCCCTCTCCTTACCTCCAAAGCCCAAGTCTCTGTATCCGCCTTCGATCCTCGGACTGTCGATGGTGGCCCGAGGCGAGATCGGTTACCTGATCGCCTCCATTGCCGAGACGAACGGGATCTTCTCACAGCAGCACTCGTCAAGCGGCGGCGGCAGTTCCCAGATCTACCTCGTCGTCATCTGGGCAATCACTCTGTGCACATTTGTTGGACCAATGTCTGTTGGGACGCTTGTCAGGAGAGTGAAGAAGCTGCAGAAACAGCGTAAGAGGTCTGGAGGCCCGGATCCCTTGGGGGTCTGGGGAATCTGACGCATTTTCTCACTTTATGTGTGTTTAGGTTCATATTCATGTTCGTACTTCACGTGGGGGTGGATAGCCTGAGTTTCTAATATGATCTACGTGGATAGGTACATGCATTCAAATCCATGTCGAGTAAGGTGGATGATGTCTGGTTCCACATATCAAAGGCCAACGCCCAAGAAAGAGGATAATGCTGATCTTATCTGATCCTCATCTGATAAAAACGATCAGCGTCCAAGTCACGATGCTGCTTTGCCTCAATGCTAAAATTCCGGCCATACGGCCGTTATCCTGCTCGCCCTAGCCTGCGCGAGCATCGTGGCTTGGCGTCTAAGCCGCTGGCTTCTCGTCGCATGGTAGACTGCTCTCGAGAAAACTCGACAGGGGTGAATGGGCGGTGCTTTGATCTTGGCTTGGCTGGTTGTCGAAGCCATTAAGAGGTCCATCTCGGAACTCGGCACTTCGCAGCAGCTGTAGACGAGCGGCTGACGAGACTACAGGCGGAGGACGGATACAAAATCGCGTGAGCAATTGCTTGACGCCTTGAAGGAGTTTGCCGAATCCAGTATTACTCAGGCTTGGCAGGATCGTTAGACGTCAGCCTTGTTCTTGGCATCACCCCAACTTTTAAGATATGGAGCCCGATGTGGAGACTGACGCAGAGAGTGTCCGAGCCGAGATAAGGCCGGATCAGCTTAGAAGCCTTACTAGATGATTTTTGTTTTTTTTTTAACAGGCACTCCGACGATAAAGTTATATTGATCAACTTAGTGCAATGTTTAGCCTGCTGAACCAACCAACCATGCTGCTTTTGGCCTTTTACCATTTTATGTCTTTAACCTACAGCAATAAATGCTTGATCACCGTTAGATGGCTCTCTGCCAAGAACATTAACATGCGCGCTAAATTTAAAGAAGCTTTTCCATCAGGTGTGGATTACTATTCAAAAAAATTCACATGTTTTTTTTCTGCCCAGGTTCCTTTTTCTAATGATATCTGGCTATATATAAGCTTATTGAAAGTTGCGACTTTCACAACTATGCAGACTAGAAAAGAAGCATTTGTCGTCCGCGGAAAGGAACTATATTGCTATTTTCCCAAAGAGTACGGAGTATGCAGTGGCTCATGTACCCCTGCCTTCAGCTCCCCATGTCTTCTGCCGCGTCATCCTCACTCCACCAGATGACGATGCTCCACGGAGCAATGTTTTCAAGCTTTTTTTTAAGCTCATCAAGCATCCAGCTAATGCCCACACAACATCTGCGCCCCGCCGCCAGTCGTCATCCACCACCTTAAACGGGACATCAACAGAATCGCCAAGAATGGCGGACTCTGTACGTGTGCCAGGGCCTTGAAGGCCCTCTGGGGTTTTTATACCACCTGGTTCTCCCTTTCCATGTCATGATTTCACCCAGTCCTGGGTTCATCCGTTCCCTCCGCTCACTCAGTCTCACACTCGCTTGGCCGTACACAATGCAACTGCGCGCCGCTCTTTTGCTGCCTCTGGCGGCAGCCTCCGTGGTCTCCGCCCAGGACACCCCAACCGCAACCACCTCGGACTCGTCCACGCCCACCGTCACGCTCGACTATTGCACTGTCGTCCCCGTCGCCGGTAACGAGTCGCTGGGCTACTATAAGTACCAGAACATCCGCTTTGCCGCCGTGCCGACGGGCGACCTCCGCTGGGCCAAGCCTCAATGGCCCCCGGTCGAGACGGAGATCAACAATGGCTCCCTGGCAGATGCCGACGTCGACTGCTCCTCCAAGGAGGACTGTCTCTACATGGACATTTGGGCCCCGGCCAACAGCCAGGGCAAGAAGCTCCCCGTCATGGTTTGGACGTACGGCGGTGGATTCACCGGCGGCAGCAAATATCAAAACACCCCCGAGGGCCTCTTCAACCTGACCAAGGACTTCATCTTCGTCTCGTACAACTACAGACTCGGCATCACCGGCCTGGCCAACGGCCCGACCTTCCTGCACGAGGGCGGCACCTCCAACCTGGCGCTTTGGGACGTCCAGCATGCCTTCCAGTGGGTCAAGAAGTACATCAGCGCCTTTGGTGGTGATCCCGATCAGATTACGGCTGTCGGATTTTCCGCTGGTGGTTCTCAGGTTCTGTTCCAGTTGACGGTATGATGCTCGTTCAAGACCGTTTATTTTCGAGAGACTCTGTTTGGTTAACGTGTTCTTCCAGCGCTTTGCCGGTCATGCTGAGCAGCTCTTCAACCGCGCCTATGTCATGTCGCCCGGATTTGTCCCTGGCGCTGGCCACCACCATGCAGAGGTGAGTTCGCTTTCTCTTTGCTGCCTTGAATCCTGAAAAACGGTGAATTCTAACGTATTTGGCTGGCTTGCAGATGTTCTGGCAGAACGTCTCATCTGCTGTTGGCTGCAATGGCGGTCACTTGGACTGCATGCGCAATGTTGACTTCGACACGCTCACGAGCGCTGCCAGTGACGTTCAAACCAAATACACCTACCAGTTCCAGCCTCGCGTCGACGGCGACTTTGTGGCTGACACCTGTAAGCTTTCTTTGAAGCATCTTTTTCTGACCGCTCATTAACTGTATGTTCAAAACAGACGAAGCCCAGCTGTACCAGGGACGCTTCAACTTCAGCGGCCCCCTGGTGATCAGCCACGAGCAGCACGAGGCCAACAATCAAGCGTACTCCGGAGTTAACACCACCGAAGACGTTGCCACTTACCTGAGGATCTTCTTCCCCGCCATCACCGACGACGTTGTGCAAGAGATCCTGGAGCTCTACCCCGAGTCGGACTACTCCAGCCCCGGCCTGCGCTTCGCGGACATGAAGCAGTCGTTCGACTTGACCGCTCACAACCTGGCGGTCACCCACGCCCTCGACAATCAGACGTGGAACGCCATGGTTGCTCTGGATTCGGCCAGCCACGGCACGGATCAGAGCTACTACTGTAAGGCCTCTCCCGTCCTCTCACCTGTGATACTGGAGGCTTGGGACCCTTGGCTGATATATAATGAATGAATACAGGGTACAGCACGTACACCCTTTCCTCTTCGAGTGGTTCTACCGGCGGTTTCCCAGGCAGCTCCTCTAACTCCAGCAACTCTACTACCTCCGCTGGCCCCGGCGGCGCCGGCGGTTTTGGCGGCAGCACTTCTGTCAACGAGACAATTGCTGTACGTCACACCAACCATTAACCCTCCTTCTCTACATACATCTCCCTGACCTCTTTCTAGATCATGATGCAGAAGTACCTCCTCTCCTTCGTCCTGACCGGCGACCCCAACACCATGTGGCCCGACGACAAGATCTACTGGCCTCAGTACAACAACTCCACGGCCGGCACCCAGATCGTCTTCAACACGACCTTCTACCTGGGCGAGGACGACCTGGCCAACGCGAAGAGCCTGTACTGGAACAAGGCGCTCTGGTACTAAAGTATAGCAACTTGACGCAACGCAATTTCAATGGCTCGGACGGGTTAAGTAGGTGGGACGGTTAATGGGGTATATATATAGCCATCGCTCGCTCACTCAGACGCTGAAAAGAAGATGTTATGTGATCTTTCTTTTGGTTTTCGTATGCAGGCTCGCTCGCCGGCACTCCTTGCCTGCCTGCCTACCTACCCTTTCTTTTCCCTTTGTTCAGTCCGTATGCAGTTGTAGGGAGTTAGCTCATCTGCGCTGCATACTTACTTATTATTCCAATCCACTGATAGTTTGTCTATAATATCAGTAGTAATGTTCGGATCCATCTATGTATAAATATAAATTTGAATCATGACCATTTCTCATAAACAGATTCAACATATAAAAGTTGAATAGGTCATATTGGAGAGAAGTCATGAGCAATAATAATTTTTTTTCCTGAAATCATATGATAATGTTTTCGTAAAACCACGCAAATTGTCCCATTTGTACAGTACTTAGTATTCGAGTTAACTGTACTTCGTACAGTATATATCATATGATACCGTGACGCGCTGAGGGGAACAGCCACCTCACCTCCTGGGCGGGGCTCCATCATCCATTAGTACCTAGGTAAGGCACCGGGTTCCCTTGCATAGTAAGCGGGGGTCCTGGCCGGGGCAGGGCCCGGGGGATCGGCGCCCAACGGCCCGACTCGGGGGCCGTAGGGCTGAGAGTTCCACAGGATGCTAAGAACATTTCTGCCTCAGGCTATAAAAGCTGCCTTCCTGTTGAAGTTCCTATTTACCTTGTAGACTGCGAGATGCAATCATACAATTCGGTAGCAGTTGTCAGCTTCCGGGTCTCCGAAAGGGAATCACTAAATAATGAAGTCCATATGAAATGAACTATTTAGGTACAGTACATGTCCACTCGGTTTGGGGTTTACCAGTGGGCCCTAAGTTGTAATTGTTACCCCGACCTGACCTGACCATGCAAGAGGAGAACAAAACGAACCAAGGCAAAAGTAAAAGTCCGCCGGCCCGCCCCCGCCCTCCATCCCGGACAGATAAAAGTATTGATTGATTAAGCCAGTGGGGCTGTCGTGGACGCTTCTTCTGTTCTGTTCTGTTTGAGGCGTCGCTGAGAAATAAAGGCCAGGGTTGGAATCATAATTACAGTCCATTTCTTCATCGGCCCGAGATTGTCGTGACTCGCTGAGAGCTTTGCTCACGCAGGGAGATGGATATATAGTATTACTGTACGCCTCTTTGCGGATACCTTTTGCCGCTCGTGTTCATGTCAAGTACCTCGTACTCATACGACACTAATCGCTATCACCTGATCCATGCATACTTAAGTAGGTACTGCTGTAGTCAGCAAACAATGGATGCATTCCGACGTGAGGAGAAGATGAGGAGGAGAGGGAGGGGTAACGGAAGAAGAGTTTCCCGAGTCATGCACGCATGCATGCACACATGGACTGCGGGGTTCTTCCAGTTTACCTAGGTATACTGAGAGCGAGTCAGGACCGGATGGGGTGATATGCGTACGACGAAGATTACGCAGCAGTAAACACAGTCATGTTACCGGCTTAGGGCGGTTGGCAGAGCCGGAGCAGGTGATCATCATCATAAATAAGTGCTGACCTTGTCTGCTGGAGTGGGGAGAAGGTGGACTTTTTCTGTTTTATCATCCTATCTATCGGGACAGGGGGTCAGATTTCTCTCTCAGATACTATTCGTACCTATTTGGGTGCTTGTCTACCTTTTGAGGTATATACCGAGCAGGCTCTATCTGGATATTAATTAATAAAATGTCGACTCTGCGCCGAACTGCCATTGTGACGGGCGCAGCTCGTGGGATGTGAGTGAATTTAGGTTTCCCTTCCAATCTCTCTTTCTATCAATTCTGGGGTCTTCGAACTGCATGGCATGGCTTCAAGTGGAGTGATTGATCATTATTGTTGGTTGCGGGGTCTACCATTACAAACAGAAAGCATGCACGGTACTCTGTACTGTTACAATGCATACTTGACCCGCATACCACCAACATGCAGAGCCATGAGATCTAACAGTCAGAAAACAGCGGCAAAGCCATCGCCCTGCGCCTCATCCAAGACGGATACTCTGTCTGCATCAACGACCTCCACAGCTCATCGGCCGAAATCGACGCTCTTGTCGCGGAGATCAACAGCAGCAGTGACAAAACTTCCGACCCCCCGTCTAGACCCCGCGCTATCGGCTTTGCCGCTGATGTTAGCTCCGCCGCCGAGGTCGAAGCGATGATCAAGGAGACGGTGGCGCAGCTGGGCCCGTTGACGCTGATGGTTGCGAACGCCGGGATCCAGCAGGTCAAGCCCCTCCTGAAGGTCACGGAGGAGGACGTCGATCGGGTGTTCAACGTGAACTTCAAGGGCGTCTTCAACTGCTACACGCAGGCGGCACGGCAGATGATCGCGCAGGGAGACCCCCAGGCTGCGGCGGGCGTAGCGGTGTACAAGATTGTGGGTGCGGCATCCATCGTGGCCTTCAAGCCTTTTGCAACGCTGGGAATCTACTCGGCGAGTAAGTTCGCGGTTCGGGGCCTGACGCAAGCCATGGCAATGGAGATGGCGCGACATAAGATCACGGTCAATGCGTATGCACCAGGGATCGTGGGGACGCCTATGTGGGACCAGATCGACGAGGAGCTAGGCCAGCTGAAGGGGAGGCCGAAGGGCGAGATGATTAAGGAGTATAGTCAGAAGTTGATTTCCTTGGGGAGGACGAGTGTGCCTGAGGATGTGGCTGGGTTGGTTGGCGGGTTTCTCGCCAGTCAGGATTCGGACTACGTGACGGGTCAGACAATGGTGGTCGATGGCGGGATTATCTTCACCTAGGATAGCAGCGGACCAACGTTCTCAGAACAATACTTATGCACTAATCTAAAACATAATCAGTACTGGCTTTTATCCTCACTGAATCTGTTGGGAACTAGTTCCGCGCATTATCACACCTTGTACTAGAAGCAGGAAGATATGCTCAAGAAGAAAGAGCAGGAAATTGTGGATTTTCTGCCATAGCACGTCGACACATGGATTGTTCACCTGTTCGCTTCGATTCAGGAATCCAGTGGCTTCGTTTCAGTGCTAGTGGATGGTGATTCAATGTTGGTAAGGCAACGGGTGCCTGCCGTGGAGTAAGATAAACAGGGCGACAGGGCTAAGGATCAGACACAGTTCTCGGACTCCTTGGTTCAAAAAGGCGAGATCGGTGGTCAAGAGACCGTCCATCATTTTCATGTTTCGATGATTTGCAAGGTTCCGACAGCGAGATCAAATGCATGGCACATGGGACTTGATAGACCAACTGTCTTTATGTGATGGCCATCTGGGAAAAGGCCCTTGCTGGCTGAATATAGGCACCTACCGACATATCAAACAGCATCGAGAGACTGCTCGAGAACTGAGAGGTATCTTGGGGATCTCCAAGAGCTTTCGAATCACTTCGAGGTACCGGAGAGCGCCCGCGCAGTGCTATTCCCATGACAACTGAAAAGGGCTAGGGGGACGCCTGGACGGCCGGTAGAGAGGGTGAAGAGAGAGAGAACGACGGAGAGAAGGAGAGAAGAAGGATGGGGGCGCCCAGGTGCAGGATGCCACTGCCAGGACAGGCAGGCGCCCTCCAAGGACCCCTTCTCTGCAACTCCTCTGCGTCCTTCTTTAACCTCGTCCTCCCCTCGCGTTGCTGTTTTCTTTTTCTCAAACTCACATAATATCCACCGTCTTACATCCACACCCGTGCATCCTCTAGTTTCTATCTCTGCTCTTGGATCTCTGCCACGTGTTTGTTTCTATCTACATATCGATTGATCCTCCAGAACCATGAAGGTCGTTGTTCCTGTCTCCGTCGCCTTTTTCGCGGCCGCTGGCCTTGCCCAGCATGATCCCGTTAAGATCTCCAACTGTGCTGTAAGTGGATATTCTCCAAAGGCAGACAAGGAACCATTGCACTGACGTAGCAATCCAGAGAATGTGCCTTAACAACATGCGTGGACTTGCTGCATCCTTGGGCTGCCGAGCGGACGACGCTGCCTGCCTGTGCAATAACAAGAAGTTCAAGTTTGGCATCCACGACTGCACCGCGGAGGCTTGCCCCCGCGACGATGTGAACGCTGTTGTGGCTACTGCCTTGGCCATGTGCCCTGAAGCCAGTAGGTCCCCTTGTCTGGCCATCGTGCAGTTGTTCTAGGCCATCTGCATGTCAGCTTGTTTACTGACTATATCTGTAGTCGGCGGCCCTGGCGCTGCTTCGAAGACTTCCACCGCCGCAGCAATTAAGGAGGCTCCCAGTGCTGAGTCTTCTGCTACCGCAGGCAAGTCGGCTACTGGAACTGATGCTGATACCACCACTACTGGTGGATCTCGCACTGCTGCTGGGACGACGACTGCGCCCTTGACCGGATCTACCGTAAGTAGATACCTCTGACTTTTTTTATGCCTTATGATATCTGACAGCGCATAGGAGACTGGTGCGACGGGCGCTGCTGTGTCTACCCTTCTCACAACTGAGCCCGTTGTCTCGGTTATAACCTCTGACTCTTCTACCATCAAGACCACCGTTGGTAGCACCACTCACTCCAAAGTCGTGGGCGGCTCTCGAACATCTTCTCCCATCTCTACTCCTGCCACCCAGACCAGCGCTGCTACAACCGCCCAGGTGGCCGCCACCACGACCTCATCCACTCGGTCTGCCTTTGTTGGTGCCAAGACAGGCACTTCGAGCACACGTAGCCGTACCGCCTCGTCTACTGGTGCTGCCCATCCCATGGCTACCGTCGCCAGCGGAGCAGCTGGTGCTCTTGGTTTGGCAGCTCTCCTTGTCCTGTGAAGGATGGCATAGTGTCTCTGGGGGTGTCGGACACGGGCGAGAGTTTCCAAAAGCATCCGTTAGGTGATATGTAATGTGTTGACGGGGATACAGTAATATTCTTTAATGACCCATTTCTCTGTTTTGTTTTTGCTTTTTTTGATATTCCGTGGGATTGGGACGGTGCGTTCCTTGATGGACGGTTACGGGTGTATACGATACGCGATAGGCGATCTTTGTACGTAGTATGATAATTGGTCACTCTCGTTGAGCCACTCCGGTAATTAATAATATTCAATACAGTTCGAAGAGATTTGGATATCCGTTTTATCGGACATTTCTTGTTCCTTATTTCTGCAGAGATGGGCTGGAAATTTTTACTTACGTCGTACATGACACGGTAGAGGCATGCCGATGGGGCCGCTGCTCTGTGTGCTTTCGAGCCATCCCATCATGCTATGCTGTGGCCGCACTCCGTTATCGAACCTGCATACACAAAGGGTCGAGTGTAGCGGAAACAGTTGCTAATTACCTTCATCACGTGTTCGCAGTTTTCAGGTACCTGATCTTCTGACCGCCGGTGTCGCGGGACGGATAATACGGAGTACTGAGTACTCTGTAGAGGCAGTTAATCTGAAGTCTTGAGCCTGTGAAATTGTCATAATGTTATCAAAGTCCCGAGGGGCCGTGGTGGTTTATGATCAAATAAATAACATTGTCTGTATGTAGGTAAGAACAGTGCCCAGTTAGTCATTTGTGGAATGCGGGGTTAGAAGGTTAGATAGGCTGTTATGTATTTCTGCAAAAGTGGAAAGGATTCTAGGGCTGTACACCTGTTCTGTTTGCCATTTGTGGATGAGAGTAGAAAAGAAGTTTGCATTGTGTATTGTATACAGTAATTGAAGCCGAGTCCGAGTCCATGAAATTTTGCAAATATACCAGATATTTAGATACTGTTCTAGAAATCTGAGAAAGACTCGCACAGCTGCTGTGCAGCTCAGCCTGTGCTTCAAAAGCAGATTGCACAAGTGGGAGGTGGAATTCAAAAGACACCACATCATGTGCTATTCTAGTGTGAATGCTTATAAGGACTTTTGCATGGGACTCAAGTCTTGGTGAGGATCTTATTGCAACACAGTCAATGCAATTCTTACAGCTCTGAGACAATCCACTGGCAATGCTTTCCATCGGTAAAGAGTCATCATTGAAATGCAATATTTAGGACTAGACTCATTGTGTAATTCATACAGGAACTACCATGGAAGATAACAAAATCAAGAAAGCGCACGAGAAGAGTGAGACATTGAAAATCATTGAAAATCAATGATCTTTTGCAACAAAGTTGCCTCATCCTGAGTCATCCAGCTTCAAGACATAGCAAGAAAAGTTGATGCTTTGGAAGACAAAAACTGAAGCTTGGCTGTTGAAAACACAACCTTACAGAGAGAGATTGAGAAACTTGGCTGGAAAATCAGTTCAGATGGGAAAAAGAGGAGGACTTGACTAGAGAGAAAAACTTCATGTCTGTTGTAGCTGCTTCAAATTATTTTGTCTCCTCAATTTGCTGGTTGTTCCTTGCTTCTTTCCTCCCTAGTGCAAGAAGTTTGTATGTTGCCGCTCATAACAAATCGCATGGAGCTTCATTGATGTTGCTTTCTGGGTGTGCGGGATGGATTTTTCGGGTGTGGTCAATTAGCAAGCAACTGGTAAGAGTCATACCTTCAACAAGTATACTCGCTGAGCTGGAATCAGGATGGTCCATACAACTACTGGAAAGAGGCTTCTAGGTCTTTTTATTGAATGTTCATTGTTTAGGGTAATGCGGTGGCCTGGGTAGTATGCTCTGTCTGAGTTGCAACAAGCTGGACTTGATAAAATAGCAACAAGCATTCCATTTCTTATTATGACTTTTGCAACTAGCTAAGGGTGACAACACAAAGCTCCTTCATGCTAAGGAACATGGTAGTTGGCTGCTGAAAATCAACTCAGGTATTTGCATGAGGTGGGAACAAGAGGGCATCTATATACATCACTGAATCCAATAGTCTCCCCACAAAATAAACATCTTGAGTTTCAGTACAACTACACAACCTTCTCTGTTGAGCAAGACATCAAATCAGAGTATCATTAGAGGAAACTGAGACAGCCTGACTGCACTGTGCTTGTAGACAAAACATTTGGAGACAAAAATAAGAGAAAAGAAAGAAAGAGCAGAAGAGCAAGAAAAGACCAAAAAAGTAAATATAATAAAGACTTATGCATTATTACATCAAGTAAAACCATCAGATGCTTCATTTATGAGATTGAAGATTGGAGCTGTTATAGCCGGAGTTGGCATAAAGGAGGGGTATGTCATGCAGGGAGCACGTGA
>ENA-UOWK01000114-UOWK01000114.1-bioreactor-metagenome-genome-assembly--contig:-NODE-114-length-106437-cov-26.375928_pt1 | contig 106437 bp, 109 predicted proteins | sample MGYA00238157_ERZ761612 | MGnify/ENA primary metagenome ERZ761612 (study PRJEB28901, sample SAMN06268035) | bioreactor metagenome | isolation source: Joint BioEnergy Institute, California, USA...
ATGACAGTCACCCATTCGCGATTTCCAGGCTGTATAGATCTGGCACGGCTAGATCAATCTGAGCCAGTGATAACTTTGGCAGTTGATATCACACCCATTTGAAAGCCAGTCTCATCAAAGTTATAGATATCTTGATCAACCACACCATATTGTTGAATAATATCTCGCACGCGTTGAAACCATTCATGGATGATCTTTGGATCTTCACATTGAGCCTGTTGATAATCATATTTACAGTTATATCTTGATTGAAGTTCCTCATGGTGTTTAATAAATTGTTGTACCCAGTTCCTGCCAATAGTGGTTGGTATAGATGCTGATTTTGAACGCTCAGCTAGTAGTAGATTGGCCATCTTCTGTACAGTGGCAGCATGAGGTGGCATACCACATTTATCCATGGATAATATCCATTCCACAAGGGTAGATTCTTCAATAGATGTGAGTTTTTGGCAATTTGGTGCTGAATCTGCACGCGAAGTGCGGCCGCGAAGACGCGCCGTCAAGGTAGATTTTGACACGTCATATGCTTTAGCAGCAGCTCTAATACTAGAAAATTGACCATTTTGATAGGCTCTAATTGCCAGAAGAAATCTGCCTTCTTTAGAGCTATCTTGATCACTCTGCGGTGCTGACATCTTGATTTGAATTTGTTGAGTATATCGCGTCGCGTGTTGGGTGGCCCGTTCGGTGGTGTGGCCCGCTCGGTGGTTGACTACGTTACTGTAAGTGCTGACTAATCCACTAAGGGGGTCGCAAAGAATTCTGATCCACGCCTCCGTACTCCGTAGTCGATCGCCGATGGAATCTGCGCAAGCTCGATGCGGGGAAGCTATCCGCGCTCCAGAACACCGGTCCAAGCTCTTAAGGTCCTCACCTCAAATCACACCACCTCGCCTCACGAAGGTACCATGTACGTCTCCTCTCAATGTCTTCGATAGCGCGACCTCCGGATCCCTGCCTCGTCGCAATAATCCTTATTATCCGCTCTCGCGCCGGACCCCGATTCGTTTTCCACTACCCTCCGAACCCGCTCAGTGAGAACGGCCTGAAGCCTGCCGTCAAGGGACGACGCGGCTCGCGCGCAAAGAGTACGAACAATGACTCTGCCTCAAGCGAGGAGAGCGGATCAAGCTCATCTGAAGAGGATGAAAATAGCTACGTCGGAAATGGCAGTTCTCTTGGAAGACGACTCAGCAACTTTGGCATTGACGATAATGCCCCCACATCCGCTTCGTCGGTAGGAGGAGAGCCGCAGCGTCCACCGTCGCTGGGTTCCGGCCGCAACTCGATCAAGAAACGAGGAGCCAGTTCAGATGTGGAGGACGACCATGGATCTTCGCCCGAAGGAGGGGAGAATGGCACGGGAGGGGCTTATCGTCCGCCATGGGAGACACTTCTGGGACTGCCCTCGGATGTTTGGGAGAAACTACTGAGCCCATCGCGTGCCTGGCATAAACGGCGCTTTGAGGTTGGCATCAATGATCTGGCATTCGTTGGTTGGCCCGTTTTCGTTCGTGAAGACGGGACATGGCGCAAGCAGAAACGGAGAAAGAAGAGAAAACCCAGGGCTGAATGGGAAGGGCCGGAGCTTGGGCATGATGAGCATATTGCAGATACACCGGGGGAGGATTCTGAGGCGGCAGCTACACCGCGAGGGCCTAGTGATGTCTCGGAAAAAAAGCCAAGCGCATCTGCGGAAGGGAAGCCAGGCGTGGACGCAGAAGTTAAGACTGGCAGAGGCCAGAGTGATTCTCCAGAGTCTGATAAGGATTCCATGACGATGTTTAATGTCGTCTTTGTCATGGATCCTCCAATACTGGAATACTCGCAGCGTATCAGGGAGAACTATGACAACGTGATCAAGAAGTTTGGAAAAGCCTTGAAATGGGAGCAAGCCCGCGCAGATTATGTCTGGAAGGAAACTCAGAAAATTCTACATATCAAGGAAAAGGCAAAAGAGAAGAGTAAGTCTTCTACATTACCTGGCTGTTGTATGAAACTTACTGGTGGAAAACATCTCCAGAGGCCTCTATTAACAGTCTTTATTCTGAACTCATCTCTAATTCCTCCCTCGCCCGAGCCATCTATACAGTCTTCACAAGTATATCGGCCTCGAAAATTGCATCTGTGACTCTGAGTCCCCATGTGTCCATTTCTCTTCAGATACCACCTTTGACCTCAACACCCTACCTCCCTACTCCAACAGACACCGCATATCCAGGGCTGTGGCTTACCACCGCGGACAGTCTCACTCCAGCTGATGATTCAGTTCCCAGTGAAGCAGCCCCTCCACATCAAGTGCTGGCTAAGCATTTTGCTCTACTTTTGCTTGACAATGAAGCCACGATCTTGAAAGACGTTGAAGCGTCAGGTGGCGCCCTTGGCCCTGCGCTCGCGCACTATATTCGCTGCTCCAAGCCAACAAAGTCCTTCGCCCAGATCTCTGCCAGTTCAGGCATTCCACTCTCGCACATACAGTTGCTGGCCAGTCATCTTGTGTACTGGAGGCGTGCACGAGCTATTCCTCCGCTACATCAACGCGACACATACATTGTATCTCCAAACTGCGACCTTAGCAAGCTTCCGGCAGCCACTGCGGCTTATGCAGCAGCCTTTCCAACCCTTCCCAGCTTGCCAAAGATGCTATCTGCCCTTAGTGGGACTCCACGACCATACGGGAGCCTTATACCAAGCAAAGACCACAAGGAGACCTATTTTGCAATTTTGGCATGGTTAATGAGGGGTGGATGGGTCACGCAGCTTCGATCATTTGCAAGGGTCAAAGTGACCCCGGAGATCAAAATGGCCGTGGAGGCGGCTCTGCGGAAAGAGGAAATGGAAAAGCGTCTTGCTGAAATAAAACCATCGTTGCCTCCGTCAGAAGAGAGAAAGGAAGACGATTCCGATGAAGACGACTCCAGCTCCTCTTCATCCTCATCCTCGTCGCTGGCAAGTCAGGAAAGCGGTCAGGAAACTCCGATACCCGGTCGATATGGCAAGAAGAAGGACGAAGCTCGAGACCTGCATTCTCTTCCGAATAGAGACCCTCATCTGACCACATCATCTCTCATCCTCTTCCCTCATCGCGCCTCCCCTCTCGAGTCCCGGTGGCTCGACGAGATTATGGCCCGTTTCCCTGATCATCCCAGATTGGAGACTACTTCCAAGGGATCTGCATCGACTGGTGCCGCCGTAGAGGGGGATGATTCCGGGCTTCACGATTCGCTGAAGAAGTACTGGCCCACGTTCATAAAGTACTTCAACGGTCATGACGCACTCGAGAAGATCCCAGTCCGGGAGGGTTTAAAGCGCAAGGTCGTGTGGCAGATCCTCACGCGCATGGGGTTGACGACGAGTCAGAACACCGGAATCGAACTCGATCCGCGAGAAAAGGTTCTGGTGAGTGTAAGGCATTGGTAAGGATGAATATACTGCTACGTTCGTTCATCGAGCGTTAGGTTTTTCGACTGCGACGAAAATTGGCTGGGAATCTCTGGCGTCTATTTTTTTTTTTTTTTGTTTTATATAATGCTGGAATGGACATATTCTCTTCGGTGTTCCTATACGCTGAATTGACCTATGCAGTAGTTGTGGGAGGCGACTTCAAATACTGCGGATATATACCCACTTTTTACGATATTTCTATCATTTCTCAGTGCGCCTACATATATGATCAGCATCTTGTACTCCTACAGTGCACGTATACAGAACACGTGAGGGCTGAGTCCGGCCAGCCAGCCAGCCAGCATCACGTACACGGATAGATCAGGTATTTAGGTAGATAGCTAACGATCTGTGCTACGATGTGGAAACGAATCAAAATAATTAAAGTCTTCATTTCAGTATAATAGAACGCATATCCAGACCACTGCGCCCAAATGTTTCACTTTGCCAGTGCAATGAGCGATGAGTTGAGGTGAGGTTGACGTGGAGGCCTGAAAGATAAAAACAGCTCTCCATATAATGCCGTGATAAAGTCCTGCTCAACCACGATAATATAGACTCAATTTTACTGGAGGACAGATGCTGAATGAACCATGGTCGAAGCTTCTAGCGTTCGTCGGGAGGGAAATCGGTTAAGATGGATGCATCTAAACTACTACTACGTTCCAACCAACAGAATTAGTAGTGATGGAATGGATTCCTTCAGCAATTAATAGTAAGCACTATGTACTTCTTGCCCTGGCGAGAAAGAAGAACGGGGTTAACATGCTCCTGTCTCCGTACTACAGTATAGTAGAAACACCGTGGCGTGAGCTGGAAGGAGGCGGGAACGAGGCGAGCTTAGCGATGCAATGCGACGTTGAAACCTGTAAGAGTGCCTAGAGGGTAGTATGGTGACATGTTGGGCCCTGGGGGCTTTTTACCTTGCTTGGCCGCTCTGGGATGCGTAAGTACGTACAGTACCTACCTAGGTACTTAGGTAGGTACCGTACATAGAACAGGGGGGTGATCGAGAAGGAAACAAAGAATTATGGAGAGCGGAGACGGGGATAGGTGGACTGTTTGTACTGTACTGTGCTGTATGTCTTGTCTACAGTACTTTCTGGAAAGGACGGGCAGAGAGCCTGGAGATATATATGTTATGTACTGTAGAATGCATTTGGAAGTGATATAAGCAGGCAAGGAATAGCTCGTAGAAGAAGTGCACAGCACCGGTGCTGAAAAGAACATCACTGTAAACATCTATGTTGTCGGCAGTATTGCTGTACCGGCATGAGTATCAGCCCAATCGATTTCAGGATTCAAAGGATCATGGACAGGCTGATGATTGAACATGGAATAAAAAGGATGGAAACAGGACAGAAAGGGGAGGATAGACCGTGGGAAGAGATGTGGCGGATGGGCAGAAACAAAGAAAGAAAATGGTCAATTGGAATGGAGACACCAATACAGGCAGCATAGCTGAATTTGGGGTTAATCAAAAGGACACTGTGCATCACATTGCATGCATTGTGAAAATATCGATGTCTTAAATTAATAGGTATATATATGCCCTCTGGAAAAAAAAGTGGCTGGTTAAGTCTGAGATTGAATGTCTTCTGTACGTATTTACGGCTAAACCAGAGCAGGATGCGAGCACATGTTCAGGTTCCCAATAAGAGAAAACCAAAATCGGGCCTCTCTAAGTATGATAATTGATGATTGCATTGTATGTATATGTTTGCATCGGATGTGACCAGTCTCTTTGTTATCTACTTGCTACACGGGAATTTCTACTATTCTTCTCTATGTGGTTCTGCTAGAGACTTCCTCGCCACGACTTGGGGCCTTCAGCAGCGGGCGTAATATTAATGGAAGAAAGCAAGCCACTACTATCCAAATGTGTACATTACCCGTGTGCCTGGCATCTGTGTGTGCCCTATGTCGGCACGGATTTCTAAAACAATCAGTGGTATCGAGGGTCCACGGGATCTCGATCCGTTGTTCTCCGGTGAATGTCTTGCGAAGGAACGCGATTTGGGGGGGGGGACTTGTTTGCTTCCAAAGCAAACAAGGAACATTCCCCGGACCAGGGCTCAAGCCCTCGAGGGAACCCGCCCTGTGCCCTCAGCCCTGAGCCCTAAAACAGTCTAAAAAACACCGTGCGGCGTGCGGACGCCTAATGACCCTTAATAATATGGCGCACTGACGCGAAGGCTCCGGAAGACGACGACATGAACCCACACGTGCTGCCTGATCGATCCGGCCATCGCCAAGGTCTCAGGCCAACCTGCGGAGTCGCTCCCACCAGTCAGACCGCGGGGAACCGAGGCGTCAATAATGAATAACGCAGATGTGGAGTCGTAACATGGGGGGATTTTCGGGATTAGATTTTTTTTTCCCCCTTGTGACAATAATTATTATATACACCCTCTCCCGTTGCTGTGCCACGGGCTGTGAACCCATGCGGAATACCTGACGCCTTCGGTCAAACGGTCCGCCCCGATTATTGGAGCATCACGTGAATTACATAAGGCGGGCAGCTTGATGCCTGAGTACCTGAGGAGACGGGTTTCGAGGCCAGAGAAACGACCTCACAAACATCGCCGCGGAGTAGTACAGAAGGACAGAAGAGTGATGGACAGCCTTTTCTAGAAGCTGGGGTGTGTCAATGCCATCTTGGCCAAACCCCGGGGGATCTTATGTAACTTTGCACAAATGTGAGGGTCGTTTAGTTGCCAAGGAAGGTGATATCGAATGCCTACCGTTTTCGCTACGCCCGGTGGGACCCCGCCGACAGAATTCCGGAGCTTCCTACCCTCCAGAAAAAAAATCTAAAAAATTTCGTGTGCCGCTTTTTTTTCGGAGGCGAGGGTTTTTCGTCAGCTACGGGCCTAGGTTTTAACATGGGTGCAAAATTTCCGGCAGACCTCCTCACGAGTCTTACCGGCGGGGTACGAAGGAGGGGCCAAAAGCAGCACCGTTGCCCCCTCCCCAACTATGACTGCATTCGTGGGATGCGGTCATGACGGTTGCATATTATTATATCGCGCATCGTTACCGTAGACCAACCTTTCCATTTGACGCGTATACGATTCAGAGGGACAGAAGCAGTTCTCGACGGCCAAGTATACTGTGAAAGAGCGACAGATTAATCTGTGTTCTGCATGCACGGTACCTCAGTAGTGACTGGGAGCGTGCACGGAGGCACTGCGATTAAATACCCCGCCACACCATGATCTCTTATCACACAGTAGATGAGCTGCCGCCGAGTCTGCCTGAGCTCTAGGCTGCAGGCCACCACACCATCATGTGCACCTGTAGACGTTCAGAAAGGTCCATCCTCATCGCAGGCGTGGTGACCCTTGCCCCGAAAGCGGGTAAGATTGGTATGTATCAGCGTGACGGGGCTGGTACGACGGGTACATCCAGGTACAAGGCAGAGACTGGAGCGCCCGCCGGACCTGCAGGCGCAAAGCCCGGCGGCCGGGTCGCGTGGTGTATCGCCCTGGTACCCGTGACGGGGTTCCGCCAGCGCCCGCGCGCGCTGCTGGGCGGCGGTACCCAGCAGTTACGGGCAGGTTACCCAGTGACCAGTAACCACTGCGTTACCCACCGTTTAGTCACCTTCGCACCGCGGGCGTTCGGCAACCCACGAGCACGTCGTGCTAGCTTGACGGGAAACAGAAGACTTTTTACTTGACGGATTCCACAATACTCTCCTCCGACCTCTCCCACCGTCCCTCTCTCGCCAACCACCCTTGCGCACTCCCTTCGCTCCCTCTGCGTCTCTCCTCACTGCTGCGTCGCCCGCTGCTGGCGTCTGTGCTGCTGAGGTTAGATTCCCTTCCGTGCGCCCTCCGTCTGCTGATCTCCTTCGCACCAACTTCCTGCTGGAGTGGGACGCTTCCTTGGAGTGAGCAATCCTCGCAGCCCATTTCTCCACGAGTTTCCTTCGACGGCGCGTCTGACACTCCCCGTCCTACGCTCCTGAAGCGACAGCGACAGCGGCTGTGCCCACAGTGTTGCCCGTCACTGTCGCCACGTACAAATCGCGCTCTCGCTTTCGCTTCGCGGGGAGACGTCAGGAACTTTTTTTTTTTCTGTCCACAACCCAGCGTCCACCCTCTGTGGCAGCCCCAGGTTTTGCCTTTGTGGACTGTCTGCAGAAGTCTTGTGCAGCTCCGCTGAGCTCCCCAGCAAGTGAATCCTGACCGCACTTGAAGGAATCCCGCATCAGATTCCGTCAGGTGGGCTGTGTCAAGGCGGCTTCGACATCCTCGTCGAGTGCCTTGTTTTTAGGTGTTGACCAGGCGGTGCCTCTCTTCAACCCGTGGGAAAACGAGTACAATCCTTGTCCGAACGGATCGTACAGCACCCACTCCCAAATAGCCATTCGGGCGACCTGCGAAAAACCGGAGAGATAGGATAGCCATACCGATGCGACCCGGGTGCTAGCCGATTTATCTCGAGACACTGGTACTCAGTTCACCTTCTCTGAAGACGAAGACGACCGTCCTCCTGTGCTTCCGTCAGTGGGAGCTATCACTTCTAGTGGCTTGCTACAAAGTGGGAGATCTCCATCGGACGAACGACGGGGCCTGCAGTTTGGTGGGGTTGCCAGAGGGCAGAAGTAGCTCTATTTGATTTACGCCGGTGCAAGAGGAGTTGCGGCCGTAGCCAGTGCACACAGTTCTCTGGGATTGTCAAGGGAGACAGCATCCTCTGCCAGGGGCAGTCTTTAGCTCTGGGATTTTAACCGACCCTGGTTCCTTTCCCCATCCCGAATCCTGTCAGTCATGGCGGCGATGGCCAGCAAACCGGAGATGCCTACCTTCTCATATGCTCAGGCCGCCAAGGGCATGTCTGCAGCCGCGACGGCACAGCAGCCCGCGAAGTCGGCCTCTACAGATCAGACGAAGGCAGTTTCTCGTCCAGATGGGTCAAATCCAAATCCAGCCTCTCACGCGAACCCGGATACATCGTCCCCGCAGACAGAAATGTCTGGTGATGCGGAGAAGGCGGAGTCGAGATCAGATCGAGAATCAGGGTCTACCGTTGTTGGCAGTCAGCAGCCTACTGCCGCAGGTTCATCCAAGAACATGACCTCTGGGACTACTTCTCCCAGCGTTGGGACCGCCTCGACTTCTACACTGCCCAAGGAGGATGATATCTCAGTTACAGCTAACGGATCATCCGACTCGACGTGGGACAAGCAGTCGCAGGCTTCGGTGCCTGCTGAGAAATCAAACCAGGCGGCAGAGGGGAGCAAAGAGAAGTCTGCTAACGCCTCTGCGGAAAAGGGCTCTTCAGCCCCCAAGGAACTCAAAGCGGCTCCCATTCCCGCGGTGAATGTATGGCAACAGAGAAAAGAGGCGCAGGAAGCCAAGGCCAAGGCCAATGCTGCTCTGAAGCCTGTTGTGTCAACGGCTTCTAAGGTTGGAGCTGCAAAGTCCACTAGTCCAGCATCCCAGACGCCCGTGGATAGCCATCAGGATCCGTCAAAGGCTGGTGCTAGGAGAAAGGCTGATGGGACACCTGAAGGTGTTGGCTCACAAATGAAAGACCGGAAGAAGGCAGATGGAGGGAAGGGAGAAGGTGAGCGACTGTGACATTTTCTCATTTAAATTTTGTCTACTAACGAGAATCGTCACAGGTTCGAGAAAGGCTGGTTTCCGCTATAATCGGACCGCTGAAGGTGCTGCGGACTCTGCGGAGTCGACAATCCCGCCGGTCGGAGATGCTGCCTCGTGGCCAACTCCCCAGACTGCCCAAGGCGAGGAGAAACGCAAGGCGCAGGAAAAGACCGAAAAGGCTGAGAAGGCCGAGAAGAGCACCACCGCAAGGGCGCATGGGAAGGAGAAGTGGATGCCTGTCCCTTACGTCCCCACCGCCGTCTTCAGCACCCCTCTGCCGTCTGCTGCCCGCAGAGGCGGGAGACCAGCCCGAGGTGGAAGAGATGGAGGCCGTGGCGGAGCCCACGGCGCTACCTCCACCGCTGGAGCAGACAAGGCTGCTTCTGGACAGACGGCGCAAAGTTCCGCCGCCAAGCAGACGCCTTCAGGCCATAGGGGAAGAAACGAGCCCAATGCCGGCCGAGCGAACTCTCTGCCGGCTCAGTCTAGAAGGTCAAATAGCGCTGACGCAGCAGCGTCGTCTGAACAGCGCAGGGCTTCCCAGGCTCCAGAACGATCCCGTGGCGACGCCGCCCGGACGAAAGGAGCTGAAGAGGCAAATGCCAGCACCGAGGGTGCTCAAACGAACGGCGGAGAGAACTTCTCACGCTACCGCCAGGACTCCAAACCTTTTGGCAGGAACCATGAGTCTTTCGCGGCTCAGAAGGGTGCTGATCATCACCCAAGAAATGCGAACGGACCCGGGGAGTCTCACACTGGTGGCCGTTTCAGTTCGAGTCACGAACGTCGTTTCGACAATGGTCCCAAATCTGCAGACTTTCATCGCGATTCCGGTTTCCCGAAAGATAGAGGGGAATTCCACAGAGATCGAGACCACCAAAGAGAGCGAGGTGACTCGCGTCCTGAGCGAGGCCGGGGGGGCTACCGGGGCAGAGGCGGCCACTCTTCATATGGCGGCGCTCAGGGACAGTTTCCTAACCCGCAGTTCTCACAGCACTCGTTCGTCCCACACAAATCATTCAGCTACGGTGACCGCCAGCGCTCGCAGCAGCAAGGGCTGCAGAATGGCACGCAACCGCATAATGCAAATCATCGGATGTCTTTACGGTCTCCTTCATTACCTAATACAGCTCCGATGTATGCTCCTTATCCCATCCCGGCTGACATCAACACCATGTATGCCTATCCGATGCATCCTGGCCCGATGACCGCGATACCATATCAGCCATATATGGAGCCGTTTTCGCTCATGAGTATGCTTTCAATGCAGCTGTAAGCCTATCTGAGTCCGTCGTGCTAAGACAATGAACGCTAAAATGAGAGCAGGGAGTATTACTTTTCGGTGGACAATCTTTGCAAGGATCTGTTCCTACGTAAACATATGGATTCGCAGGGTTGGGTTCCTTTGAGTTTTATCGCCAGCTTTAAGCGAATCAAGACTCTTACCGAAGACTTTGATCTTCTTCGCCACGTCTGCCGTCAACTGAAGAACGTCGAATACCAACTCGGCGAGGACGGAGTGGATAGGCTACGACCGAGGGAGAGATGGGAACAGTGGGTTCTCAGTATGGAACAGCGTGACCCCTCGGCGCGGCATGATGGCCCACCACCACCAAAATCTCAGCCGGCCAATGCCGAAAAGCCAGATGAAAACGCAACGCCGCAAGGCCATGTCGAAGGCGTGCCCGCCCCATATATGGCGCCCAACGGAACAGTTCACGACGGATCTCACGCCGCTCATTACCCTCTACCTAACGGTACAGGCGAGCAGCGCGTGACGGGTTCGAAGCTATCTTTTACGGCTCCCGAGTTTCGGCCGTCCTCTTTCGTCCCAGTGGCAGCTCAGAATGAGAATGCAAATGTAGGGAAACCCAATGATGACAACACTTTCCCGGACGACCAGGTTGAGAATTTGGTAATTGTGGTGCGTAAGCCAGGAATTTCTAGCCCGCCACAACCACATTTTCTCAACAATTCGCCCCGTTCTTTCTCCAACGGATCTGTTGACGGTTGCAGAACAGCGGGCGGGACAGTGACCTCTGAAGAACAACCCTTTCTCCCTCTGAATGGCGGCGCGGCCAATCCGACTAGGTACGCTGACATGTATCTTCTCTTTCGTTGAAGTGACTGACAACACTGGCAGCATGGATGAGAACCAGTTGCAACAATACGGAAACATGTCAAGTTCGCTAGTGACTGGCGGGGCAGTCGAAACTGGCTGTCAGATGCCGACATTCTGGGTGAAAGACAAAGATACCCCCATTGAAATCCTTTCTTCCGACCTTGTTCACGAATCTTATAGCACTTTCCGAAAACGGGCTCTAGAAAAACGAGAAAAACGAGATTCAACGGCGGCCAACGATGGCGATCGTGATATGGATGTTCTCTACCAGTTCTGGTCGCATTTTTTGGTCCAAAATTTCAACGTAAAAATGTACAACGAATTTAGACATCTAGCCTTCGACGATTTTACTACACGAAATTCCACAAACGGACTCGACAGCCTTATTCAATTCTACGATGCCTGGTTGTCCAGCAACAAGACCATGCCCGACGAGGTCGCCAGTGACCTTGTTACTCTTGTCAAGATAGAACCCAGGAGTAATGGACGCCCCGCGTTCCACAAGCTTCGCTCAGCCTGGCAGGATGGCGCTTTCAACCTCAAGAACCGCAAGAAGATCGACCGTGTTCTCGACGACAGTCTGAGAGCTGAGCTGGAAAAGTGAACCCCTCGATTTTTTTTCCCCTTCAGTTTGTCTGTCAGTTACGACTTGCATTATTTTTTTTTCCCCTCGACCTTTGCATCTACCTTTTGATTCAGTCGTCGAATAAAAATTTGCACGGAGCGACGGATTGCGATGTTCACAAATTCGGAGCGTCATTTTTTTTTCTCTTTGTCTCTTCTCTTTTCATTACATTCAAGGGGAGGGGTTACAAATTCCTGGCGTCCGGGCATGATTTACGGGGCATTATCTCCCACTTTGACGCTTGCTTGTGCGGTGCACCGGACCGAAAAAAAGCTTTCCCATGACCATAGAGATCTTTTCTGTTTACTCACCCGGCGGTTCGCTACTAAATCATTTTTCCTCTGTTCAGAATTTTTTTTAGCGCGCATAAGCATGAAAGAACAAAAAAAAGCTCAAGCGGGGACCTGATTCAATTCAGAAAAAAAAACAAAGATCGTTGTGTTACAATACGGATTTTTACATGACAGAATTAGCTGGGCAGATTGCCTTCATTTTTTTTCACTTCAAAGAGACGTGGCTCAACATGATGTCCATGGCTTTTTTTTTTTATCTTTTCCTCAGTGTGTCTTCTATCAACGTGTCTTCAGGTTTTGCATAGCACGATCCTTTCATTATTCTCTCTGTTCCGCCAATGTGGACCGCTCAGGCGCGTGCATTTGATGGCGAACTGTTCATCTATGGGGATGGATGATGGTGGCCAGTACTTGCTACCTCGAGTTCCTAGTTTCTCGATCATCTAACCTCCCCTCAATCCATATTCTATGTTACATCGGTATCAATGGGTGTTTGAGTGGATTGTCAGGAATAGGGGGACAGCAAGGGTTATGGCAGTCATTTCCTGTTCTCATCCTCCCTTGTTTGTCTTGTATGAATGATTCTGTTGTTGCCTGGGTATCACTATGCCTAGTTCTTGTAAGGTTTCAGGTTCCAGCACTGACTGCATTATTATGACAAAGACTCGTATTCTCCTAGCATCCTTTGAGACAGTCCTGCGTAGATATGTTGGATACATTCCTGAGATGTGAGCAGTACGAAGGGAGGTGAAACTGCGCAACTTGAAAGGGGGATTAACATTGTTCCGTCTCCGCCCCCGAAGAGTTGCGATAGTGGCGAATGAGAAAGACCAGCGCCACGGTCGAGCCTCTCCAGCTTCCTGGCCTCGCCAACCTCTGGCTTGTGACGTTTTGCATCTTTGACAACCAAATATATTACACATTCAACATGGAAGCGGCCTCCAGGTCAACCCTGAGGCAGCTTCGATCCTCAAAAAAAGCCTCCAGACTGCTCTTTCAGACCACCGGAGGTGCGAATCTCAACAACCACTTTCTGCTCTCCTCCACAGCAGCTCTGAATCGCGTTCGGCGAAGAAACATCAGCTCGTCCCGTCGAGACTGTGCCCCGGACTCTTCCCTTCTCAGCTTCGGATCTGGCTCCTCGTCCGGAAACGCGCCCACCACCTACTTCTCAAACCGCTCTTCCCTCCCCGCCAACACGATCATCCGTTTTGTACCGCAGCAGACTGCATGGATCGTGGAGCGCATGGGAAAGTTCCACCGGATCCTCGAGCCCGGTTTGGCGATCCTGGTTCCATTCATCGATCGGATTGCCTATGTCAAGAGCTTGAAGGAGTCCGCCATTGAGATTCCGAGTCAAAACGCCATTACGGCGGACAATGTCACGCTGGAACTGGATGGAGTGCTGTATACAAGGGTTGTCGATGCGTACAAGGCTAGGTTAGTCCATTTTCGCTCCACTCTGTTCGTTCGATACGAATGAGAGGATTTTTTATTGGGAAGCCCAATAGATCTGGGTACCATGTAACAACAAGCTGACGGGAACTACACTTCCTTCAGTTACGGAGTCGAGGACGCAGAATATGCTATCTCTCAGCTTGCGCAGACAACCATGCGTTCGGAGATTGGTCAGCTTACGTTGGACCATGTGCTGAAGGAGCGGGCGACATTGAACACGAACATCACTCAGGCTATCAATGAGGCAGCGCAGGACTGGGGTGTTGTTTGCTTGAGATATGAAATCAAGGATATTCATGCTCCCGAGGGCGTCGTGGCCGCGATGCACCGTCAGGTCACCGCGGAGCGGTCGAAGCGGGCAGAGATCCTGGAATCTGAAGGGCAGCGGCAGAGCGCGATCAACATTGCCGAAGGTCGCAAGCAGTCGGTAATCCTCGCCTCGGAGGCTCTGCGTGCTGAGCAGATCAACCGGGCTGCCGGTGAAGCCGAGGCAATCCTGCTCAAGGCTCAGGCGACGGCCAAAGGAATTGAGGCTGTCGCCAAGGCCATCCGAGACGGTCAGGAGCACGCCCGGGGTGCTCTCAGCCTCAGTGTTGCCGAGAAGTACGTCGAAGCGTTTGGTAACTTGGCGCGGGAAGGAACTGCTGTCGTGGTTCCTGGAAACGTGGGTGATATAAGCCAAATGATCGCCAGCGCCATGGCGGTCTACGGAAAGATCAGCGAGAGCCAGGCCAGGGCTATGGCGGCGAAGGCGCTCGGGGTCCAGCCGCCAGAAGAACCCGCTCACAAGCACAAGCAAGAACACGACGCCAGGAACGAATCTGAGAATGCACAGGAAGCCTCTGAAACTGATTCAGGCGCCGACAAGGGTGAAGTCACTAAGAGCGTCCTGGACAGTTTCGAGAAGACAAGCCAGCAGAGGAGGTGATGGACGAGGGTTGCTGTTTTCATATCCTCCATTTATGTCCTTGTTCTCATTCGCGGTTGAGAGTCCCCTTGCGGCATTTTCTATTAACCGAGTTGTATTCGACTCAGTTTCCTTTACGCTTATTCAACTATGGCCAAGCACTCATCTCTTTTAGCATCTCACTGGGAGTCAGGTCACGAGCAGTGTTCGGGGGGTTACGTATGCTGCAGGAACGTTTGACTGTGTACGCTATTTAAATGATGCAAGTCTCTTGAGGTGTATCATGTATATAGACCGACGATCGACTACGACTGAAATTGAAAAAAAAGTAAAATATAGCGCAGACTGATATGCTTTGGCCAAGAGGGGAAGTCTGCACGTTCTGGGACCAAGGTATATGGTCTTGAGCGTCCATCGTCTACCAGACCGAGGCGCCTCCTACTCCAGGCTGAGCCACAGCGGCCTACGCGATGAAGCTCGGACCACCCGCTCCCGCGCCGCCAGAACCTGGAGATCGCGACTTTTTGACAGTCCAAAAGGAACGCCCGCTGCGCGCCCGCCCTTGACTCTCGAACTTCCGCCCCGCCGGTTTTCTGAAATTCGTCGTCGGACAGCGTCTGGCCCATTTCCCCGTTCTTTTTACCTTTGTCAACTTGATCTGACGGGCGTGATCGCGGACAGTTTGCGATGCTCGAACTAAGCTCCTTGTCCTCCACGTCAACCACTCAGTGATCGATCGAGACAGGAGCCGCGCAGAAAAGGGAAAAGCTTCGCGCAAGAGAGGGACCCCGACAACCGTCCGCCGCGATGCATATCATCAAGCCGGTCTGGCTGACGCATGGAGGTATTTATTGTTGAATTCCGATAAGAAAAAAAAAGAAAAAAGCATGGGCTTGTCGACCTTTGCAGAACATCCTGCGAGACAAGCTTTTTTGCATGGATCGTCTTTGCTGACACTTGCCTGTCCTTTTACAGGTGAACGGAAGGACTTCGAGGTCTACAGTTGCGATGTCTCTCCGGACGGAAAGCGACTCGTCACTGCTGCTGGAGGTGAGTCGATGCGATCCCTGAGCGTATTTTCGATTTCGTTCCTTACGGTCCATACGGCCTTGGGCTCTCTTTTCCTCGGACTGTCGCCTCAACAAAAGAGACCTATGAGAATGGCTTCTGACATGTGGTTTTCTTTGCGTACCCGTTACGTGCAGATGGATATGTGCGGATATGGTCCACAGAGGCCATCTACAACGCAGCGGACCCTGCGTCCGCCGGAAAACCCAAGCAGCTCGCCTCGATGAGCAACCACTCAGGCACCATCCATGCCGTTCGCTTCTCGCCAAACGGAAAGTACCTTGCTTCGGGGGCGGATGACAAAATCGTGTGCATCTACACGTTGGATTCCAATGCTCCTTCTCATGCGTCGACATTCGGTATGTGGGGACCGCGATTGCCAAAATAATTGGACAAGAGCTGACGTTCGGGGGGTTCTTTGGTCTAGGAACGAATGAAGCGCCGCCCGTCGAGAGCTGGCGCACGATAAGAAGACTGATCGGTCATGATAACGATGTGCAGGATCTGGGATGGTCCTATGATTCTTCGATCCTGGTCTCCGTCGGCCTGGATTCGAAGGTCGTGGTGTGGTCCGGACATACATTCGAGAAGTTAAAGACATTGCCGCACCATCAGAGTCATGTCAAAGGCATCACGTTCGACCCGGCAAACAAGTACTTTGCTACCGCGAGCGACGATCGGACGGTCCGAATCTTTCGCTTCACCTCCCCGGCCCCGAACTCGACGGCGCATGACCAGATGAACAACTTCGTCCTAGAACAGACGATTTCCGCTCCGTTCGTCAATTCGCCATTGACTACCTATTTCCGAAGATGCTCCTGGTCTCCAGACGGCATGCATATTGCCGCCGCAAATGCGGTCAACGGGCCAGTAAGCTCTGTCGCGATCATCAATCGCGGGTCCTGGGATAGTGATATCAACCTCATCGGGCATGAAGCGCCCGTGGAGGTGTGCGCTTTTTCTCCGCGGCTGTATTCCTCGCAACCGCTCAATAAGCAGGCTGTTGACAGCCAAGGCCATGCTATGCATAGCCTCGTCACCGTCATCGCATGTGCTGGAGGCGATAAGTCGCTGAGTGTTTGGATCACCAGCAACCCGAGGCCGATTGTCGTTGCCCAAGATATTTCCGCGAAATCGGTTTCTGATCTTGCATGGAGTCCTGATGGAATGTGCCTTTTCGCAACAGCCTTGGATGGGACAATCCTCGCAATCAAGTTCGAGGAAGCAGAGCTCGGTTACCCGATGGCAATGGAGGAAAACGAGAAGTCACTTTCAAAGTTCGGCGCAAACAGAAGAGGCGCTGGCATTGCTGAAACTACGGATGGGTTGTTGCTCGAGGAGAAGAGCAAGGCTGGCGAGATTAAAGGGGTAGAAGGCAGAATGGGTGCCCTGATGGGAGATGGCCATGCTACTGCAGCAGAGCCGGCTACGAATGGAGCTCCTGCAACACATCCACCGAACGGCACGACTCCTGCTCCTGGTCCATCTCCAGCCGGGGCGGCAGAGGCGCAGAAGCCCCAGCCAAATGGCACTACTACAGGCGGTGCGGCGCCGGAGCAGGAGAAGCCTGACAAGCCTGATCCTTACCAGGCCAAGTTGGAGAAACTGAAACAACGCCCAACTTATACCAAAGATGGCAAAAAGCGCATTGCACCCCTTCTGGTATCCGGGACAGGCGGTACTGAGTCGTCTCTTCCCCAGGCTCGACTCATGGCGGCGAATGTTAGCAGCCAAGCGAAGCCTGATGCGCCACAGTCCGTCCTAGACCTCTCGAAGCCGTTCGACGGGCTTCCCAAGGGAGGTCTCGCTTCATTGTTGTTTGGGAACAAGCGCAAGCTCGCGCAGTTGGAGGGCGACGAGGACGGGCATGTGGAGAAGCGTGTAGCCTTAGCAAGTCAGAACGGTGGGACTCCGATCCTTGCCAATACGCCAGATGGTCTACTGCCCGCGCAGCCGCAACCGCCCGTCACTGGGCAGCAGCCTACTCCAGAGTTCATACGGCCCGCTGTGACAAATCCTTGTATGGCGATCAGCCAGCTTCGACTGGCAGTGCCAAAGGTCCGCAGCACGATAGTGCACGCCCTTGATCCAAGCGGAAATCCCACGGAGCCGCCTAGTGCATCCAACGAGGCAAATCCATCCCGAGTAGACGTCGTCTTTGAGGCCCGTAACCCGCCGCCTGGCACTGTGACTGGAAGAGCGGGCGATCGAGAACCGGTCCGCATCACACTGACCAGAGGCGACCAGCCTCTGTGGCAAGATTTCCTTCCAAGAACCGTGCTTCTTGTGACAGGAAACCAGGGTATGTGGGCTGCAGCTTGCGAAGATGGTTCGGTGTATATTTGGACCCCTGCGGGCCGCCGACTTGTCAGTGCTCTGGTTCTCGAAGCTCAGCCTGTCATACTGGAATCCAACGGCCCATGGATACTATGTATATCCGCCGTTGGTATGTGCTATGTATGGAACGTCAAAACTCTCTCTTCACCTCATCCCCCTGTCTCTTTGCAGCCCGTCTTGGATGCAGCTATACATGCTCAAACAGCGCATCCAACTCCAGCTCCTGCGATTACCCAGGCTCGTCTGAATTCTGAAGGCAGAATAATCGTGGCCCTGTCAAATGGCGAAGGCTATTCATACAACCCGTCGATGTACACATGGCAACGAATTTCAGAAGCATGGTGGGCCGTCGGCAGTCAATATTGGAATACAACTGATGCTTCTGTGGGCAATCTTCAGGAGATGCGCACTGAGCCGGATAACGATCCGAAGAAGAATGTATCTGCCGGTATCATACCGTTCTTGGAGCGTAACACCACGAATGAAACTCTCCTCCGCGGGCGAGCTTATTTCTTGCAACGGCTCATCAAAGTCTTGTTGTCCCGTGAAGGTTACGAGAGTTTTGAATCTAATGTCTCTATCGCTCACCTCGAAAACCGTCTCGCTGCCGCATTGTCTTTGGGGGCCAAAGAAGAGTTCAGGCTGTATCTTAATATGTATGCCAAACGTATAGGAGCCGAAGGGCTGAGGATGAAGGTAGAAGAGTTGCTCAAGGGTCTCTTGGGCGGCATCTTCGATGAAGATGGCGAAGCAGGTCCAGTGCGGAAATTGCAACCAAATGAAAAGGAAGGCAGAAATTGGCAGGGCGATTCAGACACTCTCTGTGGCTGGCCACGGGAGGTGTTGTTAAAAGAAGTCATCCTCGCTCTCGGTAAGTAGTGTCCATTTCCACATGAATCTTAGTCGGTACCTCGTTGCTGACCTGTTCGCCAGGCAAGTACAGGGATCTTCAACGGGTCACTGTTCCATATGCGAAGTTACTGGGAATTGTTGACGAAGAGCCGGATCGGGAAGATGCTATGGAGACTTAATTGGCGGTGTTCCATTTTTCTGGCGTTTATTGGGCTAACGGGTCGAGGGAAGGAAGGTACTTACTGCATGCACTATGGAATGGGCAGCAGTCATTCTCCAACCGTCGGTTTGGATTTTTCATTTTGCCTTCCATATATTCTTTATTTGTCAACATACATAAGGCCATTCTTCTTTGGCATGCCTTTTAGTGGTGGGTGGCTATCTGTTGTCAGTTCCCTTGGGCTTCTGTTTTTTGTCAAAGCCTGTGGGCTTTGAGGGTTCAATCCTCTTGTGCTAAATGTAACAACAGTGAATTGTTCTCAGGCTGAACGGGCTATAGAAAATGTTTTCACAGTATTCATCGACAAAACATGCCCTCTGGAGCGGGTTCTTCAAGCAAACACGGCCTTTGACAGATGTATGTCTCCGAGACACAAACGCACTTTCACAGCCTATGGCATAAAAGGCCCAGGGAATCGTGAGAAAGTAAACTGTACGGTACAGACTTCCACATCCTGAACACAGTCAACTCAAGCACCCAAACATGTTGTCCGTGAGGCATCAGATACAGCGCTGGGTTGTGCGTCAGCTGCAGGGTCTCGTTGATTTCCTCCAACCACCCTGGCCGACACTCAGCGACGGATCTCCCTTTCCCAAAGACGGGTTCCTCTGGTCTGCCCGAGGAGACCCTGACGATGGTGATGATTCTGCGCTCCGCATCCATAACCTTGAGGGTACCTTTGGTTCCCCCTGCCCCGGGCAGTTGGAGTCTCAGGAGTCAGCTGCCCGTAGTCCTCATCAGCGTCATGCGACGATGACCAAATCTAACCGCAAAGGCGTGAGAGAGGATGTGCCGCTGCATCTGATGCCGAAGCTCAAGCTCGCGGTGCACGTGTTTGTCGTTACGTTGGGTGTACTCCTGTGGTTCATGCCCATACTCATCTGGATCGTCTCGAGTCCTGTCCCTTGGTTTGCGTTTGATGATGGATACGGAAACGCTCAGTCTTCCCTTCAATGGCACTCGGGCTACAACATGGACGGCTTACGAACGACAGCGGCGACGACGACGGCGGTAAAGGAGAGCCCGGATGTGGTCTCGAAACCGGAACCGGTGAACGATGATCGACCACGGGCAGCGATGATCAGCCTCGTGCGCAACTCGGACCTCGATCTCGTGCTGCGGAGCATGCGCCAGCTCGAGACGAGGTGGAATGCGCGGTACCGGTATCCGTGGGTCTTCTTTAGCGATGAGCCGTTGAGTCGGGAGTTCAAGGTACATTCGCTTCAAGGATAGTTAATAGAAAGAAGAGAGACTCTGACTGAATATTGTTTTCTAGGACGCCACGTCGAATGCGACTTTCGCCGCATGCTACTATGAAGTCGTGCCCCAGGAGCACTGGTCCGTGCCGGACTGGATCGACGGAGACATGTTTAACCGCAGCCTGGAGTACCTGAAGCAGATTGGCGTACACAACAAGGGGTCGATGAATGATGCCTCGTACCGACATCTGAAGGCTCGATGGCACAGCGGCTTCTTCTACAAGCATCCCCGGATGCAGGAGTTCGACTGGTACTGGAGAGTCAAACCGGATGTGAGTATACCTCCCGTAGATAAAAAATAATGGCCTATTTATTCAATAGGCTGACAGATGACGATAAATCAGGCCCAGTTCTACGGCAACATCGACTATGACGTCTTCCGCTTCATGCGCGACAACGGCATGAAATACGGCCACGGCTCCAGCATGGACAAAATCCTGGGCTACAACGCACGCTCCGCCCCGTCCCTCTTGTGGCGCACCCGGTCCTTCATGGACGTCCATCCCGAACTCATCCACCCCGAAGCGGACCTCGACTGGCTCCTCCTGGATCGGGAACCCCAGTCCCGCGACAACAACAAGCGCCAGTTCTCGTCGAACGTCGAGATCGGGGACCTGCACTTCTTCCGCGGGGAGCAGCACGGGCGGTACTTTGAGTGGCTGGACCGCAGCGGGGGGTTCTTCTACGAGTTCCCGGGGGATGCGGCCGTGCGTGCGCTCAGCGCGGCCATGTTCCTGCCCAAGCGGCAGGTGTGGTTCTTGGGAGATGTCGGGTGTCAGTATCGGGTTGATGGGTATGTTCACTACTTCCTTTCCTTCAGTTCCTATCAATCTGTATATTGCTCAAAGCTAACCCTGTCAACAGAGCCTGTCCGCGCGGCCTGGCCCACCGGTGCGAATACGAACCGACTCACATCGATGAGCACTTTGGCCGGTTCGTCCCGGCCGGGCAGCGGCAGAAGAAGCCGGCAGATACCTGTCAGGGAGACTACTGGCCGAAGAAGGGGGCAGAGGGAGCTGTCCGGGGGAGATAGATGTGCCAGCGGATGAACTCAAGGAAACTTTGAGCGATGGGTGGGTTCCTGTGGTAAAGGTTGACCGGAAGCCACACGTACTTGTAATACTCCAGCTTTGAAAGTTTAGATAGTTTCCAATGGAAGTGGCAAGTTGTTGAGACATCTCGTCAAGCCATAGATTTCCCTGTAGAGTATGGGACCGGCGGGGGCGGGGTTAGGGCACGGGCGCTCACGTGTGGCGCGGCGGGAAAACCGCGGGCGCAGCGCCTTCGCCCACCAACCACTTTCTCCTCGCACATCTCTCTCAGAGACGCCTCCCAGGCTCACGCCCCTCGAGCCCCTCGAGCGCCTCGAAACCCCCCGAGCACCGCCACTCCTTTGCTTTTTAACCCTGGCCACCAGTGTGGCCGCCGTCACCACGTCTCCCCTCCAGACCCCCGCGCTCTTTTTCTTCTCCCTCCCCCTCCGCTTTCGACCCTCCGCAGCTGGTCCTGCCATTGCCTCGCCCCTCAAACACTGCAGCCAGCAGAGCGCTCCCCCTCTCTTCTCCGCCTTTCTCGTCTGTCGCACCTACGCCAGCAGCAAGAAGAAAAAGAAGATGCCTCCCAAGAAGGTCGCCGTCGAGGAGAAGGTCCTTCTCGGTCGCCCGGGAAATAACCTGAAGAGCGGTATCGTATGTGAGACTGGCCGCCCTGCCCCTCCCTTCCTTTGCTTTCTTTTCTCCGCGGTTCGCTTCAATTGCGCATGCTGACTGCCTTTTCTCCAGGTCGGTCTTGCAAACGTCGGCAAGTCGACGCTCTTCCAGGCCATCACCAAGTCCAACCTTGGTAACCCCGCCAACTTCCCCTATGCCACCATCGAGCCCGAGGAAGCCCGTGTCATCGTCCCCGATGCACGCTTCGACTGGCTCTGCGAACACTACAAGCCCAAGTCGCAGGTGCCCGCCACCCTGACCGTGTACGACATCGCCGGTCTGACGCGCGGCGCCTCGACCGGTGCAGGTCTGGGCAACGCCTTCCTGTCGCACATCCGCGCTGTCGACGCCATCTTCGAGGTCGTGCGGTGCTTCGACGACGCGGAGATCATCCACGTCGAGGGCGACGTGAACCCCGTCCGCGACCTCAACATCATCAGCGAGGAGCTCCGCCTCAAGGATATCGAGTGGGTCGAGAAGGCGCTCGAGAACCTGCAGAAGCAAACCAAGAGAGGAGGACAGACGCTGGAGATGAAGAAGCTGAGGGAGGATGAGGCCACCGTTGCCAAGGTCCTTCAGTGGCTGAAGGACGGCAACGACGTTCGCAAGGGCGACTGGAACCCCAAGGAGGTACGTGTGAAGCGCTCTTTTTCTTTCCTCTCCTTTGTTTGATTTTTTTTTTCATATGATGAACAAGAGCAATTGCTCGATATAATCCCAGCTCGTCGAATGGCCTCGTTTAAATCTCACGTTGAGGTCATGTTGAGATACAATCCAACTCTGATTCTCGCAACCGCAATCTTTTGGCTACATCGTTTTTCACCAACTGTACTTGGGGAATCATGTGTGCTGACAATCCTGCTCTACCAGGTCGAGGTTATCAACCCCCTCCACCTTCTGACGGCCAAGCCCGTCGTCTACCTGATCAACCTCAGTGAGAAGGATTACATCCGCCAGAAGAACAAGTACCTCCCCAAGGTCGTCGAGTGGATCAAGGAACACTCCCCTGGCGACCCCGTCATCCCCATTTCCGTCTCGTTCGAGGAGCGGTTGACCCGGTTCCCGAGCGAGGCTGAGGCGGAGGAGGAATGCAAGCGGCTGGGCACCAAGTCGGCCCTGCCAAAGGTCATCGTGACCATGCGCCAGGCCCTGAACCTGTACAGCTTCTTCACAACCGGTTCGGACGAGGTCCGGCAATGGACCATCCGGAAGGGCACCAAGGCGCCGCAGGCAGCGGGTGTCATCCACTCCGACTTTGAAAAGACCTTCATCCAGGCCATCGTCTTCAACTATGAGACGCTGAGGGAGTACGGCGACGAAGCGGCCGTCCGGGCTGCCGGTAAGGTCATGACCAAGGGCAAGGACTACGTCGTGGAGGATGGTGATATCCTCCTGATCAAGGCCGGTGCGGCCAAACACTAATTGACTTGATTGCTATGTGATATGCCTTTTATCATTGATCATGTTCTTTTATGGCTTTCCCCCCTCTGTGTTGGGAAAGGGGTATAGACATTTGTCGTAATTAATGAATGACATCTGGGAATGAGATACGATACCTGATGTTTTGTAGATACCTGTTCCATAGATCAGTGCTGTGGTTGCTTCTGAGATCATCATCAATACTCTCTACTACGTCCATCACTTTGTTTGTGTACCTCCTACCGTATGCGGCACGTGCAAGCCCTAGCCCTTCCCCGCGTCGGCCGCGTGGGGCTCGACGCGCAGGCCGCCCGGAACGGAGGCACGAGTCGCCGAGTCGGAGCAAGCAGCTCTCGATCCGCAGATCGACTCTCATCCGGAGTGCCTTTTTGATATTGATTTGATACCCGATACACCCTTCATTTCTTTGCTCTGCATTGCGTCTCTCCAGAAGTACATTTCCGGAGAGCCCCTAGCGGCAGCCCTCTCAGGATGTTCAAGAAAGAGTTAGTACAATACCACCCTTTTTCTGTGCTCGTTTGTCACCCCGCCTTCATCCATTACCCCTCCTCAAGCTTGTCCTGTCCGATTCGGACTGCAATGCCTGCGCCCCGTATAAACTGAATTTCCAATGACGGCCAAGGGACTAACGTGCATGGAAATTTGCGTGAAATAGAATCGCACCCAGCCCCCGCTCCAAGGTCAAGTCGTCCGTCCAGCGCGGCCTGCGCGCAAAGTTCGTCGAGACGTACCCGGGCTTCGAGCCGTACATCGACGAGGTCCTGCCCAAGAAGGCCCAGCTCGATGCTGTGAAGCTGTACGTCCCCCTCCTTCTCCATTCCTCCGGACTTTGTTTTCTTTTCTTTGGAGGCAAGCCTCTGGCTGACATTGCCATTCGTGTTTGTTGATACAGTCCCAACCACGCAACCCTCTACACGATCGACACCAACCCCCTCTTCTACCAGCCCCCCAACAATGACGCCCCGCTCGTCCCGCACCTCCGCCTGCTGCACCAGTTCCCCGACGCCCTGCCCACCGTGCAGATCGACCGCGGCGCGATCCGCTTCGTCCTGTCCGGCGCGGCGCTCATGGCGCCCGGGCTGACCTCCCCCGGCGGGCGGCTGCCCGACGCGGAGCACGCGCTGCAGGCGGGGCAGGTGGTGGCCGTGCGGGCGGAGGGCAAGGAGGAGATCTGTCTCGTGGGGCCGCTGAAGATGGGCACGGAGGAGATGAAGCAGAAGGGCAAGGGGGTGGTCATGGATGAGGGGCATTACCTGGGCGACGGGCTGTGGCGGTTGAAGTTGGAGTGAATCGTTGTCGGTTTGGTTCGAACTTTGAGCGGATCGACTCCGTGAAAGTCGGGTCGAGGTTTGGAATTTTGATTTGCAAGTTTGCACTTGAGATGTGGGTTGATTAGAGCCCAAGGGGGACCGCGCATGCTGGTTCGGTTGCGCTTCTTTTGTTTCTTTCCTCCCCTTCCTTTGGGAATATATCTATCCGCGGAACGTCGCAGGATGGGAAGAACACGGTTCTGGTGTGGTTTGGGGGCTGGATCTGGCACGACTGATAGATAGACTCGGGAGGGTGGGAGAGTTGGTGATTACTGAGAGAGTTCGATCATTCATGATGGTGCCGAATTTCCCCTAATTTACGAGGGAGATGGGAATTCGTGGAAACATGTTGGCGTGCAGAGCGGTTGGTGGCTTCGATGGACGGAGCACACAGCCGAAGGGTGCTTATCTCAAATATAACGAATAGATATGATATGAGCTCAATGAATAATGCGAGTCTGTGACGACTTTTATAGACAAAGTGGGCTTTGAATCGGAAATGCTTGAAAATACACGGATGCATGTCAACGATGTAGATAGATAATGACAACGGAATTAATTAGAGGCAATGGAAACAGTCCTTGCCTATATACCTAGTCTGGCCAAAAAGGTGATGATACATTACAAAAGAGATAATGATGTCTCTCCGTTGAGACTAAACAAATACAATAACTGGCGCAGAAGTTAGAAGGATTGCATTTTTTTAACTTCCCTACCAAGGGAATTTTTTTTAATTGCAGTTCCTGCCCATCATATATAGCAGTGACGCTACGGCCCTCATCTGATCCCTGGTGACAGTGAAGGAAATACATCATCTCCACCGCTTCCCTGGCTCATACCCTCATCGACTCTGCTCGGTGACACCGTCGTCGTTGTGCCAGCGCTCGTGGCGGAAGCTTCGTCGCTCCCCCGGCGTCGTCGATGATGCCCAGGGACGGGAGACAGCGATGATGTCGGTGACAGAGACGACGACGAGGAGAACGGGATCGGAAGGGAGAGCCCCAGTCCCTTCGCACCGTTCGCAGTACCGTTGGGACTTACGGTCTCTGAGTTCCCTCCATCCCTCAGACCTACGCGGGCGATGGCACGCCGCAGCATGTCACCTGACGGATCAAGAGCCATCAGGAATCTTGCGAGCTCCCCGCAAAGATCCCAGTCCTTCTTCCGCGAGGCCAATCCGAGCAGGCGGACGGCGTAGTCTTCGATCTGGCCATCATTCCCTTGCTCATCCTCCAGAGCCTGAAGGACGAGAAGGTACCCGCCTGCGGTCTTCAAGGAGTTGAGTTTCAACGCCTGCTCAAAGAGCTCCTTCGGAGGAGGAAGGTGGGCAAACAAGGTACGCCACGACCGAAGTTCGGTCTTTCGTGTGCATTGGACGATGATATCCAGATAGACATTCAGTGGGAGAGAGGCTCGCAGAAATGATATGACATAAGGGAGCAGCGCTTGAGGCTTCTCTGCCGAATCGCCATGCTTATCGGCCATGTCCTGATTGTCTACTTCTTCATCCAGAACATGATGCAGGAGAATTTCAAGAGCGTGCGCGAAGTAGGAGAGCTGCGAGTAATGGTGGCATATAGAGAGCGCCTCGGACATGTCGGAATTAGCAAGAGTATGTTGTAGGAAATATGGAAGAAATAGATGCGACTGTACCAGGGCCTTCGTTAGCAGGGTCAGAAAAAACGAAGGGGCCGAATGCTACATACCCGAATAGCGAACTTGAGTATAGTAAACGTGACGTCGCGTCGCTGGATAACCTCTGATTCGACTCCAAGAACTATTCCTTTGTTGAGGAGGACGGACAGAGGATAGAAATCAACGGGAACTGGGAGCGGTTTTGGTATGTCCTCCCGCTGAAGAATTTGATGCACGTCGCTCCAAGCAACAAGATTCTTCCCGCAAAACATCCATAACGAGTCTCTTAACGATGGACTGCTCTGGTGCGCATTCAATTCGTTTTCTGCAGGACTCGGCGGAGTGGACTCATCAGCCGGCGGCGCAAAGTTGAAGGAGAGTTGGTCGCGCATCAGGGTGTAATATTCTACATCATGGGCAATTATCCGCATGTCGTATTTTAAATCACCGCTATCTGACACGGAAGGCTGCAACAGGACCAAGTTCCCATCTACCAAGAGGAGGACAGAGGCAACCGTGACATCCTGAGAGGGATCTCCATTCCCTATCAATCGTTAGAAATAATTCAAGCGCCAGGCGGGCCGTTGCACTCACGTAACTGATCCTCCGGCAAGACCCAGCTTATAGAGCGAACCCTGGTGGGTGCGCGAACAATCCCGTTGAAAGCTATCTGGCCGACTGGAACTAGCGATATTCGCGACTGCATCGAATTTATAACGTAATGATAGAGTATATTGTCGTATGTATAGACGAGCAGAGAATCTTCACCAGAGGGCCCGATGAAAACCACGGGAGAAGGCAAATATTCGATGTGTAGCATGGAATTATTGTTTAATGGTGATTCTCGAGAATATAAACGGAGCTGCAGCAGTCAGTCTTCTGTTCGGTCTCCATTTGAGAACAAGGGCGTAAATACTTCATATGATCCGTCGTGGTCGACCGCGGCAATTAGAATATGCCCGTACCAACACATCCCCCCTCGCACAGCAAACGAGTTCTCGGCTTTTGGATCATCAAATGTCTTCCAACGGCCACTGTTGACACTGTAGTGGGCAAGTCCGCGTCTGCCAGCAATGGCTACATATCGTCCGTCTTGGGAAACGACACAGGAACGTATCGGCCATTGCGAATGAAGATATGTGGGTGGATATTGTGCATGATGCCACAACGAATCCTTCCCGGAGATCGTCATTAGATCCGGCAGATCATGCCCGCGGTAGAGGATTATCTCCGTCCCAGTCTGCAAGAGAGCCCTGGCCAGATTTGCGGGCGAGAAGCAACCTGTCATGGCGCTGCGTGCTGTCTCTAAGATCCACACGCGACGGTCGTTATGCCTGGCAAGGATGATATCAGAGCCCCCGCCTATCCAACACCCAATTGATACTCCTGTAAGCCAGTCCTCGTCATTCGCCGCTGCGAGAGATCTATCTGCGGCAAAACTGGTTCCGCCCGGCTTGCCGAAGACACTCCAGCTAGTCCAACCACGCTCGTAGCCAGCGAAAAGGCAATACCCGTCGGGCGAATAACTCATGAACGTCAACTTTCCGGTACTAGTAGCAGAAACAGGAGGCTGCAGCTTATATGAGAGCGGAACATTCCCCAGGTAGTCCTTGGCCGTATAGATCAGAATTTCGCCGTTAGCACAGCTTACTGCCAGAAGAGAAAACCGCGCATTGACAGCAACATGAACAGCCTCCTGGCCATCATCATGAGGAATGTGAAAACAGTGGCCATTAAACAGCCTCTTCGGGTCTTCTGGCTCCCGTGAACTTTCCGGGACTCGTTGTACTGCATACGCTTTTCCATCACTAGTTACCCAAATCAGGAGACTCATTGCACGGTCATAAACCATCTCCACGACAGTGGTCTGCTTAGAAACGCCCAATATGCGGCTTAAGAGCTCTGACGTCGTTTGCGTTCCGCTCTTATCGGGCGTCCATCGGATGCACTGAATGGCAGCTGGCTTCACAGTAGCAACGACGAGCTCATTATCTAGAGCCAGGGCCTTGCCAATGCCCGATTCAATCTTGATGGCCATCCTAAAGCGGATGCTGACATCCCGGATCAGGGTGGTATCTTCGCCACCGAGATGACGAAGTTGCTGACGACGGGGCTGGTGAGAATGGTCGAAGCGCGGCTGGTAGACTCGTGCATTTGGATCAGAGGCAATCGTGTACATGAGCAGATATCCATGGAGTGTTTGGGCAACGAGTATCGTTGAGTCTGGGTGCATCAGAAGAGCTACGTTAGGGCCGTAGGTCTTGAGAGACAGCGAGGAGCGAGCAACAGCGGCGACGACAGCTGTCGGCTGATAATCAGTCAATAATTGAAATCTATCAGCGGAGAAGATACATACTCTAGTCTGCCAAACAGCTATTGAAGATTCGGTCATTGTTGTAAACAGATTACCGCTCCGCGAAACGCAGAGACCCTTGATGGGCTCATTAGCCCACTCCGCGGGCTTCGCGCTGAACGGTTGTCTCCGTCCATGGCTCTCTATAGGATCGTCATTGTTGTGAGAGCTCCGAGGTCTGAGCTCTTCGTCCTCACCGGACAAAGCAAACGGAATACCAGGGCCATTGACCGCGTAGACCCGGGGTACTCCATTGGGCCAGTACATGGCTCGACACAGGTGAGTTGGTCACAGGGAGCTGGGTAGGAAGCTCACATCGGGTCATCTTCGTGAAACGAGGCAGTTATTCTGCTGAGCACGGGCCAGTACCGATCATGAAACTGCCCGCCATACTCATCTGAAGCCGCGAAAGAGAGGAAAGGAGACGCGGGGGGTTCTGTTCACGCCGCGACACACGGCGGTTGGGGCGGACAGGGGAGCGTCGAGCCGCCGCATCACGTGCTGATACCAGCTGCGTCGAAGCGTCTAGACGGCGGCCCCGGAGCTGCTCAAAGGTCGCTGCTGGCCCGCGTCTCCCCGCATCAACCCCCCCTCACGAGCTTTCTCTTCTCTTTTTCCACGAAGTTTTCCCAGCAGTCGCAAGCCGCCTCCGGGGAATTCAAGGGTCACAATGGTAAGCTTCTCCTATCCACTTTACTTACTTCCCAATTTTACCCTATCAACGTTCCCTACCAAGGTTCCATCTCTGTAGCACCATACTGATCGATGTTTTGTCTAGGCCCCATCAGAGACCAAGAAGCGCCTGGCGCTCGCCGTTATAGATTTCCTGAAATCCAGTCTCCAGGATGGAACCCTGACAGCCGACGATGCCGAGTCAATCGAGGTGGCGCAGTCCTGTATCGCAGACGCATTCAAGGTCGACCCCTCCGACGAGGCGGCCATGAAGGATGCTCTCGGCGGGCAGTCCCTCGTGAGCATCTACAGTGTCTACGAGAAACTTAGGGGCAAAACCGCCGCAGGCGCTGCCGAAGGTCAAGCCGCCAAGGCTGCTGAGGAGCAGAAGCCAAAATCCACAGCAACTCCTGAATCCGATAAACTGAAGTCCGAGGGAAACGCAGCGATGGCCCGCAAGGATTACAGCGCCGCCATCGATCTGTACACGAAGGCCCTGGAAATCGCCCCCCAGAACCCCGTTTACCTCTCCAACCGAGCGGCGGCCTACTCTGCTTCTGGACAGCACGCGAAGGCCGCGGCGGATGCGGAGCTCGCGGTGTCTGTGGACCCCAAGTACTCAAAGGCTTGGAGCCGGTTGGGTCTTGCTAGATTTGACATGGGAGATTACAAGGGAGCAGTGGAAGCTTATGAGAAAGGTATCGAGGCCGAAGGGAACGGTGGCAGTGAAGCCATGAAGCGGGGCCTTGAGACGGCAAGGAAGAAGATCCAAGAGAAGGAGAAGGGGAGCAACGCCTCGGAGGACTCCGGAGCATCTCGCGGAGGCGGTGGTATGCCCGACCTCTCGTCTCTCGCCAGCATGCTCGGAGGCGGTCGCGGCGGCGGCGGTGGCATGCCTGATCTGAGCGCGCTGATGAACAACCCCATGTTCGCAAGCGTGGCACAGAACCTGATGAATAACCCAGAGATGCTCAACAACATTATGAGCAACCCGCGCTTAAGACAAATGGCAGAGAACTTCAGCAGGGGTGGTGGCATGCCTGACATTGCAAGCTTGATGAGCGACCCCAGCATCGCAGAGATGTAGGTTGAACTTTTTTTATTGTGACAAGAGGGTCCAGAGCTAACAAAGTCGAAAAAATATAGGGCTCGAAACATGATGGGCGGTGGCGCTGGACGAGGAAGATAATCGGCAATCAAGTATTATATGAGGGCGGGGTTTTTTGGTCCAGCATTCATCCATTAGAAGAGGTCACGAACGTATGCTTCAGATGTGTCTCTAATATTATTATTTACATGCCCAAGTGGTTCCTCTGGTAAGTTTTCGTGCATGGCATCATTTTGTAGATCAAGTAGAGGAGTGTAGAATGAAAGTCGCTTTATTCCATAACCCAACGCATCTGGGTTGTGGAAACCTCGGCAGCAGACAAACATACTAGACCCTCAGAATAGACTGGCTATCCATGGATATATAAAACTGGTTTAATGTTACAATATCCAAATCCCTCGCATAATGACGGCGGAGGTTCCGAGATTTTTCTCTATCTCATTGTCATTTTTATCTGCACTTGCTCCGGACTACCTAATCCATGGGGTCCGAACAACAACAGCTTCAGCAAACACCAAGATCCAGGCAAAATAACCCATGTGCAGTGTCCTAGATCGAAACCTAATCATCCATAGCCACAATAAGGACTAAGGACAGACGGGAGAATATGATTTAAAAGCACAGAATACTGATCCCAAATGCCAAAATGTCAATGGTGAGAGGAGATTTTGAGTGAGCTTCATTAGGAGTCAAAGAGCAAACACCCCAATAGAGCACCAGGCAATCTAAGGGGGCGAGGCTGATGATCATAAACGTCATGATACAATGAGGTCCTGGTCATGATTGACAAGAGCAGTTTCCTTCAGTCCAGTGGCACCTCCCGCCCTCTGGGGTAGCACCATCTGAGAGGTTAAGACAGATCTGACCTCGGGGTTGGAGTTGACAGTGCTGGGCGCAGAATACATGAACAGTGAGAAAGCGTGATAGTTAAGACAGATGCAACAAGATCGCCCGTCCCTGCCTTGGTCTAAGATAGACACCGGATATTGTACAGTCATACAGAAACATGAGAAAAAGAAGCGCTATCGCAGAGTCCAGAAGTCTAGGATCGCCGGTGCATTGGTTTATGAAATCCATTAGGATATTTCGGAGAGGTCGAAGATGGCGTGAGTTGCACGATTTCCAGATAGCATTTCAGACATTAGATGTAATCTCTTCCGGCCTTCTGCAACTCAATCAATCTCCATCCTCTGGTCTCCGGATTGCTAACCTCGTCAGGTATCCTGGTGAGACCAATGGCATATGTGACAAGCTGGACCCTATCCTCCATTCCGGCGGCGAGCTCATTCGTTTTCGCATTCCTGTACACATGCACTTCTTGCGTTCGGCAGGTGACGACGAACACAGGAATCTCACCAGGTTCCAACATACGAGCATGAGAGATATCGACGTTTCGAATATCGAGGATCCGGCCATCCGATTTCAGGCCAGCAGCAGTGTATTGTTGCGCGATGGCAGCGTAGACGTGGAACTGGGCATCCGAAAGCCAGAGTTTGAGGGTCTCGATATCTCCCTTGACATAGGCGTCTAGCACCTCTGGAAGTATATATTCCCGCATCTCCCGCAAAAATGGCTCGAGCTGGAAGCTGGGGTCCATCTCACGGAACTTCTTGATAACCCTGGCCGTCTCGTTCTCTGCGAAGAATCCAGCGACCTTGTCCGAGATGCTACGGGCCGTACTGATCAAGGGGTTATCAGACTCATGGTAAGTCTCCTTCAAGGAGAATAGCTTTTGCATCAAAGGGTTTGTGTCCCGGAATTGGCGCCACGATTCCTTCCAGGCCGAGTCTTTATGAAGAGTGAGACTTGTACCCGCACTGAAAACAAGAAGTCAGTAAAGGACTGCACATATTTTGGGACGTGTAAACTTACTTGGGGTCCGCTTCTATCTTTTCAACTCTGCGTCCTGACTTGGCCTCCATCTGTTCACGGAGCTGTCTTTGCCGGCGTCGCTCTTCCTTTTCAATCCATCCACCGTAGCGAGAGCTACTGCCATCGTCGATGGCCTCCTTCACTCCGCCGATTGCCGTTTTATAAGCCTGTGTTTCTCTCACAGGCCTTGTGACCCTCTCAATTCCCCTTCCCGTTGCCGTCACTCCCTTTCGGATTCCCTTAACGATTGAGGTTTCCCAGGTCCACGCAGCCCCCTTTCCAATTGCTCTCCCGGTGCTCCTCAAAACCTCAGCGGTCTTCGAGGAAGCAGCGTCAGACGCAGCCTCATAGGCCGCACGAGCCCGCCTGACTGACTCGCTCTCCGTGAATTGATGCGCCGACGACGCGAGAGCCTTTGTCGACTCATTCCACTCTTTCGATTTCGCAAACTCTGTTCTTAGAGTCTCTGTGAAGACTTGCCAGGGAGTCTTGTCTCCATGTGGTGGAGGGGGAGGAGCTTCTTCCTTGCTCCCTTCATCCTTGAAGGATCCTGCTTCCTCCTCGCTCTTTCCCGAGGCATTCTCTGATTCGGGACCGGAGGAGCTGGAAGACCCCTTTTGCTGCTGTTGCCAGCGAGTCGCCGTCGTATGAAAAGGTCTCCTAGGGGGGAGAACTGCCCATAAGGAGGTAAGCTGCGAGGCGGGCGGCTGAAGGAAAGTCGCGGATGGGGGGGTCCTCCTGGTGTAAGCAGAAAGGGATGAAGTCGGACATGATTGGGACAGATGATCGTGAGTCAGAAACCGCCGAAACACAACAGCGCTGCCATATGCAGCCTTTGACGACAGGTCCTGGTTTCGAAGGAGAGCCGTCCGCGCCGCGGCAGGCGAGACGAGCTTGGCCGCGGAGATCATGCTCTGGAGATCTGGGGGCTGCAATAGAATGGGGCTGCAAACAGACTGATGGACGAGCAACACCGAAGAACAGAGCCCTGCCCGCAACAAGGAGAAAGGGAGAGCGTAAGCCAGGGCGGTTGCTCTGGTCGTGTCGAAAGCGGAAGGCAACTTGTGGTGGCGGAGGAGAAAATGTTCGGCCGGCGAGATCGCCAAGACCGAAAAATCGGCCTCGTCCCGCGGCCGTTCTTTGAGCCCCAAGCCCCTCCGCGCTGGGATTGCTTTCGCCGCAGCGAGCCGACTTGTCCCCTACAGGGACCACGATTCCATTGTCGTCGTGCAGTATTTCTTCAATTCGCCCTGCGGCGCGATCCTGGACCCTCTTTCGTCTCATCTGAGCCGTCGGCTTTCGATTTCCGGTCAAGATGAAGGCTCAGTTCGCGAGCCTGCTGACGAAGGCCCTGCCTTCTGCTTGCCAACGATGCCAATTCCGCCTCTCGCCTTTCCAGATGATGCGGGCCTTTTCGTCTTCCCGGCAGATGAACGATTCACGAAACTCGGCATCGAGGGAGAGGGCTCTTGAGCTAGAGAGGCAGATATTGGACACCAGAAAGAGCCAGCAGAGCCAGCAATCGGAAGACTCTTCTCCACTGGCTGCAATAACAAGAATGATGCAGGCAGAGAAGGCACGAACGTCGCAGCCAGTGAGCCGCGACTATTCTCGGATGGCTGAGAGTCTGGAAGCAGAGATGATCAAACACCCCTACGCCGACCGGTCTCCTCCCCACCATCTCCATATCTACGCACACAAACACAATACCATCTTGACGCTCACTAGACCAAATGGGAACCCGTTGCTATCCATGGGTTGTGGTCATCTTGGATTCCGCAAATCCGGCCGAGCGGGCTACGATCCCGCATATCAGTTGACATCTCACGTTTTCGCAAAGATGCAGGAGAGAGGGTATCTCCTGGACATCCAACGACTGGAGCTCGTCTTCCGTGGCTTCGGACCTGGGCGCGACGCTTTCATAAAAGTGCTGCTGGGCAATGAGGGCAAGAACATCCGGGGCTTGGTCGCCCGAGTTACAGACGCGACTAGGATCAAGTTTGGTGGTACTCGGAGCAGGAAGGTCCGCAGACTTGGTTAATCCGGATGTGCCGACATACCTTGTTATTTGGATTCAGGGAGGTCTGTTTCGTGGTAAAGGGACTGGTGTTGCGATGTCTCTGCGACCTCGGGTGCCAATTCTGTATGATGGGATCAGCAACGGGAAGCGCCGATTCAGGGAATTGCATCTTTCTGCTTTTACAAGCCACGGAGGGCGTATCGACTATGAAATTGCGAGGAATGGGCGATGAATTTCTTCCACGCGTTTCCTTTCCCACTCTGTATGTATGTATGTACAATATGTAGTATTCTCCAATTGAGCCGTGAAAATCTCGCTCTAGGCCTTTGACCGAACATCCTATTTTCTTCTTCGTAACAACCATCCGCAATTGAGACTGGAAGCTCGTACAACGTGGTGAGGTTGTTGGTCACATCGGAGCGCGTGTTGAAGCTCCACGGGACCTCACATGGCAAGTCTTCCGGATACGGTCTAGCGCCTCCAGTGAGGTCAAGGTCGCCATCGCAGGCTCAGGCTGCTTCATTGCCTGTCTTCAATCTTCCAGTGTCAATTTCTCGTGCGGGCTTGCGATATTTCTTTTTCGTGTCTCTTTCTAGTGCGTGTCACGGTGCGTGTTGGACTTGTCAGCCTCCAACCCGTTGTCTGGTTTCGTTGCCGCCTGCACCGGTCGCTGCAGTATCCTCCGATTCCTCACCTGTCTGGGCGAATGCGCCGGAGCTGCTCACGCCAGAGCAGCCTGACCTTGTTTCTAGGCTGGTTATCTACGGCTTGATGAGCGCCGGAGCTCTTCCACCGGGCCGTCCAACGTTTGGATGCACCCATTAAATCCCTTCCTGCGTGCCTTCTTCCGAAGCACTGTCCCGGGGCAGTGTATACCCATCGAGAATCATGTATGCGCCCGGTCCCATCCTGGTCCTTTCCACGAACGCACGCGGTTCTGATGATCCCCCTCCAGGTGCTTTTGGTTCCTACGACAGAGTCGCTGATCGGGTCGCGGGACCGAGACTCGAATCTCTATTATTCCGACCTTGTCACCTCAGAGGAATTTCTAGGGAGCCATGTGCTGCGGATTCCGACTCCCGTGGCGCCGGTCAACTGCAACGATGGATCCAATGTCCGTGATAGTAGGGGAAAGGCAAGGCAGGTGACGACGGCTAATGGGCGCACGGTAATAATAAAGGAGAACTCCGTTTACAGCAACAAAGGTAAGGAGAGTGCGACGCGGCTTACTTGATCTGCGCTGATCCTGATTACCAGGCTTCAAGACTCTAACCCAAGCGCAACTGCTGTCGGACGTTCTCTATTATACTCCCAACAATGAATCGCAACCGTGGCTCATTTACTACATATCCCGGCCCCTTATCGGTTCCTTCGATCCTGGAAAGATCATCCCCGCGGCGGTACCTGGGAAAAGGAGCAGTTCGAATGCCGACAACCAGGGAAGGGAACATATTTCTTCTTTGCAAAAGAAGGAAATTAAAACATTCGGGGAGCTGCTGTCTAACTTTCCGATGATCGCGAGGCAGATGCAACCCGGCTTAGAGAGGCTGTTTAGGGAATTTGGCAAAGAACTCGGAAAGCCGCTTCCGCCCCCGCCCTCACGATCTCCGTCTGTGTCATCCAGAAGCGAAGAAGGTAGACAATTCCACGATGAAGGAGTACCTTCCGGCCATGGCTCGTCATCTCCTGAACGATTTCGACTTCCCTTCAATTCGGAGGAGTATTTCGAGGATGACGAGGATCTCATGCGACGGAGCCTGGAGACGGCGGTTACTGCAGCCATTGATCTCTTTCGTCTGGTGGACAAGCAGCAGCTTTCCCTCCTCGGCGCCACCACTGATTTAACAGGGCCCATAGTGGAGCGGCTTATCGAACGTTACGTTGCAGAACAGGTGCATGAATCATTACTTTTCCCTCGATTATGTAGCTACCGTCAACCTGAGGATGCAGAACTGGATGCGCGAATTCGTCAAATGGAGAACATCGACGTTTCCCAGGTTGGGATTGCCATTGAAGGTGGGCGGAAAGGTAAACAGGAACTGCTCCGGCGACTTAGGAAAGGCGTGGAGGAATTCCGTAAGATGTCGGAAGCCAGGAGCCCCCAAGATATGCTGGACATCCTGCTGGCCACTGTCAAAGCCATCAGTATCCCAGGAAATAACGATAGAGTGCGAGAGACGACTTCTGAGAAACAACCTTCAGCGGTGACTGTCAATGCTGATATATTGGTCTCGATGTTGTTGATCGTGGTCATCAGGTCTCAGATCCGCAATCTGCAGGCGAGGCTTCTGTATATGCAGCATTTCATTTATATTGACGATGTTGAAAGTGGCGAAATGGGTTATGCCTTGAGCACGTTCGAGGCAGTTCTAACCTATCTAGTGACCGACTCGGGAGGTCTGAGAAGAGCCAGTTCGCGGAACAAGCGCCTATGGAATGCGACAAAGACTGGAAGAGTGTCTGAGATGAAGGCCATTTTAGAACCTGACGAGGATCACGAATCAGTGGATGAAACACCTCAAGAACCCGAAGGAAGATCGGTGATGTTCAAGACAGACGAGGACCACGAGCTTGAAAGACCATCATCAGCATTCTCTTCTGTGAACGGGGCTGTTCCTGAGTCGAATGCCGAATCGGCGCAGCTTGAAGCTGCACCTGAAACGCCATCCTTGGCTCATGTGTTCCCCTTCCAAACATGGCATGCGAGCTCACCTCCTAAGGACCCGCCCCGGCCAGTGAAAAAGGTATCGATGGATGTTGGCAGCGTGTCAGGATCATCAGCTGTATCGCAGCTCTCGCGAACAACCATGACGAGCGGGATAGAAAGTGATAGCTCGATTGAGACACTGACGAAGACGCAAGATCCTGCTGGCCATTCTGTCCCTATGATGGCGGTCGAGGGCCGTCAGCCCGAGGCACTCAAGTATCTTCTGAGTCTTGAGGAATATTATCCGCTAGAGGACATTCTCGAAGACACCAACAGCGACGGGACCACGCTCCTCAGTGCTGCTGTCCAACTTGCTCACACTGAGCTTGTAGACATTATCCTTGACTACCTCTTCCGAACGGCTGATCAACATACCATCGCGTCATATCTATCGAAATCAGACATTCACGGGCGAACGGTGGCACACTATCTTTTCAGCGCACCCACTTTAATGTCTAGACTCGGCAATCTACTTCCATGGCGACAAAGGGATAAGCACGGGCAGACACCTCTCTTTGCACTTTGCAGATCATATGATCACCCTGACTACAGAAGCATGGTGAATGAAGCTTTGACGGTGGCTCGAAAGGCTCAGGGAGACGGTAAACCTCTTCGACTGGACGACCACGTTGATTCTAAGGGGAACACACTTTTGCACATCGTCAGTGACCCTCAGATAACACTTCGTATTCTCCAAGAATGTGACTGTGATCCCAATGCCACAAATGATAAGAAGTTCACGCCCCTGATGATGGCCAGCAAGTATGGCCGAGTTGATCAAGTAGGGGTACTCTTTTCCGACCCGAGGGTAGATATCCACGTCAAAGAGTCGCGTGGCCTGACTGCTGTCGAACTTGCGAAAGACGATGAAGTCAGAAACCGGATCGATGATCTTATCCTCTTCTCCAATCCCCCGTCATCTCCACAGGATCCGTCAGGACGTATTACCACTGTGGTCCGCTCCTTTTTCGTCGAAGATGCCACAGTTCGTTTTATACTCAAGTCCGGTGCTCCTACCCAACCGCCAGGCCAGCCCGGAGCAGCGTCTAATACTACAACCTATACGGTCACGACCTGCCGGCGCAGCTTGACGGATTTTGAGAACCTAGCCAAATGCTTGGCAATCGAACATCCAGCTTCCTACATTCCCGCCATCTCTGACTTCCGATCTCCTTTCCAAATCCACTCCAAACCGTCACGAGCTGTCCTGCATGATATGCAAGAGAAGTTAGACCAGTTTCTCAAGATTTTACTTGCCCATCCGACGTTTGCGACTCATGAGATGCTTTGGGAATTCTTCCTCGTACCGGAGCTGCAGCCGGAGATGATGTCGGATCGATCTCAACGCAAGGCTGTGGCCCTCGCGGAATCCATCTCTGACGACTATGAACCCATCACCTCGGAAGGGATCAAGGAGACGGAGCAGTTCATCTCGCACGCTCAGGAAATGGTCCGTGCTGTCCACGCCAACACTCGGAGTCTGATCCGGCGAGGTCACGCTCTGCACAACGCAGCGTCCGACTTCGCAGACGCCGTCATGCTGTGCTGCAACGTGCTCTCGACCCTCCAGGAACCCACGAACGCTCTGCCCCCCTCGCACATAGAGGCCTTTGCCCGCTACACGAGCTACGTATCCACATCTTCCTCCGACTCCTCGCCCCTCATCCACTTCCTCGCGACCATGACCTCGACGCACAGCACCACCGCCGCCATCCTGACCTCCCTCTCCCGCCCCCTCACGCTCATCTCCTCCCTGGTAAACACCAACCGCAACCTCTCCCGCTCCCGCGCCTCGCTCATGTCGTCCTCCCTCCCGCGGAAATTCAACATTAACCTCCCGGGGATGGAGGAGTCGCGGCAGAAATCCGTCCGCGAGCTTGAGCAAAAGATCAGAGACGGCGAGGCCGAGGCCGGGCGGCTCGCGCGCGAGATCTCGTGGAACAAGGACGTCGTCGTCGGCGAGCTGGCGGGGTGGACGTCATGGCGGGAGAAGGTCGGGCGGGACGCGATCCGGACGTTCGTGCGGTCGACGCTGATCAGGGAGAGGGAGAGGGGGAGGAGGCTGGAGCGGTGTCTGAGGAGTATAAAGGAGATGGAAGTGCCTTAGTCTTAGTTCCATTATGGCTTTTTTTTCCCCTCGCTTCTTAGTGAGAATGTGATCGTTCTTGGGGATAGAAAAAAAAGTTACCCTCTGGCTTTTCCTTGTTGTCATGTGCCACACCACACTATCATGATGATGAGAGATTGATGGGATCGGTGCATGGATCGATGGGAAGGAAGTAACTAGGTACCTAGGTACCTACCTGTAACTTTCAGTGCTACTTATTTGCTCCTAGCTAGTTAGTTAATGTCTATGCCATGCCATGCAATGCTGTGCCATGCCGTGCATTACATTTTCTCCCCTCTTTATAGTGCCTCTAAGATACAGATACAGGCTTCTTGATTGCTTGTAGAGATCACAGGTTTACGCCCATCTCTACGGAAACCGGTCAGCGGATTAGTGTCGTGTTTGTATATCTAAGGATCTCCAAGGACTCTCTGCATGTATGTATGTACATGTACAGAGGGTAACACACATGCTTAATGGTACTGTATGTACAATGTCATGTCTCATAATTCAGCCTTGCTGCTATCCTTGGCGATAATCATCCTTCTCACGGGTATCTCTCCCAAATCCCTCTCGACGAAGTTCAAAGGTCGAATGAAAATCCGCCGCTTCTATGCAACGACCAGAACCAAACGCTCTTTAGAAGCCAACAGGGTATAGTAAGCAACGCCAAAACAAGAAGTGGAAACGTAATCGACAACAAATTGCGCAAATCGAAGAAGTATAGTTCGTAGATTGCCCTCGTATCGGGACCAGCAGACATATCACACCATCGTTCCAAGGAGACCTCGTATTCAGCGTCTTCTGCCGTGGGGACGCTAACCAATATTCAAATTGTCATTGGAGAAAATCAATGTTGGCTCTGGTGTCGGGAAAGGTCAAGTATGGGCGATACTGATCGAGAGATTGGAGGAAGCCACAAAGGAATTCCTGGGCTCGAGTCCTTAGCGCTACTAGCACTATCCGTACGACTGTGGTCTGAGACGTGAGCGCTGTCCCGGTTGACTTGTCGCGAGCTGTAGGTACTCGCATTTACAGCAGCAGACCGAGGAGGTGTCACCTCAGACGCCGGTGAACCAGGGCTGTCTGGTGGAGGTATCACGATGACAGATATCGGCAGGGTATTCACGCTTCGCTCCCTTGAGGGTGCTGCAGAAACTTCACGGCTCTCTTGGTATGATGTGTCCACTTGTTCAAGAGGAACGTAGGTATCGCCGTTCCTGTAGTAAACTCTGGAGATCGAGTTACGGTCTTGCGGCTCTTCGATGGCAAACGTAACAGACGGCGAACGACTCCTGCTAAACATCAAAGACACCCGGTCTGAGACTGGCGAGCCACGATTCTGTGCCAGGGCTGCCTTGGTGGTGGTGTCTTCTTCAACTAGAGGGACAGCGGAATATCTGGAGGTGGCAGGACTCAGCCTGTCCTGTTTTCGGCGATTCCAAGCCTTGCGAGCCCTTCTGAAGTACATAATACCAAGGAAAATGAGGGCTATCAGGACAATTGCTGAGAAAACCGAACCTGCAGCAATGGCGCTTTTGTCAAGCTTTCCATTTGAACTCGGTTTTCCCGACGCTCTTGTAGCAGCGGGGGCGGTCGAAGAGGTTGTTGATGTCGTTGACGTTGTGGTCGCTGCAGCGGTAGTACTACGGGTTTCTGAAGTAGTAGTAGTAGTAGTAGTCTCAGAAGCCGTCGACGTCGTAGACGCCGTATTCGACGTTGGTTCCGCAGTTTTATCAGTGGTCGTTGTGGGCCCAGCAGTCACTTCGGATTCAGTGATCGTTATTGTCACAGCCTCCGTGGTACTCTCTGCATCTGAATCCCTTGTCACTGCTGGCTCATTCTTTGCAGTAACCCTAGTTTTAGAGCCATGTTCCCCCCCACTGTCGCCATCTGAATCAGATGGGAAGTCTTCGCCGTCGTCATCGTTATCGTCATCGTCCCTGCCAGATCTCTCGTGTATGCTCCTTCTGCCCAGCACCGCACCCCACCGCCCCCTTTTCTCGCTGTCTCTATCCCTTTGAGCAATCCCAGTTTGTCGTGCCCTGCACAAGAGGATAGGTCGAGTGAAGTCACAAGGCTCTCGGACATGGTCCAGCTGGATGCAACGTCGACTCGAAGCAACATGGTGTGGTTGCCTTACTTCATCTCCATCATGGACCAACAAGCAAGGACACGGAGGAGGTGTAACAGAAGGAATTATATTGGACGTCGGCGATGGATGGGGTTTTGGTAATGCCCAGACAGACAATATCCAGACAGTGACGAGGTAGATCTGTCGCATGATGGGCGACTGAAGCTGGAAATTGAGTGCAGCAGGAGTGGCAAGCCTGCCCAGAATCAAGAAATAAATTGGAGATGAACAGTATGATAGAAAGCTGCAACTCCAACGATCTGGGTGAGAAGATCAAGTGTCCAAGGCGGTGATCAGATAAAGAGTCAAGCAAAGAAGGAAGATTCACAGAGAGTGAAGCTCAGAGCTTCCAGTGGCAGGTGCCTGCCCAATCGCAGACCCCCAACGTGGCTTCCCGGATACAGGATAAAGAGATGTAAATGTCCGCATTGTGAGACAGCAGGAACGCGAGCTATGGTATAAATCACACTTCTCAGGAGAAGGAAGCATCCGGCCAGCGAGCTGCACAGCCTCTCCTGAGGTCGCGGAGGATGTACACATGCATGCTCCGCTGCAGAGCGAATCGGCTCTGGAGACCTAAGCACGCCAGTCATGGAAGACGGGCTCCGGACTGACTCAGGGCCAAGGCCCGGACATTATTATTAAAAAAAAAAAAAAAAGAGGCTGTCTAGGACCTGGGCCCAGTCAGGAGAAGCACGGCTTCGAAAAGCCTCCGGTCGGCGAGGCTCTGCTCAGCCGGCGGCCGTCAAGCCAGCAGGAGCAGCATGTCTAGCCCCGTGCAAGATGATAAAAACAAGTAGACAGAGCTGCCCATGTTCAAAGCATCTTTGGACATGGTGTCGAGGCGAACAGACCGAAACAACAGAATGTGCAGTACACAGCCTGAAAGGAGCTGCAGCTAGCCGCGCCAAGTAATCAACACCTTCACTACTCGACAAGAGTCGGAGATTTGTCACTCTCCTGAATCCCTGCTCGGTTTTGGACCCCCAATTCACGATGTCTCTTAGAGTCTTTGGAACGTCGTACTCCGTACTGATATTCGTGGCTGTGTCTCTGCGGCCCAGGCTCTGTTGGCGCCAGAACGCGATAGCATGCAAGGCTGTGACAACTAACAATAGAATAGATCACAGGGGCGGAGTTTAAAGATTAGCATCACATTGTTGAATCATACGCTGAGTGATTCCCTGGAGATAGTTAGTTCCCTTTTTTGTCCAGCATACATTAGTGACTGACGATGGCATCGAAGGGATTCAAAAGGAAATTGTTGGATGGTCCCTGGACTTTCCGCGAGACGGAGGTTCCGCGGGCTTAGGTCGGGTCAGCCCTAGAGGTACCCGATCGGGAACGGTTCGTTTTCATCCTCTGCAACGTCATAGTTTATGGTGCTGCCTGGGGAAGCCCGAAGATACAAAGAGACTCACATCAAATTGGGCAGCTGAGCTCTGCCAGTTTTCGTCTTTTTTTCTTTTTCCTGATAAAGGTCTCTATTACGACTTGAACCCTGAATAACCAATAATTTCAGAACTCTCCAAAGGGAAATCCTCCATCCACATCCATCTATCCACAATGCCTCTTGTTGTGCCAGGAATCAACTCGTCCATGGGCGACAAGGAGGAGTGGCTCAACAAGCTCGTGGGCAAGAAGATCACCGAATCGACGACCGATGCTAATGTATGTTACGTTCTGTTTCAATTCTATCATTCTAGCGTTCCTTGATCAGTAGCGATCAATTTCCATACGAGTACCTATTGACATATGCAGTGTTAACTGAAATTTACTGTAGTCATTCGCAAGGAAGGACCTCCCAGAGTCGCATCGCATCATCAGGCCCGGCGACATGGTTATCATGGACTACAGACCGGAGAGGTAGGTTTGCCTGACTTTGCATCCGTCCTGTCTATTATTCCATCGGTATACGTATACATACTACTTCACTGTCCATGCATGAGTGTCAATGTCTCTGACTTGACATATCAGGCTCAACGTCCACGTGGACGACAACGGTACCGTCAGAGATGTCCGGTTCGGTTGAGGAGGTCCAACGATGCAATGTATGCCAGGTTTCTTTTGTTCTCACGAAGCGGTGTGTGTGCTGATTGCTGCGCCGGGGAATCTGTCGAGACTCACTGCGGGTTAGAGGATACGTTCTGGGATCGGGAGCCATGTGTCAATGGCTGTCATTGGTGGATAATGATGAATTTCATCTTTGGTTTTTAAGTAGGCTGCTTGGCGCTTATCTATCTTCGTATGTTAATTCTCCGTGGTATTAACATGTGCGAAATAATGTCGAGTCCTTGATGTACTGTACATGTACTGTACATACAACTACTCCTTAGGTCTCGAAAGGAGACCTGTGATTATCTGCTAGTTATTCTACAGATAAAACATATCATTTTTATTGATATATCCCATGGTCTCTAGCGCTGACTTTCTTCGTTTATTTCTTTTTCCTTCAAGAGCTGGTTTCTCTCGTTGGACTTAATTTCTACCAGACATTGATATATTCAGTTCAGCCTGGTGAGCAAGTCTGAGCATCACTTCGCGTTTCCGAGAGCGGACAATTGCGTGACAAGTTGAGGTTTAGGTATGTCCAACGCGATATTCGAGTTTCTGTACCAGCGTAAGGTCGTGGTCCCCGGAATTTGGTAAACGGCGACTACTCTCCTCGGGAGAGATAGCCTGTGCTGAACTATGGTTTGCCCTCTTTGCGACTTAGGGTCGCGGAGGGTGAAGCTCGTAGACAGCAGAGGTATCGACCCTGATAACAAAATCAGTCCTCGTCGGAGCTGTAGCCTGCCAGTCCGAGAGCCGCGGAGGTGGCTTTGGCTGCCGGCGGTTTTGTATCTGGAGACTTCGTATCCGATGCAGGCTTGTTCTCTACCGGGGTGACAGCACCTGCTGAAGGGGCTTCCGGTGACTTTGCTTTCGCCGGGGACGGTTGGGCTGGGGATGTAGAAACCGGTGGCTTCTCCGCCGCCCCCTGTTGAGCGTTCTTCGCATCGGAGCTCGTCCACCGTTCCGTTGCAGACGAGGCGACCTCCTCGTCCTCAGCAGCAGACGACTTGCGCTTTTTCCCGGGGAGGAGCAACTCCTTCTTCCTGTCCCGCCGCCTCTTGCGCGCAATCGTCCACTGCTCCTCGTCGACAGGCGACCCGCCTGCAGCATTCTCTCCTGACGCACTCTCCAGCAGCGCCCTGTCGGCTTCCTGACGCTGGCGGTGGAACGCCGCGAGCTGTTCCGCCGTCTCCCTTTTAATGGCGGCCTCCTTAGCACGGGTTGATTCAAGAAGCGAGTCGAGGAATTCGACCTCGTCCTCGTCCAGGGCGCGGAACTGGTTTTTCAGCCGAATCGACTCCTCAAAGGCCTCCTGCTTGGCCCCTGTGCTCGCGCGAGGGATTCACCCTGACATGTCAGTCGAAAGCCATGGCCGTCGCATTGTACTTCTCGGCTGGTCGCAGCAGCGCCGGGAAGAAAGCATGATATCCAAGACCGAATTCGGGCAGTCAGGGATGAGGCTGGAAACAGACACACTCACTCTTGTTCTCCTGCAGGACCTCATATAGACTCTTTCCGCCCTGCTGCTTGCCCAACTCCTCCTTGCGCCTGCGCTCCTCCTCGAGCTCTTGCCGCGCGCGGCGCCACTCGTCGTCGCGCTCATCCTGCTCCTCGGTGGTCCCTGCGGACACGAACCCCGAAGACATGGTCGCAGGGACGTTGCGCTGGTCTCAGCGGGGGACTGAGGCTGGGGTTTTGGGAGGACTCCGTCTCGGGTGCGTGCGCTTACCGGTCAGAGGATGTTTCGGGGCTGATTTCTAAGCAGGTTGGCATTGTTGCAGTGGACGGGGAGATCATTTGATGATTGATCAATCACGACGGCGCGGACCGACTCGCGCGAGGTGAGCCTGAGGCGGCAGAATCCAGGCGGTGACGTCAAGGTGCGGCCCAGACTTGAGACGAGGGCAGCTCAACCCGGCGACAGAGCTCGACAATCGAGGTTTACGACGGACGAGTGGTGCCGGAGAGCGATCAATGATAATGGGCGGGTTCGCCGGGCCCTGATCGGCCAACGGCCATCCAAAGCCTTGGATGAAAAGCGGCGCTCTTTTTACCCGATAGTATTAACCAGGCCGCGGGTCGCTGCGCATTCCTCCCCACCGTCTGCCCCTTGAGGGCCGCAGGGAGGGGCAGAGGTCGTCGAACGAGGAGTCTTAGTGGCGTTGATAGCGTCAAAAGCCCCTCCTTCACCTTGGTCGTGCTGCGTTGTTTTCATTATTGCTACTTGTCCTGTGCCGCAATGCGCAGTCTCGCTCCTGACAGAATTCACTCTCTTATAGAAGGCGCCGCAAGGTCTGCTTCTTCGTCGAGCTTACTCTCAGCAGCCTGTACACTTTTTTTTTTCTTTCACTACCGAACCTCCAGAGTCAGCCTTCCTGTCGTTACAATCCGCAAGATGTCTAACCTTGAGTGGACCAAGTGAGTTCCTCGCCTATCGGATCACCAAACAGGAGAAGCAGATGGATAACCTCTCGTTTGCAGGAAGACTTTCACTCTGAACACCGGGGACAAGATCCCTGCTATCGGTCTAGGCACCTGGCAGTCCAAGCCCAATGAGGTCCGTGAGGCCGTGAAGAACGCTCTGCTCAAGGGTTACCGTCACATTGATACGTGAGTGGCAGCCCCTACTCCCGAATTCTGTGGTCGCCGAGCGTCTGTTGACAGAGATCCGCAGCGCCCTTGCCTACGGCAACGAGGCGGAGGTTGGCCAGGGTATCAGAGACTCTGGTGTTCCCCGCAGCGAGATCTGGATCACCACCAAGCTCGACAACACCTGGCACCACCGTGTCCAGGAGGGCATTGACGCCTCTCTCAAGGCTCTGGGAACCGACTATGTCGACCTCTACCTGGTGCACTGGCCCAGCTCGACCGACCCCAATGACAAGACGAAGCACCTCCCCGACTGGGACTACATCAAAACTTGGTATGCCTATAGTCTGATCTCCGGCCGTGGTAGCGCAGACTAACACTGATAAAGGCAGGAGATGCAAAAGCTGCCGGCCACCGGCAAGGTGAGGAACATCGGTGTCTCCAACTTTGGCATTCAGCACCTTGAGAGGCTCCTCAACGACCCGAGCTGCAAGATCGTCCCTGCGGTCAACCAGATCGAGCTGCACCCCAACAACCCGTCTCCCAAGCTAGTGGCGTACAACACCTCAAAGGGCATCCACTCTACTGGCTACTCGTGCTTGGGCTCCACCAACTCGCCGCTGTACAAGAACCCTACTGTTCAGAAGATCGCTGAGAACAAGGGCAAGACCGTGCAGCAGGTGCTGCTGATGTGGGGTCTGCAGAAGGGCTGGAGCGTCATCCCCAAGTCCGTCAACAAGGACCGCATCGAGAAGAACTTTGAGCTCGACGGCTGGGAGCTGACCGCCGACGAGATCAACGAGCTGGACAACCTCAAGGAGCGCTTCAAGGTCTGCGGCGACAGCTGGCTGCCAATCAAGGTCTTCTTCGGTGACGACGAGTAGATTTCTAATACCCTGGTGAAGCATCTGTGGATCGGAGGCGTCTGGAGTCCGCATCGTTCTGAGCTGATGCTTTGACAGTCAAAAGAAATAGCGAGCTAATAAATTTGAAGCATGTATTGTTATTAGGACAGTAAAGCCATCGTTGTAGTCGGCTTGAAGAAACAGGCCTCCAATACGCTTTGAAATGCGCCAGAGTGCTGGAATTAGTGGGAATTGAGACATGATTGTGCTCAAAAGGAATAGCTGGTTTGGAACTATATATCTGTTAACCGAAAATACCGCTCGACTACAAAAAGAGGCCAAGGCCACTAGTTGCAGTCAATACTGATATTTTGGCTGTCTGACAATATCTCTACTCCCAGATGGATCATGTAGAGAGTGCAACTCCTGGTAGGAATCACCCTCAGCACAACAGCGGCCTCTGACATCATAAAATGGCAATTTGATACTGGGAATCAAGGAAATGCCTGCAGCATTCAATGGATTCCGGCCATGACGCCGGAGCGCGTGGCGTCCGGGGCGACGTGGGGGCTGCACCGCCACATCAGCTGCGCGATCGCCGACCGTCGGCGTCATCAGGCTTATGAGGCATCCCCGTCTTCCGGGCTCTCCATCTTCCCTCGATACTTTCCATCGTGTACTTCTCATCGCAGTACCAGCCATGGCGCCGTCTAGCGGGCACCTGCTGCTGCCCAAGTTCTGGCGGGCAGCAAAGTGAGTACTCCCCCTGCCCCCATACCCGCAATTGCCTCTCTGACTCAGCTTCCCCCAGGTTTGCCTACGAGAAGGCGTGCAAGGCCATCAAGGCCAAGTTACCCGAGCCATCGCAACAGCTCCAGTTACGACTCCAGCCAGCGTATGCTTTCGTTACACAGAGACAGCCCATCAGTCGTGCTGCTGCCATCCGCCAGGCCCGAAGCCGCTACTTCTCTACCCGCGCAACTGGTCCGTTTGCTTCGTCTGTCCGCTCCGGAGCGCGTGTCGACTATGCTGCCTACCAGCGTTCCCGCGTGGGTTCGGCAATCAGTCGTCTTACCTCCCGTGCGCCATTTGCATCGACCCTCCGGCCATGCCTGACTGGTGGTGCGTTGTGCCGGACTGCAGGAGGCTATGCTATCGGTGCCGGACGCATCGGCGGAGCCCGGTACTTCTCGAACGGTCCAGCTGCGCCTGCACAGGTTATCAACAATGTCTCTGCAGCCATGCGCGCCTTCTTCCTCTCTGGCCAGAAGGTCCGCTTCGACGGCATTGACCCGCGTACCGGCGAGAAGCGCTACAGGACGGTTACCCCTCTCCGGGACCAAGCGGAACGCCGGCTGACGGCGTTCTCGCGGACTGCGCCTGGATCGTACATCGACTTCCAGCTCTCTCCCACTATCACTGCCCTGGGGGCTGTTCGGGCATTGCAGAAGAAGCCGGCGTCCGATGAGGGTTTCGACTCCGTGACCCTCAACTCGGAAGGCCTCATGGATCTGCTCTCGGTTGACTTTGCGCGTGCATTGAAGGATTTCGCCGCCGTTTTGAATGATTTGAAGCGTCTATCGACGCTAGGTGATCTTCCCATATCTCTGCATGACAAGTCAACGATTCGGGTGCGGTTCCCAGGCTGCGATGCTGAGACAGTTGAGCAACTGTGCGACGAAGTCGGGGTAGAGAGGGGACAGATCTTCCAGGATGAAGACTTTGACGTCTGCAATGGCACCGATCTCGCTCTTCTCTTCCCGTTCGCACCCAGCGCGGCTCCCTCACCAGAGGCAGAGTACTTTACCTTTGACGACCCGTTGAAGCGGCAGAATCCGGACGAGGTGGATTGGCGCGGGATGATGTCCTCGGAGAACAAGACGAAGTCGTCACCGGGCCATTCGAAGGATACCCCTACCGGACTAGATTACGAGGATATCGAGCTGTTCGGGAGAAACCCTTGGACGGCATCTCCCTCAGGATACTCCAGCATTGACATTAGTGACCTTGGTGACCGGGTCTTCTTCCCTGATCTCTCCGGGAGTGAGGAATACAACACAGCGTCGATGTACGAGGGAAGTGAAGGGATCTACAGGTTCTTGGCCGAGTGTGATCGGGCGGCGGAGCGCCGTTGAGCTTTGTTCTTGACTAAGACAGGCTCTGACAGCCACTACCGTTTCCTTTGTCTCTTTGTGAATATTAACTGAGTCTAGGAATTTATCAGGTTTATCGGTCTTTATTCGACAGGCCACGGGCCATGACAGCGTCGAGAAGGGACCATCATTGGCTATCGATATCCGATCGTCGTTATGTTGACCTCCCTAGCCATTCATTGACACTCTCCTCTCTAGCGTACAGCATTTATTATTCTTTCCTTTGTCAGATTTCATTTTTGAATATTTATGTTTATATGAGCTGGTCGTTTTACTTGATAGCACACGAGACCAATTCAATCAATTTTCAGCTTTTAAGAAAGTCGGCGGGTTTCCCGTCTCAAGTTGATATGTGAATAATGATTGTCACGAAAGCAGTAGAAACGGAAGGAGTAGAACAGTTGAGAGAAGTACTCGTAGTGTTCGATTATCTGATCGATAAAGGACCAGATGATGGTGAAGAGGAAAAGCTGATAAGGGAATTGAAAGGCATTTGATTTGTCCCTTTTGTCTTATAGCTAAACTCCTCTCTTTGATAGATGGCTTCAGAACTTCACATATCATCATATTATTCTTATCCTTTGCGGCTACATATGGTGTCGACTAGTCGACTCCTTTAGACCCTGGCAAGTACCTAGACAAATAAAGAACCTGAAGGAATGGATATCAAGCGAATAAACGGAGTCTGACTTCGAAATGAACCAATCGATTTGATTCATGACGTAATTATATAATTATGTAGAATTCCCCTCCCCTTTGAAACATGTCTGCCCATGGATGACTACTTAGGTACCTAACTAACTTTAGGATCTCCTACCTGATGCTTCTTTCTTTGTCCTTCATCACAGGTTAGGTAGGTCTCAGCTACCGCAATACTGCCACTGCTGCTGCTTTCTTCCCGAAACAGTTGGGAATAAAGAAATCGGTATATGTATTTCTTCGACGGAACTAATCAAGTCTGGATGTCGATCGAATCCACGCGGGCATATATAGAGAGAGCCCTCCAGCTGCGGCGGACCTACCTACCTATGCAGGAAGCGGTTAGGGTAGATGGGTGGTCTGGGTAAGACGGTCTCATTCTGCGCATATCATACTGCAGAGTAATGCGGCTGCATAGGGTGTTGACTGACCCCTCTAGACCCTAGCAAATAGATGTATAAAGAACCAAGGATGCACAAATACAGTACAACCTGGTGGAAGATAATGATGAGCTACTAGACCCCGCATATACCTCCGGTCCGGGGCTCTGTCCATAATAAAGGTTCTTGATTCTCAGGAACCGCCGCATCCTTGACAGATGGATTTGGGACCCAATTCCCAAAGGATTAAATCCCCTTGAGGGCTCGGCCCGGGGGCCTGGCACGGACACAGATTGCAGAATGATCAATGCTATCTCCGCACTTCATTCAGGCTAATCTTAACGATAACAATGGATAGGGCGTATCCGGCTGAGCTATCGCAAGGACTACGATAAATAATACAAGTACCACTATCTGACTGCCTAGCAATCCAACCCTTGCTAGCTACCTGGGAGGTACCAGGTACCTATCACGCCGTTAGCCGAACTCTCCCGTGTCAAGGGTCCATCCTGCCCCCAACAAAGGCCATGTTTCGGGCGTGCTCTCTGATTGGCACTTCTTGGCATGGATGGCAAGCAATGTGTCACAAAGCTTGTGGTGTTCACGTTGCAGTGGCGGAAAACGTCGAGATCAATGCGGTATAGTCAGGGACGAACTCAGCTAAGAGTGGGAAATTATGTGCTACCATGGTAGAGGCCCGGCCTTGGTACCGAATGGAGATGAGGCGATTTTCTTTTTTACCCCTCGACCCCTCGGACCTGAGTCAAGGCTGATAAGCCCGGTCGCATCGCTACGAGCTGCGACTGCGCGCTGCGCTGTGTACTGTACATGGGCTATTTCAACATGCAACCGGATCCTTCCCATGCTGCCTGATTATAAAGTCTCGGGACTTGACTGGTCGACCAGAGTTGATGGACTGCAGGGCCAAGTATTAGTATTCTGTCTCCTTTTTCTCGCCAGGAGCGATTGTTGATATGCTTCCTCCTCCTTCCCCCCACTCTCTTTGATGAGTTTGCTTTCTTACTGCATGAGTGACGAGTTTCACGAGTGTCAATATGCGCTCGGTGGGATGGCGCGGGTTAATCTGTTGCGGTTTTCCATTCACACAGGGCCAGGTTAAGTTTCTGGTTTCCTACCTTATCCTTTATCTATTCGCAATCCTATACTGCCGGTGGTACTTCTACAGAGATCCCGGGTCTTTCTTCTTTGACCCCGAAGAAGGTTATCGCCCTCTCTACAGCCTGACAAGAGTGGAACAGGCCAGATCGTTCATCAAACTCGCGTCCAACGGGTCCATAACCCGTCCCGGTCGCCCTCATGGCCATACAGCTCATGCAACTGGCGCAGGCAAAACCCTATGTATCGGAATGGCCACCGTGAAGCGTCCCTCGCGTCAGTACGTCGATGTCTCACTGGGCTCGCTCCTCGCGGATCTCACACCGGACGAGCGTGCCAGCATCTACCTGAACCTGCTCTTCGCGCATACAGATCCCAAAGCGCACCCGTTCTCCGAAGCGCCCTGGGTGCCTGCGGTCGCGGACAACGTCCTGACGTACGAGAAAGCGGGCTATAAGTTACCGACGGTGAGGCGGTTGGAGAAGGACAAACGGATCGAGGAGAAGTCCCTCTTCGATTATAAGTTTTTGCTCCGCTCCTGCTATGAGTTGACCGACGCGCCGTGGATCGCTATACTGGAGGACGATGTCCTGGCGCAGGAAGGGTGGTATGGTCGCACGATGGCCGGGCTTCAGAAGATTCAACGTCAAAAGAAGGGAAAGGGTGACTGGCTATACCTGCGCCTGTTCTACACGGAGAAGTTCATGGGCTGGAACTCGGAGGAGTGGCCCGTCTATCTGTTCTGGAGCCTGGTGGCCGTCTCCGTGCCAGCTTTGGGCGGACTTTACCTGCGAGGAAAAATCCCTTCGCTTCGAAATACTCTCAGCGACCCGTTTCTCGCCGTCATCTGCCTGGTCTGCGTCCCTGCAGCCATCGTTCTATACTTCCTCGCAGGGCGCGTCAGCGTGCAACCGCTGCACTCGGGAGTGCGCCCAATGAATCGATACGCGTGCTGCTCCCAAGGTCTCGTGTTCCCGCGGGAGATTGTCCCCAGACTGATCCACGGCTTGGGACAGACAGAGCAACCCCGTGCGGTCGACAGTGCCATCGAGGCGTGGGCGGATCGGGAGGGGCTGCAGCGGTGGGCCTTGGTCCCGAGTGTGATGCAGCATATCGGAGGGAAGACGTACAAGAAGACGGAGAAGGAGAATCCGCGGGATAAGTTTGAAGTGAGCGGTGCCAGGGGGTTATGGAATTTTCGGTTTGAGCTGCATGAGAACTTGCGGAGAGCTTGGGATGGAGGAGGATCTGACGAGAGACAGACGGGAGAATTTATGGGTACATGATTTCAGGGATACATGTCTCGTAAAGAATTTATGATGCTGAATTATGACCTGAACGTCTGTTCCCCGACTCCGGGCTTTGCGTCAATTGATAGACTCTTCATCGAGTGCAGTAAAGTGGCCATCCGCTTGCATAGGAAAACATCTTGTCCAAGCTTTCGCGTAGGATATCTGCCTCATGTTCTCCATGTATGGTTCATGACCATATCAATGCCATCACAACAGGCACAAACAGCAATTCAAACCGAGATAGACAGAAAATTCCGTCTGGTCCACTGTCACCATGTAGCAATTAGCTTCTGGGGCCGGGACAGGGCGTCTGGTGGCACGTGCAGGGCCTCACCGCCTGCCCCGCGCTAGACCCAAAGCGGCCAGGGATCTTCACGCCCGGCCGATAACAAGCAGCCCCATCGCCATCATCGCTTGTGTTCCTTGCAGCCAGTCATCCACCACGCCGCGAGGACGCTCTGGAGGCTCCCCTCTCGACGCATCCTGTGGACGGTGACGGCGCTTGTTCATCTCCTTTGTCCCTGGGCGGTCCTGGGCGACCTTCAGTCTTGAGCTGTGACTCTCTTCTCGCCTCGTCGTCTGTGGGTTACTGCCACAGACCCCGGCAGTGAAGCAACACCGTGAACTGAGATCCTGAAGCATTGAGCAAGATGGAGGATTTCAACAGCGAGACGGACAGCGACTATACGAGCTACTGGCGCGACTGGGTAAGTAAGGTATTTTCTACTCCGCGTGTCTACTGCGGCTTGACTGCGGCTTGACTGTGATGCGGCCCTGCGGGTTCATGTGCTGCGGCTGTGTCGACGATGCGATCTCTCGGAGTGGTCATTCACAGCTGCTCAGGAGGATGGTCTGTTGCGAGGGGCCTGATCTTCATCACCTCTCTCAACTCCATTCTCTGTCTGCAGCCTCAGACATCCCACGCGCTCTGCGTCGAAGATGGCTGCAACCATGAACTACGCAAGCATTTTTAACATTAACCCGCTCTCTCTTCTGGATCCGAACGCTGCTAAAATTCGCTATGGCTTAAAGTTTATCTCGTCTCGCGGCAATGAGTACTTCTGCGAGATCGACGAGGAGTACCTCACCGACCGCTTCAACCTGACCGGTCTGAACACCGAGGTCCAGTACTACCAGTACGCGCTGGACCTCGTGACCGACGTCTTCGACCTCGACGCAGACGACGAGCTGCGCGAGCAGATCGAGAAATCGGCTCGCCACCTCTACGGCTTGGTTCACGCGAGGTACATCGTTACCACTAGGGGCCTGGCCAAGATGGTGAGTGGACTACCAAAATCAGTGTCTTTGATCCTTCAGGATCGCGTCTAACGCGGTTCTTCAATGTCCTGTAGGTGGAGAAGTACAAGAAGGCCGACTTTGGCAGATGCCCCCGTGTCATGTGCGATGCGCACCCGCTTCTCCCCATGGGCCTCTCCGACGTCCCCAACGTCAACACGGTCAAGCTCTACTGTGCCAAGTGCGAGGACATCTACAACCCCAAGTCCTCTCGTCACGCCTCCATCGACGGCGCGTACTTTGGGACGTCCTTCCACAATATCCTCTTCCAAGTCTACCCCTCTCTGATCCCGGAAAAGAGCATCCGCCGCTATGAGCCCAAGATCTACGGCTTCAGGGTACATGCTATTGCGGCGCTCCAGCGCTGGCAGGACCAGAAGCGCGAGGAGATGAAGGCTCGTCTCAAGGACGCCGGTGTCGAGGCCGGGTTCGTCGAAGACAGCGAAGCTGAAGATGATGAATTCGAAGACGAGCCGGACGAGGAGGAGGAGAAGCCTGAGGCTAAGGAAGGCAAGGTCCTCGGTGACACCGCCTCGGGCCGCATGGACATGGGAACCTGAGTTTGAGGATACTCCCAAGGTACGCTCGGGCAACTAAGGCATACTTGGGCACGATTCTACACTCTACCTCATCCCCTCGGATGTCCGAGCATTTCTCTGGTTTCACCAAGCCGGCGTTTGATCCTTCCAGTTTCATTCACCACACGTGCATTACGACGGTCATGGGGGCGTTGATGAGCATTTGGCAACGGAAAACCTGTTCCTATTTCAACCACGGCGGGAATGTGATCAATTGGTCTATTTATCCATTTTGCTTCTATTCCTTTACGAATACCAAATGGACATGGAGCATAATGACTAGCATAATTCATAACCATTGAGATTGCATATCAGTTAAGGCATAATCAGTTAAGGCATAGTAAACAAGCATAGATTCGTAGTCTCATTTGTAGCCTTGGACACTGTACCCCCCCCCCCCCCCCCCCCCCCCCCCCCCCCCCCCCCCCCCCCCCCCCCCGGGCCCCTTTCACCACTGCCCATTGACCCCTGGTACCAGCCAACCTTAACACGTACTTGATTGAACACTGCTTCCAGATTCCTCAACGCCTCTCTCCTTCACATCCTGGAGATTCCCCGGGTATATCTACATACAATCTTATATAGATGGACGCCGAAAGAGAATCCCTCCTGCAACCGTCCAAAGAACCGGAGGAAGGCCGCCCCAAGCTCCTTCCTCGCCTGACTTGAAGGATACTGCTTCACTGTACTACTGCACGTACGTGAAAATATCAGGGCATCCGGCTTTTTTGTAAAAAAAAGCAGGGGTTGAACCGTGTCATTATCCGTCTTTAACTTAGAAGCCATTTCTACAGAAAAGAACAACATATGTTCTCCATAATTTCCAGACGCTGTAGGAGCATATGATTCCCTTCCGTAAACTACTACCTTATAACTGATCAAAAATTTCAATTCCATCCATAAATAATATGATCAATCAATCGCTGCCGGGTATCAAATAATGATCCTGATCGTATCGTATCAACACAGGCCACTCGATCTCGCCCTCATCAAATTCACGGGTCCGCGTCCATCTTTCTCAACTCCTCAATCACGACGGCGATGACCCGCGCCAGCTCCTCGCCCTTGCTCCAGACCTCGTCGTGCGTCCCACGCAGGTCATCGAGCACGAGGACCCGCGCATTCTTCTCATTCTTCTTCTGGTTCTCCGCCCACTGCTCCAGCGTCGCCTTCATCGCGGACACCTGGCCAAAGTCGACCAGCTCGTCGTCCCGTGAGTGCGCCAGCACCGCCAGCGTGCCCTCGCTCCAGCTGGCTTCGATCCCGACGCCGTCGGGATCTTTCTTTGTCGCCGGTGAGACTGCGTCCCACAGGTCCTCGTCCGGGCCGAAGGCGCCCTCGATGAAGTCCTGGTAGACGCTGCAGTGCCGGTACGTGTCGCGGAGGAGTCGGAGGTCGTAGATGCCCTCGACGCCGACGATCGCCGTCGGCTGGATCAGTCCGGTAGACGACTCATGACGGGCAGCGCCAGCGAGGTCGCGCATGACGGACTGGAAGGCCAGCGTCGCGCCGCAGCTGTGGCCGACGAGGACGCACCGCCGCCCGACGACGCTGTACCGGCTCTGCAGCAGCGCGAGCGCGTCGCGCACGTCGTGGATGTGGTCCGGGTGCCTGGCGTCGCGGAGCCGGTTGGCGTCGGTGCCAGCGCGGTCCTGGGGGAAGTTGGGGTGCGGGCTGAGGCGGTACTCGATGGATGCGAAGCCGGCGATGTGTGGCAGGGTCGTGGAGGCGTAGTGGGCGGAGGGGGAGGGGGAGGAGCCGCGGAGCAGGGATTGCGTCCGCTCGAAGGAGGCGGAGGTGATGGCGGGATCGCGCCAGGCGCCGCCGTGGATGTAGCTGGTAGATTTGATTGAGTCAGCCCTTTTTTATATACGGAAGAGTCTTATATCGACGGGAGAATTGAGGAGAATCCGCTGGGGATGGCGACTACATACATCACCCAATAGCCTTCGGAGGAGCCGCGCATGGCATTGAGCGGCGCGGACACGGTGACGGTCTGGAGGTCGTGCTGCCCATAGCGATGGGTGATTTGGAACCAGCCGTTGGAGATCGAGAGAGATGTGTAAGTACCCTGCAATGGCATAACCACCGCGGACTATTATATTTGCCCGATTCAGTGGAGGCTTTTCTGGCAAAGATGGCCTTTGAACACTGCAGATTTTGGGCTTCAAAGGTGGTGTGGTGAGGGGTATTCTGATCAGCGGGATGTCGATGTGTGCTAGATGTCGGCTGCAGGTGGTTCCAAGGAACAGAACAATTTCTTCTGGATATTCGCACTAATTCCAGATGGGACAATATGATCTCGGGGATCTGGGTTGATGTGAATTCTGCCGGCGATAAACTGGTTCTCTTGATGTTGCAGCCGCACGGGCTCATGTGATTTTATTTAGTACTCTCGGGAAGCTTGGTGTATGCTCAAAAGAAAAGCAATTCAGCAGTCGAGTAAAGTCACAGAGAATTCCTTGATCCTGAACTGAGGAAGGAAGAGTAGAATGGAGAATGCATAGTACTTTTCTAGGATACAGAGAGCTGGGACGATGAGCTGCGCGATCTGCGGGAGGGGTCCGCTCCAAGGTGCTGCGAGACAAAGACTTCACTGGACACGACAAACGCGTGAGAGGGCACAACACCGCCAGGGCAGGAGACCGAAAGGCATAAATGCAATCTTCCCAGCGTTCTACAGCATGTCTTTTGGTCTTGTCGACAAAAGGATATCTGGTGATCTGCTTCAACACCTCGACAGATCTGGCTGATATCTTGGCACGCTAAGCCATTTTCAGAAATAGCCGCTGGGAAATTGTCCACGATGCCCACACAAACCGCCGGCAACGACACGAGCGTCAAAGACTCAGCATCTCGTCCACCGTCGCCATCCAGCGTCTCCTGGGCTGCAGAATCCAACATGGCGGAGTATGTCCTGTCTGTCTGAGTGCCGGAAATAATTGCTAACGGTCTGGCAGGAAAGAAACACCCCTCACGGCCGTCCAGGTCGAGGCCCTGGTACGATCCTCTGTCCCCGTCTCCGAGTCGGCAAGATACTGATACGCGGCGTATAGGTGGTCATGAAGATCATCAAACACTGCTCCCAGGCCTTCCCCACGACGGCGACCGGTTCCATCGTTGGTATGGACGTCGGGGGAACTCTGGAGGTCACCAACTGCTTCCCGTTCCCCGTGGTCGAGATGCCTCCGGACTCGCATTTTGACAGCGCCACGCCAAACCCCGCGGCGGCCGCTCCCCGAGCGAAAGCGAACGTGGCCTACCAGGCGGAGATGATCAGGATGCTGCGGGAGGTGAACATCGACGCGAACAACGTCGGGTGGTACACCAGCGCCAACATGGGCAACTTCGTCAACCTGAACGTCATCGAGAACCAGTACTTCTACCAGAAGGAGATGAACGAGCGGACGGTCGCTCTCGTCCACGACGTCAGCCGCAGCGCCCAGGGCAGCCTGAGCCTGCGCGCCTTCCGCCTGTCGCCGCAGTTCATGCAGGCGTTCAAGGAGAACAAGTTCACCACTGAGCAGTATGTCTCCTTTCATTGCCCAGACTGCGCTTGTGCAATGCTCTGACCAGGTACTTGTAGCCTGCAAAAGTCGAACCTTAGATACCAGGATATCTTCGTCGAGCTTCCCGTGCACATCCACAACTCCCACCTCCTGAACTCCTTCCTCCACCAGCTGCCCTCGAACCCTCCGTCGGGGCCGCTGGACTTCCCGCCCTCTCTCGCTGCTCTGAAGAGCAGCCCGATCTCCTCCTCCACCATTCTCACCCCCAACTTCGACAACCTGTCCCTGAGCATCGACCCTTTCCTGGAGAAGAACTGCGACCTTCTCCTTGACGCCATCGAGACACACCACACTGAGACCAACAACTTCCAGTACTACCAGCGTGCGCTTGCCCGCGAGCAGAATAAGATCGCTCAGTGGCAGGCCAAGCGCAAGGCGGAGAACATGAGCCGCGCCGCGCTCAAGCAGCCCCTGCTGCCCGAGGACGAGTGGCAGCGGCTGTTCAAGCTGCCGCAGGAGCCCAGCCGGCTGGAGAGCATGCTCAACAGCAGGCAGGTGGAGCAATACGCGCGCCAGATCGACGGCTTCGTGGCCGCGACGACAGGCAAGATGTTTGCCGTCAAGGGCAACCTGCTACCTGGCGAGACTACCAAATAAATAAGTCCATAAATAAAAACCGCGGTGGATGTCGCACGCGCGCGCGTGCGGCGCTGTTTCTGTTTGATCTCTCGATCCTGGGGATATTTTTGTGGGCTATTGCATGACCGTTTACGGCGTAGGGAGGGAACATGTTGTATCTGGCTGTTAATATGTAGATGGCCATTCTCCTGTTTTGTTATATTCCGGTGACGAATAGAGTTACGGGATACGACTTAAAAGCATATTATGCATGTTTAGTGCTATCTACACCGATCTGTTTCTTCGGGGCGACGTCCCGTAGCATAAGCAAGCGACGAGACCGGTCGACCCTCGGCCGTGCTGCAGGGCGTGACATCACAAGCCCTAAGGGCTGAGTAAGCCTGCAGGGCACGCGGCATCAGGTGACCGTCCGGCCGTTCCGATCGTCGGCCGCAGTTCGTGACGTCCTTATCAGATGCAGATCAGATAAAAGCAGCCCGCCGCCGGCCGCCGCTCGCACTCCATCTTCCCGACTTCGTTCTGCTCTCGTGCCTCTGCAGCAGGAGTGGTGTTTATTGTTATTGTCGCCTTGTTTCCGATGCATAACAGCAACACTGATATCTGGATTGTACGTGTTACTCCCGAGTATCGCTATCACCGCTCGTTGCCCCGCGACGATAAGCTAGCTACCCCGCTGGCGGCAGCACAGACGCCGAGCTAGCTAGCTACCTACATATACCTACTTAGATTAGATAGATGCACGGTTACTAACAATCGACGCCCCCTCCTACGGGGACAATACCAATGCACTCAGGCCGGAGCCTTTGCCGCAGTCACCGTCGATCTCCTCGTCTACCCCCTCGACACCGTCAAGACCCGGATCCAGTCGCCGCACTACGCGAGGCTGTACAAGGACCCGGCCACGGGGGCGGTGCGGCGCGCGCTGCTCTTCCGTGGCCTGTACCAGGGCGTGTGGAGCGTGATCCTGGCGACGATACCGTCTTGTAAGTCCTCTCCGCCATATTCTTGTCCGGGAGATTCCGCGACGGGCGCTGTTGGCATTGGATTGCATTGCCGCGGTTGCGGCTACCTTCTCCGCTCCTAGCGCCTGTCGTGGAATATTACGCTCCCCAATTAATCATTGAGGAATATGATACTGACAATGGCGTCTTGAACACGACAACAGCCGGCGCATTCTTCACCACCTACGAAGCAATCAAATACGCCCTCAACTCCTCCTCCTCCCCCACCCCAGAAGAAAAGAAGAAGAAGAACCTCCTCCCCGCCCCGATCGTCCACGGCCTCGCCTCCTCCGTCGCGGAATCCGTGTCCTGCTTCATCCTCACCCCCGCCGAGGTCCTCAAGCAGAACGCGCAGATGATCACCGCCCGGTCCCCCGGCCTGCGGGGCGGCAGCGCCACGTTGCGCGTGCTGGCGCAGTTCCGGAGCCGGCCGACGCGGCTGTGGAGCGGGTACACGGCGCTGGTGGCGCGCAATCTGCCCTTCACGGGGATCCATTTCCCCATGTTCGAGTACCTGCGGGCGCGGATGGTTGAGTGGAGGAGGCAGTACAAGGCTAAGGCCGCGGGTGCTAGCCAGACGCAGCAGAAGAAGACGAGTAATTCGGATTCGGATTCGGATCAACTGATCGAACGGGCGGGCATCACGGCCGTCGCGGCCGGCATGGCAGGCAGCGTGGCCGCCGTGCTCACGACCCCGATCGACGTCGTCAAGACGCGGATCATGCTCGCCGCCGGCGGTGACGACAAACAGCAGAAGCAGCAGCCTGCCAACAAGGGAGCAGAAGCGGAAAGAACAAGAACAAGAACAAAACCCGGCGCCTGGGCCGTCGGCCGAGACATCTACTACCGGGAAGGAATCAAGGGTCTCTTCAGCGGCGGCGCGCTCCGCGCCGGCTGGACGGCCATCGGACTCGGTCTCTACCTGGGCGCCTACGAGGGCGGGCGGTTCTATCTGGAGAGCAGGCGCAGGGGTCGAGCGAGGGCCGAAGAAGAAGAAAAACTTGGTGTGAAAGGGGAGGAGGGGAAGAAGAAGAAAGAGGAGGCAGTGATATAATATGAACTCGCCATTTGTTTTATCATGGTGTGATAGACGGGATGTCTGCAGTTGGGGTTATTATTATTTCTGGGAGGAAGAAACAGGCGTTCTGCGGGTAATGCTGTTTTATTTGTATTAATATTTCGATCCAATATGCATTCGACATTTGCGGAAGGAGATGGATCTCTGGGTTGTCATTCTCACCATAATCGTGGTTCTCTTACGACATGTTTTTTGTTGCTGTTCCAAAAGTCGGTTCTTTTTACGCTGGGCACGAAAGAGCAACGGACAGGGCAGGGAGTCACGGCTGCAGGAAGGAAAGCATCTCGGTCGACAGGAGTATATAGGTACGGTTACAAGGCTAGATAGCTACCGTTTCAAGATAATCTATACATCATTTACTCGGGAAAACACATTTAGCAATAGATCCATTTTCATACAGTGATATCGTCACCAGCAACCGTACGAGGTACTGTACAGGCCCTTCATGCCGCTTACGAGTACAGTCACCCTCGAGAAGCGCCATTCTGACCGTGCCATTCCCCATTGTCTCCTCTCCAGGATACAGATTGGGCGTAATGGATCCAAGAAGTCAAGCCGTGAAAGCTGAAGCGGCAGATAAGATAACGCTCGAAGATCCAATTTAGGATCTGGGCAGATGAGAAACGCAAGCCAGCTAATCACCTGGAAACAGAAAATGGCCAAAAAAAACAACAAAGATGCATTCGATAATACAGAAGGACCTATTTCGTATCAGGTCAGCGAAGGGCAAGTCATTCGAACCGACACGTATAGAGCTTCTTCTTATCTATCATCATGGTCAAAAACAGTCATAATCGTGTAGACAACATGTCGCAGAAGACATTTGGAGAAGAAAATCATCATAAAATCCAGAAGAATATAGAGGGGAGATGTCGTCATTTCGTCATCAGTCGTGAGAATCATTCGAAATCATGGTAATTTTCACCGTCAAGGCTCTTTTTGAACCAGGTCATCATCTTCGTGAGCAAGAAATCATGAAGTCATAAAATATGAAAATCGTGATCTGTCTTATCTGAATGGTCATATCCTCTTAGACAGAGGCCTATCATCGGCCGGTGAGCTTCTTGAACCAGCTCATCCGCTTCAACCCTCCGCCAGTTTGGTGAGCATGGCGGTCATCGAACGCTCTACTGCTACGCTCCCGTTCGTCATCGTCGCTTCCAGAGTTGCTCTTCATAGCGGCACGCTCAGCTTTTCGCTGCCCTCGCCGCCTGGCCCGGATCTCCTCGATCTCTTCATCAGTGAGACCAGGATATTTAGCACGCCGCCGTGCCAACCGACGCATGCGTCGTCTGGCTTCCTCATCCGAGGACAGCGAGTGTGCGTTGGTTGCATCTGCCCCCGGGAGATCAACGACCGTGGGCACAATTGGCGGGGGCTCTGGGGGGTCAGTTGCCTGAGAATTGACCCATGATGAGGTCTTGTCTCTGCCGCCACTCATGACAGGGTGGAAGTTTGGATCTGCGGCGACTGATTTCCGACGTCTCGACCTGCCACCCTCCTCGCCGGAACGGTGAGAGCGATGGTGGTGCCGTCGCTCACGCTCAGCGGCATACTCGTCATGTTCATATCTGTCTGTGGCCTTTTCAGCAGCAGACGATCGGTGTCGACGGGATCTCGACGCATGCCTGGGAACGCCGTTTATCTCCTCTTCCTCTCTAGTTCTCCTTCCCTCACGCCGTTCGGCGGTTTTAGCCTCGTCTAGGGCTTCTGCCTCCCTAGCTTCTTGCTCTTCTCTCGCATGGCGTTCCTCTCTGGCGGCTCTACGGGCTCTCTTCTCTTCCCGTCGTCTTTCTTCTCTTTCTTCCTCTTCTTCTCGAGTTCGCTTTTCACGAGCTTCTCTTCGCCTAGCTCTCCTTTCTTCAGCTTCTCGGAGTTCAGCATCATCAGCCTCCACAGCGGCAGCATATCGCGAAGAACGTCTTGATCGGCGTTCCGCTCTTCTAGCTTCAGCATCTTCTGCGTCTGTGTAAGCTCCACGGGCAGGACCTGCGTCTGTGGCGAAGCCCTCAACGTCCGTGTCAGCTCTCACCGACCGTCTTCTCCTTTCTTCACGTCTCGCGTGCCGAGCTTCTCTCTCTATGTCTGTCATATGTCTCGCCTCTTCATCGCGATGAGACCGTGACCTGTGACGTTCTGGTGGATCCGCTTTTGTTGACCTTCGAAGAGACCCAAGGAATCCCATTAAACCACCTCCTCCTGGTTTCTTCGGCGCAGTGCTTGACCTTCTGAGACGTCTCTCTCTCGAAGGGGCTTCAACAAAAGCAAGGTCATCAGGTCCCGAGAACAGCTCTGGACCCTGAGGTGGTTGGTCTGTATCAACCATGACAGCATCATCTTGGAGGTCCTCAGCTTTGGCTCTTGACTGTTTGCGGTTGAGCCTGGCGTTAGCATTACCCGTAGTGCTCGCAGATCTGTGATCACGCAACGAAGCGAAACTTTCGAAGGCGGAAAATCGCTCGCTTACCTCTCTCTTGGATCTCCTCCGGTGATGTCTCGATGACTTGTGCGATTCCCTGGGCGGAAGTCCATCGGCATCCTCATGGCCGTTTGCCATGACTATGTCGTCATAGTCGACGGGGTATGGTTCAGGAGCGGCTAGTAATGGTTGATCAGATGTTAATTAAATGCAGCGACAAACGCAGAACGGATCGAGCCGAAGACTTACCAGAAGATCTCCTCTTTCGTGCACTTACGTTTTCTCTCCTCAGCTTGGAAGAATTGATGCCCATCAACTTGGCCGCCTTGTCGGATATTTCAGGCTTACCACCTGGTGGGGGCGAGAGCATTCCAAAGTCATCGACCTCCACAGATTGCCGCCTCGAAATCGGCCTCGAAGGAGAGCGGCCGCTTCGCCGAGTCGACTTGGTCCTGATGGGGGGTGCTCCGCCCGAAATGAAAGCGGAGAGGCCTATGGCGTTGCTGCTGTGTCGAGAGTGTCTGGCCTCTGTCCGCTTCTCCCCATCAGAGGCAGAAGACTTCTCGCCTTCGTTCCCTGAGTCTCTGGGTTTTGAACGTTTTGTGGCAGCAGATTTCGACCTCGTCAAGTCAGGAGAGCGCTCCTGTGTCTTTGGGGCATCGGCGTCCTCGCTCGGCCCTGTCTCTTTCTTGACTGGTTTAGAAGTAGCACTCCAGAAGCCCCAGGAAGAAGCGCCTACCGTTCGTTCCACTCTGGTGCGCTCCTTTTTGACCGGCTTAGCAGAAGTCGGCTCGGGGGGCGGCGTGGGAGGAGCGCCGGCGTCTGCATCAGCGTCAGCACCAGCACCAGCATCTGGCTCTGGCTCTGCTGATGGCGGATCAGGAGCAGGTGGAGGATTTTCCATCACAACTGGGGGCTCTTGCTTGATGATAAGAGGCACCTGTTTGGAGACAGGAGCCTTCTTCCCTTTTTTCGAAAGCTTCTTCTCAAGAGCCGGTGCTAGTGCCGGTTCCTGAGCTGGAGCGGATACTGGGTATATGGGGTCGCCCAAGTCGTCGTAAATCTCAGGGAAGCTCCCGGGAACGGACTCCCGCGAATTCTTCTTCTTCTCAACCGGCACCGGCAATTGAGCCGCGATAACGTGATGCTTGGATGAAGAGCCCTTGGATGGCTTGGATTTGGATGCGCTGGTTGCCTTTTTGGGTGGGGCGGGCTCGACAGCTGGCTCGGCCGGCGCGGGAGGAGGAACGCGCTCTGCGGCCTCCTTTTGGTTCTCTTTCGCTCTCTGCCTCTCCTGTTCGAAGGCCTTGATGCATTCTGCCACAGAGAGCCTGCCAGTTGTCTTTGTCGTGGATGCCGCGCTGGGCTTTGCTGGCGCCGCGGCTGACGCGGCTGGTTGGTCCGCCGCAGGCGCGGCCGGCGCTTCTGCACCCTTCACAGCGTCTCCAACACCACCAAGTAGGTTGTCCACAGGATCCGGCTTCTTCTTCTTGTCGCTGGCCTTGCTGGTGGCTTCGCTGGCCTTTCCCTTGACTTTTGTGCTCTTCTTGGGCGCATCGTCGGCGAGGTCCTGAAGATCGCCCGCCGCCTTTGGCTCCGGCTCCGGCTCCGGCTCCTGGGGTTTCTCCTCTACCTCCTGCTTTGTCAGTTTGGCAATGCCAAAATTTTCCCAGAAGCTTCTGACTGCCTTTGCTGGCGTATCCTCTACAACCGGCTCCGGCTTCGATGTTTCAGTCACGTTGGGGACTTCCAAGTCTTTACGCTTTGGCGTGGTTAGCTTACTATCCTCAGGCTTCAACTCAGGCTTCAACGATTTGGACAGAGCGCCCTTTTTGGTTCCCTTTGCAGTCTTCGTGGTGACTGCACCCCACGTGTCATCCTCGGCAATGCTGTCAATAGCAGGGACTTGCTCTGGCTCCGGTGGCAGGTCTTGAGGTGGAGGGCTAGGCGCGGGCGGGGGAGGTTCTTCCACACCCTTGTTCTTCTTTTTCTTGTCCTTAGCAGTGCCCCAGAGACCCCAGAGAGCCCATCCGTCATCTTCAGCTGCATTGTCAGGGGGAGGTTCTGCAGTAGTTTCCTCAACAGGTTCCACCACAGGTTCTGGAGCAGGAGGCTCTGGGGCAGGCTCTGCTGGCGGTTCAGGTTCAGCAGGAATATCCTTCTCAGGTATGGGAATACCTTTCTTTTTTGCCTTTTTCTCTAGTTTCTTCTTCTCTTTGGATGAGAGATGGGCCCAATTGTCAAAAAGATCGTCCTTTGGTTTCTCTGGAACCGCAGCAGGGGCAGGCTCAGGTTGCGGCTGTTCTAATTCAGGCACAGATTCTGGTTCAACTGGTGTTTCAGGTGCAGCGGGAACATCCTTATCAGGTATTGGAATGCCTTTCTTTTTTGCCATCTTCTCTAGCTTCTTCTTTTCTTTGGATGAGAGATGGGCCCAGTTGTCGAAGAGATCGTTCTTTGGCTTCTCCGGCACCGTAGCAGGGGCAGGCTCGGGAGGTGCTGGTTCTGGCTCAGCTGGCCGTTCAGGTCCAGCAGGAACTTTGACCAGATCATCCTTCCCAGGTATAGGAATGCCTCTCCTTCTTGCCTCTTTCTCTCGTCTCTTCTTCTCTTTTCCTGAGAGATTTTCCCAGTTGTCGAAGAGCGGATCATTTTTGGTCTCCTTCGGCACCGCAGCAGGAGCAGGCTCAGGCTGAGGCTCAGGCTCAGGTGGAGTTGCATCTGCAGGTGCGGGTTCAGGCTCCGGTTCTGCAGCTTTCCCATTCTTTCCATTTCTATCTTTACCCTTGCCTGTACCCAAATCCTCAGTTGAGGCAGCAGGTTCTGGAGGTGTTTGCGTCTGCTCAACTGCCAGTATGGCAGCAGAGTCTTTCTTGTCTTTCTTGGAGAACAACCTCCAAAGGCCCCAACCCTCTTCAGCGGTTTCTTTTGTTTCGGGGGCTAGCTCCTGCTCTGGCGCACGTTCAGGTTCAGGCGCAGGCGCAGGTGGCGATGAGTCCTCCATAACTGTGCCCTTCTTAAGCTTTTGGTCCTTGTTCTTACTGCCAGTGTCCTCAGCTGCTGCTGGCGCAGGATCTGCCGGAGCTGGGGGTTCCGGTTCTGGGGCAGGGTCTTCAGCTGTCGCATTCTTCTTTTTCTTATCCTTCTTTTTGGTGGAGGTGCTCCAGCCCCAATTGTCATCAGCAGCCTCTTCAGCCTTCTCCGCTTCCTTCGCGTCCTTTGACAAGTCAAGGGAAGCCCGGGCATCTTTAGCCTTTCTAGGTTCCTCAACGGTTTGTTGCGAGGCAGGCGAATCTTCTTCGGCTTTCAGAAGACCCTTCTTCGCCTTTCTCTTGTCTTTTTTGGAGAGCGAAGTACCCAACACATGATTGAAAGTGGGTTCAGGTTCAGGGGCAGGTGGAGCTTCTTCAACCTTAGATAGTGGCTCTTCGTCTCCCTTTTTACCTGTCTTTTTCTTGCCCACCGCAGAAGTAGCCCGCTCGTCTATAGGATCAGGTTCAGGAGCTGCCTGTTCAGGCTTGGGTTCAGGTTCAGAAGGTTTGGGGAGTTCGGCAACAGCGTTTTTGCCTTTATTTTTCTTGTCCTTCTTCGACGTAGACCCCCAAAAGAGCCATCCCCCATTATCCTCCTCTTGAACCTTATCACCAGAAGCAGGCGCAGGTTCGGGCTGCGGTTCGGGCTGCGGCTCGGTCTCGGGCTCGGGCTCCGGTTCTTTGACGACTTCCTCGACAGTGCCCTTAACTTTCTTCTTCTTCTTCTCATCCTTTGCCGGTATCGATGCCCCGATATTATTAGTCGAATCTGGCTCGGGGTCGGGCTCTGCTGGAGGTGGTTCAGGTTGTTTGACCGGCTCTTCAGCGACCTTCTCCTCCTTCTTCTTCTTCTTCTTATCTTTCTGGTTCCATGCCGCCCAGATATCGTCAGTTGCAGGCGCCGGTTCTGGGACTGGAGGATCGGAGTCTTTAGCGGGTTCGTCAGCTCCTCCTTTTCCTTTCTTTTTCTTTTCCTTTTTCGTACCCCGCATGCCATCGTCGGCTTGCTCTACTTCCTGGCTTTTCGCGGGCTCAGGCTCCTTAGGAGGCTCCTCGACAGCACCATTTTTGTTTTTCTTGTCCTTCTTGCCGACTGCTGTGGAGCCCCGGTTTTCTTCCTCTTGTTTCTTCTCATCAGAGCCAACATCGGCATTTCCGTTGTCCTTGTCGGAACTCCCGAAGCTCCCAAAGCCTAAATCGAACACGCCTGTCGACTTCTTGTTCTTCTTATCGCCGCTAAGTGACAAGGGATTGTCATGCTTATTTTCCTCTGTATCCTTCGCCCCCTTATCGGCATCGAGAGAGCCCCGATTACTACCAGTACCAGTGACAGTACCGCTGCCAGTGCCAGTGCCAGAACCAGTGCCAGACCCGGTGCCAGAACCAGTCCTCCAGGCTTTACCCCACCACCCAAAGCCGAACCCTACTCCTGTAATATTCCGAGGGGTATCAAAATTCAAGTCTAGCTGCTGTGTGTTGTCATTCAAGTTGACTTCATGGAATGAATCCGCAGAAGGCTCCGCAGAAGGATCAGGAGCAGGTTCGGCATCCTGTAGAAGAAAAAGTCAATGAAGTCCAGTCCTCTTAATCCAACTATGCCTTACCTTTTCATTCTTGCTCTTTTTCTTTTTGCCAACTGGTGTAAAACCGGCCCATGCATCGTCTGGATCTGCTTCACCACTGACTTCTTCTGCCTGCCGTTTTCCTTCCTCCTCTTTCGCTTTCCTTTCCTCCACCTCCTTTCTCTGCCTTTCCTCTTCTTCCTCCTTCTTCCTCCGTTCTTCCTCCTCCTGCTGCTTCTTTTTCTTTTTCTTTTTCTTATTACCACCTACATCCCCCCATCCCGCCCACTCATCGTCGCCGCCACCACCACCATCACCACCGCCATTGTTATTACCTCCCTCCGCACCATCACCGCCCTTTCCAGCGTCTCCGGCGTCCTGTCCGTCTTCACCGCCCTTCTTCTCTCCTTCATCGTCAGATTCCCCTCCATTATTGTTCTGCGCAGCTTTCTTCGCAGCTTGCTTTTTCTTCTTGCCGCGGGCGCGCTCGCGCACACCGGATGGGTTTTCGAAGTCTATCGAAACATCAGGAATCGGTTTTTGGATAATCTCCGTTCCCTTTCTTCGAGCTACCTGCGCGGATTTAGCAAGCGCTGCACCATCTTGAGACAAGTCTTTCGTCTCAGCCCGGGGAGGAAGTGCAGAGTATTCAGGAGGAAGATCGGTAATGGCCTCTGTGTAGGACGGTGGTGGATGATCGTAGTCTGCGTGTTCAGAGCTTTGAAGAATGATGTCCAGCATCAGAGCAGTGCTTTTGAGGGAAGTTGTCGAACATGCAGATGCGGTTCGAAGTGACTGCAGCAGTCAGTATCATGCCATAGTGAGAAAATAACATTTAAAGCTACGATGCGACAACGAGAACAAGTGCCGGTTCGATTCGCCGGGTAGCAGGCAGTTAGAGCGCGCAATGGCAACGCTCAAGGAACTATCTCTGAACGACGCATGGGAATGCAAAACTTGGCTGACGAAACAGTAGCCAGGACAAATGCGTACCATACTAGCGGTTTTCCTTGAATCTGGTTCCAGTCCTCCTGCGCAATTGTGCTCACAATACAACGTGTGCCATGGAACCTCGTCTCTAAGCTCCCTTTCTATCCTCCTAGTATTTCCAGAGGAATCACATTTTTTACTATATCCAACCTCCAAGTTGGTCGTCGCGTATGTTGATTTAGCGCATGTGCACTGGCTGAGAGCGACGTCTGAACTGCGCGATAATGCAGGAGACACGGCTTCCATCCTGACGAGATTTACCGTTTCTCAGGCACTGACTTTGCAGGTCAAACTCATGGATGGCAGCCGCTCGTGAGCGTGAATGGACGCGGTCCTTCTAGCTAAAATAAAGAGTAGTGCCGAGAAAGGTCAGATACCCGGTGCAAGTCCGGATGGAAGCGCGACGGTTTCGCGCAGGTGCGATGGATGCACTAGAACTGTCAGGTGGATTAAGCAGAGTCAAACGCGACACCGAGCTTCACGGGAAGCAGAAAAATTCACTGTAGGGTCGTATGCGCGTAACAGAAATGCGCAGGCTGCGTACAATCGACAAAGCAAGGATAAGGCAAGGGTCCCATGGAATTTGTGACTATGGGTGGTTGAAAAGCGGCAGAACCTCGAAGGAGGCACAGGATCGTCTGCAGGAAGGAAAAGGCAAAAGATGCGAGTAGAACAGTTAAGGCTAAGCTCGGTTCCCGCTGAACTGGAATGTCTCCTGTATCGATCACAAGGTTTTCTATGGATAATTCAATAATGATTCTTTCTGAAGGCTTTGTTGTGATCTGGTCTCCTTCCAGGTTCGCGGTGCTAGCGTATCCAGCCACCAACACCAAGTTCCGGGAAGAAGGGAGGGGGGCTGGGAAAGTTGGCCAACCGATGTGTGGTTAGAGACTTAGAGCAGCTCAAGACGGCGAGGGTGGGACGCCAGACGTGATACGGATCACGCAGGCACAAGCCACTCACTCAGCGTGGCGGTCCCCAGGACGGTCGAGTACCGAGTTCTTCGTGACTGGATCAGTAGTAGTGGTTGGCGCGGAAGTTTTGATATTTGTGAGAACCTTTATCGGCATAGACTCTTAGGGAGCAGTATCGATTCCTCTCCTTCCCCTGCGGCCTGCAGAGAGCGCAATTTCGGCGCGTGTTCCTCGCACGAGCTGAAGTCCGTTCATCAACGATGATAACAACGGGCAAGGATGTAATTGCGAGGCCAGGTTCGATGGCTTCTTTATCTAGGCCGGTTGGTTTATGTCTTTTAAGTCTGCAGGCAAGTGACAGAATGCTGCCAAGGCTTAAGCCTTCTGATTCATGAATCGTTGAACCATAGCTGGTGGGGTGGGATCGGATGGAAGCTAGCGGTAGTGAGGAGCCGTCGGGAACTGTAGGGGAGACTGGCGCTAAACATCGAGTTCCCTTGTGCTCTTCCCGCTCTTGCTTGCAGATGAGGGGCACCAATATCAGAAGTCTAAGAAAAAAGAGAGGGGCATGGAAGCGAAGCAAGAACCAGAGACAAAAGACGAAGAAATATCGCGACTGTAGACCCACCGGCGCCTGATGCACGCCTGGATACTCCCTATGCAGCCTTGGGACCGCTGTTTGCAGTAGAGAAACAAGACAAGAAGACAACCGCAATGTCTGACAACCACCACGAAAGCCCGAGGGACAAAGGGATTCATGCATGCGCATCCTAGAAAATCAGAATAGAGTCATCTGGCTGGTTCATTATTGTTTTGTCTTCTCGTCTCTCTTCACCGCCTGGAGGGCAAAAGAAAGTCAAATGCGGCCATCGAGTCTAGCCGCAAGGGAGCCACACAGACTCTCAGTTGGAGGAAGCGGGAGGTGACAATCCCCCACTGGCATTTGCAGGTGAGATCGCCCTACAGATCCTTGCATTCGCATCTCGACCAGCCCGGCGCTGTCACTGGCGCTCGAGTCTAGTGGTGGTCGCACCGACTGTGGATGGAGGGCAGCAGTTGGGCCCAATCGTGGGGCTGGGCTTCGAAGCCCGTTTCTCCGCTAACGATCGGCGACGTTGACCTGCCCATCGACTCATGCACTACTGCTTGTCTTCCGAATCGAATCGGTATCGGGGTGCTTCCTGTGCCCCGGGTTAGAGTGCCATAGGGAGTGCTGCATGACATCATGGCGGGCATAGAGGCTGTGTTCGTAGCCCCGTTCACGACCCGCAGCTGTCTTTGAAGATAGCCGATCGCTGAATCATCGTCATTATCAGACCCGATAAGGAAACGGGCAGACGAGATGAGGTTCGAGACGAACGTCTGCACGAGCAGAGATGAGGAATAATGGGGTTGAAAGATGGTCTTTCGACTCAGGGGACGTTCCGTCCTCGGCACCCACCCATGAAACGAGGACCTGATTCTCAACGGTGATGCGGGGAGTGGCCACGCCAGCGATGAGCTCCATCGTGCATCACGATGTCTCCAGATGATGGCTCGATGAGGAAGCGGTTGCAGATCCGCAGGTCCTCCAGGGCAAGACTAGACAGAGGGGAGCCTCGCGGGTGTTCGTTTCATGGAGAGGTCAGTAGTTTCCAACCGTCAACCTTCTGGATGCCTAAATTTGTGTGTCCCAGCCGTCACTCTTTCCAAATGTTTCCCAAAGGTTCATTGCCCTCCTATATCCATTCTATCTGACACAGTTCCATACTAGTAGTGGCCGTGGACGGACAATTGTACAGTAGCCATCTAGTACAGGATGCATCCAGAAATGTCTTAAATTGCAATAGATCGAAAAAATTTTTGCACATCACACTAAAGATTTACTATATGTTTACCCCAGATCTGCACTTCAAGCCTCCACCAAACCCATCAAGAAGCTCCAAATTCACCTCCATCTAGATCTACTAGACAATTCATCCCAATCCACATAAAATGCTAGAGACATGCGAAACATCTAACTGCGCTGTTTCTTTTCTGGCCAGGTCCGGACCTGAAAGGATGACAATTCAGACCCGCTGTGAATTGGGGTTTCCAAGGCAGGTAGGCAGGCAAGTGGGCAGCCATGCAAGATTCAAGTATGATGTAATATGCTGTAACTCCGTTCCTTGATATCCAGGTCTAGATCCATTTCTATTCCATTCTCCCGTGTTAATCGCCGGCCAAGCGAAAACTGGGATGACTCATAAAGAAGATACCTATCATAGCTACCTAGCGGAGCACGGTAGGTACAATACCTTAGCTAATTTAGTACATGTTACTGTACATACATACCTAGTACCCAGTCACTGTGGAGCATTGAATGCCTGACAAACAAGTTATGTATATGCAGCAGCCGCGCAACGCGGGGCAAAGAAAGAACAATCGGACCATCCCTGGAAATCAAGCCAAAGCATAAAGCAAAAATATATAAAAAAAATAAAACAAGAGCCTTATTGCCATTGTTACGTATCTATCATTATCCGTCTTTACAGACGCGGCACAGTGCATATCATCCGCAGCAAGCACCCGCTGATTTGCATAATGCTATTGGGCTGTGGACCCGGCTTTTTTTTTTTCCCTTCACCGCTACATCGAGCCATCACGCGTTCTCCTTCCAAGAACCGTCGATTTTGCTACGCGTACGGGTATAGCTGAGATGGATGGATGGATGGATGGATGGAGAGAACATGATGAGGATTTTTTTTTGTTTGCTGGCTTGTTAGTTCTACATGTAGGTACCTAGGCAGTTCATTCAGTACGTCGGAGGCTCGGACAATCCGTTCCATCAGTCGTCAAGTTTGAACCCTAGCCCTTTCGATTTCTCCTGGAAATACTTGGCTGTTGCTGCTGGGTCGTGATATCGAGATGGGTCTGTACAGTCCCACGGGTTTGGAGGTGTCAGTAAAGCGCCATGGAAATGGGACTTGCCGCAGTACTCTCTCCGGGAAACGACAGAAAAGACAGCATCCCATGGCACTCGGGTTGAGCGTAACGGTGACTAGGATACGACTCGCAAACCGAGTGGTCTGTGACGAAAATAGATATACACCATGGGTTCTATGTAAATACTACGTCGCAAACGAGTCTATGTCTCTTAACCTGCGTTTGGCGTACTGTGTCACTCATACGACAAATCATATTTCATCGCTCAAACAGCTAACTCCGTGATGGTATCGCTGCTCAAGAACCCTCCAGACTGTCGACTGAGTGAAATGGAAAAAGGGGGAGGTTGAACAGCAAGCCAAATAGAACGCAACAATTTGGGGTGGGGCAGGATAACTATGGGGCATAAAGAAAGACCAGCCAGGAAGAGTTACAGTACGCGTTCACAAGGAAAATTGGGAGTCTCCCAACGCTCAGCCCAATACCAATTGCTCAAGACGGTAGTATCATCCAACGAGAATCATTGATCTTCTGGAGTTAATCGGTCTAAGAGGATTTGGGAGAAGGGGGTTCTTCTCCATAGACCTCTTTGTATTCTTTACGGTATCGCTCCTCGTCGGCAGCTTGGAGTTTGACATATTTCTGCATTCGGCCTTGTTAGCTCTGACAAATGACAAGAGACAAAAAAGACAATCAAAAGGAGAGAACAAGAGATGGTAGATGCTCACCTCCTTCTCGGATTCAGTCAGGCTGTTCCACTCGTCAGCAGCACGAGCGGCGGTCTCTTTGATCGACATATGCTTGAAATCACCACTATCAAACCGTTCTTTGACAAAGATTGCGTAGGCATTCCTAGGACGCCGCACCAGTCTGTCGTCATCAATCGGGGGGTATTTATGCTTTTTCTCTGGGAGAAGCCTTCTAAGCTTCCTCCGGGCGTCGTTCGCTTGCTTGATCTGAAGAGGGGTATGCTTCTTAAGCCATTCTGCATAAGCAGCTGCATTGGCTGCCTTGTTGGCTTCGGCAGTGCGAGCAAAATGCTGAACGGGTGTGTTAGATAGCTTTTCAAATGCCAGGTGACCATGGGCTGCAAACCTCAAGCTCTTCGGGCTTCAATGCCTTGACGGCTGCATGTGCTTCCCGGAATGCTTGCTGCGGGGGTTTTCCTGGCTCTTTGGTCCTCTTTGCAAGAACATCCTTAAGAGCCAGAACATGGGCTGTGAAGGGCAGTGCCTTCGGCGGTTCCAACGCGATTGCCTTCAGCTCCCGAATCTCTTTCTTCAGGGCCTTGGCCTTCTTGGCCTCTTTTTCTTCTTCGGTTAATTCCTTGGATTTTGCCTTGGTCGTCTTGGTCTTCTTGGTCTTCTTGGTTTCGCCGGCTTTGCTGCTGGCAGATCTCTTCTTCGTGGCTTTTGCCTTTGCAGTCTTGGCTTTGGGACGAGCAGCGGCGGTCGCATAGGAATTGATCAGGATCTTAGGCAAGATACTTCCGTACAAGCCATTGGGGGCGACAGAATCGACATGGCTACCGTTGGTAGCCAGATGAACGTGTCCCACATGGCGGGTAAGAGGGGGAACGCGAGCGGACACGGAAAGCGTGTCGCGCAGGTTGAGGTGACGGAAGACGTATCGCCCGCGGCGAGCGAGTGCCAGAGACATGGCGAGTCGAGCAGGGCGCGATGGCGGGGGAAGAGAACGATGCTCGACGAGGTGCGGAGATGTGTCCAAGCACAAGCGCAGGGCGGTCGGAGGTCCGTACAAAAAGCAGCTGAGGAGGAGGTTGGGTCGCGCCGTCCGTTTGCAGGGCCGTTGGCCCCGCGACGGGCAAGCGCCTCACGTGACACCAAGCGCCCCGGTTTTCACGTGACATGCCTGCCCGGCGGCGGGTCTTTTACGGCCGCCCGCGCCGCCATCGACCTCGCCGCCATCTCCAACACCGCACGACGCTTCCAGGCACCCGGTTGAGACGTGCTTGGCTCCATTCGAGCATCAATGGACGTGGAATCACTCGTCCTCCCATCTGTCTTGCGTGCCCGCCGCTTTTGAGTTGTCTCAGTAATACTCACTCATCGTTGTTGGCCTGCAACAATGGCTCGCCACGGGGATACTCGCTCACCATCACCTGTAGGCAGCACATACACCTCGTCCAAACGGAGCCGCAGAGATGAAGATCGCTACGACAGAAGCAGGCGAGATGATGGAAGGATCTATCGCAGGTCTCGCAGTCCCGAGGTACGTCTCCAGCAGTCGGTCTCCGGTAGATTGTCTCGCCTCGCTGACAGCGTCGCGCCGCAGAGGCGATACCGTGATCGCGATCGGGACCGTGATGCGTACCGGAGGCGCGACCGTTCATTAGACAGGCGCGATGATTACCGTGACGAGGACCTCTACAGACCTAGCAGGAGAGAACGCTCCAGGGAACGCTCCAGAGAACGCTCGAGAGAACGTTCAAGGGAACGGCGTCGCTCCAGATCCAGAGACCGAGACGACGGGCGGGACTATCGTCGGAGAAGTCGTGATAGGGACTATCGAAGCAGGCGAGAAGACTCCCGCGACCGGGCTCGGAGGCGGAGAGACGATTCTACTGACTCGAGGTACAAATATAGACGGGACGACAGCAGAGACCGTGCCGACAAGGATGCGGGCACGAGATCCCGAGAGGTAAGTTCGGGTTGGGCAGCACCTTCATCTGGTGGGCCCGCTGACACTTTTGAGGATTCCAAGCCATCCGCGCCGGCCGCTCCTGCACCCCAGACGGATGAAGAGAAGAAGGCCGAAAGGCTGGCGAAACTGGAAGCCTGGAAACAGAAGCAAGCAGCTGAGCGGGAGCGGAAGCAGCGGGAACTTGCCGCATCTGGTGGTGCGCGAAGCATCCTGGAAGAAATTGACAAAAAGTCTGGCTTAATACCATCTCAACCTCCGGCGACACCGACGGCTGAATCTGCTACCACTCCGTATGCTGGGAAGTTCGATCCCAAGGCGATCGCGAAGAAGGCAGCCGTAACTTCGACAGAGCCAACTCTACTTGGAAAGGATGCTACTGTCCCAGATTCTGCCAAATCGTCCGCAACCTTATCTTCTACCACTGCAGGGACTCAGGCTAACAATCTCTCAGCCACTGCAAGCACGCCATCCGGTAAGTCCTTGGGTTTCTGTTGCCATCTCATTAGAGCGTCGACTGACTGTTTCCCCTGTACAGCTGTTTCCTTGAAAGCGAAAGGCAATGTGAGTGGCTTTGGCTTAGGTGCAAAACCAGTCGCGGATGCAGAGAAGGCATCTGCCACACGAACGTTGGGCTTTGGCGAGGAAGAGTCTACGCGCAAGAAACTTGAAAAATTACCAACCCCGCCACTCGAGGACCCCAGGGATGTTGATGCCGCAGCCGCGCAGGACGACGACGATGATGTTGATATGCAAGACGGTGGAACCGAAGAAGAAAACGCAGCTGCGGCACGAGCGGCCGCGGAGAAGCGAGAAGAACGTCTGCAAAGCCAGGTTCTCGCTCAGCAGAATGCAGCAGTGGCGGAAGCAAATGGCGATATAGACATGGCGGACGCGTCGAAGCAAGATGCTTCAGGCGACGCCATGGCGGTTGATCAGCAAACAGAGGAAGAGGTTGATCCACTGGACGCTTTCATGTCCGGTTTGGCAGAATCTGAGCCTCCGAAAAAGACGACTGGGGCGAGGTTTGGCAAGTCCAAGCAACAGCAGCAGCAGCCGGAGGCTCTATTTGGTGACGATGACGATGCGGATATTACCGCCGTTGGCGAAGACGCCGAAGACTTCCTCGCTCTTGCGAACAAAAGGAAGAAGAAAGACATCCCAACCGTCGATCATTCCAAGATCGACTACGAACCGTTCCGGAAGAATTTCTATACTGAGCCTGCTGACCTGGCAGAAATGACCGAGGAAGAGGTTGCAAACCTCAGAATGGAGCTTGATGGTATTAAAGTGCGTGGTGTTGATGTTCCCAAGCCTGTGCAGAAATGGTCGCAATGCGGTCTGGGAGTGCAGACGTTGGATGTGATTCGCAAGCTTGGTTACGAGAAGCCGACCGCCATTCAGTCGCAGGCAATCCCGGCAATCATGTCGGGGCGGGACGTTATAGGCGTTGCGAAGACCGGATCCGGCAAGACCATCGCATTTTTGATCCCCATGTTCCGACATATTAAAGACCAGAGACCCTTGGAGAATATGGAGGGTCCCATCGGTCTGATCATGACGCCGACCCGGGAGCTGGCAACACAGATACACAAGGACTGTAAGCCATTCTTGAAGGCGTTGAACCTGCGGGCGGTTTGTGCATATGGCGGCGCTCCGATCAAGGATCAGATTGCCGAATTGAAACGTGGCGCAGAGATTATCGTCTGCACACCGGGGCGGATGATCGATCTCCTTGCTGCAAATCAGGGTAGAGTCACGAACCTACGAAGAGTCACCTATGTCGTCCTTGATGAAGCTGATCGGATGTTCGACATGGGGTTTGAACCCCAGGTTATGAAGATCATGGCCAACATAAGGCCAACCCGACAGACCGTTTTGTTCTCCGCAACGTTCCCACGCAACATGGAAGCTCTTGCCCGGAAGACTCTGACGAAGCCTGTCGAAATTATCGTCGGTGGCAAAAGTGTTGTCGCTCCGGAAATTACACAGATCGTTGAGGTCCGCAGCGAAGATACGAAATTCGTGCGTCTTCTGGAGCTGCTGGGTAATTTCTACGACGACGAGAAGAACGAGGACGCACGTGCTTTGATCTTCGTCGACCGTCAGGAAGCTGCTGATAGCCTGCTCCGTGAGCTGATGCGCAAGGGCTATCCATGCATGTCGATTCACGGTGGGAAGGATCAAGTTGACCGTGATTCTACCATCGATGACTTCAAAGCGGGCGTCTTCCCTGTCCTGATCGCAACGTCCGTAGCTGCCCGTGGGCTGGATGTGAAACAGCTGAAACTCGTCATCAACTACGATGCTCCGAACCATCTTGAAGATTATGTCCACCGTGCGGGCCGAACCGGACGTGCTGGCAATAAGGGTACGGCTGTCACCTTCTTGACGCCGGAGCAGGAGCGTTACTCGGTGGACATTGCCAAAGCTCTGAGGCAAAGCGGGCAGCCAGTGCCGGAGCCCGTGCAGAAGATGGTCGACTCCTTCATGGAGAAGGTCAAGGCCGGCAAGGAGAAGGCCAGCGCCTCCGGCTTCGGAGGAAAGGGGCTGGAACGCCTGGATCAGGAGCGAGATGCGGCGCGCAACCGCGAGCGGAAGAGCTACCGGACAGGCGAAGAAGGCGACGAGGACGACAGAGACGAGGCACAGGACAAGACAGAGGATATCTTCGTCAAGGCCGCATCGGCCGTGCAGCCTTCCGGCGCTGCAGTTCCAAAGGGAGTCGACCTGGATGGCAAGATCACCGTGCACAAGACGGAGTCGAAGAACCCGCTGGACAAGGTCGGTTCCGCCGTGGCCGATATCCACGCGCGCCTGAACCGTGCCGGCGTGATGAGGTCTGGCGTCCCCATCGACAACAAGGGCCCGGATGCTGGGGCGTTCCATGCCACGCTAGAGATCAACGACTTTCCACGTAAGTACCCTCTGCCTCTTTCATGCTTTTACATCGTTGAGCAGCTGCTAACTATGGAACAGAGAAAGCTCGCTGGGCCGTCACCAACCGCACCAACGTCGCCAAGATCCTCGAAGCCACCGGCACCTCCATCACGACCAAGGGCAACTACTACCCGCCCGGCAAGGAGCCCGGGCCTGGAGATCCCCCCAAGCTGTACATCCTTGTCGAGGGTGACACGGAACTGCAGGTTACGCAGGCCATGCGTGAGCTCATGCGTCTGCTGAAGGAGGGAACGCTGGCGGCTGCGGACAGTGATGCTCGGGCACCGATCGGCGGAAGGTACAATGTTCTTTGAAAAGGGGCTGGGATGCAAGGACGTGGTCCTGCTGTCACTGTCGTGTTTTTTACCGTCGGAAGATATACCATGGAACTACGTACTTAATGCCTTTAGATGCTGTGTGGAGCAGGGGCATAGGCGTACTCTTGTGTCTGACTCTTACATCTCGATGAGGTCTGCAATATATAAATCGAAAGGAATTTTGCTTTATGTATGTATTTCGTACATAGCTAATAATGTACCATGTACTATTGCTGTACAACGGAAAGATTCTCAAATTCCCAGTTCAGTTTACCCAGCATAACTCTAACTTGGTATGTACAGTACGTATGTGCCAAAAGACAAAGAGACATCCTTAATATCATCCACAGACCCCCAAAACTCCGAACACATGCAGCGAGAAGAAATCGTATCTAAGCAAGCCGTCCGCAGAGATCCCATCCAGTAAGCAGATCAACCAGCCAGATGCTGCCTTAACAGGCAGGCAATCAAACTTGAGGCAAGAGCAAAAGATATCCTGACATAACCCGACACGAACGCCCACTTTACTCCCAGATCGCTCATCCATCCAAGGAATAATGATCAAAATCCAAACCAACCCAAACAGAGACAGATAGACAACTGGACGAAAGCCCATGCCCAGGTATATAGTACTAGCAATACCAGGAAGGTACGCTACATAGATTCCACCAAGAATAGAATAAATGAACAAAGGGGGATATCTGATATGATCGGATCTATTCTATTATTTCAGTCCCACCGTCGCGCGCGACTCGCCTGGTCCGCCTCCCGCGCGGCCCTCTCGGCGCGGCTCGCCTCGTTGAGCGTCTGCGCGTGCGTCTGCGCCTTCTGCGCCGCCAGCTGCGAGCTCAGCTTGCCCCTGTTGGCGGCGTCGGCGCGGGCTTCGGCTCGTTTCTGCTCATCAAACACATGTTAGTATCATATCAATCCCCGCCGATGAAATGTGGATTGGGAGGTTAAGGGACTTGACTCACCTGCGCAGCCTCAGCAGCCTTGCTCCGCGCATCGCCGCCGTCCGGCGCACCTCCATTCCCGCCCAGTGTCCGCCCTGGTCCGGTCACCTTCGGGGGCACTGAGGCGCGGGGCGCAGTTTTGCCGCCGGTGGTGGAAGACTCGGAGGTGCCTAGCACGCGGCCTGGTCGGGAGAAGGGGTCGGATGGGTTGGCGCCGCGGGAGCAGATGTTGCCCATTGCGATTGTGGTGTATGCTGTATTATATTATGGAGATGGAGTGGAGGAGGGAAAGAGTTTGTGGAGTTGTTGCGGCTCGAGGGCGATCGGTAGGTACTGGACGAGGCAGGTAGATTGATACCCGCGGCTGCGCGCGTTAATTGATTCTGCGAGGAGATGGAGATGGGGAGGGAGAGGGTGGCGATTGATCGATTGCTGCTCCGATTCTCTAGGATCCGGCCGTGTCTGTATGGGAGGGAGAAGATGCTTCTTGCCGGATTGTAGAACCGCAATTATGCGGCACGAAAGAAGGGCTGGAATGCTGATAGGAAGAAAAGAGAGGAAGAGAGACTCGGTGGTAGACGAAGATGACAGGCGGAGAGGCGGGCGGCGTGGCGGGCGGCGGCGCAGCGCTTGGCGCTTGGCGCGGGTGCTGCGCCACGGGGCGGTGGCTGGAGGGCGCCCGGAAGGGAAACGCTGAGGAGGTGATATCTTGAGAAAAGTGCTCCGTGCTCTGCAAGCTGTTACTGCTTTTAGCTTTTGCTGGATCTGCTTCATACCTATCGGAGCGATGAAGAGTCTACGGAGCACTCCGTGCCAGCGCTGCACATACGGATCTGCAGCGTAGCACCAGGTCTCACAAGGACCCCGCCTATGACGTGTCTGACGACCAACCAGGGCATCAAGGCACGGTCCACCTCATCGAGATCCTCGGAGGATGCCGAAGAACGCGAGATGCCATGATGGACAGCACTAGTGCTGCTACTACGATGGACTTCTCCAGAGTACTCTGGATGGTCAACGAGATCGTACTTCCCGATCAGGCTGTTAGGGCTTAGGGCTGGCTCTGCAGCTGACCGCCGGGCCGCGCCTGGAGCCGCGGTAGTCTTTTCCGCCGGCCGAGCAGCGGTCGAGAGGAAACGACACCTCCCGAGACTGCGCGCAGGGCCGACCTGGACGGCCGCTGAGATGGATCTCGAGTCCTCTCTCTGCCCCTGTGTGTCGTGCTGTCTGTCGTTTACTGACCTACTGCGCGTGCAGATGGCTCCATGACTGCGATTACTTCAGACTCGCGGCGATTCGCGGTGTCGTCCATGACGCCGCCCCCAAGGTCCTCATCGCCCTCCGCACCAACGAGCGTTGCGCGCGCTGGGGACCTCATGAGCACGACAGGCACGTCCCCCTCGCTTCTGCTCTCCCCGCCGTCGAGCTCCAAAGGTCCTTTTGTGCTTCTCTGCTCGGGGCGGTCAGCTTCTCGCCTCGCGTATTGCCTCAATCTGCGCACTGTCAGCCGTGTTTCCGCCTTCTGCTGCTTCTCCGCGTCCTCCAGAGATCTCCGTCGTCCCCAGGAAAGCAAGCGGGGGGAGCTGGTGAGTAGACGAGCTTCCGCCTGCTCCGTAGCGATCCGGCAGGGGGATCTGTGCTGACCGCCGTGGAGTCTTGAGGCTCAGAATATAGCATTCCCAGGCGTATCAGCGCATTGCTCGTCTCGATCTGTCCCCTCCGCCTCTCCCGCGTCCCACCTGCCTGCTACCCGCCCTCCCTCTCCCCGGATCGACAGCCGTGACTGTTTGCCATCGATCTTGCGCTGCAGCTGATATAGACATTGGGGGGGCGTGCGGTTCCCGGCCGAGACTGGGAGAGTCGCCGTTGATGTCGTCTCAGTTCAGGGAAGGCGACTTCTGCCTGGAGTGTCACTGGGAGGCATTTCAGATGTCCGGAAGCGAATTCCCACCGCAATGGAGCTGTCAGGGCGACGACCACCCCGTGCGTACAAATTGCGGGATCGACGAGGCTTGCTGCGACCTGGACAATTGCTCCATCAACTGCTCGTCGATCTGCGATGGCTTCATTGACTGCGACAATTCGACCGTGTGTTCCGAGTCGCACTGCGACGATCTGAACTGCACGAGCACCGGCCCTGCCTGCTTTGACAAAAACTGCTTCGGGGACGCTCACGGCACCGACCAGAGTCTCGAGGCGCTCCTGGGGCAGGATACCTCGCTCAACTGGGAAGCATCCGACTTGTTGCCTCCCAATTCCGCCGCGCAGGGCGAGAACTCGCAGGCGCCCAAGCCAGAGGAGCAGTTTTCCGCTAATACTGCGGATATCCAGTCGAACGACGAGCTCTTCTCACCCCTTTCGACATCCATCAACAACCCAAGCAACCATGATCCCCCCAATCACCTTGCTTATTCAGGCCCGCCGAAGGAGTCGGGTGTGGGCTTGTTGAGTCCGTCCTACTCCAGCCAAAGTGACGTGAACAGCGCAGAGATGTACGATATGCTGGGAGTCGGTCATGGCTACACTGGGTGCAGCCATCCGGTGCATGGAGGCCATCATTACCAAAACAGCAGTCTCGACAAGCTAGTTGGGTTCTCGCCCGCGATGGCTCCTACGTGCCATAATGCGGGATATCAGCACCTGAATAGCCGTGTAAGGGACCCTGCGGAGACTGGCCTGCATCACTTTGCCAGAGGAGCATGTCACTCGCACTGCCACCGTCACGTCCACTCCCACTCTCACCCACATGTATATTCCCCTTATGCACGCCATGCCAGGTCCAGCATCAGTTCCCATCTGGTATCAAGTCCAGGTGAGACGCCACCACCGCTGGAAGGTGGAGCATCTTCGGTGTTGACCAGCCCGGATTTCCCTGCGGAGGAGCCCCAGTCACACATCTGTAGATGGATGTCGTCCCAGAATGGGATCAAGACCCTGTGCGGCGCCGAGTTCCTGGACGCCGGTGCGCTGCAGGAGCACCTCGTATCCAAGCACATGGGCACCATGGACGGCCCGAAGGGCCATGGCTATTATTGTTGTTGGGAGGGCTGCCATCGTCCGGACGAGCCCTTTTCGCAGAAGTCCAAGCTGCAGGGGCACTTCCTGACGCATAGCAACTGTTCGTAATTCCCCTTGTACCCTTGACCAACCGGTGTGCTGACTGTGTGCGCAGACAAGAGCTTCAAATGTTCGATCTGCGGGAAGCCGTTCGCCAGACAGGCGACGCTGGAACGCCACGAGCGGAGTCACCGTGGCGAGAAGCCGTACAAGTGCCGAGAGTGCGGCAAGGCGTTTACCGACAGCAGCGAGCTGAGTATGCATCACGTTACTCGGAAAGGGTGACATGTGGACTGACGGCGGCAGAAACACACACGCGGACGCACACGGGCGAGAAGCCGTTCAAATGCACATTCCCCGGATGCAACTTTCAGACCGGCGATGTAAGTCTTGAAAAATCATTGAAGATCCCGGTCCGGAGCGAGGGTAGCACAAGACTAACGCTAGCGCAGTCGTCCAACATGTCCAGCCACAAACTGAGTATGTGTTTGATGTGTTTCCCCTTTTCTTACTTACCTAAGCCGTCGCGTACTGTTGCTCATCTTATCTTATCTAGCGCACGGAGAACGGAAGCACAAGTGTCCCTTTCCCGGCTGCTCCAAGAGCTTCACGCGGCCCGGTATGTCCATCCTCTCCTCTTGGCATCCCCCCTTCCCCCGGCTAACACCCCGCAGACCAGCTTAAGCGCCACCTCAAGACGACCCACAAACAGGAGAAATCTTCTTCTGCCTTGCCGTCCCCGATGCCAGATCAGTTTGCGTTTCCTTCCTTCAACCCCGTCGCATAGGCTCACCCTGCTCCTCGACCATATCAAAACGACGACTCGCTGGTCGAAAGAATACCGGGCACGAATTTCAAAAATTTTATTTTTACCTCTGAAGAAGAGGAACACAAGTGACGCGAAATTTACCTGACGCGAAACCGCCGTCTTTATTTATATGGGAGTACGGTGTTACGGTAATGATTGACATGGTAGGCTTGCTTTTCCAATTAATTCCCTGGGAACAGCTCTTTTCAAGGCGTTTGAAGATGTGATGTGATGTGATGGAGGTTTCTTTCGATCTATAAAAAGTGCTCCTCTGTCCTTTGAATTTTCCACTTCATCTCATCATTCCGCGGTATGGACACCCATAAACTACCCACCCGACTCATCTTGATGCCGATTCTGATCCCTCTCATCCCGCTCGGTCGGTTGTTGGATACATCCACACGCACCATACATCTATGCAACACACATCCATGTTTTCATAAAGGGTGGTTATCGTATCCTGCTCTGTTCTGTTGTTCTGCGGATAAACCTTGGACTTTTGATTTAACATTGAGCGGAGCTGGTCCTGTGTTTGTCGGAGTTTTATCTCATTGATGCTTGTATGCATCTATGTACATGTACCTAGCTACCAACAGCTACCTGACATATCTACGCACAGAAGTGAAGTGAAGCGGACTAGATGTTAATGAAGATGAGTATGTACGAGTTAGATGTGATTGAACATCCATGTGTTCATATAACATAGACAACAGTTACGGGATCCCGTCGTAAGAGAGAACATTTTTTAGAAAGTCATCAATGGAAAATACAATTCACGTTCAACTGATACGATACTTATACTAATATATTCCACACAGAGCCATCCTAGTCTATCCAATAGACCTAAGTACATAATATCAAATGGATGGATTAAACAACTAATCAGCCCGCGCCCTCTCCTCCAGCGCCGCCACCGCATTCTGCAGCTCCCGCACGCGCTGCCCAACCCGTCTCTTCACCTCCTCCCGCACCTCCGCCGGGATCGTCTCGGGATCATAATTCGGCGCGATCCCCACGACGCTGCCCGTGTCCTGCTTGCCCCTGTGCCGGAAGGGCGGCCCCGCCGCCGGATCCCCCGTCGTCAGCGGGTCCGTCCGGCCCTGCGCGAGGTTCTCGTCCGCGTTCTGCCGCACGGGCTCCTTGGGCACGGGGGCGACCTTGACCGCGTCCTTGACGTCGGAGGTCTCGGGCACCTGGACGGCGGCGGGGGTGTCGGGCGCGGAGGAGGTCGTCATGCAAGTGTAGAGGGTGTAGACGCGGGTGAGGTGGTTGAGGGCGTCGCGCGCCGAGGCGCGGTCCGAGGCGGCGTAGATGGTCGCCGCGTTGGTGCTGTCGGTGGCGATTTCGAATTCGTCCTTGGCGGCGTCGTAGCTGGTTATTCGTAAGTATGTGTATATCGGAAATTGATTCCTGGTATTGGGACTGCCGGGATTGGAGTTTGGGAATTAAAATGGGCGAGTACGTACAGCTCCTCAATCTCCTCAACCAGCAGATCCGCCTCCGTCTTGCCTGGCGGCGGCTTCAGGTCCGCGTAGCCTCTCGTGGACGACAACCCCGCGAATCGCGCGCCCATCATGGTCGTGGCCCTTGGACCGAATCGGACACCCGGGGAGATCTGCACGCGCTCAATGGCAGGTCTAAGGTGTCTCGAAAACGCAGAATATCCTCTAGATATTGAGAGATATAAAGGCGGAGCACCCGGCCCGCGGAGGACCGCTGCCCGTGTCCGCTGCCACAGCCAGAGAAGAGACGATCGATCCCGTAGTGCCGTCGCTGCCATTGTGATTTGTTTGGACTGGTTCTCTTCCTTTTTTATTTCCTGTCACTCGTCACGGGCGTCTGAATAGATCTTCTGAAATAACGACCTAGGAATTAAGTAAGTTCTATCTGCGCGCTCCTTCAGGATGCCGTTATTAAGCAACCAGAATCCTGCCTGGCCTGTCTGTCTATCTTGGCGGCAGGGGCAACCGGATCACGTCTTCGACCTCAGAGGTTGCAGTAACGCGATATTCGACGGTCAATTGAAGGATATGCAAATCGATAGTGCTGTAAACAAGGAGATTTCGATCAATGTGTTTCGTTCCTGTTGTTGGCGGCTTGTTGTCGCCATGACGTCAGCTGAGATTTTCTTATCTAATCTTCACGTGATGTATTCTGTAGATGCCCGGTAGATACCTTAGGTTGACTTGTATATCACACACTGCACTCTGCTTCTCTGTCAGTTTATTTTCTTTTCAACTAACTATGTACCCCAAAGCTCCCATTCTGTACGATGAGTGTCAGCATTGTCAGGACTAGCACATCTTCAACAGCCGGTGCCAGAGCCTGTTCTGCCTGGACATTTGCATCATTGGCGCCTTGGTCCAGAAAGTCAACCAATGGATATGAACCTCACGACCTCACCGGCGGCTAAAACCAGCTGCAGCCTACTGGGCGTAAATACTGACACGAATTCATCTTGAACAATGTATTATCTCTTGAAGAGCACTTGTATAAATTCCAATGTCGAATATCCAATATCAATCTTCTCAACCCCCTCAGACTAACGATCAAAATCATGGCCAAGGGGAGCCTCCTACTACAACGGAAAAGCCATCGAACGAAGGCTATCCCAAGCTAGCCCGGCTGATGGCCTGCTACCCCGAGACTGCCATTCTTCGGAGATTCGGAGAGCTGAACACGATCAACATCTTGCGTCTGCAAGCGGAACTGCAAGACATGGAGCACCAACTTCAAAGAGATCCGTAATGAAGATGCGCAGTCCCGTGACCCTGTTCGGGAGTCCTACGTTAAGGACTTTCGTCTGATGAGAGATTGGGTCAATAACGGAGATTCCCTGCAGTATGACTTGCTCGTGAGCATTGGCGAGAAGCTGCGGGAGTACAGTAAACAGCCCGTGTCACTTACCCGATTCTTTTTGACAGAGACGCTGACCATTTTCGATAGATTCTGCTCTATTGCACGCACTCGAGTTAATCAGGGTTTCTAAGCCGACTCGCAGGGAGCTGGACTTTCTGCGGAAATGGCTGATAAGACCATCAATGGGAAATGATTTCCTGACTGACGTTGGGCGGGCCATCTGGGAGCCGTCGAATGACCCTGATTTCATCACTCTCTGCCCGCGTGAGCAGCAGGTAGATGTCTTTAGCTCGTTTCTTCACGGTGCCTTGTTGGATGTCTATCACCGAATTCTAGGCCATCGAAGAAAGGTAGGCATCCCTATCGCCCCATTATCACATGCTCCATGAATCAGAGCTCAAAATGTCCAAGCAATCGACCTCGCCCTTTCCCGGCACAGGTTTCAGGTCGTATGGAGAATCCAGACTGGCAGCTGTCAGTGATGGCATCACCGTTGTCATCTCATCCTTGTTGCCAACACTGGCGATTCTCATTCTGTACCTCGTAAAGCCAATGTATGCGAGAATGGCACTTATCATCGGATCCACTGCTTTATTCGCGCTTGCGCTCTCCATTTTCACCTCCGCTAGACGGGTTGAAATCTTTCCCGCAACTGCTGCGTAAAGTCAACCAACACCATCATTGCTGAATAATTTTTTGCTGACAGAAGTTACAGATTCGCCGCTGTAGAGGTCGTCTTCGTCGGCAGCGTTAGTGACAGTTAGGAAGATATATGAATATATATTATGCGGGGTATTCTGTGGCATCCTTAGAAGGGAATTATATCTGCAAATAGAGAGAAACCCCCTGGACAGATCTTGGGCATGTGAGGTATTTTGTCCGAATTGGAATTTAGTTCATTTTCTATCTCCTTTATGGGGCGTCCTGCGACTACCATTCCAGCTGCAGCACATCACCATGCATTAAACACCGCAAGATGCGGCACCATCTCGCGGGCCATCAGTCTATGGAATGCCGAAGTTGGATGGTAGTTATCCCACCAGACGCAGCCGGCACCTATGCAGGTGGCGTTCTGGAAACCGTACCTAGTCGGATCCTCAAGCACCTTGGACATGAAGCTCCAAGTGTCGTACTCGACAGCTGATGCCTGAATGCCTAATTCAGAGTTTCTTCCGCTAGAAAGTTCTGTCTGCGATGTAGAGCACAGGTACTTACTTCGGAGTACGTCTGCCTGAACCTGCCGATCCTGGCCGATAATTCTCGGTTGTACATGTCCACATACTTTGCATGTGCAACCGTATTGTTCTGCGCAGCAATCATTGGAGACCGTGTGGTCGGTGGAACGTTCAAGAACAGAAACTGCCGGGCACCCCACTCGTAGAGTTCTCCGACGAGTCTGAAGTAACTGTCCATGAGTTCTGGAACCATAGCCGTGGGATCCTTGGTCTTGTAGGAGTTTCCAACGCTATTGGAACGCTCAGGAATTAGGAAAATTAAACATAGTCATTATAGAAAGGATAGGTTGGACGTCCTGTATTCACATACTCATTGATTCCGATCCAAAAGGCAAAGACAGCGTTACTGGAGTTCCAAGGTGCTGAAGCGGGCTTCGAAACGTAGTGAGTCTCAAAGTCAAACTCAACCTGGTATACGAAGTCCCCGACTACTCCGTTGACGAGCGAATTACTGATAGTAGCACCGCTCACGGCCAGATTGTAGTTTAAAACTATGCTGGTGTTGAAGAAGGCCGTCAGATATCCAACCCAATTGGTGCCCCCTGCCAAAGTACCTTGGCCTGTACTGCTAATTAGCGAACGATATGTAGGCGTGAAGTGGGAAAGCAGATCCGTGGCAGATGTAGCGTCTTACCCAGGACGGGGTTCCCCATTGGATTCGCTACTGAAGGCTGTGTCGACGACGAATTGAACCCGGTAGATGTGTAGGAATTCCCGCTGCCAAATTCTTAGCTCGTATGTCAATGATTCAAAATTCAGTTTAATTTGAATGGATAGTACAAGGTAAAGAGATATGTTATACAGTCCGGGTCTGGTCTTGCGGCTGCTACTGCCACGGCGCAGAGCGCCAGGGTATGTCTTAGGGATCTCATGACTGCTAACGAGAGTTGTCCTTGTGCTGTAGCTCCATTTCAAGGCCGCTATCTCAATCCAAGTCCTTTTGAAGGGGTCATATAGTCCAGACCGTCTGGATGCCGGCACATCAAGCGGTGTAACGCTTCATCCGGCGTGTGATCTCTCCACGGAAGCATTGACAAACTTTCCCCTAAAAAAAGACCCGCGCATGTAGTTAAGCAAGAGAGGTGGGGGAGCTACCGGGTTGAAGGTAGACTTTTTCGTTTGCGGGTCAACCCGCCAAGGCTGGAGACACGCGCTGTGCATCAAGCGTCTAAAGTCATAGGATATAAAAATAATAAATTCTAAAGCGATATTAGGAATGAGTGCGTTGAAACATGTAAAAGTAGTAGTTGATAGGAGCGCCTGGATAGTAGTTTGGGTGTTGGAGGGAGAGGCGTATCTTCTGCCGAAGGCTGAACATGTCGAATCGGGGGAAGTCGCAGCATGAACATGGTTTAGAGCAAGGAAACCACATATCGCCAGGCCTAGATCGCACACGTCTGTTGGAAATTCCCGACTGGTAGTCCCCTTGTCCCTTTCACAGTATACAATAATGGACAAATTTCATTTCTACTTTCGGGAAATTTCCGGATTTGGAGCAGCTGGGAATGTTTAATACATGAGCAAGCAAACGCCAGTATAATGGATCCAACGTACCTAGATTTCCACTTTCGGATTCAGCCCCTATTCAAATTATGATACATCAACCTTAATTGTGGAATCCACACGGTACCACTTCCCGTCTCCAATTTGCGCAGGGATTAAGGTTGTCGCATCCTACATACCACCCCCCCCCCAAAAAGAGCAGAGCATGCAGCTTAATTATGGGATTTTGTTATGCCGTTGAGGATGTACCGCAGGAGAGGCAGCATAGGATCCGGCGAAGAATATCCAGCATCCCTGAATCGAGGAGCTTGTCCTTGTTAGTCTCATGATTGTATTTTCGGAGGACTACTCATCCGTTTCATTTACTCTTAGTAAGAGAGTTTCGACGATACTGCCGTTCCTTCAAAGTGCTAGCCTCTAGTTTATTCTCTTCTGCAGAGGCATGTTGTACCATTTATTGTATATACTATTCCAAACACCTGAATCATCGAGACATGACAGGAATATCTATACACTGAACCTCATCCCACCATTCGCGCAGATCACACTGCCTGTACACCACGCCGCGTCCTGCGTACAAAGCATGCCCACGACGCCAGCAATCTCGCTCGTAAACGCGGGTCTCCGACCGCCCATCTTCTCCTTGATAGCGCGGACCTTATCCTCTTCAACGCCCTCGAGTTCCTTATCGTTCAACACCTTGCTGAGCGGGGTGTTATCCTGCCACCCCTGCATCTGCTGCCAGAACGCCTCGCCCGTCTTGAAGTACATGTCTCCGATGACCGGACCCGGGTTGATCGCGTTAACCGTCGCCCGGTCTGCCAGCTCCCGCGCCCACGTCCGCGTCATGGCCTCGAGGGCCGCCTTGGTTCCGCCATATACAGACTGTCCCTTGAAGCCCAGGCTGGACGACACGCTGGAGATGTTGATGATGCGCCCGGACCGGTCCGTGGGCAGGAAGGGCGCGCACGCCTGCGTGAGCAGCAGCGGCGACAGCACGTTGATCGTGTAGTGCCAGTTGAAGTACTCGGGCGTGATGGGGCCCTTGACGGGGTCGTTGAGGAACCGGTCCTGCGACACACCCGCGTTGTTCACCAGAATGTCGATCCTGAATGTCCCGTCTGGGGCTGTGAACTGCTTCTTTGCAGCTTCCATGATCGTGTTCACCGCTTCTTCGGGGTGTGCCAGGTCCGCTTGCACGACGGCGCAGCGAATCGAGTGCTCCGCGCTGAGGGTGGCGCAGAGGGACTCTGTTCGCTCCCGCGAGGCCTCTGAGGTGTAGTTGAGGAGGAGGGAGCAGCCCTTCGCCGCAAGGTTACGTGCGATCGCTTCTCCGATTCCTGTATCATATTCAAAATCGAGTCAGCCAATTCCTGTCTGTACGTTGTTCTGGACTGTCTCTCTGGAATTGCCTCTTGAGCTAGGGGGTTGGGATGGCGGATATGTGTAATAATAGTAGCTTACCCCGCGAACCACCGGTGACAATGCCAAACTTGCCCTCTAAAGGCCGGGCAGCCGTCTGCGTCGACGACATGGTGACAGCGTTCACGAGGGAGACCTCTAAGTAAAATGCAACAGCGCCTCACAGGGTTCCTTGTGATGAGGAACCGTCGTGGCAGAGACGCATCACATGGTGATGTATATTCTAATATCCCCGCGACGGTGGAGACGCCTCATCACGAGGAGGGGCTGAATTCAGGCTGTTATCGCAGACGCGGGCCAGAAAGACGCTTCTGGAGCGCTTCGTCGCCGACTCCAGTTACTCCGCACGGAGATGTGGTGGAGCTGGGTCGACGGAGTCCGCTGGGAAATTTCCCAATTGGACATCTGATTTCTCCGGCGGATAGACCTCGGATTAGTTTCCCCCCACAGATTCTTCTTTGATCGCTTAAATCCCTTCTTGGTGAGGCACCTACTGTCCCCAAAGCAGGATTCTATAGTCCTATTTTGTTAGCTCTTTTCTTTTTAGTTCTTTTAACCTCTATGGTTGTCTGCAGATCCATACTAGGATATTAACTGCGAAAGATCTCCTTACGAGAGAGCCGTGTATTTACAGACAGGACTAGGAGCTAGACCTCTTTTAGTGACCGGTTCGAGCTCCTAAAAATGGTAATATCTGGTTCGGAAAACCAGGCGCGCCTTCTGCGGTACCATTGCACAGCTCTCCTGGCCCCATGGGTATACAGTTTTCGCAATCTTCGTCTCATATGGATAATTATCCACAGGAGAAAAAGCAACGCCGTGGTGCTGGGGATCGCAATGAGCCAAAATAAGCCCTGGTTGAACGTGCCGTTACGGATGTCCACACTGTTCATGCCCAAGTACGAGGTGACGAAGGATAAAGGCAAAAAGATAACCGTCACTGTGGTGAAGATGGTGATGGCCTTGCTGTTGGACTCCTTGCGGACTTCGATCATGGATCTCAGCTGTGTAGGAGAATATGGGGTCAGTCCGGTTCATCTTTCCTGAACCAATTCACCGGTATACAGGGAAAGAACGCAGTGAGAACAAGGACAACTGTCCCGTTCTGTCTCCTCGGAGATATTGACACTTACCAATACAGTGGTCTTATCGGCCAGGCGTTCCAGCTCCCCGAGCTCTCGCCTCATCTGTCGAATATGTTGCCTACTGTGGTTTATACATTGCAGACTTATTGTTTCGCCAGACTTTGCGGTAGACACGCATAGTTCGCGCATTAAGTCGAGGACTGTACTCTGCTGATCGAGCACAGTGTTAATGATGTTCAGCTCTTCCATCAGCTGCTGAATCTCGTCAAATACGGCAGAGTTAGGCTTTTTCCGGACCCTAAGTTCCTGCCATTCTGTTAGTCTCAGCAGAGAAGATGTAATGTAAAGCAGCTGCGAGATTCAGAGAATCTATATACCATGCGAGAGATGTAGTCTCTGTAGGTTTCCAAGAGATTGAAGACCGCCCTCCTATCATCAACAGGGTCACTTGTTCCACTGGGCTTTTTCACAAGCCGCTCGATGACCATTGTTATGATCCCCTCCGAGTCAATGCCCTTGAAAATCTTTGCGTCGCTATAATCGCCAGTTTGTATCATAAATATTAGCTGATGCTTTCCCTCGATCAAGTGCCTGTGGCACTTTTCTGCCCAATGCTGCTGGATGAGAGTCCATTCACAGCGTTCTTTCTGAGTTATCTGACTGCTAATGCAGAAAAACAGAATTAGAGGATTAAAAGCACTGACTAGGGCCTCTGGTATATAATAAGTGGTGGATTGCTGCTGAGAGCCGGAAGCAACGCCAGCATGTATCTGCTCAACGGTCCTAAGGAGATGAGATACAACATTCGCAAAACGGTCCAAGTATGCGTCGGAATACTAGAAATCCATTGATTAATTCCAAGACATAGAGAAGAAAAGGAGAAAAGTGATACTGTACTTACATCTTGCATAATAATCTCATACATGGCCCCATGAAATTTGTCAATGAGCATTGATCGATATGGCCGTGGCACAAAGGCATCCAGTAACTCCATTGCAAAGGTAATTATTTTCCTTTTTTTCTCCCAGATTTCTTTTTGGGGGAACAGGTCACCTGTCTCCTCGAAATCTATCAGTTGCGTCTCGACTTTGGCCATGATAGCGAGAACTTCCATTCTTTCCCGTGGTGTGATGCTGTTTATGTATTGCCGTTCCGTGTCGTTCCTGGCAAGAAGGTACTCTAGCTTCTCATCGGCCTCTCTGAGGATGGCGTGTATAGTTGCATCATTGTTTTGGTAATGTGATGGAGGCTGATGTTGTTCCCCCTTCAAATTTCCTGGTGGCAGCCATGTTTCCTTGTCTTTGGGTTCCCAGGCAAAAATAGGACGCCTCACCGGTTTCCCCGAGCATTTGCTACTAGTAGAGCGGTTGTGAGGCTTTCGTTGACTTTGGCTTTGTTCACGGTTCCTGGAACCTGGTTCCCTGTCGATGTTATCCTTTGGTAATGTCTGAGGAGGATCTATGGTCGTCTCTTCTTCGCCATCGTCCTGAATTAAGTAATCAAAAACGTTGATCGTTTCGCCTTTAAAACCCGTGAATTCGGTTGAAGCTCTGCCCAGGCGCGGTTCTGGAGGCGATACCTGAAACGAGGGGGGAATTGCTTCTGCTGAAGGATCACTTTGGTTCTCAGCTTTGAATACCAAGTCGACAACATTAATTTTCTCAATGTTTGTACGAGGGCTGTTACCCTCTTCCTTAGAGTGTTTAGTGCCCGTGTAAGCAAAACACCCTTGCTCATCTGAAGGTTGGTCATGCTCGCCTGCAGGAGGTTCCTGAGTCCCTTGGAGACTTCCACCTCTTCCAAAAAGCCCTGATGTGGCATTTACCGTCTCCACATAGTTTTCAAACGACTCTCCATATCTGTTGACCTCTTTCCCCTTTGTCGTTTTATTCGACGGCCATGGGTCCTGGTCTTCTAATTTGTCGGGCTTCTCTTCCTTGGGCTTTTCTTCTCCATGTTCTTTCGCCAGTTTAGACTTGGCCATTGGCACACTGTCAAAGCTCTCGCTAATACTTCTGACTGCTCCTGCCGTGGTCTCCTCTACAATCATCTCTGGCTTTTGTATTCCCGTCATTTCAGGGATCTTCACGTTGCCGTCAAGATCAGGCACTTGCTCTGACTCTGGTGTCAGGTTTTGAGTTATAGGGCTAGGCTCAAGGTGAGGCTCTTCCACATTCTTGTACCTTTTCCTCCTTTTCTTAAGATAATTCAAGATATTCCGTAGTTCCTCTTCAGCTTTCTTTTCAGGGGGAGATTCTACCGTAGTTTCCGCAAGTTGTTCCACAGAACGCTCTGGTGGGAGTTTGGCTGCAGCTGGAACTTCAACTTGACTTTCCGTATTAGGTATGGAAAGGCCTTTGTCATCGTTTCTCGATTGACCGCTCCCGCTATTGATCACAATGTATTTTGCCTCCTGTCGGTTAGGGGCCTTGATTTCTTCGGACTTCGCAGTCGTGTCTTCTCGCTGCCCATATGTCAGCATCATTTCTAATTTAGAAGGCTCTCTGTCCTTTCTGGGTGTCGGAGATGCCTGGGAAACTGCATCTCTCGAACCCTCTCTTCTAGATGATGAATTACGTGATACTTCAAGTACTTTTGACTTCGGACTGTCATTTGGTGGCCCTGGCCGTGACGGAATAAGCACATTGTTCCGGTTTTCATGTGTAATTGTTGAGAGCAGGGGGCGATGATCGCTCAAAACGGGATTGTGACTCACTAGATGAAACGATTAATATAATCTGAACACATCTGATGTCTGCAGATTGAATTGATAGCGAGTACGGAAAAGAATGAACAAGAACAAGAACTGAGTAGACATACAATCATATCGTTTTGGAGGATGGAAATGCGAACTAAAGGTTCTGTTCGTGGGCACTGGTTGATTCGGTCTTGAGCTGTCCAAAGACGTCCACGGACCGTTAAAACTTGTCTGGTAAACAGAATGTGGTGTAGGAATTGGACGAGAAGTCAAAATAGAATGGCCCTCAGGAGCTAGATGTGGCGAAGCAGGAGGAGGACTAAACGGTTTCTCGGTCATGCGCAAGCTGATTACCCTTGACTCCTCGTTCCGAATCAGATCAGACCAAATCATTTCAGAGATAGGACTGTCGTTCAGAAGTATCTGGTACGTGTTTTTCCATGAATCATCCAGCAGGGAGACTGGCAAAAGACCCATTTGGTCAACGACATTAACGAATTCCTTGAAGATCCCCTATTAGCATGCCATCTATCAAGGCACCTAGGTAGTCAATGCAGACTTACAAACCAGGTCTGACACTTATCCATTGGAAGATAGTATTGCTCGCCCGTGAGGCCAATCACACGAATTTGCTCCGACTTCAGTCCCAGTTTTTGAGGCATGGCCTTCTCGATATTTATGAAATTTCCGCACAATACTGAGATCTCTGTGGTACCGGCGCTCACTATTGTATCTAGGGAATTTGGAGATGGTTAGACTAAAGCGATTTGGTAATTGTGAAGACCACATACCTCCGTTGATGAGTAGTACCCAAATTTGAGGTACATGTATTGCGTTAGGTTTTCTGCCGAAGTTGTAAACAACCTGATAATGATCCCTCGACGCTGTGGGCTCAAATGCGTAATGAAATTGCAGTAGACTCCTCACTGGATGTAAAGAAGACTGATCTGTCATCTTGTAAGAGCGCAGTGGCTCAAGGCTCAAGTATGGGAAAGCAATGAACGATACAGAACACCGATCTATCCGTTGTTTGTCTGGGCTGTCTTGATCTGTTGCGATGAATTTCAAGACTGTAGGTTCCAAAAATCTCCCCAAGACAAAGCGCCTCTCATATTTCTTCCGTAGGTGCTTGAACAGAGCGTGGATGAGGCTAAAAGTATCATCCGGAATTCCCTTAAGTCGAAGAACCTCTACCTATATTCTTTTAAGCCAGTTGTCGAATCATATTTACCTGTGCACCTACTTCGAATGACTCTAGGTCCATGCTTTCACCTTGGAAATGACTTGATTTACCAGATATTTAGCCTCTTTGCGCCACAAAATGCAGGTATAAGGGCATAGCATGGGACCGTACATCCAACGAGTCTCATAGAGAGGCTTGTTATGCTTCTCATCGAGTGAGTCCCCTTCAGTGATTATGGCAATGTCATGATCATCATCTTCTGAACCAGACACGACGCGCGTCTGTACAATTTTAATCTCTTTGGATAACAACTTCTTGTTATGTTGGGTAAATGTTATCATCTTTGTCTGGGTTGTTGTAGCAGCCTGAGGCATTTCGCCGGGGGTGGGTTCCTTCTGCTGCTCCTCAGCCCTGCGGAGATTAAGCAGAAATTGGAAAAAGCTATGCTTTTTGTCGTCATCGTCCAGATTTCCAGATTCGAGATGAGTTTGTGAAGGATGTGAAACATATGGTCGAGCCATAGAGTAATATGGGACCTGATAGGGGTATCCATAGGTCGAAAAGGGCGGATTGAAACCTGGTCCATAGTAGCCATACGGTAATTGCACATATGGTGGTGAACCATATGCATGGAAAGGCCAGTCGCTCCTCAGAGTTAAACCAGGACCGGACGATGGATTCGGCGGAGTTTTGTCCGTGTACCGATAAGATCCTTTGCCTCTAGATCCACGGAGGTTACGACTCTGGGCAGCAGAAGTCCATCGGAAACGCGACCGACGCGGTCGTCTGCGACTTTGAGGTGAAATGTCTGTCTCGGTCTCCGAGGCCGTGTTGCTGTCTAGAAACAGATATGGGGGCTCACCAGCATCAGTACTGATAGCGCCCTCACTGGAAATATCGGATAAGCTGATTCCTGCTAAAAATTCGGAGCTAGCTGTGCTGTCCACCGACGTCGTCCGGACACCAATCCTGGTAGTCTCCGCAGAATCCATCATAGCACTGAAGCATGAACGAGCTATAAAAGACGACAGATAAACGCAGAGCCACTAGGGGTAAAAGACATTTAAAAATAGGAAAAATACTAATGATAAAAAACAAAATTCATCAACGGACATGAGAGCTTTCCAGCGTGGCAAGGCTCACACACCAAGTTTGCTCCTCATTCTGCCCCCGCATCGCGCGGCTGAGCCTTGCCCTTATCATTCGCCCCACCTGCATCTCGAAGCTGCCTGGCTAAGCCACTAGGGGAGATTGATTATTGATAGGCATGTTAGGTAGATAGTGACTGTAATTGTATGACAGGGGACTCGCCTTCAAACCAAATGGGATATCATAAGAAGCAAACAACCGATTGGTGATAACCCTCTGGTGACGGTAGTCCATAATTAGACTTGGGGGGGGGGGGGGGGGGTGTGGGGGGGGGGCAGTGAGTGGTTAAGAAGCCGTTATCGTTGTACTTAAGTGGCCATGCCAGATCGTTGACCGTCCTTTCAGACATCAACCCAACGTGCTTCGTCCAATTGGATCGAGCATATTCCTGTGTGGGCAATGTGAACCGCATTAGGTACCTAGGTAGAATAGAAACCGCAGGATATCGCGAAAAACCACACCATCATAACCCAAATGGCCGCTATTCAGAAAGAAATTGTCGTGAACCCACCTTGTTAAGTTGTTTCTGAAAAGTACGATCAGGATGATTGTAGATAAGTGACATGTTTCTCTTGCAGTGTTTTCTTCATGACAGGTACAGTTTATTTTCTTAAGTTTACTACACTCAATGTTTTGTGCTAGTTTCTGTATAAAATACCACATACCTACTTAGTACCTATCCAAGTCTATCAACGCCTTTAAAAACTTGATTTCAGTGGTCTTTATCTAGAAATTGACTAAACAGAGAACTATTCTCTATCCTTAGAAATTGGGGATAGGCGTCTTCAAGACGAAGATCCGATTTTTAGTAGGTTAGTCCAGAAACTTTTTGCAAAGCAAGCATATTGGTTACTGATATAGAAGCAATGTTCAGTAGAAAGTCTCATAACTCTCAAACTGTGAAACATGCATCATGACTTATATTTTGTTCCGTCATGACGCGCCACTGCATAGCATGGTATATTTTTGCCATATGTGATATCCAGGCTCATGATTGTAAACAAAACACCAAAAGAAAAACAATGAAAGTATTACGTACGTACATACAGGCCAAAAAAAATCACACCCCCGGCCCATCCACCTGTCGGTGGGTAGGGGGAGGGATGCTACGAAAACCCCACCTTGCTTTTCGCGGGCAGGGTTTTGCTATCCTGTAGGTAGGGATCATCCGGTGATGTTAGCAGGAATATTGGTAATCATCTCACCGCTGCAACCATCTTCCGCTCCAGGATTCGAACCAGGGGCTTTGTCCTTGCTCAGGAAGCCAGGTGAGAGCACCTCACCTTACCAACTGAGCTAGGAGCCCCGAGATCTCGTAGCTGGGTTACGTGGAGAGAAATGAATGGGGTGCTAGCTGGGGGAGTCTTCAGTGATGTTATCACTGTGGCCAGGGCAGCGGGGGAGGAGGGTAGTACAGTTTGCCTGGACTCGTACATGTAGTTTGGCTTCTGGAAAGGAAAAATTCCATCCATATGATGATTCTTCCCATGTTGCAGTGCTATCAAAGAGTGCGGATCATGAAAATATTGCATTCAAAGCGGAATTCTTGCCTGTCTGCCATTTATACTGGACTATAAATTCCGATATTATCGCACTAGGAGAGAGAGACTCCACATTATTTGAAAAACATTACATGGGCTTCTTCATTTAGTGTATGCCGATCTTATTTTCTAGGCCAATGTACTTCATGCTATGTATTGTTTGAGGAGATGAAATGCAGACAGATATGCCTCCTTCAAATTTATGGTTGTCCATAGCTATTCTTTTGAGTCGATGCCACTAATGTTCAAGATGCTATTGAAATTGTTAGCATTTTCTATTACTTCGTGATTATCTTGGTATACAAACTATATTGCTTTATTTCGCCTTGAATATGAGGATTTCCTAACATCGTTTGCGACTTCTTATTGTTATTTACAGGCCCGAGCCAATTTCCTCTAAAATTGATATCTAAAATCCGGTGCACGATCACTCCATTCCTCTGGAGAAACAGTCCAGCCTTCCGCCAACGCTTTGTCCTTCGCAGCCTCCCGCCTCTTATAAATAGAGCGAACAACCCACCACCCACTCCACGCAAAGGCCAGACATCCTAAACTCCATGAATGACCGAGGGTAAATGCTGGCGCGGATTTTGTCTGATAGATCTGCCCGGCAACCACGCCACCGATGTTTGTCAATGTGAGCAGAATCCCAACACTAGCCGCTCGCTTACCATCTGGAGCACAGTTCCCAGACAGCCAGGCGATATTGGTGCCAGTGCAGAGGAAGCATGCCGTCGAGATGAGGTACGTGGCAAAGTACCTCACGCTAGCGGAAACATGGCCAAGCAGAATGGCATAGCCGGCTATGCCGAAGGGAGCTGAAATGATAAGGGATAAAAACCGGGCCTTGTATTTATCGGATAAGACGGCCCCAACACCGTACACCATGGCGCCCCAGATATTCACTAATGGTTGTGTTAGATGCCAACATTCGTGTCTCCTTGAGTAGGCATGCGGTTAAAAACTAACCTGGGATTACAAGATATTGGGCCTGGATAGTGGAGTAATGAAATCCATCCTTTAGAATAATTGGCAGGAACGTTCCAAACCCTGCGATTGTTATCGTCATGTTCATAGAATGTATGTAGTGGGAACTCACCGTACAAAATAGTTACCACGCAAATCTGGATGACCCCATGGACCCAGCTTTTAACATCCTTAGCCGCCATTTTAATATCTTTTAGCGTGTAATGACCATTCCCTCCACTGTAAGACGCAGTTAGCTGAGCACGGTGTCTCATAATTTCCTTGTCCTTCTCGTTTAGGAAATAAGCAGTTTCATAATTCTTCGGAACGACAAAGAGGCATATTCCAGCCCAAACCAAGGTTATGATGCCTTCGAGAATGTAGAGCCTAAAACCACATTAGCAGGCTGAATAGTCCGAATTTCTCATTCCCTCATCCTCACCATCTCCAACCAGGGAGTCCCGCAGTTCCATCCATGTAGAGAATCGCATAAGCCAAGAGCCCGCCGAAGGCCCCGGAGAGCGCAGAAGCAACTTCATTGGTCAGTTGCTATCTCATCATAGATTTACGTGGAAACTTACTGAAGAGGAAGGAGATGCGAGTGGCAAGTTCCTCACGCTTGTACCATTGGCAGAGGAACAATGTCATCGATGGGAATAGACATCCCTCGAAGAAGCCGAGAAGAAGACGCGTTACTACGAGGGAAGCGAATCCTTTGACGAAACCTGTGCACATGCATACCAATCCCCAGGAGAATGTGATTGCAGGAATCACTCTGTTGAATTGCAGTCGTTTTACCAAAATAGATGTCGGGAACTAACAGCTCATTAGTTCGTTATTTCAAAATATCATCGCGGAACTGATGCCATACCTCCGCAAGAATGTAGAAGATATAGAAAATTGATATTGCTATCTGTCGATTCGTTAGTAAAACATCCATGACACCTGCTAAGCTCGACATACATTCAACTGTGACCCCACGAGTCCGATATCATCGGCCATTCCTTGAGTCGCAGCAAAGCCAATCTAGACAGTCAGTATATTTTCAACTTCATTGTAATTTCATAAGCACGGGGCATATATACGTTTCCACGATCGAGATAGGAAATAAGCATCAACAGCATCATCACTGGCGCGATGTAGCAATCCAGCTTCCAAACAAGCGCTGCCTCTCGCTTTTTATATTCAATGCTCTCTGGCGACTCATCGCCACCGTATTCAATTTGAAGATCATTTTGAGGTTTGGTGTCGCTGGAGGTATCCATGATGTATGAAATGGATGATATTCAGAGTTCAGTATATATTCTCCCTTCGTGTTCGTTGGCATGGTCTTCTGAGAGGGTGCAGGGATGGTACTATATTGACCGGGGGATTAGAGTTTGATGTCAGCGCCGAGACTTGGGGTAAAGGATCCAACTGAGTGTTCGCGTGGAGAAGCTTAAGATGCAGAACACGTTTAGTGGCCATGTGGAAAACGCTAACCGAGCTGATGGGCGGAGATTGATACTTCTTCCCCCGGATTCTGATTGTTATGGAACGTCAAATCAGAATCGGTTGCCCATAATTGGGGTAAAGTTCTCCAACTTCGGGGTAAAGTCAACCGCGTTAACGGAAACTCTGCCTCCGCATTCCCCACCTTGACAGCTCTTCCAGAAATAAATCACGGCTGAAGTTAGAAACTTAATTTTCCACATGTCTAGCGTGCTCGAAAAGGATGGGATTTAATGAAATGTGGCAGTTGCTTCCATGTTGGATGACTTCTTCCTAGTGTAATCCAGTAGGTTATGTAATACTTGTGCCTTCTGCCTTCTTCAATAGCTGCTGTTATTCTAGAAAATTGATGCTGAGAGATGTATTGTACTGACTGTCCTGGGAGTTTAACGTGCTAAAAATGCATATTGAAGAAATAGTAGTCCATTTGCAGAATACTTTCTAATACTAGAGATCCGACTGCAATTCTTGATAAAGTTTTACGTTCTCAAGAGGAACGGAGACATTGTTACGAAACCCAATTCTAACAACTTGACTGCCTATCAAGTACAGCGCATCCGTGATATTTTATTTGGCCTCCTGTTTTCTCAACCTTCGATCTATTTTCTACTTACAATTTCGCGCTCAAGAATAGGTGCGGCAACGGTAGCTGTGTGAAGACTGAGGAGGGTCGCAATCTCAAGGACCTCCATAATCTCTTCCGGCGTTGCGCCGTACCTGATGGCATTTCGCATATGGAGCTTTAATCCAGGTTGATAGAGGTGTGTGGCGGCTGCATCAAATGCGCAATATATTAACTCCTTGATCTGTTGTATGTCAGTGAATTTGTCCTTTTCTGCTGCACCTGTTGGATAAGCCTGCAATAAAAGGGTTCTGTTTTACCTTTGGCTCGAGAACACCCTTCCCTTTTCCATCTCCTGCCGGATCTTTAATCCACGGTACCGAAGAGAATTTAAGATACCCCTCGAAAAACTCCGGGTCGAGCTTGAGAAAATCCTCCCAGAACTCGTGCCAATAGCCACGTTTCTCGGTAAATTCTGCCTTCAGCTTTTCACGTCTTTCGTCTAGGGGAACACCCGCCGTTGGATGCTTGTCATAAAGCCCCTCCTCTCTGAGAACTTCCATGAGGAGTGGAACCCCGATGTTGCAGGCGTGAATGCCCAATGTGCTCGTCAGCTCGATTACCTCCATTACTTCTGCAGGAGTTGCTCCTTCTTTCAGGGCGGCCTTGATGTGCTCTTCGATTCCCGGGACATGGAGATGGGTGGAAGCGCTGTCGACGGCTATCGAGACGAAGTGTTGGACCTTCGGAGGAAGATGCCTCTTCTTCTTGGGGATACTTCTCAGGTTGAGACTCGCTTCGAATAGCTCCGGGCTCAGATTCAATAGGCCCTGCCACCCTTTCGTCCAAGCGTGCTGTCCATTTTCCGCAATGAAGCGTTCTTTTAACTTGTCCGACATGCTTCCTAAGTCAACAGTGGTATCTCACGCAAACAGAACTGAGTGGTGAATTGTTTGATAAATATGAGAATCAAAATCAGAATAAAAAATAAATGGACAGAGCAATATAAACTATCAAGGGCGCAGTTAAAATGACCTTGTGCTGCTCTCCGAATATGTTTAAGATTTGCGGGGAATAACATACCAGGAGAATGTGGGGTATATCCAGAGTGGGAAACCTCCACCGTCACGTTGCTGTTGTATTGTTAATCAAATCATGAACAAACGTTAAGAAAGAAGTATGATATATATCTCAAATATTGTTAAAAATTGAAGATATATGACTAGCTGCCTACTTACCTGTGCAAGTCCTATTACATTCTTCCGCACTACATGATACTCGTCTTAGTTGGATTCACAGAGAGTCTAGTATATCCTTTAATCTAAATAGAAATTCACCTAAAACTCTTTAACAAATGTATCTCATGTCTCAAAAGCACTTATAGCAACATGTCTCACAACCGCGCCCGACCCCAAAAACGCGAGGCGTTCTTCGGATCTTCTTCCCATTCAAAGTCATGGGCAAAAATAATCTCTATCCCTTTCTTCTCCAGCATTCGAATCCTCTCAATCGTCTGCTCTGCGAGTTTACGATTCGCATGAATGCAGCAGATGTGCCCTTCAGAGTCACGCCATTCCCCGATCTCCTTCTGTTTGCGCATGATCCTTCTATCGTGACAAGCATCCCCGGCCAGGTAGACAAATTTATTCGGTCTTGTCCTTGCCAGAAGGTTGATGTGTCCAGGCAAATGGCCAGGAGCGTCGGCAATGTAGAGGCTACCATCGCGAAAGAGGTCGATCACGCGTGGTAGATCTGGATGGGTTGTCCACGGCTGGTGGAAATCCGGCTCACCAGGTTTGCCGCTGCCTTGTCGTGAACCACCAGCATCCGTGACCAGGTTTGGATTGCTCAATTCAATTGTTCTTGATGGAGGCAGAAGGTCTGCCTCAAAGAAGGAATGGCTACCATGTAAGGAGTCAGATTCGCCACGAAGGAGGCTCAGAGCTCCATTCCCGACGACGAATGTGCTCTGTGGGAAATCACGAGGCTCTCCTACATGGTCCCAATGAACCTAAGACAATGTAAGTGGACATTTCCAATTAACAGAAATAATTTATGTGTCGATTGACTCACGTGCGAGTAGATAACATAGTCAATATCGTTCGGTGTCAAGCCACCTGCAGCCAAGCTCTTGACAACATCAGGATCTGTTGAAAGAGGTTGCCGTGTAGCAGCATGGCGTCGTATCGGTTCGGAATAGCGCTCGATGTTCCTTCTCAGTCCAAGATCGAAAACAATACGGGTCACTTTCTTCGTCACCGGATGCCGATGTTGAATAAGAAATGAGAGCGAAGGCACGGACCTTCTGGCTGTCTCCGAAGCGGGATGGACAAAATATCGCTCGGGCAGAGTAAGATGGCCTGCCGACAGAGCATGGACTTGGACTATTGCTTCGTTCCAATTAGTTTTCTGCTTCGCCAACAGAGGAGACATAGCGGAGTTGTTCACAGAAAAACAAGTACAGTTTCAGACACACGGATAATGGAAGGTACTGGATGCAAGTAATTAAACTTCATCTACATTATGATTGTCATCAGTGAAAGGTACTAATGGCACTGTTTCTGGTATTCTTGGGGTAAACCATAAAGAGCAAAGGTATTACCCCACATGGATATGACAAGGTGCAAGCACTTGTGACATGTGAGCTCCTTTTACCGTTAAACTACAGCTGACTACTGCATGTAGGTGCATATCCAGGTATGTACCTCGAAGACCATCTGTCAATGGTCAGTTATCCTTATTTTTCGGCAGTTGGACTCTCGGTCCAGAGACAGGTAAGGAGATTATTGGGGATATGAAAAGGTTACCCCAACATCTCCATTCGACAACCCGGTTCCTATCATTACCGAAGATTCAGATCCATTAGGAAAGTTGCTAACACTTTGGCGCAATAATTTCTTAAACCTCTATATCTTTGTTTGAATTAAATTCTTTTTAGACTCAGTGATTACAGAGACTGCCGTTCACGTCGCAGCGCAGCTCCAAATAAACCACAAAGAACAATGGTCACAGAAGATTATAAGAGCGTCGGCTTCATCGGCCTTGGAGCTATGGGGGCTCCAATGGTGCGCCATCTAGCGGCAAAACTCCCGGATGGGACACCGATATTTGTCTTCGATGTTGTTGAAAGCGTTATGGAGGAGATCTGCATCCAGCATCCGGGCAGAATCTTTAAATGCTCTAATGCAAAAGATGTGGCAGAGAAATCGGTAGGCACAGTCGCTGATTCAATGTCGAGTTGGCCTAGGACCTTACAAATAGCTAATATTTGATCAATCTGCATTTAGGAGGTTATTATAACAATGGTACCCGAAGGCGCACATGTTAAATCGGTTTATCTCGACCCTGAAACTGGTATATGTTCCACAGACGTCTCCGGAAAGCTTCTTATCGATTGCTCAACCATCGACACGGCAACAAGTTTAATGGTCAAAGAGCACATAGCTCAGAATTTCCCTTCGACATCATTCTACGATGCTCCCGTCAGCGGCGGCGTGGTCGGCGCCAAAAAGGGAACAATCGCCTTTTTCTTAGGCTGCGCGAGTGATGATCCCAATCTCCCCCGTTTGACGGACTTGCTCATCATGATGGGCAAGGAAATTATACCCTGTGGGGGGCCATCGTTGGGCCTTGCGGCAAAGCTGTCCAACAACTACCTTTCCGGAATTATCGCAATTGCGGTCTCCGAGGCCATGGATATGGGAATGCGATCGGGGCTGGATCCAAGAGTTCTTGCGAAGGTGTATGCGGCAGGAACTGCGCAAAATACGATTTGCGACAGGTTCAACCCGGTTCCGGGTGTCTACCCAGAGGCTCCGTCGAGTAATGGCTATAAGGAGGGTTTCAAGGTCCAGCTGATGCGCAAGGATTTTGGACTCGCTGTGGATATGGCCCGTCGAGTTGGCACACGGCTTGTTTTGGGAGATGCTGGATTGGCAACGTACGACGGTGCGAGCAAAGATCCCAGATGTCGAGATCTGGACTCTAGGGTTGTTTTTCGATACTTGGGAGGAAATGAAGACTGGCAAAAGGAGGTGAAATCATAGAGGCGTGGAGTTAAAATTAGCAGTAGATACTGTATATTTTCTGTTATTAGATAAATGAAGCCATAAAATCACTTCCCTCTGTCTGGATATGTCTACGAGATCTACTAGAGCAGGAATTAATACTATTCGGGTTTCAAGTACACAATTTCGGACTCAAGGAAGTGATTATTCTTTTTTGGTGGTTGTTGGAAATTCAGCTGGCTCGACTGGCTGGCACTTACATAACCTTCCTACGCGTCAGCCTGGTACCTGCTTCCCACAGCACAGCAATATCATGTCATATTCATCACACTGATATTGCGGCTAGATCATTCTTTCACACCGAATGAACTCGAGAATTGCCATCTTTGTTGGAGAAATGAGTTGGAGAAACCGGTTAATGGGGACCATCAACATCTCCAACTTCCCCGCGACCCCGCCTCGATGCGATATCCGAGGTAGCTGCTCCAAAACAAAGTCCCAACTGGATGCTTTACGAAGGAATGACTCTTCCTGTTAAGAATAGCACCAACCGATGCATATTTAAGACGTAGTCAATCCATCATTTAAGCACAATAGTGCATTGCTGATTCCAAATCCACCTCCCATCACGTCCTATCCGCTCCCAAACAAAGAAATCCAAAATACAAACCGCTACAATGTCTACAGACCCAAAGTTCGCTCCACTTCATCAACAACTCTTCGAGGAGGGCCTGAAGGTCCGCCGCGCCGTCGTCGGTGACGACTACGTTGATCGCGCCCTGGCCAACGGTTCGACAGAATTCTCCCGCGCTGGACAGGAGCTGGTAACGGAATGGTGCTGGGGATACGCATGGACAAGACCCGGCCTCGATCGCAAACAGAGAAGCCTGCTCAACATCGGCATGCTCATGGCATTGAACCGCGCTCCGGAGCTGGCCGTCCACATCCGAGGAGCGATCAGGAACGGGTTGACTGAAGTCGAGATCCGAGAAGCCATTCTACACGCGACTACCTACTGCGGCGTACCGGCTGGTGTGGATGCCATGAAGACTGCAGAGAGGGTTCTGAATGAGATGGCAGAGAAGGGGGAACATCCTAGGGAGCTTGGGAATAAGGTGGCATGATTGTTAGACTGTCTTCGTACGTGATAGCGGAGGCAGATGGGAAAGAGCATTTAGATGGGATACTATGTCTTGGCTCTCTGTGAATACTTACCATCGCGAGCCGCTGGTCAATTAAAATAAACAGGGATATTTAAGTCTATAGAAGGAGATCCTAGCAGACATAATGCGAAAGATCGAACTACCAGCTAACTAAGTCAATAGCGTAGAAAATAAAAATTTGATTTCATCCTCATCCAGTCTATTCCCATCCATCACTCTATGTCACAAGTTTGGATGACTGGACATGTGGTTGCCTGCTTAGATATTCTACTCAAATCCAATCATTCCACTATCTGCTTCTATTTATGCCTGAGATCATCGAGAGAGTACATATTTGACGCATGAGCATGCAAGATTATACAAAACATGGCGTAGGAATCACAATGGAAAAAGCTCAGGAGGGATGCTGCGAAAACCCCGCCCTGATCAAGGATCGGCTAATCTCCGGGCGCTTAACGTAGTCAACCACCGAACGGGCCACCCAACACGCGACGCGATATACTCAACAAATTCAAATCA